>Ga0116127_1000892_pt1 | contig 21899 bp, 28 predicted proteins | sample June2015DPH_16_1_FD_89731 | JGI IMG/M metagenome (GOLD analysis project Ga0116127, IMG submission 89731) | Peatland microbial communities from SPRUCE experiment site at the Marcell Experimental Forest, Minnesota, USA - June2015DPH_16_100 | ecosystem: Environmental > Terrestrial > Soil > Wetlands... | reverse complement strand
TGCAGCCCAGAACAAAATGGATTGTGACTGTTTTTATTGGACTGCTTTCTGGTTGGTTGCCGGTCGGCTATATGATACCCCCGGCCCGGCCCAAATCAAGGAAATACCCGCGTATAGCGGCGTGGCCGCCACGCGGCTTTACGCCGAAAGAGGGCCGAAAACCGGCATCCGAAACCCGAAAGAATTTATTCGGAATTCAGGATTCGGCATTCTTTCGGTTTTCGGCCTTCGGCCTTCGGAATTTTCCCGCGTCACCCGTCACCCGTCACGTGTCACCCCTCCGGCCTATTTGTTCCCGAGCAGCTTCGCTTTCTGAGCTTCGTATTGGTCGGCCGAAATGGCTCCGGTGTCCTTGGCCCGCTGCAGGTCAATCAACTGCTGGCCGACGGTGGGGTTCTGGTACTGGGCTTCAGTCTTGGCGCCGCCGCCGAGATGCAATTCCAGGCAGCCGGTGAGCAACAACATGGCGGTCAACGCCATCGAGGCGGGAATGAATAATTTCTTCATAAAGCGGCTTTATTTGTAATGCGATTGGTTTGATTAAACTTGACGGTTCCAACCCTGAATAAGATGGCGGGGGCTGTCAAGTTTTCAGCGTGTCCGCCTGACGTTAACCGCAAAGATCACAAAGAGCGCCCGTCCTCCGCAGTAGCCTCGCTACGGAGGGTGGACAAAGGTAGAAACGAATTCTTGAAACCGTGAATCACACGCCGGTCCGCCATAGCCTCGGCGACGGCGGAAAACACGCGAAAAAATTCATAGCCACACTTGTCGCGCCGCAATCTGATGCAGGCGGAAAAAGGCTCCCGTCCTCCGCAGTAGCCTTGCTACGGAGGGTGGACAAAACGCGCAAAAAAGCCCGGACGCTTTGACGCTAATTTCACGAATTCACACGAATTGAATTCTGCAAAGAGAAATTCGCGGCAATTCGCGCAATTCGCGTAAAAACCCTTGATCTGGATCGCTGATCTGTCAATCCACTCGCGAAAACTTTCGGAGTTGGTCCCGGCGTGCCGAAAAAAGCCGCTGGCAAAACCAATTTTAACGCAGAGCACCCGTCCTCCGTAGCAGTACTGCGGAGGGTGGACGCAAAGGACACAGAGAAACGCAGGGAAAAAATCCTCTGCGAATCTCCGCGTTTCTCCGCGGCCTCTGCGTTTAATGTTTTGTGCCTTCTGCGCATTTTTGCGGCAAAACTCCGTGTCCATCCGTGGTTAGAATTCTTTGTGTTTTCTGCGGTTACGCAACACTCATTGTCAATTCCGGTCAACGAATCCATCCCTCAAAAAGCGCAATTCACCCCTAAAAACCCGCAATCCGTCCCTTATTCCTTAAGCTTCTGTCCAATTTCTGTTAAATACTGCCTAGAATTTTGACATTATGAAAAATAACAAACATTGCAAAAGAGAGAGTCAACAGGCGCATCAGTTCAATGCCAACCCCATCCAGCTCATTTTGGGTTTGTGCGTCGTCCTTGGTGTGAGTTCCATTTCCGTCCGGGCGAACGATAACCCGGCCCAAGCCGCCGCCCGTGTGGCTTTGGAACAAAAGATGTACGAGCTGGACCACCCGCAAACCGTGCCGCCACCGGTACCGGTCACACGTTCCGAGGCCGTGGTGAAACAACCCGGCAAATCCGCAGCCAACGCAACCGGGACAGTTTCCAAAAAAGCGGTGACTCCGCAAACCGCCCCGGCGCCAACAACTCCGGTGGCTGCTCCCGCTACCGGCGCTCCCACCGCTGGCGCTCCCGCGGCTGTCGCTCATCATATGTGGATACTGATGCTGGCGTGCTTCATACTGTCGGTCCTGCTGCTGCTGGTCCTGCTGCAGCATTCCCGCCGGGGCAACTCCAACCAGGATTCAACCAGTAGCGGCGCCTACAACTCCCGAGCCAATTCCTTCACCCTGCGACTAAAGACAGGTGACAGGTGACGAGTCGAGTGGCGAGTGGCGGGTGACGAGTGGCGGGTAAAAAAATCTGCGTTAATCGGCGAAATCTGCGGACCAACTCCTTTGCGTCTTGGCGCCTTGGCGTGAGATTCAATCTTCATCCGCATTCGTGCGCGCCCCGAAAATTCGGAGCCGCCGGCCTGCCGACCCGCCAAATTAAAAAAATATTTCAAAACCCTGACAATTGATTTTTATCCATGTCTGGAAAATATCCATGTCCATTCATGTCCATCCGTCGTTAAAACCTTCGTTCCTTGGTGGTTGAATTTCGGTGTCCAATGTTTTGCCTGCCCCGCGCGCTTTTCGCCCTCGGACTTGCCTTCCGGTCCATTTGAATTCTTGTCCGTGACGGTTACAGTATATCCACGCCTGGGAGTCCTGAATTTCAACCGGACCTCAGGGAAACATGGAAACACAAATCAATACCAGTCTATGAAACATTCAAATCTGATTAGTCGTTTGTCAGCCTTGTCTATCGGTCTTTTGGCGTTTGCCGGTGTCGCGCGCGCCCAATGCGACCTTTATCCCATTGCCTTGTCGGTGCAGACCCTGGCCAATGCCCAGCCCGGCACGGTCATCACCAATATTTTCAACGGCTCGCAGCCCGGCAATTTCGGCTGGCTGACCTGGGCGGGCAGCCCCAAAGAACTGGCACTCGTTTACAGCCTCACGCCGCCCGGTAACAGTTTCACCTACGTTGATCCCTTCAATTCCGGCAACAACCAGGTGCAAGCAGGCAGTTGGGTGCAAGGCAAACCCGGCGTCTCCAACAGCGAAAGCGTGCGCGACGCGCTGGACAACCTGGAAAGCATGGTCATCACCGTGCCCGTTTGGGACCAGGCACAAAGTCAGGGCAATAACACGCTTTATCACATCGTTGGTTTCGCTGACGTGCAAATCATCAGCTACCAGCTTCCGTCACAAAACGTCATCAGCGTGCTGTTCCTCGGCTTCACGAATTGCGGCGGTCCGGTTGACTGAACCGCGTCGCAGGACTTTCACGGACAGCGCAGGACCATCCGCCTGCGCTGTTTCGTTTTTAGGGGGCGGAGTCGGAAAAAACAACGAACCGCTTATCCTCGCTTACCTGTCCTCCATAGTCTCGCATTGCGGGACGAAGGAGGATCAGCGCTCATGAGCGTGCATTAGCGGTTAAACCCTCCGCGCCTTGGCGCCTTGGCGTGAGGCCTCAACAATTCCCTTGATTTGGATCGTTGATCTGTCAACCCCGCTCGCGCACTGCGCCGAAAAAACAAGGGAGGCCGGCTGGCCTCCCTCTGCAAGACTGACTAAACGCTCCGGACAGCTATTTGCCCTTCTTCTGGCCTTTCTCCGGGCACTTCCCCTGGCCCTTCTCCAGGCATTTCGGCACGGTCACCGTGACCGTGCTTGGGTCGGAAAGGTTGCCGGCGGCGTCTTTCGCCTGGATGGTGATGGTATAAACATAGCCGGCACGCAGGAATACCGTATGGCCCCAACAAATCTCCCAGTCATGCGAAGTATAGCAATTGCCCGATTTATTGCCGGACTCATTGCTTTGCACGCCGATGATCTTCCAACAGGTTGGACCGCAATTGTCGGTCACCGTGGCACTGACCGTGACCATCACCATTTCGTCAACCGCTGGGCAGTTCGTGTTGAACGAGGCGCTCACGCTCTCAATCACCGGCGCGATGGTGTCCACGACCGTGACGGTGGTTGAGCAGGACACGGTATTACTCGCGGAATCAGTGACCGCGATCTCGATGAGGTTGGTGCCCAGCGGCAATCCGGCGGTGAACACGATATTCGTTGTGATGGCCGGAAGGCTCGCGGGAACCTGGTTGGTTTGCAGCGGGGTGCCATTCAACGACCAGACGGCGGTCATCGCGTACCCTGCCGGATCGCTTATCTGCACCGATACCACGGCGGGTGTGCTGCACTCGTTCGTGGTGGGATTCGGACAGACGATGATGGGTATCGTCGGGATCAGCTGCCCGCGGATCTCGCCACTGGGCTCGTTGGTTGTGCCGATGTTGATGTAGTCAAACCCGGCCAGCAGGTCCGCCACCTCATCGGTGGGAACGACCACGTTGCCGAAGATGACGCCGCCTTGGGCGGGATTGACGGCTGGAAAACCAAGCGCCGCCAGATCGAACAGCACCGCGGCATTTTGGTTCGTCGCGGCCGGACCATTGAGCGTCAGGCTCGTGGCCGGGCCGGTCAAATCCGTAAACCCCGCGGCGGAACCATAACCCACGGTCAGCATCAACGTGTAAGTGTCGGTATCATACACCAGACCGCCGGAGATGGGCCCGCCGGAGCCGGCGCTGTTAAGCACGGCGGGAACCTCGTTGGACGGGCTCAGGCCGATGGCCGAATCAGTATCGGCGGGAGAGATGCCGATGGGAATCAACGCCGCCTGACAAAGCGCGGCTGACGACAGGAGAACTGCGAATATTTTTTTCATAGACTGCCTTTCTGTTTGGGAAAAACGGCCCAACGCTATTGGGAAAAACGGCCCAACGCAGGTTGGGTTCAGGTTTTTCTGCTTCCGATACCGAAGGGTAATGAGCCCGGGCTACCGGCACAAGCAAATTTAGACGGCAAATTCAGACGGCAAAATCAAACGGCTAATGAAACCATGGCCGCCCAAAGGCTCAAAACGCGCAAAAAAAGCCCCGACGCTTTGACGCTAATTTCACGAATTCACACGAATTGCCGGAATGAAAATCTTGTCACCCGTCACTCGTCACTTGCCACCTTCAAAATGAGTTGCTCCCGGCGTGCCGCTTTTGCGAAGGTTGAGGGTTCCCGCCGTCGCCGAGGCTATGGCGGGCAGGGAGCGTTGAGGGTTGAGAGTTTCTTTGTGTTCTCTGTGTTCTCTGCGGTTAAATCGGTTTGAACTTGATCTGGATCGCTGATCTGATCAATTGATCCCGGCGTGCCGAAGAAAGCCAAACCAGCCAAACGCCAGCCAAAAGGAGTGACGAGTGACGCGAGACGAGTGACGGGCAAAACAAAACCCCTTTACCGGAAACCACCGCCGAAGCCGGCTGCCAAAGTCCACAGTTCCGAGTCCAAAGCCCAAAGTCCAAAGTCAGCCCCGCACTCCTCGACTGTGGACTCGGGACTGGCGACTTCTGACTTTTCCCATCCGCATTTCATTGCCCCGTCGCATTTCACCCTCCGTGAAGATGGCAGCATAGAAAGTAGCGCAGCCGTCCCGGCTGCTCTGCCCGATAAACCCCGTAGCGCAGCCGTCCCGGCTGCATCTTCCGCCGGCAATTCTCGTAGCGCAGGCGTCTCGCCTGCATCATTGGACGTTTCCTCGCAAAGCAGGCGAGACGCCTGCGCTACGTTGCCGCGCCTCGTCTTCTCCTCCGACACCCCCTTCGTCCGCCTTTATTGCGGAAATTGCTTGGAATTGTTGGACGCCATTGCCGCCAAATATCCCGAGGGCCGGTTCGACGCCATCTTTGCCGACCCGCCATATTTTCTCTCGAATGGCGGCATCACCTGTCACGCCGGCAAAATGGTCAAAGTTGATAAAGGGGACTGGGACGTCTCGCGCGGACCGGAACTGAACCACGAATTCAATACCGAATGGCTGCGACGCTGTCAGCGCGTGCTCAAGCCCAACGGCACGATTTGGGTGACCGGCACGCACCACGTCATATTCAGCATCGGCTACGCCCTGCAACAGCTCGGGTTCAAGATTCTGAACGACATCGCCTGGGAAAAGCCGAATCCGCCTCCGAACCTGAGCTGCCGTTACTTCACGCACTCGACGGAGACGGTGTTGTGGGCCGCAAAAAACGAGAAAAGCAAACATGTCTTCAATTACCAGGAAATGCGGAAAGTCACCGGCAAACAGATGAAGACCGTCTGGCGGAAAGAAGAATTTTTTACAGAAGCTAACAAAGAAAACGAAGCAGGCTTGGAATCAGAAAAAGGAAAAATCTCCGTTCCCGATTCAACAGAAGCAAACGAAGAGAACAAAGACCTTGCCGGAGCGGAAAAAGAAAAATCCTTCGTTTCCTCCGTTTCCTTCTGTTCAAATCCGGAAGAAAAAGTCGGCGTTCCCTTCTGTTCAAGTTCGATTTGGACTCTGGGTGCTCCATCTTCCGGTGAGAAGTCTTTCGGCAAACATCCCACCCAAAAACCCGTGGCTTTGGTTGAACGCTGTCTGTTGGCCTCGACGAACGAAGGCGACCTGGTGCTGGACCCGTTTCTGGGCAACGGCACGACGGCGGTGGCCAGTCTCCGGCTCAAACGCGGCTGCGTCGGCATCGAACTCGATGAAGCACACGCGCAAGCAGCAGCCAAGCGAATCGCCGCCGAGATTCATAAACCGCAACCCGAACTCGGCCTAAAACATGGATAAAGTTAAAAACCATACCCATCTTAAGATTGAGATTGGCTCCACCGACCGGGCTGCCGTTCGTGCCGAGGTATTTCAACATTGGATAAATGAAAAACCTGGAACTCCGACAGTGCGAAACACGTACTGCTACGATGTAGAGGAACTGTCGGACGGCTCGTTGATTTATTTGACGCGACCAACACGTTTAAACAAGGGGGCCGATTTCGTAATCCACTGTCAGAACTTCAGGAAGTTTAAAAACGGAAACGACAAACCCCCGAGCCATGACGACTTGGCGGACGAAATGAAAGCGCTAGTTGCCCTGTCTGACGGACACAAAAAAGAGATTCTTGCGGCGCTTCGCCGGATTTGGGATTGCGAGAACAGCAAGAAAGTTTTGGGAGAATTGAAGCTCTTCAAGGGTAATGCAAAAGCAGAACGAGTGCTTTTGCTTGCCAAGTGGTTCTTTATCGAGCAGGACGTAACCTATTGGACGGAAAGCGGAAGACACATGCTTCGTGGTTTCTTTGAGGAACAATTCGGCAAACTGCCGTGATTTTTTCCTTGAGCCGCAGATCGCGGGCTGATCTAGTTTGCCCGTGAGGATTGCAGAATATTCGTTTCACCACGCGAAAGACTATTTGCTAACGAGGCCAGAAATTTATGCCTCATTGCTTGCAGCTGTTGTCAACGCGCAAGAGGCACAAATTCGCGGTCCCAAAACATCGCTTTGTAAGCACCTGCGCCGCGAGTTTGCATCCGAAGGCTGGCAAGTAAATTTCCGGTTCGATCAAAACAAATTGTACACGCAATATTTCGATTTCTTCAAAGACAATGTGGCCGTTGAAATAGAACTTTCGCGCTACGAATTTATTTATCGGGATTTCATCCGGTTTCTGGCGGCCTACAACGCCAACAAGATTGATGTCGGCGTCATCATCACCAACACCAAAGCCGGGTTGGAGCGCATCAAATGCAAATCCTCCGGCCCCAGCTACGAGCGCGTTTGCGAGGAATTGGACTGGCTCCGCCCGACGCTCACCGTTCCCCTTTGGATAATCGGCTTGAAATAAATTCGGTCATTGCCGCTGACGTGGCTTGGTTTGCCAGAGCCCTGACTCTTACAGCCATTTCTGGCGATTATTGGTTTGAAAATGATGGAAATTGGTCGAGATAGCTGTTACCAATCCAAAAATGGAAAGCGATAAGGCGAAGCAACTGTTAACGCGACAGATCGAAGCAACGGGCAAACTCGATGGAATGGAGGCGGTATCGCCAGAGTTTATAAAATGGAAGCGTGATACCGAGATCACTATAGAGAAAATCTTCGGTAGCTCAAGCCGCCACCTCCCCGATTTTCAGGCGATTTCGTTTTCCTCTGGAGTTTATTATTTAGGAATGCCAGATGATGCTGATATCAAGGCGTGCCGCAGCGGGTTAGCTGATGCTCGCCAAATCCTTCAGTCGATGATTGAGGAAATCTCTGAATACGGATTCGAGCGATCCGAAATGGCAAATCGAGATAGCTTCGCCCTTCTTGAAAACGTATGTGCGAGATTTCATTTGGTTTCACGACAACTTCGTGAACGGCACGACAGCAGACCCACGCTTGATGTCGAAGATGAATATGACACACAAGATTTACTGCATGCCCTTTTGTGCTTGCACTTCGATGATATCCGCCCAGAGGAATGGACGCCAAGTTACGCTGGCGGCAGCGCGCGCATGGATTTCTTGCTCAAGCAAGAGAAAATCGTCGTTGAAGTTAAGAAGACTCGAAAGGGTTTGCACGCGAAAGAAGTTGGAGAGCAACTGATTGTTGATATTCAGAAATACCAAGAACATCCGGACTGTAAGGCTCTGATTTGTTTTATATACGACCCCGAGGGGCGGATTGCTAACCCGCGCGGTTTAGAGAACGATTTGAACGGGAATAAGAGTGGGATCAAAGTGCAGGTGATCGTTGCTCCTAAACTAACCTGAGTGTCTTTTGAGGCACAGCTACACGCTTGACGTTGGATGTTCTCAATGCCATCCGTCACCCGGCAGTTTGCCGCCAAAATATTTCCGGCCAGTCTGGTTCTCAAAAAGAACGCCACGGAATTGAATTTTCCCCTTGGCCGCGCGGCACCATCACCGTTCCCATCTGGGTCATCGCGCTGAAATAAAATTCAGACGTCACTGTTGTGCCGCCGGGGGTATTGGAAGATTTTGAGCACCTTTTCCTTGCTGCATTATTTTATAGTTTCGTAAATGCTCTTCTGCACCTTCTGCATTGCTGAGATGTTCTTGAAGTTCATCATCTTTGAGAATCCGCGCCCGGTTATGCATATCTAAAACGGCGATTTGTGGCGGGCCATTGATACCACCGGGATTAAGTTCGATTACATGTTTGAGGGTCCATGTCGCGGCAAATATTCCATCCGTAAGATTTGGTGGTGAGTCGCCCCAAAAAACGCGCCGCATCAGGCCTAAAAACGGATCTGTTATAAGCTGGCCGCTTCCCATTGATACAAACCACATGTTCTCATTCTTAAATTCCGGTTGGAAATCCGTGATTGGGAATTCGCAAAGCTGCGGGCGCTTGCTCTTGCTGCAAGGAAAAGCGACCAGCGCGCCATAAATTCCCCGTTGTGCTTATGTCGAAGCAAAATCTTTGTAGGCCGCAGCGCAGAGTTCTTTTGCAATCTCCAGATGTGTTTTCCCACCGCCCTTTTTTGAAGTCCAATAATCCCGAACGATTTCGACGAATCTTTGATTTAATCCGACTGGCCCCGTGGCCGCTGTTATCACCTGATCAGCGATGACTTCTACTTTTTTAACCCGCTGCTCAATGGTCCGAATATCTTGGGTGTGAGCGAAAGATGCTGAACTATCAGAACCTATTACAATTCCGTCTTGGCAGTAAATTCCGACAACAGCGGTCATCCATTATCCTCTAAAAACACTGTTGACCTTCATTTCGGGGAAAGCTTTGTAAATCGAGGCCACCAACTCTGCAAATGACAGTTTCCTCACAAAGGCATTAACATCCTGAATATATTTTTTTGCTTCGTCCATGAGCTCCCCGAGCAAAACGATTCCCTTTTGATATCCTTCGGGTGTGAGCCGATATTTATTCCATCGCAAACCTTCTTCGCGAACAATTTCGATCAACTTTTCCTGAGAGAGTTGTTCTAAACATACATAAATTTCTGCATCAAACGGTCCGTAATCATAGGGCTCAAAATGGAAATGTGGTCCACCAACAAATGTGGGAATTTGTTTGTCGATCAAAAACAACATTTTTTGAATTTGAACAGGTGTATAAGTCACACCGTCTGCCGAGGCAAGCGCAGCCAATATTATTGTTTTTTTATCCATATGAATCGCAAAATTTGACCGGCGTTAGTAAGTTAAAGGAAAATTCAGTTCTTTCAAGGCCAAAGATTTAACTGATTTCACACTCTGCGCAAAGCTCTTTTTCACCCCGGTGGCAAATTTGCCCACGCGTGGTCACGGAATCCTGGGGCGAATCCAATCTTTACTGCCCCAACTCCGATAAATCGCGAGCAGGTTGCTCGTCTCCCAAAACTGATCCGTCTTCGCTACGCTACGCCGTGACAAGCCTGGCTGGAGCCGGGGCATCCAGCCAGTGATTATTCATGCCCCAACTTCCGCCTTCATCTGATTTCGGCGCGACAAGGCGGGTTTTGGTTTCAATTCAAAGGGTAGCGCGGCCGCCCCGGCTGCGATTCAACGCGCCCCCGCGTCGAATGTCTTTCCCCAACGTCCGCGACGAGGCGTCGCGAACCACACGCGAGGCGCGTGTGCTCCCCCTCCGCCACGACCGGACGCCAAATTTCTATTTCATGCAATATGAACTCGCCACATGGCGGGTAAAGAATCAGGAAGAGTTCTGGCCAAAAGTTCCATCCGCCCGCCGGTGCAGAATCACGTGGTTTCCATCCGGGTCGAGGATTTCGATGGCCTGGCAGCACCCGTAATCCTGGGGTTCTTTCACAATCCGAACGCCCTGCCGCTTCAGCTCTTCGTATGCCGCATGAACATCCTCAACCGCCAGGGCGATGTGCCCGCCGATAACCGGTTCCGGCAATTTTTCTCCGCCCTTGAGGGAGAGCGTAAGGTTGCCGCAGTTGAATTCCGCCCACTGCCATTCTTCACTGTAAACCTCCTGGGGAAGACCCAGAACGTCGCGATAGAATTTTGCCGCCCGCGCCAGGTCGGACACCGGATACATGACGAAGTCAACGCCGCGGATTTTCATTGGTGGGGCCTGGCCGGTTGTTCAACCGCATAAGTGCGATTGGATGGGTTCACGCAACCGACGCTATTCCCCGGTTTCTTCCTTGTCCAACAGATTTTGGGCATTCCCGTTGAAGCCCGCATCATAAACGGGCCGGTTCTTGATATTGGCAAATGGGGCATCCGGCCAGTGATTATTCCTCCGATATACGGCATCGGAGCAGGCTGCCCCAATTTTTTACCGCCAAGGCGCAAAGGACGTGAAGAGTTTCAGCCACAGATTCACACAGATAAACACAGATTTCTGGTTTCTGAATTCTGAATTCCGGCTTCTGTCTCCTTGTTTCAACTTGGCGTTCTCCGCGTCTTGGCGGTTAACCTTCAACCATTTTACGGTCTCTGGTGTCTGCCGTGATTTGGGGGATTTTCCTCGACGAGCCGCCGTGCATGGCTTTGATTTGGCGTGGTTTAACCTAAATGAATCGCTTAACACAGTTCCTTGCCCTCGGCTCCTGCCTGCTGGCGCTCATTTTCTCGAACCGAGTCCGGGCGGAGGACAGCTACGCGTATTACATGGGCCAATGCGCCCTGGCCAAAAAAACCGGGGACATGGCGGGTGTCGAGAACGCCATACTCAAGGCGCTGCAATACGGTCTTGGAGACGAATATGCCTGGCGCACACTGGCCTGGGCGCAGGGCAAACAGGGGAAATGGCCGGAGTCCTTGACGAACGCTTTGGAGAACGTCCGCCGCAACGGTGTATCCGGCTGGTCCCTGGCGCAACTGGCCGACTCGGCATTGGGGAACGATGATTTTGCACTGGCGCGGAAAACTCTCAAGCAGTCTGACACGCTCCCGCGGGGTTCGCTCAAGGGCAGCGAGGTTGAGCTCCGGCACGCTTACGACCAATTGCGGGCTGCAACCGCAGAACGGACTTACGACCTGCGATTCAAGATCGACCCGAAACAGGGAGGGCCACAACAGAAGCCTGTATGGCTGCTGATACCCCAGATGAGCACAGAGCAGCAGACCTTCACCTTTCAAGTAACAAATGCCGTTTCATCCCGGACCAGGCACGTGGGAATCCGCGACTACATCGAGGTCGTTCAAAAGCCCGGTGAAGCCTTCTATGTTGACGGCAAGCTTACGTTGAAGCCCTTTTGTCTCGGCGCCCGGCTGAACCAGGTCCCGGCCGGCGTGTGCCCTGAAGACCTGAAGCCCTATCTGACAAAATTCCTGAACTATTCCTGGTGGGATCCGGAACTGCCGGAGGTCCAGGAGATCGCAAAAACTGTCAAAGGTCCGACCGACGCCCAGACCGTCCAGAACATCCTCAACTGGTTCCGGAAAAACATTCACTATGATGCCAGCATCAAAGACGATCCCGCTCTCGGACAATTGGGGACAATCCTCAAACTTCGCTACGGGGGGTGTCATCATAACAGCGGTCTTTTTGTGACCCTTTGCCGTGCGGCTGGGGTTCCCGCCTGTGTGGCGCATGGCATGAAACTGCCGAGGGATGACAAGCCCTTCGACCTCACGCATGTCAGCGGTCACGGTTGGGCGGAGGTCTATATCAACTCCATCGGTTGGGCGCCCGTCGAACCCATGGACCCCAACTCGCTCCGTCTTTTCACGGCAAAGAATGCTTATATGGCTTTCGGCGCTTCAAATCGTCCGCCGGAGAATCATCATTTCAGCAAAACCATTAAATATGAAAACCAGGAGTACCGCCTCTCTTCCATCCTGCATAGCGAAGAAATCAGCGGTCGGCTGGTCGAAGTAAAGCTTGTGGAGTAAAGACCGCGTAGAGGGCGACATTTCCGGGTTTTTATTCCGTAACCACGAAAAACCGTTTCAGATGTTGCAGCACACCGGCCCCGACCTCTGGCGTCTGCCGTAGCTCCGCAGGAGCGAAATCTTTGTAGCCGAACGATTCCAATAAATTTCCCCAGCCCCGTCGGGGCGGCATATGCCGCTCCTGACGGAGCTTGAAACATTTGTTGGTTGGTGATTCTACAAATATGCCGCGCCTGACGGCGCTTACAATTCTTACTCCGCGTCTTTGCGTCTTTGCGTTAAATCTTTCCGAATTGTCCGTCCCCAAAACTGACCTGGCTGGAGCCGGGGCATCCGGCCAGTGATTATTCCTGCCCCAAGTGCGGGTGTAGCGGCTTTCGGCAGAAAGCCGCATTTCTATCGGCGGCGCTCTGCCGAGACGCCGCTACGCCAGCAATCGCGCATCGGGACTGACTCGCTCGCGCCCGCTCGCTCGGCCCTCGCGGGCCTTTGGCTTCGCCCAAATTCTTTTCGCCATTTCCCAAATGGCTCAAATCCATCACGGACGGCGCGTATGGAGCGATGTTGTTTTGAGTTGACTTGACAAGGGGTCAAAATCGGCGAGCTTGACGCTGATTTTGTTTATGATTCAGAAGGCTGTGGCGGAGCGGTTCATTATGGCTTCCTTGATTGCGGCCATTTTGGCCGTTCCGAACTGGTCGCGCGCGATAACCATCCTGTCAGGCCCGACTTTCACGCCCGCAGCCAGTGCGCCGTTGGCCGGGGTTCTGGCGTTGACCAGCGATGTCAGTTCCCGGGTCAGCGTGCAGGTCAACGACGGCACCAATAGCTGGGAAAGGGACTTCTTCGATTTCGGCACGTCACATTCGGAAACGTTGCTGGGGTTCATGCCGGGCCGGACGAATCATATCAGCGTCACAATTTACAACAAGCAACGGAACACTTTCACGGCCACGCAATCGCTGACCTTTGTCACGGCGCAGCTCCCGGCGGCTTTTCCGCACAGCACCGTTTTGAAAAGTGACCCGAGCCGGATGGAACCGGGTTATACCCTGTTTATCGTTCACAACGGCAGCACGGCCCAGTACATGACCATCATGGACAATGCCGGCAACGTCGTTTGGTACAGCCCGGCGCCGTCGGGCGTCAGTTTTGACCTGCGCCAACTTGGCGACGGCAACCTGTTCACCGAGGGGAACAATAATCTGGTGAAGATCAATATGCTGGGACAAACCGTCCAGACCTGGTCGCCGGCCCCGGGTTACCCGGTGAACGTACATGAGGGCGTGGTGACGGATCACGGCAGCATCCTTTATTTGAGTGATGTCAGCCGGTCGGTTTCGAACTTCCCCAGCAGCACGGCGTCCAATGCCCCGCTGAGAACGGTGAATGTGGACGACAATCCCGTGGTGGAAATCTCGGCCACCAATGGCGCGTTGCTTAACGCCTGGTCGCCGCTGAACATGCTGAATCCGACGCGCATCACCTACCTCACTTACGAATTCGGCACGGCGTACGGGGTGGACAATGAGCACGCCAACGCCATCGTCGAGGACACCAACGACAATTCCATCATCGTTTCGCTGCGCAACCAGAATGCGGTCATCAAATTTTCGAGGGCCGGGCAATTGGAATGGATTCTCGGCCCGCCGGCGAACTGGGGACCGGACTTTCAGCCATACCTGTTCACGCCGGTGGGGTCGCCGTTCATGTGGAATTACGGGCAGCACGCGCCAGAGTTGACGCCGCAGGGAACGATACTCATGTTCGACAACGGCGACCAAAGGGCCAGCCCCTACGACCCACCCTGGGCCGACCAGACCAATTACAGTCGCGCGGTGGAATACAGCATCAACGAAACGAACATGCAAATCTCCCAGGTCTGGGATTCGACTGGTGCCGACACGAACCGGTTTTTCTCGCTGGTCATGGGCGATGCGGACTTTCTTCCCAAGCGGACGAACGTGCTGGTGACCTACGCCTACATCACCTACATCAACGGCGTTCACCCCAGCGCCTACGCGCCCAATGCGACGATGGCCCGCATCCGGGAATTGACCCACGACCCGGCGCCGCAAGTGGTGTTCGACCTTTCCTTGTTTGACCCCAGCAACCACAGCCCATCCTTCGCCGGGTATTATTGCTATCGCAGCTACCGGATTCCCGACCTCTACGCTCATCCGGCGGTGGCCGTCGCCGACCTCGCCCTCAGCAACACGAACCAGACACCGCGCCTGCAATTTTCGGCTGACCCGTTCCTGGGCTACGTCATCCAGGCCTCGACCAACCTGACGGACTGGGTCACGCTGGGTGCGCCCGTGCAGGAAGGCGGCCCGGGCGAGTTTGATTTTCAGGATCTGACGGCCAATCAGTACACCGCGCGCTTCTATCGCGTCCTGACGCAGCAAAGCGGGCCGTGAACCGCATCCCTGCGGACGCGCGGATCCCAGTCGTCATCACCCGTAGCAGCGGACGTAAGTCCGCTCCGTCTGCTCCGGGACAAATCGGGGAAAGTCAGAGCCGACTCACGTCGGCTACTACCATCATCGTCCCGCCAGAGGAAGTCCGTGCGCGATTCGAGCGCGTCAAACTGCTGAAAGACATTTCCGTCACCCAACGCGGCTGGACGCTGGACGTGCTCAACGCCGTCCGCCGCCTTGGCAAAACCGAGTTTACCACCGCCGACGCCTACGCTTTCACCCGCGAACTGGAGCAATTACATCCTGATAATCGCCACGTCCGTGATAAAATCCGCCAGCAACTCCAAGTCTTGCGCGATGCTGGTTTGCTATTGCACCTCGGTCGTGGTGAATGGAGATTGCCGTGAACTGGCGCTCAGGCGATGACTTGCTCGTAGGAAAAGCGCGGAACGTCGGTGCGCTGGCTGGCGTGCTCGACGGTGATGCCCAGAATACGCCCGGCCTTGTCCACATCCAAAAGCGTGTTCTCATCCAGGTCGCGGGTCTCGGCGACCTCGGCGGTCTTGAATTCGATGTGCAACGTGTCGGTGTCTTGAAAATAGCGTATTTTCATGGCTTAAATGTCCGGTCGAAGAACGCGTTGTGAACGGTCTCGCCGTCGGACAGCAATATAACACGAAGCGCGCGTCCGTCCATCTCATTGATGCGCGCCCAGCGGCGGATGCGTCCGTCTTGTTGCACAACCTCTTTTTCGGGGTGTTCGATCACCCGTTGAATCCACTCCATCTGGATCATGGCGCGGTCCGGTCGTTGTTGCATGGCCAGGAAATAGTGGGTGAACTTCACGCGCAAATCGTAGGGTTGGCGTAATTGAATTCAAAGTAGAAAGTGCAGCCGAAGTCCGGGAGCAATTCCATCGCGTCAAACCGTTGAAGGATATTTCCGTGAAACAACGCGGTTGGACGTTGGATGTGCTCAACGCCATCCGCCGCCTCGGGAAAACGGATTTCACGACCACCGACGCTTATGCCTTCACCCGCGAGCTGGAGCAATTACATCCTGATAATCGCCACGTCCGTGATAAAATCCGCCAGCAACTCCAAGTCTTGCGCGACATTGGCTTGCTGCTCCACGTCGACCGCGGCCTCTGGCGTCTGCCATGAATTGGTTTGGCGGTAGGGCGGTGCTGCTGCACCGCCATCCCCGGCAGAGCAGCAGCTCTGCCCTACCGTTATTACATGTCGAGCGCGGTGTCTGGCGTTCTGCTGAGGCGGCTTGACACGCTCCAGTAGCGGTGATATAAACTTTTTTCAGTGTTGATTCGCGATTGACTATGGATGGCGCAGTTTTAGATTCGGTTAATAGTCAGCTACTGAACCAGTTCGGAACCGGAATAAAAGCGTTCATTGATCGTCGTAACCTCATGAATATGAAACTGCCCACATTTGCTTTTGTAACCGTCGCCGTCGCGCTTGGAATCTGGAGTTCAAGTGCCCAAGTCATTCCCGGTCCAAACAGCCCCTTCGAAAAAATCAATTTCAGCCTGATCATCCAGCAACAAGGCGTGACCTGGGGGAGGCTCAGCAAAGGTTATGGATATTACTGGACCGTCAAGACGATGAGAATGGGAAATAAGGGAATGCTGAAGTATCTTGCAGACGCTTTTCACACCCAATGGCCGCCCGGCGCCCATCTGGCAATGCTCACCGATACCCGCGACATCTTTCCGGTTCCCTTGGACCTCTACGTCTTGGACAAAGACGGCAACATTCTCAATAGCGCTGAGATCGGTTGGGTCCAGGATGAAACCAACCGTGCCAATTTCGTAATCAGTGAACACGTTTCCCTCAAAGCCGGCAAATATACAGATGGCTGGCCGGTGGAAACCGATAATGTCAAACGCTACCAGCTCCTCTACTTCCAGCTTTATCGGAATGAAGATACGAATCCAGCGGTTTATACTGACCTGAATTTTCAAGGAGTCGACACGGAAACCTACTGCCAAAAATCAAGTTACTACACCAACAGCGTTTCCATAACAGAGCGAATCCCCGTGAACGGAGAAGGAATGATGAATGGCACCTGGACCGTGGTAAGCGGCCATGTGACCTTTGCCGGGAAATGGGTGAGTGTTTTCTAATTCAGTCTGCCTCCTGACGTTGGCGTCTGCCGTGGCTTGGTTTGGTGGTAGGGCGGTGCTGCTGCACCGCCATCCCCGGCAGAGCAGCAGCTCTGCCCTACCATTGAATTCACATTGGCCGTCTTCGCTACGCTACGCCGTGACCAGCCTGGCTGGAGCCGGGGCATCCGGCCAGTGATTATTCGTGCCCCAAGTGCGGGTGTAGCGGCTTTCGGCAGAAAGCCGCATTTCTATCGGCGGCGCTCTGCCGAGACGCCGCTACGCCAGAAATCGCGCCTCGGCGAGTCCATCACGGACGGCGTTTTGTGGGTGACATGTGACGGGTGACGAGTGACAAGATCAGGAAACACCTCTGCGGAGTCCTGCGTCAGTGTCGCGAGCGGGGGACACAAAGGCGTAGAGAGCTTTTACAGAGAATTCCATTCCTCCAAGGAAACCGGATGTTCAAGGATGGATTCCACCTGCCGGAGGAGCATGCGGATTTGCGGCACGGAGTATTCGGAATTGGTGGGAATGGTCTGGCGATGCTGGCCCAGGATCATGAACTGGTGGCGGGTGCCGGAATACGGGCCGTCGAAGCCGAGCGCGCGGAGTTTGCGGATGAAGTCGCGCCGTTTAAGTGGTCGCCATCCGGCCATTTTGGACCTTGTTCAAATCAATGCCGGCGAGCACCGGCAGTTTGTGCCCCAGTCTTAACCCGACAAGAATCCAATCCTCCAAGGTCGAGCGGAGTTCGCTTTCACATTCACGCAGCGATTGACCGAACGCGGCCACACCTTTGAGCTTGGGGATTTCGCCTGCAAACGAGCCGTCCTCCAGCTTGTCGTAACTAGCCAGTTCCAAAGCGGCTTCAATGTAAGCAGTGAGCGGAAACGCCATGAGGAAAAACTAGATGATTTTTGGATAAAAACAAGCCGTAGAATCATTTTTCGCGCAGCGCCCAGGCAACATCGTCCAACTGCTGCCGTTCCATCAATTCAAAGCGGCGGCGGGAGATGAATTCGCGCAGCGCCACGCGCACGACTTCGGCGGTGTTCTCGAACACGCCGGGCTTCACGGCCTGTTCGACTTCGCGCGCCATCTGGTCGGGCAATTCGACTTGCAACGTTTTCATGGTGATTGGACAGCACGTTTTCCGGCTGTTTGCACGGCAAATCCGGTTTCAGCCTGTCTTTTTGTATCATTTTGGGTGTTTCGTGGTTGGTGACCGCCGTACCGGCTGGATTGGTTGCAACACCCCGATAAACAACATCGGGGCAGGTCGCCCATTGAACCGGGTCCCCGCCGAGGCCCGCATCGCCATTGTCACGACGATTCTGTCTCCGCCGCAAAGTAGCGCGGGCGTCTCGCCTGCTCTGCCGTCGAATGCCTCCAAAGGCAGGCGGGACGCCTGCGCTACGTTGTCACGGGGCGAGAGCGTAGTGGTGACTCCGGCAGCCGAAGTGCGCGAAAGATTCCGGCGCGTGAAACCGTTGAAGGATATTTCCGTCACCCAACGCGGCTGGACCGTAGCGGCTTTCGGGAGAAAGCCGCCATCTTGGAGTTTCTGGACATATTTGCGGCGCTCTGCCGAGACGCCGCTACGTCCCGCCGCCTTGGAAAAACCCAGTTCACGACTGCGGACGCCTACATCTTCGAGCGCGAGTTGGCGGAACTGCATCCTGACAACGAGCACGTCAAAGAAAAGATTCGCCAGCAACTTCAGGAGCTTCGCGACCGGAATCTGCTTTTGCACATTGACCGCAACCGCTGGCGCCTGCCGTAACCCCTTTTCAACGCAGAGTCGCAGAGGTGCAGAGGTGCGCAGAGTTCATTTGTTCTTTGCGGTCCTCGGCGTTCTCAGCGTCTCTGCGTTAATCCGGTTTGCTGCTGCACATCGAGCGCGGTGTCTGGCGCCTGCCGTGAGGCTTTGTGGCACCATCACCGTTCCCATCTGGGTCATCGTGCTGAAATCAATTTAGAGTGCGGGAACCTTTACGTAAAACATGCACAATCAGCCCGATGGCGCCCATGCCAAACAGAATGGAGGTGGATGGTTCGGGAACAATTTCGACGATGTAACCGCGAACAAATTCGTCGGGTTGATTTCCGTTGACCGACATAAAAAGATTAGTCCCAGTGACACTTTCTGGTCCTGTTTGCCTCCTGACCCTTTCATGCTTTTCCCAAATATCATTTTTCCAGGACCAACCCTTTTATAGCGGTTAAGACTGAATCGGCGAAAAGCTGTGAAATCGGTGGCGGCCTTCCCGGTCGTGCTGGAAATGGCGGGGCGAAAAATTTGATTTGATTTTTATTTGCAAGATAAGGCAATATAAATTAAAAAGTTAAGACAAATGATGGAGGTATGACTTCAATGTTCCAGATTGTTTATATCAGCACCGCGTCGGAGCCTTTTGGCCGGGAGGAGTTGGTGAAATTGCTCCGACAAAGCGTTCGGCGGAATATGGAGGCCGGGATTACGGGGTTGTTGCTTTACAAGGACAGTTGTTTCATGCAGGCACTCGAAGGCGAGCAGCGCGCGGTGGTATGGCTTTTTTTAAAGATAAGCCGGGACCCGCGCCATCATCACGTCATTCCTTTGATTCAAGAACCGATTGAGCAGCGATATTTTCCCAACTCGTCAATGGTCTTCCGGGATTTGAACGCGGCGGAGTTTCGGAACCTGCCCGGGTACAGCGAGTTTCTGAACACGCCTCTGGACGCGGAATTGTATGCGCAAGACATCCCCAAATCGAAACGGCTGCTGCTGCTTTTCAAGCAGGATGTCCACCGAAACCGAATCGGTCCGGGCGTTGACACAAACCGGGATTGAAGCCGGTTGCTCGTCCCTCGAACTGATCCGTCTTCGCCACGCTTCCGTCTTCGTCCCGCGTTGCGGGACTTCGCCGAGACAAGTCGGCGTGACAGGCCTGGCTGGAGCCGGGACATCCGGCCAGTGATTATTCCTGCCCCAAGTGCGGGCGTAGCGGCTTTCGGCAGAAAGCCGCATTTCTATCGGCGGCGCTCTGCCGAGACGCCGCTACGCCAACGCTCGCCCATCCGCAGTTCCATCACCGACGGCGCGTATGCGGCGATGATGAACGCCATCCGCCACGACGAGACGCCGAATTTCTATTCATTCCGGCTAAAACAGAAATGGGATGAGGGCCTTGGTGCGTGACTTGTAACCGGGATAGGTTTCAGGAAAGTGTTTGGTGAGCAAGGCTTCTTCCTGCCGCAGTCTTTGCCAATAAATGAGGAAACCAATTATCAGGGCCAGAAACGCGACGGCCCGGCCGCTAATGATTGCCGTGCCGAGTATCATGAGGAGGATGCCCGTGTAGATGGGGTGGCGCACGAAACGATACGGCCCGCGCACAATCAATTCGTGGTTTTCCTTGAAGGTTACGGACCCGCTCCAATTGCCCCCTAAAACGGTCCGCGCCCAGAGGGCGGTGATTAACCCAATCAACACCGTGACATCACCCATGATGCGAAGCGCGAGCGTATCCGGCAAAAAGCGTGTGTTCAGCCTGATCCAACCAGGCCTGAACGAGCTGATGACGGCAAGGAACAAAGAAAATATCAACCAGAGGCTAATCGCGGCCAAGTGGCTGCCGCGGTGCGGGCGTTCTTTGACGGCTTTGACTGAAATGGCTGAAACAATCCAAAAGAGAACGAGGATCAACCAGCAGAGTGTTACAAATTGTATGGTCATGCTCGTGGCTGGTTATTTTTAACGCCGGGGACTGGATTGTCGAGCGCGGTTGTGGCGGGTTGACTTGAGCCGTTTGGGAAACGGCGAAAGGAATTTGGCTGAAAGCAAAGGCCCGCGAGGGCCGAGCAAGCGGGCGCGAGCGAGTCCACAACCTCCTGCTCGTCCCCAGCTTCGCCTTCCCGCCCTCCGCCATCATCAAGCGCAAGCCGCTCTCATCCACGGCACGCCGTGCCGGCTGGATTGGATGCAACATCGCGTTGAACCGGGTCCCCGCCGAAGCCCGCATTGCCGTTGTCACGACGATTCTGTCTCCGCCGCAAAGTAGCGCGGGCGTCTCGCCTGCTCTACCGTCGAATTCATCCGAAGGCAGGCGGGACGCCTGCGCTACGTTGTCACGGAGTGAGAGTGTGGTGATTACCTCGCCCGCCGAAGTCCGCGCGCAATTCCGGCGCGTCAAACCGTTGTCGGAGATTTCCGTCACCCAACGCGGCTGGACGCTGGACGTATTGAATACCGTTCGGCGGCTGGTGGATAGTAGGAGACGAGGTAACGAGACTCGGGCTGGAAAATCGGAAATGGATCCCAGCCTCCTCACGTCGGCTCCTACTGGAGAATTCACCACCGCCGACGTTTATGCTTTTGAGCGTGAGCTGGAAAAACTCCACCCCGACAATCGGCATATGAAGGACAAAATCCGTCAACAATTGCAGGTATTGCGTGACCTTGGTTTTCTGTTGCACATCGAGCGCGGTGTCTGGCGTCTGCCGTGATCACCAGATATGAATAATAATGTGATTCTCGACTTCAGACACGCCGGGTGCAGACCGGGCAGCGCGCTCGGCTTCCTCACGCTCGAGACAATTGCCAAGGGTGCCGCGGAGCACCACCTTGCTTCCGGAGGTCTCCACCGTGATCTTCTGGGCGTCGAGCAGGGCGTGCCGCTCAAAGGCCGCCTTAATTGCCGTGCTTACGTCCGAGGGTGTCAGTTGGTTCGGTTTGATTATAATTAAATTGTTTATCCCTTTGACCCCCGTCAAACGCTGCACCGCTTCTTCAGCGGCGTTCTTCTGGTGCGCCCACTCGACGATGCCCTTCAAAGTAAGCCAGCCATCGCGGACCGTTACCGTGACGGCACCGGTCGGAACCATGATAATCCAGTCTATCGATTTGGCCGCGGCAGCAGCAATCTCGTCGTCGGTGCGGCGGGAGGAATCAGGCAAACGAACGGCAATTTCATCCGCCACGCCCTTCACCCCGGCAACCCGTTTGGCCGCGTGCGTCGCCGCCAGTTTCGCG
>Ga0116127_1000890_pt1 | contig 21934 bp, 20 predicted proteins | sample June2015DPH_16_1_FD_89731 | JGI IMG/M metagenome (GOLD analysis project Ga0116127, IMG submission 89731) | Peatland microbial communities from SPRUCE experiment site at the Marcell Experimental Forest, Minnesota, USA - June2015DPH_16_100 | ecosystem: Environmental > Terrestrial > Soil > Wetlands... | reverse complement strand
CAGCGGGACCAGGCGGGAGGATTCCAAAATCGAGAATGGCAGGGGGACCAGGCAGGAAGATTTGGAGGCGAGTGAGCTTCCAGGTCAAATCCGCCGCTTACCTGATACCCTTAGACCCGGATTTCAGTACCAACCTTCTCCCCTTGGTCGGATAGGGTTTGACGCCAGTGTCGGCAAATAACAGCCAGTGGCTTTAGCCTTTAGTCATACATCGCGGTTCTATGCCCGATTTTTCCAGATACCGCCGCCTTGCCAAAGAAGGCAGTTGGATCATCATCGGCCAGATCGCCTCGATCACCGGAACATTGGTGCTCGTGCGGGTGCTCACCGAGCGTCTCGATCCGATACAATATGGCCAACTGGCACTCGGGCTCACTGTGGCGGGGTTAGTGAATCAGGTGGTGATGAGCGGCACGTCTGGCATCGGGCGTTTCTACTCCATCGCTGCCGAAAAACAGGATTTACACAGCTATTTGCGCGCCTCGCGCCGGCTGATGCTCTACGCCACTCTGGCGGTGGTTGCTATTGGTCTGGTGCTGATGATCGGCTTGTTCTGGCTGGGGTATTCACAATGGATGGGGCTGGCGGCAGCAGCCTTATTATACTCGGTGACCAGTGGCTACAACTCTTCCCTCAACGGTATTCAGAACGCTGCTCGGCAAAGGGCGGTCGTGGCCTTCCACGGCGGGCTGGATGCCTGGCTGAAGATTATGCTGGTGCTGGGCGTGCTGCTCTGGTTGGGCAGTTCCAGCACGGCGGTGGTGATCAGCTATGCGAGCTCTTCCCTATTCGTCACCGGCTCTCAATTTATCTTTCTACGCCGGTTGATTCCACACCAACGCACACACAGTGGAGATAGCACCCAGTGGCTGCGCCGGATGTGGGCATATTCATGGCCGTTTTCGGCCTGGGGCATATTTACTTGGGCACAGCAAAGCTCGGATCGTTGGGCTTTGAAGGCTTTCACCACCACGCACGAGGTGGGTCTGTATTCCGTGTTGTTCCAATTGGGCTATACCCCGATCTCGATGGCGACGGGGCTGGTGGTGTCGTTCATGGGCCCCATTCTCTATCAGCGTTCGGGCGACGCAACAGATCCAGCCCGCAATGCCACTGTTCACCGGTTTGTATGGCGCGTCACCTTTTTCAGCCTTTTTATCACGGTGATTGGATTTGTGTTTGTCCTTGTCCTGCATGGATGGATCTTTAGGCTGCTCGTGGCCTCACAGTACCAATCCGTGTCGTACTTGTTGCCCTGGGTGGTGCTGGCTGGCGGTCTTTTTGCTGCGGGTCAGGTCCTTGGCCTGAAACTGATGAGCGACATGAAACCAGCGGCGATGACGTTAGCAAAAATCGTCACCGCACTATTGGGGGTGCTGTTGAACATTTACTTCGCATCGGTAGCTGGTCTAAATGGCGTTGTTGGAGCGCTGGTCGGCTTCTCCGTCATCTACTTCATGTGGATGGTTTTTCTGAGCGTTCGTATTCCCATGTCGAATAAAGCTCCTTCGGACACACGATGAAACTCGCGATCAAACACCAACTCTCCAAAATTGGCATCTTGCCGCACCTCGATGTAGTTCGCCACCTACCGCAAATTACGCGGTGGTTGGGAACTGGCTGCACGGGAATCGCCCCCCCCTGTGAAACGGATGGTTCTTTCTGCCTACCTGCGTCGTTTTGATCTGCATCAGTTTATCGAAACGGGAACTCATCTTGGCGATACGCTGGCCTACATTGCGCACGACAAGGCTGTGAAGTGCACAAGCATCGAACTCGCTGATAGTTACTATCAGTCAGCCGCCGATATAGACCAATTTGTAGATAGTAAATATGCTTGCGGAATGGTCTGGTTTACAAAGCCGCGAGAAAGGGGTCTTATAAATAATGGTTAGACGTTTTTCGCCTGGCTTGTTGATAGATAAGTTGCCTCGCTCATCGTTCATCTATCGTTTTTGCCTACGATATGTGGACCACTTTAACGGAGACAACAACGACGATATGCACAGAAACGGGGAACTGCGATTCATAAGGGAAATAATACCGCGGTGTGCAACCGTATTCGATGTCGGCGCCAATATCGGGGATTGGACTGATCTGGTCCTCAGCATCAAACCACAGTTGAAGGTCCATTGTTTTGAACCATGTACGTCAACTTTTCAGCGTTTGCAAAAGCGCAATTTCGGCGCGGGGGTTGTTCTCAATCATGCCGGTTTAGGTGCCCATATTGGTGACGCAAAGATGTACATATTTGAAGAATGTGCAGGCACGAATTCTTTATATCACCGTCAAGGCCTCAAATCCGAACAGGGAACAACTGAAACAATACGGGTGGATACTCTTGATGATTATTGCGAACGACAGGATATTGGGCAAATCGACTTGCTAAAAATTGATGTTGAAGGTCATGAATTGAGTGTACTCCAAGGTTCTACCCGGATGCTCTCCCAGAGCAGGATAAAAAGAGTACAGTTCGAATATGGCGGTACCTTTATCGATGCACGTATATTACTGAAGGATATGTTTGAGTTACTCACCGTATATAATTTTACATTTTATAAGATCTACCCTGAAAAGGTCAAGCTTATAGAGCGTTACGATCAGAGGCTTGAAAACTTCCAATACCAAAATTGGGTAGCATTGTGGTGAGTGGGAGGCAGAAACGGGTCACCGTACGCATTTGGGGTGGATTGGGGAATCAACTTTTTTCATATGCTGCTGCAAGACGGCTGGCAATTGTAAACAAAGCTGGGCTGCGTATCGATCATCTTTCAGGTTTCCGAAGCGATAAATTTGGCAGACATTACGCGCTGCACCATTTTAACATTCCGCAGAACCTGGTTTCACCGCGAAAAGCGTTTGTCTCCTATGGCCGGATTCCCCGGGCTTTAGTGAGAAGGCTGTCCAGATTCATGCCCTTTTCATGGCGGCCTTATCTAATGGAGGAGCGAAACGACTTTGATGAAAGGTTGGTCAACTTAAAATTGCGGGGCAATGTCTATCTGGAGGGATATTGGCAAAGTGAAAGATACTTTCAGGACGTTCAGCAACAAATTAGAGAAGATCTTAAAATGACCTCGCCGATCAGTCCAGAATCCTTTACTATGTGCCGTCGTGTCGAGCAAGTTGAATCGATTGGTGTGCATGTTCGGCGGACGCAAATTGACCATCCTCTTGAACCTGGTTATTATTTCCGGGCGTTTGAATACATTAGCGCACACGTCGAGAGACCACATGTTTTTGTTTTTTCAGATTCTCCCGGCTGGGCAGAAGCAACGCTTCGCTTCGATGCCCCCGTTACTTTTGTTACTCAGGTGCCGGGAGACGATTCGGGCTGCATGGATCTGTGGCTTATGAGCTTGTGCAAGCATTTCATCATTGCCAATAGTACGTTTAGCTGGTGGGGTGCCTGGTTGGGTACAAATCCTAACAAGATTATCACTTGTCCATCATTTTTGGAGAATTGGGGGCATAAAGGGCTTGCGCCCGATAATTGGGTAATGCTTTAAGTCGATATCTCTCGTTTGAAGCAAGGAAAGATTAGATGGATGATTACCGTGTAAAACTTTACGCACAATACGGAGTCCACACCAGCATCTCTGGTCAGTCGCCAGATAAATATTCTTACGAGCAATGGGCACATGCTGCGCGATGGTATGTCCGCGGTTGGCTGCCTGAAGATAAAAGTATACCAATCCTGGATTTGGGTTGCGGCGCCGGTTATTTCCTCTGGCTGGTCCAGGATTTAGGTTACACTAGCCTTGTCGGTGTCGACCTCAGTCCCGGTCAAGTAGGACTTGCTCAACAAGCATGTCCAACAGCCCGGATTATTTTGGGCGATGCTCAGGAAATGTTAGCGCAATTTCCTTCTCACTATGGACTCATTACAGGGTTTGACCTGATTGAGCACCTGTGTAAAAATGAGCTTTTATCGCTGCTGGAACTGGTATATCGGGCTCTTTGTCCCGGAGGGCGTGTTATTTTTCAAACCCCAAATGCAGAGAGTCCTTGGGGAATGAATGTTCGTTATGGTGACCTGACACACCAATTGGCAGTATCGCCACGAGGGCTGCATTCGCTTCTGTCTTTTAGCGGTTTGATTGATTACGAAGCGCGAGAGTGTGGTCCGTATCCGCACGGGTTTGTCAGCGCTATGCGCTACTTGCTCTGGCATGTTTTGCATGCGGGCCTTGGCTTTTGGAATCTTGTAGAAACAGGCGGCAAGGGTAGTGGGGTTTATACTCGTGTTTTTGTTGCTACTGCCCTAAAACCTTAAAAATATCACTAATAGCCCAATATGATAATGAAACTTCTTTATGTAGGTCCATTCTTTCGTGGGAGCACAGTGAATTATCGCGTAAACGGCTTGCGCCAACTTGGATTGGACGTTTACCGCTTCAACACAGATCGATATTTTCCAACCCAAAGGCGTGGTATACATAGCTTATGGCGTCGTTTATGCTGGGGACCACCTGTGTGGCGGCTCAACGCTGGCCTTTTACTTGAAGCAGAATGGTTTCGGCCGAATATTGTCATGATTGAAAAGGGATTGATGGTGCATCCGGACACTTTGCGGAAATTAAAAACCCTTAAAACTTTTCTGATACACTATTCACATGATGACCAATTCAATCCGGCGAACCAATCCCGTCATTATCTGGCCGGGATTCCTCTATACGGTCTTCATGTAACAACGAAAAGCTATAATGTGGAAGAATTGCTACAGGCAGGCGCAACTAAGGTTGTCTTTCAAGATAATGGTTTTGACCCCTCTATTTTCTATCCCCGAGATGTATCCCCCATTGACCGTCAGCGGTTGGGTTCACAGGTTGGATTCATTGGTGGGTGGGAGAAAGAACGCGCCGAATCGATTTTGTATCTGGCAGGGCATGGGGTTTCTGTCACGGTGTGGGGTCCAGGATGGAAGGGGCGCCGGGAATTGAATCACCCTAACCTCAAAGTCGAAGGAAAAGGGTTATGGGGCGAAGACTATCCGCTGGCAATCTGTTCCACGGACGTTAACCTTTGTTTTCTTCGAAAAATCAATCGGGATTTGCAAACGACAAGATCTATCGAGATCCCGGCCTGCGGTGGCTTTATGCTGGCGGAAAGGACTGATGAGCATCGGCGGTTGTTCGAGGAGGACAAGGAAGCGGCCTTTTTCTCATGCAATAATGAACTCTTGGAGAAGGTTCTCTATTATGTAAAGCATGCAGATGAACGGCTGAAAATCGCCGAAGCTGGAAAAGCCCGTTGTCATTCAGGAGGTTATAGTTTTGAAGAGCGATTCAGGTGGTTGATTCACCAGTGAATATCTCATCGAATTCTAAACACATTTTGCTTGCTACTGTTACTATGGAGCGAGGCAAAGGCGGTATCTCTTTGGTTGCGCGACTACTTCACCGAGTGCTCGCAGATACTTGGCCTACTTCTTGTGTAGAATCTGGAATTTCCCCTTCAATATTTCAAAAGATTTGTTTTGCCAAAGCGTGCTGGTATGCACAGTTGCGTCGGCAAGTGTCTACGATTGTTTTTGATCAGCTTGGAATTGCGCAGGTGCAAAACTTTCTTCCCGCCAGACTAATGGCACCCTATGCAGTGTTCATCCACGGAGTTGAGGTCTGGAAACCCATAGGGGCTTTAGAGAGAAGAGCTTTGCTGAAGGCGTCAACAATTCTTTGTAACAGTCATTTCACATACAAAAAGGCTCTAAAAGCGAATCCGTGGATTCCGCAACCTTTTGTTGCGCCTCTGTGTTTAGAACCAAACTACCAGCCTTCTCAGTTAAGGGATGTTCCTTTTTTGGCGATTGTTCTGACTGTCGGGCGCTTAGATCGCTATAAGGGACACGATGAGATATTAAACGTCTGGCCGAATGTGGTCAAACGTGTACCAGGCGCCATCTACTGGATAGCCGGGGATGGAGAGCGAATGCAATATCTCCGAGCAAAGGCTTGCACTCTAGGAGTGGATTCTTCAGTCAAATTCTGGGGGTTTGTGCCGAACGATATACTACCCGATCTGTATAGCCAGTGTGCTGTATTCGCAATGCCAAGCTATGGTGAGGGGTTCGGACTGGTATATTTAGAGGCTATGCGCCACCGGAAACCATGCATTGGCTCAGTACACGATGCAGCTGTTGAAGTTATTGTGCATGATGAAACGGGTTTACTCGTGGATCAAGGAAATCTTGAAGAACTTGAGAATGCGCTCGTGGGTTTTCTTTTGAATTCTGATGCCTGCAAAACTTTTGGTGAGGCGGGTTATGAGCGTGAAAGTACTATGTTTACCTTTCATAACTTTAGTAATATTGTTAAAAGCGCGGTTTCGGGGCTTGGGCATTATGTTGTTGGTTAACTTGGATTGCAGCACTCATTATTTGTTGGTGACATCGAGGACAAACTGAATATTGAACGATAACCCAATCGTTGTACAAACTCTTCTGACAGGAACTATTGCCCTGATTCTTTGGGGTTTTATCTGGTTTCGTTCCATCCGTCGTACCTTGGGCTGGCTTGGTCCTACAAGCCTATTTGCCTCGGGACTAATCGTTCTTTATATTATACCGTCTCTCTATTGGCAATTTCGTCCGTGGAACTACATGTATCCGCCTTATTTCGACGGATTACCTTTGGTCATGTTCGGCGCGATTATTCTCGCTATACCGTTCCTGTTTGACAGTTTGCGCAGACGGCAGGCGCAAAGTATGCGACCGTGGGATCAATTGGTGCATGAAAACTACGGAGATATGCTGTGGCTTGCTTTGATACCTATTCTGCTGGGTATTGCTTATCGTTTATATCTATTCTCTCAAGGCTACCAGGGAAGGAATGACAGAGAAGTAATATATATACTTGATTCTGAGAACCTAGCGTTAATTGTTTCCAATTTTGCCTTCTATTTTCCAATATTTTATTATTTATTGATATTACTTGGGAATCGCTTACAGCGCCGATCTGGTATGATATTCTGGGTTGTGGATGGGCTGATGCAATTGATGACTTTACATAGATGGGCAATTCTTATCTTTATTATACGGTCCTGTATTTTTTTAGTGATACTCGGCCATAAGTTTACGCGTCGCCAAATTGTTATGATTGCGACTGCCTGTGTAATCACAATTTCAATAATTGGGCAAGCGGGATTAGTATCGATGGAAAGAACGACATACGTTCGTTATTTGGGCCCCCTCGATTTTGCGTCAGTCATTGGAGAATCTGCCAGATATTATTTCAACACGGGGCAATCAAAAGTGGGAGAGAATGCTTTGCTTGACCTGATCGACGACACTATGAATCGCTTATATCTGGCTCGCTCTGCTTCTGCCGTCATGAAAAGCACTCCTGACGTGATCCCATATTTTTATGGTGGAACGTTTCGTCATATTCTTTATGCATGGATTCCACGCTATTTCTGGCCTGATAAACCAACGATGCTCGAGATTCATCTGTTGACGATCTTAGTAATGCCCGGTGATATGGGGACTAACCCGACTGGCACCATTGCTGAACTTTTCGTCAATTATGGCTTCGTGGCAATTTTCCTGGGTGGGATATTGTGCTTGCTGCTGTGTCGGTGGCAGGAGAGTGTGCTTCAGCGTAAGGGAAATGCTCTGTGTGCTTGGTTATGTGTCTATCCCCTTATGAGCATCTGGTTCGTCTGGGCGGATGCGAATCTGACACAGCGCATAACAGAAGGACTGCGCGGGTTATTGGTTTTTGTAATTGTGCGGATATTCTTACGAATGGCTGCACACAGTCCAGCGCAAAGAGATTTATAGAGATAGAGAGAACAGCTCTCTGCTCCGGGCTCTATGCCGATTCATCATTTAAGGTGTTATAATAATGTCCCCGCCGCAGACAGACTCCTTCTTGCAGGTGGGCAAGTTCGAAAGAACTGTTGCACCCTCCATGGAAAAGTGGTGTAAGTATGCTGGTGGTTAAGTAATTCAGATGCTTATCAAGGAATATGATACCCTCATAGCGCAAGTTATGGAAAGCTCTCCTTCCCATATTGAGCTTAACCGAGAAAAAGAAATTAAATATGTGCAGGGCCATAAGTATCATTTTCTAAACATCATTAATTCTTTACCTGAGAAGGAAAGTCTTAAACTCCTTGATATAGGTATAACACCTAACACATTTCTCATTAAATGTCTTTATCCTACTTATGAAGTCAGTGCCGTAGACCTCACCAACTTAATGGAAGAGGGCTGCAATAAATTTGGTATTAGATTAGACATAGTCGACCTATCAAGTCAAATTATGTCGTTTGATGATAATTATTTTGATGTTGTTATCTTCACAGAAGTTTTAGAACATATTTTTGCACCTCCAAGCAAAGTGCTCTCTGAGGTTAGGCGAGTTATGAAATCGGGTGGATTACTTATATTTAGTGTGCCAAATATTGCAACATTACTTAATCGTGTGAGATTTTTGTTTGGCGTTACGCCTTTGCCTCCTGCTGATGATCAGATGAAGGACGGATGGGTGCACGGGCACGACCACATACATGAGTATACTATGCGAGAGGTCGATGTGCTTTTTAAGGATTGCAAGTTTAGAGTGGTCCATAAATCATATTTCGGATTTGTAGTAGGTTCGAAATATCCACGCATTTTAGCCTTTTTATATAACATTATCTGCAATTTTGTACCGTCTTTTAAAGGCATCATATTTTTGAAATGTATCAAATGAAACATAGCCAAAGATATTTGAAATTTCCATGCCGATATTTCTCTTGTAGAAAGTCCATCGGTGATCGATCCAAATGATACAAGACAAAATAATACAAACTGTCTCATGTTGGATCGCGGGTCTGAGCAGTTCTGTCCATTGCTCGTGACATAGGCAAAAGCGAGACCTAAAAGAGACGTCGTTCACCCTTTTCAGTGAATAGTAAGACAGAATTGCGATACATGTTCTATTAGGGTGGAGTCAATTGAATAGTCAGAATGTACATTATGTCGCCATACGCACCGAGACAGGTTCTAATTTGCTATTGAGGGTGTAAAAATGGGACGATCATTTTTCGCACTTCTTATCCTTGCGACGCTTGTCGGTGGAACGGTTTATGCGCAGCCACAGCAATGTTGGTACTTTGACGGCACTCCGTCGTCGCCAACATACGGCACATGGGTTTTCAATTCCTCCTGCACGAAGTCCCCGAATATAGGCTGGATTGACGCACGAGGGTTCTCAAGTCTGAATGCAGCAGTGACAGCGGCGAAGAATTCTGGACTGGAGTTGAAGATATTTGCTCCCATCCCGTTAACCGCTCCTCTCACGACAGTTGTGCCTATATCCATTGAAGGATCGGGTCTTATTTTACAAACCGGGACGAATACCTTCCCGCTCACCATCAACGGGCCCTTCCGCGCTGCCGGCCAAGCGTTTTCCGGCTTCGGCGCGGGGCAGGTGACCTTTATGGCAGGCAGAACTGCTTTTGTACGTCCTGATTTGTGGCAAGTTAATACTACGCCGGGAACTACCGATATGTCGGTGGCGGTTCAGTCGGCCTTTAGCAGTCTCCCCGCAACCGGGGGGAGGGTTGAAATTGATGGGATCATGGGCGTGGGCAGCACTGGTTGGCCAGGGATTGCCGTTACGGGCAAAAGCAATATAGCCGTTACGGGTAGTGGTACTATAAAATTATTGGCACTGCCTTCTCAGACAGCACACGGGGATTTGACTGCCTTACTGTTTACTTCATGCTCCAATGTCGCCGTAAGAGGACTCTCCTTCAATGCAAATGGTCTTGCATCAGGGATGGTGGCATTTTACTCCTGTTCTAACTATCTCGCTGAAGAGAATTATCTGTATGGCGGCATTCAGACATCGCCGGCCGGGATCATGTCTTTCCTGGGAACGGACGGCCAGATTACTGACAACTGGATCACTGCCTTTAATCTTGGAGTCCATGTAGGCGAAGGGGGCGGGACTCCGCCAGTGCAGGTTTATGATACAAACGTGACTGTTTCCAGAAACCATATATGGGCTACATACTGTGACGGGATAGCCGTAAAAGCATACGGCGCAACGATTACTGATAACACAATCCATGACTTGACAACGGCCTCAAACTTAGGGGTGGGAATCGATATTATGACCTACCCAGGATTCCCAGGCACGGGTTACATTGTCAAAGGCAACAGCATGTACAATTGCAAACAGTCTGGTATCGAAGGTGGGGGAGCTTATGATTATGTGGCTCTTGGATGGGCGAATGATACTGCCATTAATGGTTTGATTATCGAAGGAAATACTATCAGTGCCACTGGCGGCAACGGAATGCTCCTTGGTAATATACATGGGGGGGTTATTAAAGGGAACATAATTGAGAACACAAACGGCTCAATCGAAATCTTTAGTTACGGTACTGGGGCTACTCCGGGCATGGACCAGACGCATGATGTACTCATTGTCGGAAACATCATCACTGATACGCGGACAGGCTCGGCAAGGGGATATAACGCCATCGGACTTCTTCTGTCTAACAATCCGAATACCGATTGCATGACGGGCATCGTGGTATCTCAAAACATTATCAATAATATGGCAACAGAGGGGATTGATTTTTCGAGAACATCTACCGGGACCGCTTCGCATTTCCGCGTCGATGGAAACCTAATCCAGGGTACTGGAGATACTGGGCTTCTTCTTTACGACGGGTTTGAAGATATGGATATTCTCGGCAATACTTTTATCGGAAGCACCAATTACGATCTTTACCTGAATATATTAAATGCTCATGCAGTAAGAATGATCGGTAACCGCTACACGACTTTGAACATTGCTGGTCCGGGGTTGCCTGATCTCTTCGGCAATTTTACCACAAACTTTTCTACCGGTATATTCAACTGAGCTGCCGTAGAAGACGTTTAGCATCAATTGGTTCACAAATTGAGTTTCATGTATTCGTATGAAACAGTGATCTGAAAACAATTTCAACAATATATTGATGAAAGTTCTTATTTATTCAACGTACCGGCCTGATATGCACGACGGAGCATCAACTTCTGGGCGTGGCCTCGTAGAAGAGTTACGGAGACACAAGGTTGATGTGACCGTGTGCACCACTGATAGAGGATGGTTACAAAACCATATTGATGGGCATAATGATAAGCTGGAGAATTGTCACCTATTCCACGCATGGTTTTCTCATATTTTGGATATATCTCCAAGTTTGATGCTATACTTTTGCAAAACAATAAAGTCATTTGATTTGATTCATTTTAGAGGGGTTTTCTCTTTTCCCACAGTATTTGGCTCTTTTGTCGCTCAGTGGTTTAAAAAACCCTATATTATATCACCGGTTGGAGACCGCATCCCGTTCTGGGATGAACGGTCGGCTATCAGCCATGGAACCATTAAGTATTTCTACTTCAAACTTCTTATAAGAATGGTGCTGATGAGGGCCAGTTATATTGTATGCACAAGTGAAATGGAACTTAATCGGATTTTATCCATGCTTGGCAATAATAATAGGGGTACCTCTTGTGCCTCGGAAAGCACATTTGGAATAGCTATTCCAGATGGAATAGCTATTCCAAATGCATTGGACGAAAACATATATTTAGCTGGCATTGGACATGTTAGCCGTGCAGTTGTGCAAACCGAACTCGGAATAGCGTGTGATAAGTCAATATACCTATTTTTAGGGCGATTATCCCGAGAGAAAGCTTTGGAATTTCTTTTGGAAGCTTGGGAGAAGGTTGTAGGGAAGAAAAAAAATAGCGTTCTGGTTATCGCTGGCGGCGGAAGGAAGTTGCATGAAGAATACATTAAATCTTTGAGGAAGATTGTAGCAACCATGAAGTTTCCCAAAAGCGTGATTTTTCCCGGCCCTGTTTCAGGCGAGTTAAAACTTGCGCTTCTTAGGTATAGTTGTTGCCTTCTTTTGCCTTCATATTCGGAAAGTTTTGGAATGGTCGTTTTAGAGGCCTTATTCAATGGTATTCCTGTACTGGCCAGTAAGGGAACTCCATGGGAATGTCTGGAGAATGAAAAATTGGGTCGTTGGTTACCGTGGGATACCGATTTATGGGCAGAGGCCATGATTAACGTGGCAAATATGATGGAATCAACTGGCCAGGCATTTCTTTTGAAAAGCAGGAAATGGATTACAGAGAACTTCGGTTGGGAGAAAACAACTAAGAAATATATCGAAATTTACAATCAAGTGGTAAATCGAACACTAGAGTCTCGGAAGAGACGAGGCTGAATGCTTTTAGAAGCTTCCCAAACCCCTTCGCGAACATGAAGATCTAAGATGCACTTGTTGTTTGAGTGATCATTTCAGGCATTGGGGTGACAGTACGACTGTAATGAAGTTTCTGTTGGATCATATTTACCCCACCGAGCTTAATGTGTTGTATGAAAAGCAAGAGGGAGAAGGTGTGCGATAGGATTATGGTGGTGGTCTTTAAGAATAGTGTCTTATGAATATCTGGCTCATACAAACCGGTGAACCGCTTCCGATAAGAGTTAGTATCCGCAAGATGCGCACCGCTCTTCTGGCGGACAAGCTGTTGGAACGGGGCCATAATATACTCTGGTGGGGAAGTGCCTTTGAACACCAACGAAAGATTGCGATATCAGAGAGTGATAGAAATTTCCATATGTCCGAGCGATATACCATCAGAGTCCTTCGAGGTTCAGGGTATCGGAGAAATATCTCTCTGTCCCGCTATATCGATCATCAAATTGTGGCGCTGAAGTTTAAAACTCAATCCAAGAAATTCCCTCAACCCGATATCATAGTAGCTTCTATGCCGGATCATTTGCTGGCATATGAAGCGGCCCGTTATGCCCGGAAAAACGGTATCCCGTTTCTTGTCGATGTCAGAGACCTCTGGCCGGATATTTTTCTGGCCCGTTTTAAGAGTATGGGGTTGTACGGTATGGGCAAGTTGGTCCTTGCTTTGGATTTTGCGCGATTGTCTTTTTTGCTCAAGAACGCTGAGTCTCTCGTTGCGGTTTGCAAAAGTTATCTCAACTGGGGTTTGGACAAGGCTGGAAGAGCTGAAAACTCATTTGATAGAGTATTCTATCTTGGTTATCAGAACTCCAATTTCCGAAGCAATGCTCGTGCAAGTGAGATTTTAGACGTTCCAGCCTGGCTGAAGGGAAGAGAAGACCAGAAACTGTTTGTCTTTATCGGGACTTTCGGTATTTCTTACGATCTGGAGCTTATCGTTGAAGCAGCCAAGCGTTTTCAAAAAACAGGAAAGAGCGACATCTATTTTATTCTGGCGGGCACAGGTGAAAAGTCTGATATCATCAGCAAAAAGTCCGTGGGTCTCCATAATGTTATGCTGCTCGGATGGATAGGACAAAAAGAGATTAGCACCCTTTTAAGAAGCAGTTATGCTGGGTTGCTTTCTTATGTAAAGGGTGCGCCTCAGGGTTTGCCAAACAAACCCTTTGAATATCTGTCTGCCGGTCTGCCCCTTATTAATTCGTTGGAAGGTGAAATGGCAGACTTGATAGATCAGCACCGGTTAGGTTTCAATTACTTTCCGGGAGATTTGGAAGGTTTTTCTAGCTGTATCGAGCGGATTACTGCTGATGCTAATCTGCATGATCATATGTCGAGAAATGCGCTGGCGTTTTTTCAGAAATATGGAGATGCTGATAAAATATATGATGAATATGCCAGACATATTGAGTGTTTGGTTGAACACAAGAGGCATGCCAACATTGAAGTGAGAGATTGATAGTGGGCAAGGATTACGTATCAGTAACTGAAGTCGCAGGCGACGAGGTCACACAAGAGCAGGTTGATAGGTTATGCAACCGCTACTATTGGGCTGGTCGTTATTGCGCCGGAAAAGATGTGGTTGAAGTCGCGTGCGGAACAGCGCAAGGTCTGGGGTATTTGTCCGGAATTGCGAAGAGTCTTGAGGCAGGTGATTATTCCGATGAGATTCTATCGATTGCGCGGCGGCATTATGGGGCGCGTATCCGGCTGCAGCAGTTTGATGCCCGGGATATGCCGTTCGAGGATAAATCGAAGGATGTGGTAATCTTGTTTGAAGCGATTTATTATATCCCTGATGCGGAGATATTCGTAAGAGAGTGTGCGCGTGTGTTACGGCTAGGGGGAAAGGTGTTAATTGCTTCAGCGAACAAGGATCTCTATGATTTTAATCCGAGTCCGCATAGCTGTAAGTATTATGGTGTCATAGAGCTTAATGAGTTGTTTTCAACACACGGATTTAAACCAGAGTTCTTCGGAGATACGCCAATTGGCGGCAGTTCAATGCGGCAGAGAATTCTTCGGCCGGTTAAGAAATTAGCTGTCCTGATGGGAATTATGCCGAAAACAACGGGGGGGAAAAAATGGCTGAAGAGGATTGTGTTCGGGAGGTTGGTGAAGATGCCGGTTGAAATTACCGCAGAGACATCCCAATACGTAGAACCCTCCAGGATTTATCACTCAAAGCCTGATCGTGAGCATAAGGTTATATACTGTGTGGCAACATTACAGCCACAGGCATATTCATCATCAGCTGGTATGTCACCTCAACGCCCGTGAAACGTGTTTTCGACATTGTGCTCTCTTTTTTTGGATTGTGCATATTCAGCCCTTTATTGTGTTGGGTTGTCTGGCTAATCAAATGCGGAGATGGCGGCCCTGTGTTCTACCGTGGCCCTAGAGTCGGGAGATACGGAAGGACATTTTCTATTTTTAAGTTCCGGACCATGGTGGTGAATGCTGAAAAATTGGGCGGGTCATCTACTTCCGACGACGATCCTCGTATCACAAGGGTAGGTAAGTTTCTTAGGAAGTATAAACTGGATGAATTACCTCAGTTGATCAACGTCTTGAAAGGCGAGATGAGCTTTGTCGGGCCCAGACCGGAAGTTCAGCACTACATAGATATGCTGGGACCTCAAGAAAGAAAGGATATTCTTAGCGTTCGGCCCGGAATAACCGATTGGGCCTCCATATGGAACTCCGATGAAGGATCGATACTTGCAGGGAGCTCAGATCCGGAAAAGACGTATATGGAGAGAATCAGGCCCGAAAAGATCAAGCTTCAGTTGAAGTACGTCAGGGAAAGACGTTTCCTCACTGACCTTAAGATCGTTTTTCAAACGCTTTACACTATAATCAGGTAGTTCTGAATGCCCAAAGCGAAAAACAATTACCCCAAAAGAGTTCTGCAGAAGCTATATATAAGCATGTTGCGCATCAGGCTCTGTGAGGAGAGTTTGGTTGGACCTATTCGTACAGGAGAAATCCGCTGCCCCGTGCATTTATACTCAGGGGAAGAGGCAGTTGCGGCTGGTGTCTGCAAAGCCCTCGGGCAGAAAGACTATGTTTTTAGCACACACCGGTCTCACGGACACTATATAGCAAAAGGAGGTAGGATCAACGAGCTTATCGCTGAAGTGTACGGCAGGGAAACGGGATCATCGAGAGGCAGGGGCGGCTCCATGCATTTGGTGGATCGCGGGAAGGGAATACTCGGGTCTGCTCCGATCGTTGCCGGCACAATACCTCTTGCTGTCGGGGCAGCGTTAACAGCAAAGATACGAAAAGACGGGCGAGTAGTCGTGAGTTTCTTCGGAGACGGAGCTACGGGAGAAGGAGTTCTTTATGAATCGCTCAACTTTGCAGCATTAAACAAATTGCCAATCATCTTCGCTTGCGAAAACAACTTTTACTCGACCCATATGCCCATTAGAGAGTACAGGCCAAACGAGAAGATTGCCGATATAGCAAACCCGTTTGGAATAACTACCCGGAGTGTTGACGGCAACAACGTGTTGAAGGTCTTCGAAGCGTCGTGCAGGGCTGTGTTCCAGTGCAGGAGCGGCCTGGGTCCTGTCTTTATAGAATTCCTCACATATAGGCTGAGAGGCCACGTCGGTCCCGATGACGAGGTTCAGGGTAATCGCACCGATATAAGGCCTCCAAAGGAAATTGCAGACTGGAGGAGAAGAGATCCCATCGCAAGCCTTAGAAGGTATATTCTCAGACATGGTATTTTCGACAGAAATGAGTTGACGACAATGGAGACTCAAATAGCTGGTGAGGTGCGCTGCGCTCATGAATTCGCGAGGCGTTGCCCTCATCCGGACCCTAAAGAACTAACAGAATATGTCTTCAGAGAATGAAGGGTCTAATTTACGAATTGAGGGACATACATGCGAAAACTTTCCTATTCCCTTGCCATTAACGAGGCTCTCCACCAGACCATGGAACAAGATGATTCCGTTTTTCTTATTGGACAAGGGGTGAGGAGCCCCTGGTACGTGGGCAACACGTGTGCCCGGCTCTACGATAGATTCGGACCGGAACGGGTCATAGATACTCCTGTTTCCGAAAACGCCATGACCGGGGTGGCGGTCGGCGCGGCATTGGCCGGGATGCGCCCAATCGTGGTGCATCCGCGCATGGATTTCATGTTCTATGCTTTTGATCCTATCATTAATCAAGCAGCCAACTGGCATTACATGTGCGGGGGAAGATCCTGTGTTCCTGTCGTTTTCTGGGCGATCATCAACCGTGGTGGGGAACAGGCGGCGCAGCATTCCCAAGCAGTCCACGCAATGTTTGTGCATGTGCCAGGTCTGAAGGTAGTCATGCCATCGAACGCTTACGATGTCAAGGGACTTTTCATTTCGGCCATAAGAGATGACAATCCAGTCGTGTTCATTGATGATCGCTGGTTATATGGATTTGAAGGAGAGGTCCCGGAAGAACCTTATTCCGTGCCGATTGGCAAGGCATCGGTGAGACAGGCGGGGGTCGATTGTACGATCGTGGCGTCATCTTACGCAGTGGTTCAGACTATGAGGGCCGCAAGAATTCTTTTGGAGGAAGGTATTGCCGCTGAAGTCATAGACCTACGGTCCGTGAAACCGTTCGATATCGACCTGATTATATCATCCGTAAGGCAGAGTGGCAGACTTGTGGTTGTCGACGGAGGCTGGAAAACATGTGGGTTCGGCGCTGAAGTATCGGCCCTGGTAGACGAGCGGGCATTCGAGTATCTGAAAGCACCGATACTTCGCGTTACACTTCCGGATTGTCCCGCGCCGGCGAGTTCTTCTTTGGAAAAAGAATACTATGCAATGGAGAATCGAATCGTTTTGGCAGCAAAGGAGCTGGTAGCGGAAAGATGGATAAGGAGGGTTCGTGTTGGAGTATAGGGTGCGGTTTGTCGAGCCCGTGAAAGTATACAAGATGATAAAGGATGAGATCGATTCTGCCTACTTCGACGTCATGTCGAACGGTGACCTCATAGACCGGGCCCAGTTGAGAAGCTTTGAGGAGAATCTGGCCGCTTTTACCGGCACAAAATACGCGGTCGGCCTAAACAGCGGCTATGACGCTCTTCATATTTCTCTCAGAGCCGCGAGTATCGGTCCAGGCGACGAGGTGATAGTACCTGCACACACCTTTGTAGCCACATGTTCGGCGGTGGTCAACGTTGGGGCCACACCTGTGCTCGTGGACGTCGGGAAGGATTTCAATGTCGATTGCGACAAGATAGAGGAGGCCATAACGCGCCGGACCAGGGGGATTATTCCCGTCCATCTCAGCGGATATATGGCTGATATGGTAGGAATTATGGAAATTGCCGATAGACATAACCTCGTGGTGATTGAAGATGCCTGCCAGAGCTTGGGGTCAAACATGCTTGGGCGGAGGGCAGGGGCCTGGGGGTTAACGGGCTGCTGGAGTTTTTACCCTTTCAAGATTCTCGGCGGATATGGTGACGGGGGCGCAATCACAACGGACGACGCCGATGTTGCGTTGTTCGCAACAAGGATGCGTTACAACGGAGAAGATCGTGATACAGGCGAGTATCACGGACACGGTTTCACGTGCCTTCTCGATAACATGCAGGCGGCATTCCTTGATGTAAAATTGAGGTACCTGCCGCAATGGATAGTACGGAGGAGGGAGATTGCCGAGAGGTATCGGCAGCGGCTTTCGGACCTACCCGATCTGCTATTGCCGCATTACAATGACCCGAGGCGCGATCATGTTTATCAAAACTATACGGTGCGATCGAAACAAGGGAATGAATTCTCCGAGTACCTGAAGACAAACGGCATTGAGGTTCTGACCCAGTTTCGCAAGCCTTATTACAGGCATGAGGCATTGAGGCTCGAGGATAGGGGATTTCCGGAAACCGAGGCGATTTCGCGGGAAGTTTGCTCTCTGCCGATGAATGTCGAAATAGAAGACCACGAGATAGATTACGTCATAAAGGTCGTGCGTTCTTTTTATGGAAGATAGCGTTCCGAGCGAAATGGGCGAAAACATAAACAAATAAAGAGGGAAACAGATTGGCTCTATCGCTAAGTAAAAGAGCGGATCGGATAGTACAGGCAGAAATCAGGGTAATGACCATCGAATGCGAGAATATCGGAGGTATAAACCTGGCACAGGGAGTATGCGATGTAGGTGTGCCCTCGCCGGTTGCGGAGGGCGCTAAGCAAGCGATCGAAGCCGGCGTCAACAGTTACACTCGCTATGATGGGCTTGCGGAATTGCGTGCCGCAATTGCTCGCAAGTTACGGACATATAACCGTATAGCGGCAGACCCTGAAACGGAGATAACGGTAAGCGCAGGATCCACCGGATCATTCTACTGTGCCTGCCTGGCGCTCCTGGATCCCGGTGATGAAGTTATCCTTTTCGAACCTTACTATGGTTATCACCTGAACACGCTGCTTGCCGTCGACGCAGTACCCAAATATGTGAGCCTAAGTCTTCCAGATCTCAGGTTTACCCCATATGATTTGGAAAGAGCGGTCACGTCCAGGACAAAAGGCATCATGGTGTGTACCCCTGCGAACCCTTCGGGAAAGGTGTTCGACGAGAAAGAGCTCAAACTTATAGCCGATTTTGCCATTCGGCACGATCTGTTCATCTTCACTGATGAAATCTATGAATACTTTATTTATGATGGCAGGCCACATATCAGCCCTGGTTCGTTTCCCGAGATTGCTGACCGTACAATCACGATTTCCGGCTATTCGAAGACATTCAGCATAACTGGCTGGAGAATTGGGTACAGCGTGTGCAATAAAAAATGGGCTGATATGATCGGCTACGTTAACGATCTCGTTTATGTTTGCGCCCCTGCCCCGCTTCAAATGGGTGTCGCCTCTGGAATAGACCAGTTGGAGAAATACTATTATCAGGAGCTCTGTAAGGAGTTCAGAAGTAAGCGGGACATGATATGCTCAACCCTTACTAGGGTGGGGTTAAAGCCTATTGTACCTGCCGGTGCTTATTACGTCTTAGCCGATGCTTCCCGGCTTCCGGGTCGGACGAGCAAAGCAAAAGCGATGTACCTTCTGGAAAAGACCGGCGTGGCATCAGTCCCGGGAAACGCGTTTTACCACGATCGGGGCGGCGAAGATGTGCTGAGATTCTGTTTTGCGAAAAGCGATGATGTATTAAAGGAAGCGTGCAAAAGGATAGAAACGTTAAGACTCTGATAGACATTTACTTGAGTCCATCGAGAATGTTTTCTGGGTAAAGTCCGCCATACCATGATCTTGCATAGTCTGAGACTCCCCAAAATCTCATAGCCTCCGGGCCTTACACAAGTCTTTTTGTCTCACAGTCCTCTGTTACAGGGGGTAATTCCATGTTCTCAATAATTAAAAGGCGAAATTTTTGGGTAATGATCGGTCTCGATGCCCTTCTGTGTCTTGCCGCTTATTACGGCGCCTATTTCATCCGTTACGACGTCGTTTCCGGGAAAACTTTGATGGCCTTCGCAGCAACCGTACTGTGGGTTGTGCCGTTGAAGCTTGTTTTGCTATTTTCCTTCAAGATGTACAGGGGTATGTGGCGTTATACGAGCCTACACGACCTGCTTAACCTCCTGAAGGCGCTCAGCGCCTCTACCGGCCTCGTTGTCTTTGGCGTGCTTTCCTTCTACCGCTTCGAGGGTTTCTCAAGGGGAGTTTTTATCATCGACTTTCTTCTGAGCGTAATCTTCTTAGGCGGCTGCAGATTGGGCCTCAGGGTTGCAGCCGGCTACATGAAGGGAAAAGGGTTGGGCAATGGTGCGGATAATCAACAGGCGCCGCTTAGGAGGCTGGTGATTATCGGGGCCGGCAGCGCGGGTGAGAAACTCTTGAGAGAAGTTAATGAAAACCGGCGTCTGACCTATGAAGTGGTCGGCTTCGTGGATGACAACCTTTCGAAGCTGAAGCTGACCATTCACGGCGTGCCGGTCCTCGGACCTCTTGAGAATCTCAAGACGATCGTACGCGACTTTGCGGTAGACGAGCTCATTATTGCGGTCCCTTCTGCTTCAGCGACTGAGATGAGGAGGATCGTCAATTTCTGCAAGGGCTCGAATACTCCTTTCAAAACCGTCCCGGGAATCGGTGAGCTTATCGAGGGTAGAGTCAGTGTAAGCGCCATAAGAGAGGTCCGGTACGAGGACCTCCTTGGCAGGCAGCAGGTAGACATCGATGTGAATGAGGTCGGGCAATTCGTCACGGGGAAAAGTGTCCTCGTGACAGGCGCTGCGGGCTCCATCGGCTCGGAGCTATGCAGGCAGATCGCCCGGTTCGGGCCTTCTCTCCTGTGTCTGCTGGACCGCAACGAGTCCGGTCTTTACGAAATGGAGATGGAATTTAGAACCAACTATCCCGGCATAAAGGTCCTGCCCGTGCTTGCGGCTATTCAGAACAGACCTCTGATGCAGAAATTCTTCGATGTGCATCGGGCGCAGGTGGTGTTCCACGCAGCCGCCTATAAGCACGTGCCCATGATGGAACTTTACCCGTGGGAAGCGATCTTCAACAATGTCACGGGTACGGAGACCTTACTCAATCTATGCGTCGAGAACAAGGTCGAGAAGTGCGTCATCGTTTCTACCGATAAAGCGGTACGGCCGACCAATGTTATGGGTGCATGCAAGAGATTGACCGAGCTCCTGGCCATGGCATACGCGAAGGAAAACCATTGTCGGTTTATGGCGGTACGGTTCGGCAACGTGATAGGAAGCGTAGGGAGCGTCGTCCCCCTCTTCAGAAAACAGATCGCCCAGGGCGGGCCGGTAACGGTCACGCACAAGAACATTACCCGTTACTTCATGACGATTCCGGAAGCCTGCCGACTCATCCTGCAAGCGGGAGCGATCGGACGAGGGGGAGAAATATTTGTGCTCAAAATGGGTACGCCCATCCGCATAGACAGCCTCGCAAGAGACATGATCACCCTTTCAGGGCTGAAGCCGGACGAGGATATTAACATCGAATACATTGGATTGAGGCCCGGCGAAAAGCTTTTCGAAGAGCTGATCACACATGACGAGAGTGTTGTGCCTACCCAGCACGATAAGATCACGGTGCTTTCTTCGCAAAAGGAAGTAAGCATAAAAACCTTGTCCGATCAGATCTCGGACCTGATGCAGATTGCCTATACCTGGGACAGCCAGGCTATCAGGAACCAATTAAGCATTATGGTTGATGAATACAAGCCTTATTTCGAGGAGCTCTCTCCCGAGGCGAGGATCGTACCGCCTATTGTGGTTGGAAAGACGGCCAGGCCGGAAGACGGCGATGGCAGGGTGAATGTAGGCCGGCAGACGGCGCGAATACTGGTGGTGGATGATGAAAAGGCCGTGGCGGACGTAATTTCGGATTACCTCGACACCTTCGGGTACTCGTCGTCTACGTCATACAGCGGAGCGGAGGGGCTCATGGCACTGGAGCAGCAACGTTACGATCTCGTTATCGCCGACCTTATTTTAAACGACATGAGCGGCATCGATTTTCTTGAAGAGATAAAAAAACGGGGCGAAAAGGTGGGCGTGATCATCATGACGGGGTATGCCACCATCGACTCGGGTATCGAGGCCATTGAAAAGGGTGCGCGTGATTATATCGCAAAGCCTCTCGATTTTCAGGAACTGACAAAGGTTATAGACAGAGCGCTG
>Ga0116127_1000884_pt1 | contig 22112 bp, 20 predicted proteins | sample June2015DPH_16_1_FD_89731 | JGI IMG/M metagenome (GOLD analysis project Ga0116127, IMG submission 89731) | Peatland microbial communities from SPRUCE experiment site at the Marcell Experimental Forest, Minnesota, USA - June2015DPH_16_100 | ecosystem: Environmental > Terrestrial > Soil > Wetlands... | reverse complement strand
GAAAGTTTCTCGCTATTGCTGTCCGGACTGGTAGCGGGTTGGACTACAAGACGAACCATCCGGGAGTGTGGGAAGCTGTTTTCGAAGTCGGCGACGAATTTGCCCAAGTCGTGATAATAAACCGTGCCAATAATGGTAAATTGGATTTGTTTGTAGGGAAAAGACGACAACAAATCCGACTCGCCAATCGTCGGATGGCCAACTTCCGGGATTTCCACTCTATACGATTGTTTGAAGTGGCGGATGGTGTCATAAGTCCAGGAATAAAGATCGCCTGAAGCCATATCCTCTTCGGCCTGTGCCAGCGCATTGTTTGTTTCGTTCCACGTATTCGCTATCGCTTCGGAATTTGTAATAGCATGCTTGATGCTTTGGAGGTTTTTGTTCGCGGCATTTCTGGTATTCGCGATTTTGGAAAGGGAGTCATACTGCGGCCGGATCAGACCGAAACCAATCAGTGCCAGTACCGCCAGCGTGGCGAGAATGACAGTGATGAGCTGATTGCGTTTTTCTATGGATAACCTTTTCATCGGACGTACTCCGGGAAATTGCATTTCAAAGTGAACAACACACACGTTTTGCCATCGACTGCCTGCGGTGCCGACAAATTGATCAATTGAACCCCATTTGTTTTGTTCAACGTCGCTTTGAAATATGATTGACTGGCCACGGCTTCCTTGAATTTATTGACCTGGTCTCCGGGGTTTGCGCTGGAATCCCGCGCGTCAAGCCATACGACGATTTTTTCCGTCAACGTGCTGGGGCGTCCCAAGATGACACCATTCTTATTGGTCTGCGACGGCGTTCCTGCCGTGTAAAAATAATCCTGGTCCACCTTCAGCCGTGCCAGTCGCACGCCGTCCACGGTGACCTGTTGCAGCGCATTGAGCAGATTGCCCTGCAGAAAACGGCTGTTGGTCATTTTTTTCAACGCATTCAGCTTTTCTTTCGCGGCGGCGGTTTTTTTCTGGTCTGTCAGCACGCGTTGAAAATCATTGGTGCGCTGCGCAATCTCCGTTTGCTTGTCGAACACTGTCTTTTTGGCCAGCATGGTTTCGAGCTGGAGCGAACTGCTCCAGACCAGCGTTACTGCCACAGCCAGCGCCCCCACAAAAATCACGCGCTTGACGGGATCGTGCCGGCGCAATTCTTCCGCGGCCTTGGCCTCCGCCAGCAAATTGATGCGAATCGGCATAATTCAATTTCGTTCAAAAGGCCGCCAGCGCGGCGCCAATCGCCACGCTCAATTGCGGTCCAAGCTGTTCAATTTCCACCGCTTGCTGCCCGGGCAGTGCCAGTTGCAAAGACGCCGTCGGATTCCACGTTTTGCAATCCACGATCAATTCCGTGTGCAACATTTGCAAAATCATCTCCGACCGTGCCGATCCGCCGGTGACATAGATCTGCGACACGGGGCGGTCCTGCTGGTGTTCAAAGAAGTCAAGGGACGCGCGCAGTTCGCGCCCCAGCGGTTGCACTTGAGCTTCGAGCATGGCTTGGACTTCCGGCGCCATGCCCACCTTGATGCCCTCGGCTTCGGCGTAGGTGATGTTCATTGCCTCGGCGAGGCCCGCCGTCAATTTGTCGCCGCCGATGTTGACCATGCGGCTCAAGACCAATTCACCGCGATCCACCACGCAAACCGAGGAATGTTTGAAACCAATGTCCACCAGCGCGACCGATTCGTTGGCAAACACTTCGGGCAGCGCCAGTTCAAAAGCGTTCACCGGGCCGATGATCCCGGGCACAATGTGGTCCGGTATCAACCCGGCGTCTTTAATCGCCGTCTGAAAATCGTCAATCAATTGCTGCTTCATGCCTGCCACGAGCACTTTCAATTTTGGAATCGAACCCGTTTTGGCGGCCTCGGCGGATTTGCCCTGTGACTTCGGGGGAAAAATGTGGCAATCAAAAACATGATTCGGCATGTCCTGCTGCAAATAACCCTTGGTGTTGTTTTTCAACACCATCCGCATTTCATCCACCGGAATCTGCGGCAATTCCACCTGTCGCACCACCGTGTCATCCAAACCGATGGCCAGTGTGACCAGCTTGGTTTCCGATCCCAATGCCTCGGCCACGGATTGCAAATGGTCGGTCAGCAATTCGGCGGAAATCTTTTTCTCGTAAATCGGGGTGTCGAGCAGCGCGAAACGGGTGAGCGCCAAAAGTTCGCCGCGCCGTTCCAAGAGCACGGCCTTGGTTGTCCGGCCGCCCAGATCCACCACCATCATCTGGGCCCGTTTTTTCCTTGATAAGCCGTTTAGAAATGACAGCGCCATGCGTTGTTGCTTTGTTTATTTTCCCTGTTTCGGAATTGCGAACGGCAATTCTAATAAAACATTGCATTGGTTGAGCAACTGCCGCGCCAAGTTGGCCGGCCCTGTCAGTCTGCCGTGGAATTCATTGTCCCGCCAAGTTGAGGTGTCGGAAAATCCGTCAAAACCGCCGTCGTTGTCCCGACCTAAGGCGTGGGGTGTCTCGGAACTTGCCGCGCAGGACTCATGCCAACCGCTGGGCGCGCAATTTCGTCTCGTTCAAAAACGTCTCCAGCAACGGTGTTTTGCGCCCACGCCACAATGCGCCGATCACCACCGGGGGAAAATCTTTCAGCGGCAGTGCGTACACTTTTGCCGGCAGCGGCTTTTTCGGAATCGCCACCGACACGCCGATGCCCAGGCCGTTCGCCACATAAGCTTCAATCAAATCCGCCGAACTCGCTTCGATGCTCGGAAACCAGTCCACTCCCCGCTTCCGCAACTGCTCCTGAAAAATCCGGGGAATATTCTCCGCCGCCGGCAGGCAGATGAGCGGCTCGTCAATCTTGTCGCGCCGCCATAATTCCTCCGCCGACTGGATGCCGCTGCTTTTTTCGACAAGCAAAATGAGCGGCAATTCCAGCAACGCCAGCGAGTGGATTCCCGGCGCCGTTTTCTTTTCAATCAACGTGACGGCCAGATCAATTTCATCCTTGCGGAGCCATTCTTCGAATTGCGCCGGGTAACCTTCGCGCAGCGACAATTTCAGTCCCGGAAATTTTTTGCGCACGTCCCGGAACAACTCCGGCAGATGTTCGCGCAACACAATCGTCGAGGCGCCGATGCGGATGTGCCGCGCCTGTCCGCCCTGCAATTCGTCCGCAACTTTTTCGAGGTTCGAGAAAAACGGCCGGATGAATTCGTAAAGTTTTTCGCCTTCCGGCGTCAGCGCAAACGGCCGCCGCTGAAACAAGGTTACGCCAAGAAATTCTTCGAGCTGCGCGATCTGGGAGCTGACCGCCGGCTGCTGGATGCCGTAGGGAATGTTCCGCACCGCCGGCATGATGCCACCGTGCTTGGCGACGTAATAAAACAATTCGAGGTGATGAATGTTCATTGAGCCAGCCGATGTTCGGCGCAGTTTTATCAATTAACGCTTCAAGGGCAAGATTTGATATTTTTTACCTGATGCAACAACCATAAAACACAACTTCAACCTAAACAAACTATGAAAAAACCGCTAAAGCAACTGCTGTTCTGGTCACCCAGAATTCTATGTCTTCTGTTTGCCGCGTTCATCAGCATCTTTGCCGCCGACGTGTTTGGCGAGGGCTACGGGTTCTGGAAGACGATTCTGGCTTTGCTGATCCATCTCATTCCAACGTGGATCGTTCTTATCGTGCTTGCCATCTCCTGGCGTAGGGAATGGGTGGGAGGGATACTGCTCATTGCTCTGGGGGCGTTATACCTGATCGCGTTCTGGGGACGGTTCCATTGGTCGGCATACCTGTGCATATCCGGTCCCCTGTTTCTCGTGGGCATTCTGTTTTTCCTGAGTTGGTTCTATCGAAGGGAACTCCGAACAGGCACCTCTGAATCCTGAAATTTTTATGGGATGCCAACGGCCTGACAATGCGTACAATCAATGGCAAAAACCTGCGCCGCCCCGACTTGGGCGCGCGCCATTTTCGGACACCTGAAATGAAACATCTCGTCGCTCAAAAACCTCCCCAAGCCGGCCGAATTACCGAAACACAGCAACAGGCGGCCTCAGCTTTTGGCCTCCTTCTTCAAGGACCAGTAGCATTCCGCCATCAAGGCGAAAAAGACCGCGTCGCCCACGCCGAACAAGGCGGCGAAGGCGACGTGGGGAAGACCGCCCGCCGACCAGTAGTAAAATGCCGTTGCCGAGTAGGCCAGTTTGTAAAGCGTGCCGATGAGGATCAAATCCAAATTCCGCCGCAGGTCGCCGCGGGAAATCAGAAAGTAAGCGACGCCAATCACCAGCACGAACACGCCCAGCAGTGTCAGATAGCCGCCGAAGGCCGGCAGCTTTTCGCGGATGCCCAGCGCGTCAAAAGCCCGCGCGGGGAAAAAGGTGAACGTGATGCCGAGGAGAACGTCGTAAACGGCAGCGATCAGGAACAGGCTGCGATAGTACTTTTCTTTGGCGGGACTCATGCCTTAGGTTTTAGCACCCAATCCGCTCAACGCAAATGAAATTTCATCTCAATCTTGTCATCGCCTGGCTCTGGATTTTACTCGGCTTTGTCGCCGGCATGGTGCTCGGAATGTTCTTTCACGGCGAAAACTGGCTCGGCGGTTACGGCAGTTTCAAACGCCGGATGTACCGGCTCGGACATATTTCCTTCTTCGGATTGGGAGTCGTCAATCTCCTGTTTTGTTTGACGGCACAAACTTTCTCCCTGGCCGGCCAACTTGTCAGCATCGCGTCTTGGGCTTTCATTGCCGGCGCGATCACGATGCCAGTTTGCTGCGTGGTGATGGCGCATTTCCCGAAGGCGCACCTGATTTTCGCCGTGCCGGTGATCAGTCTGATTGCCGGTGGCGTCTTGACATTTATGGAGATCATCAAATTATGAAAATTGGATTCATCGCCCTGAGCGGTGTGCGCGCGCACAACGCGGAACTCACGAAGCTCGGTCTCACGCTGCCCGGTTTCGTGGACCGCAACAAAATCATCGCCGCGCTGCCCAGCCTCGGCCTGCTCACGCTCGCCGGGCTTACGCCGAAAAAATTTGACGTGGAGTATCATGAAATCGCCGACCTCAAAAAACTGCCCGAACTGCCGGTGGATTTCGATCTCGTCGCCATCAGCACGTTCACCGCGCAACTCAACGAGGCGTACGACGTCGCCGATTTTTATCGCGCCAAAAAAATCCCGGTCGTGATGGGCGGCATCACGGTCACTTCCCTGCCGGAAGAGGTGAAGAAACATTGCACCAGCGTCGTCGTTGGCGAAGGCGAAACGCTCTGGCCGGCGGTGCTGCGTGATTTCGACCGCGGCGCGCTCAAGCCGGTTTACAAGTCATCGCGGGAATTTGATCTGGCCGATGCGCCGATGCCGCGTTTCGATTTGCTCGACCCGGACAAATACAACCGCCTCACCGTCCAGACCAGTCGCGGCTGCCCGCATCGCTGCGAATTTTGCGCGAGTTCAATTTTGCTCACGTCGCGCTACAAGGTGAAGCCGGTGGAGAAGGTCATCGCCGAAATCCGTGAGATCAAAAAAATCTGGCCGCGCCCGTTCATTGAGTTCGCCGACGACAACAGCTTCGTCCATCGCGGGCATTACAAAAAGCTTCTGCGCGAACTGGCAAAGGAAAAACTCCGCTGGTTCACCGAGGCCGACCTGAGCGTGGCCGGGGACGACAAACTGCTCGGCCTCATGCGCGATTCCGGCTGCCAGCAGGTCCTCATCGGTCTCGAAAGTCCGCGCCGCGCCAGCCTCGATGGCGTGGAGTTGAAATCGAATTGGAAGTTGCGCCAGCATGATTCTTACAAGGATGCCATTGCCAAAATTCAATCCTACGGCATCACCGTCAACGGCTGTTTCGTCCTCGGTCTCGACGGCGACACGCGCGACGTGTTCGACAACGTGCTGGATTTTGTGCGCGACGCCGCGCTCTACGAAGTGCAGGTGACGTTCCTGACCGCGTTTCCCGGCACGCCGCTTTACGCGCGGCTCAAGCGCGAAGGCCGCGTCATCCGCGACCGCGCATGGGAACTTTGCACACTGTTCGACGTCAATTTCCGCCCAAAAAACATGAGTGTTGAAGAGTTACAAAACGGTTTTCTCGACCTGGCCAAACAACTTTATTCCGCGGAGGAAACTCATGAACGCCGGAGCAAATTCAAACGGATGCTGAAAACGTCGCCGAATTTTGGCCGCCACGCCCGGCAGGAAGAACAAGCCATGACCGGGTGATTTGCCGGTCCGGCGGGCATTTACCCAGACGATGGTCGTCGAAATTTTATCAATTAACGCCAGCCGGTCGAATTGAGTTAAATCATAGCCATGAAACCAAAACGATATTCCGCCTGGTTGGCACTTTTAAACTTGAAAACCGCGGTCAAATTTACGGGCATGACGCGGCTCGGTCTGGTGTTGGTGGCGTTTGGCCTGCCGTTGAGTGACGGCTGGCTGGCGGCGGCCTTGCCTCGTGGTACCTGGAAAAACCGGCGCGAAATCGGGGAATTAATTCCTTGTCCGTTTGGAGCGAAAACCAGTCGTCTCTGGGATAAATCATGAAATACGCTGACATCCAAAAACTTCGCGACGCCGGTTTCATCACCGATGAACAGGGGCAAAAAATCATCGGGCACTTCCAGCTCAAGGAAGACGGCGGCGGCAAATTCCTCGCCATCGTCTCGATCATTGGCGCTGTGCTCATCGCGGCGGGAATCACGTTGCTGATTGCCGCGCACTGGAATGAGATTCCGCGCGGCATAAAAATCGCCGCCGGACTTCTGCTCATGCTCGGCTTTCACGCCGGCGGCTGGTGGTTGCGCGAGGTGCAGGGCAAATACCGGAAGACCGGCGAGGTGTTGCACCTGATCGGCTCGTGCCTGTTCCTCGCCAACATCGCGCTCATCGGCCAGATTTACAACGTTGTCTCGCGCCCGCCGAACGCGTTCCTGCTCTGGTGGATTGGCATTGCGGCATTGCCTTGGCTGTTGCGCTCCAAAGCCCAACACATCCTGTTGCTGCTCGCCTTCGGAATCTGGTTCGGCTTCGAGGTCAACGAACACGGCGGTCTGATTTATTGCGAGTCGGACCGGCAGGTGTTGCTCTACGCGCTGCTGGGACTGGGTTATCTCGGGGCGGGATATTGTTTGCGCCGGACCCGGTTTTCTGAATTTGCCGGAGTGACGGAAAAACTCGGCTTGTTCGCCTTCCTCATTTTCGTCTATCCGCTGACGTGGAAGGATTTCTTTGGCGGCTGGGAAAATTCTGAAATCCGCCAATGGTTTTTCCCCGCGCTGGGCGTGCTCGCGCTTTTGTTGCTGATGCTTGGCCTCAAAAACCTTGCCGCGCTCACCCGGCAATGGCGCTGGACCTGGTTCGCGGCGCTGTTGGGAATGACGGTTTTCATGGCGACGGTCTGGTTTGGCTGCTGGCAGTTGGATCACACCGGCGAATCACGCCACTGTTTTTGGGGTGAATCGTGGAGTTACCTGGTTGGTTCGCTGGCACTCTTCGTCTTTTGCCTGCTGCAAATTCAAATCGGCATCCAGGAACGTTCCCAGTTCCTCGTGAACCTCGGCGTGACGTTCATCGCGCTCGACATCCTTGCGGCCTACTGCGATTTGTTCGGGTCCATGGCGCGGACGGGCGTGATGTTTTTGATTTCGGGCATTTTCCTGATTGTCTTCGGTGTTTATCTCGAAAAGAAACGCCGTTCGCTGATGAAACAAATCAAATCGCAAACCACAGGAGCAAAACCATGAAAAATCCAATCATGAACATGAATTCGTTCCGCGCGGTGGCCTTGCCGATGGCAATGGTTCTCTTCGCGGTGGGCATCGGCCGTTTCGCGGTTGCCGCTGAGCCACAAGCCGGCATGGCACCGGAGCAACAGAAGCGGCTGGAATTGATGAAGTCCAAGGGGCCGGACGGTGCGCTGACCATCCTCCCCGTGCGCCTAGCGGGCAAGCCTTGGGATCGTGTGACTGAGGTGGTTGGCGTGCTGCTCGAACGACAGGGATTGAAGAACATTGAACTGGGTAAAACCCCGTTCACACCGGCGGAAACAAATTGGGAAAGTCTGGCCAAGGCCGTCGGTGCGTTTGTTAAGACCAATCCGATCACAACCAGTTACGCGCTTTATGCCGAATACAATGGCGATCATAAAACCGGATTGAATGAACTGCGCGCAGTCGTCGTGGATCAAACCGGCGCGGTCGTCTGGACGGACCGTCAGACACCGCAGGACGAAGCGTTCAAGAAAAATGAAGCTCGGGAACCGATGACGATGTCCATTCTGCTCGTCGAACGGCTGAGTCCGCAGCTCGGCCTCAACGAAGAAACAGCCAAGGTGGCCAAACCGGGCAAACTGGCGGCCATCATGGATCAGCGGAGCGGCCTGCCTCCCGAGAATGAACGGGCGGCCCTTCCCGAACGCCAGAAGGCGATGAAACAAGCGCTGCCCGGCGCGACGCTGCTGGTTTATCCGGCACGGATTGGCGGGAACGAAGTCAGTGTCCCCAGCGCGACCAACGTCGTGCGGCTGATCAATCAAGTGGGCTTGTGCAAGGCCGTTCAGGCCGAACAGACGGTTCTCCTCAAAACTTCGTTGGCGGACCCGAACGAGCTGAAGGCGCTCTGGAATCTGGCGCGTGAGTTCCGGAATTTTGTCCGGACCAATCCGCCCGCGGCCGACTACGCGCTTTATGCCGACTACGTTTTCAATCCGCAAAACGCGGAGCAGGGATTCGTGCATTTCGTGGTGTGCGACCGCAAGGGCGAGTGGGTGATTGTGGACATGCAAAACTCGCATCATCCGGATTACCAGAGCATCGGGGTCATTTCCAGCGACCGCTGCGACCAACTGCTCGTCAAGCGTCTGGCGGGATGCCTGAAATGAAATCTCGGACAAAGAAACGGAGCGCGCCATGAAACTCAAACTTCTCATTCTCGTCCTCGCGTTGCAAAGCGCGTGGTTGCTCGGCACCGCTGCCGTGCAGGAACACGTGCTGGCCACCGGCAGGGTCATCCTGCTGGAAACCGCGCGCGTTGACCCGCGCGACCTGCTTCGGGGCGATTATCTCATCCTGAACTACAAAATCAGCGACGTGCCGACGAACCTGTTTTCACCGCCGGTGACAAAGGATTTACCCCGCGGCACGAAAATCTTTGTCGCGCTCGCGCCGGCGACGAACCAGTTTTATGTCGTGGTCAGGGCGAGCACGAACCAGTTCGTGCCGGCGGCGGACGAAGTCTTGTTGAAAGGCAGAAGCACCTGGCCACGTTGGAATGCAGCGACCAACTCCATTCACGTCGAATACGGACTGGAACGCTTTTACGTCGCCGAAGGCACCGGCAATCCCACCGGTAAACTCACCGCGCAAGTGGTGGTGCCCACGTCCGGGCGCGGGCGCGTGAAGGAAGTGTTCGTGGATGGCAAACCCTACGCCGAGGCGATGAAAGACACTGTCCGCTGACAACCGTGGGCTGCTGAAGGTTGGTCGGGCGGAACGGGATTCATAGCAAGATTTTCCCGGTCGAATGACCGCCATAAACTTTGATTGTTTTTTCCTTTCGCGCAGTGTCTCATGGAACCCGACCATGACCTTGAAAATCCAACGCCGCCCGCGCCGGTTTTCTTTCGCTGAACCTGGTTTAGTCACGGAGACCTGAAATGCGCATTGTCGAACTCCACGAAAAGACCGTTTCCATCGCCTCGGCCATCACCAACGCGTACATCGATTTCTCCAAGATGACGTGCTCGGTGGTGGCGCTGATCACCGATGTCGTGCGCGACGGCAAACCGGTGGTGGGTTATGGATTCAACTCCAATGGCCGCTACGGCCAGGGGGCCTTGATGCGCGAACGGTTCTTTCCCCGCCTCATGGCCGCCGATCCCAAGACACTGATGGATGAGACCGGTGAAAATCTGGACCCGTTCCGCATCTGGACCACGCTGATGAAAAACGAGAAGCCGGGCGGGCACGGCGAACGATCGGTGGCGGTGGGGGCCATTGACATGGCGGTATGGGATGCCGTGGCCAAGATTGCGGGCCAGCCGCTCTACCGGTTACTGGCGGACCGTTATCGCGGCGGCAAGGCGGATGACAAGGTTTGGATCTACGCCGCCGGCGGCTATTATTATCCCGGCAAGGACCTGACCGCCCTGAAAAGCGAGATGAAGCGCTATCGCGACCTCGGTTACCAGGTGGTGAAGATGAAAATCGGCGGCGCCCCCCTCGACGAAGACATCCGCCGCATCGAGGCGGTGCTCGAGGTGGTGGGTGACGGAAAATTCCTGGCGGTGGATGCCAACGGTCGTTTCGATCTCGCCACCGCCATTGCCTATGGCGAGGCGATGAAACCTTACAAACTGTTTTGGTATGAAGAGGCGGGCGATCCGCTCGACTATGCGTTGCAGGCGGAGCTTTCCCGACATTATCCCCTGCCGATGGCCACCGGTGAAAATCTTTTCTCGCACCAGGACGCCCGCAATTTGATCCGCCACGGCGGCATGAATCCCGAACGCGACTGGTTGCAATTTGACTGCGCGCTGTCTTACGGCCTGGTCGAATATCTGCGCACCCTGGAGGTGCTGAAGCAGCATGGCTGGTCCACGCGGCGGGTCGTGCCGCACGGCGGTCATCAGATGTCGCTCAACATCGCCGCCGGCCTGCATCTCGGCGGCAACGAATCGTATCCGGGCGTCTTCCAGCCGTTCGGCGGTTTTGCCGACGGCATCGCCGTCGAGAATGGATATGTGGGTTTGCCGGAGGTTCCAGGCGTCGGTTTTGAAACCAAGGCCGAACTCTTCAAGGTGATGAAATCACTCGGCAACTGAACACCAGAACGGTCATGGACAAAGCCAGGAGCAAAGCAACAAGTTTATTGGGTCAGCTTTACTTTCAAGTGCTTATCGGCTTCCTGTTGGGCATCGCCGTTGGCTATTTCCACCCCGGCTTGGGCGAATCGCTCAAGCCGCTCGGCGACGGTTTCATCAAGCTCATCAAGATGCTGCTCGCGCCGATCATCTTCGGCACGGTTGTCGTCGGCATTGCGAAGATGGGAAACCTGAAGGAGGTGGGCCGGGTCGGCATCAAGGCACTGGTCTATTTCGAAATCGTTTCGACCCTGGCGCTCGCCATCGGGCTGGTGGTGGTGAACGTCGTGCAACCCGGAGCCGGGATGAACATTGATCCCTCCACGCTGGATGCCAGCTCACTCACCACCTACACCACGGCCGCCAAACAGCAGGACACCGTCAGTTTCTTCATGGACATCATCCCTTCCAGCTTTGCGGATGCTTTTGTCAAAGGCAACATGCTGCAGATCATTCTGATTTCGGTGTTGTTCGGGCTGGCTTTGGCGCAGCTTCCCGACCGGGGAAAAGTAATCGTGGAGGTGATTGACTCCGTCCTGCACGGTCTGTTCGGCATCGTGCGTTTTGTCATGTATCTGGCCCCGCTTGCCGCGTTCGGAGCCATGGCCTTCACCATCGGGAAATACGGCGTCGGCACCCTGGGGTCCTTCGGCAAGCTGATTGGCGGCGTCTATCTCACGAGCGCCATCTTTATCTTCCTGGTCCTTGGCATCATCGCCCGGATGAACCGGTTCTCGCTCTGGAAATATCTCAAGTTCTTCAAGGACGAAATCCTGATCACCTTCGCCACGGCCTCATCGGAGGCCGTGCTGCCGCGGATGATGGTCAAGCTGGAGCAACTGGGGTGTGCCAAACCGGTCGTGGGTCTGGTTCTGCCGGCCGGCTATACCTTCAACGCCGACGGTTCGTCCATCTACCTGACGATGGGCGCCATCTTTGTCGCCCAGGCCACCAATACGCCGTTGACACTGGTCGAACAGTTGATGGTTCTGGCCGTCTGCCTGTTCACGTCCAAGGGCTCGGCGGGCGTGGCCGGCGCCGGATTTATTGCCCTCGCTGCCACGCTGGCTTCGATGGACAAAATACCCGTTGCCGGCTTGGTGTTGCTGGTCGGGATTGACCGCTTTGTCAATGCTGCGCGGGCGGTGACCAACCTGATTGGCAACGGCCTCGCCACCATCGTCGTGGCCCGATGGGAAAAAGCCTTTGACGAAAAACGGGCCAGCGCGATGCTTGATGGCGCGGCCAATGAATCGCCAACGGAACTTTGAACCAGACTTGATGAAACTTTGACCAGAAGCAATATTGACAGCACCGCCGCCACGAATCATTAACTTCACGACTTGAAACCATGGCCATGAAATTCACCCGACGCAATTTCCTCCGTACCACCGCCATCGCCGGCGTCGGCGCCGCGGCCGCTCCGCTGCTCGCCCAACCCACCAATTCGCCGTCCGGTTCCCGGCCCGTTACCGACGAGGTCCTGGAACGCGTCGCCGCCGAGCCGGTCCTTCAGCTCAAAGGACTCAAAGACCCGGTCATCATCGAGTCCGTTGAACTGCTCCGCAAGGGCAAGGACCATTTTGTGCGGGTCCGCTCCAAGGATGGCGCGGAGGGCGTCTCGGTGGATGACGGCCGGATGGAAGTGTTTCATCCGATCCTTAATCAACTGGTGGTTCCCTACTTCATCGGCAAGGATGCGCGGGACATGGAAGGCAACCTGTTTGGCGTGTACCGCTACCAAAGCAATTACAAAATGCAGGGCCTGCCTTTCTGGTCTCCGGTGGCGCTGGTGGAATTTGCCATCCTTGACCTGCTGGGCCGGATGAGCAACCAATCCCTCGGCGAAATGCTCGGCGGCATCGTCCGCACCAACGTTCCGTTTTACGTCGCCAGCGGGCGGCGCGACACCACGCCGGATCAGGAGATTGATTACCTGAAAGGCCTGGTTGAAAAGATCGGCGCCAAGGCCATCAAATACCGCGTCGGCGGGCGCATGAGCCGTAATCAGGACGCCATGCCGGGTCGCACCGATAAATTGATTCCCCTCTCCCGAAAGGCGTTCGGCGATAAAATGGTCATACATGCGGATGCCAACAGTTCCTACGACCCGCCCGAGGCCATCCGGGTGGGCCGGATGCTGGAGGACATCAAGGCCATCCACTACGAAGAACCGTGCCCTTTCGATAATTTTGATGCGACCAAGAAAGTCACCGACACCCTTTCGATTCCCGTTGCCTTCGGTGAACAGGAATCCAGTCAATGGCGTTTCCAATGGTGTATCCGCAACCACGTGGTGGATATCGTCCAGCCCGACCTATATTACTATGGTGGTCTGATTCGTTCCCGCCGCGTGGCGCGCATGGCCGAATTGGCCGGCCTGGCCACCACCGTGCATCTTTCCGGTGGATTTGGATTTGTGTATTCACTCCACTTTGCTTCCTGCACGCCGAAGATCGGGCCGTGGCAGGAGTACAAGAAGGGTGTGGAAACCTACGGCCAATGGTTCAATCCGCCGCTGCGCATTGTGGATGGCGCCATCACCGTGCCCAAGGGTCCGGGTCTCGGCCTTGCCGATGCGAGGGAAATTTTGAAGGGCGCGACGCCCGTTCAGGAGCCCGGGGCTTCCCTGTCTCCGGATACTTCGGGTTAAAGCCAGGTTGGCGATGCAACTGGCTGTGCTTTCACTGCGCGCCTAACAGCATTGCATCGGCAAACTTGTCAGCGCGTGGTTTGCGTTGTTGCTGGTTTTGTTTTCGATGGCGGGGACAAAGTTTGCAAACTCACGGTTACGGGAAGGAAGAACAAGCACGGCGGGTTTGAGACCCGTCAATTTAATGTGGCCGTTGCGCTCCGATCTTGCGATCGAGCGCAACACATTTCGCATTCCGCTTGCGGACAGAACTTAAGACGGATCAAATCCATGTTACGGTTTGTCACACTACGACAGGGGAATTGATTATCTCATGGACGTTATAACGTTCCAGTGCAATGCGCACCAGACGAACGTTCATTTCCGTCAAGTTGTCGTCCCCAAAGATGATTCGCACCACTGCGACGACGACCTTTTCGAATGTTTCGTCTTGTTCGTTGTTCATAATTCTGTTTCGATTTCTGCTGCCTGACAATTTACTAACATTCAGCGTGCCAGTTTCACCGAGGCTGGGGGCCACGCTGAGGGGTGGCATGGCTTTTGAGATATTGGCTGCACGTGGTTTGACTGAAGATGCCATGCTTGGCGGCGCCACCGGAGGCGCCACACTCAGAGCCGGCATGGCTGGCATGTTGCTCCCCCTGCCGTTCCTGGATGGGTTGATTGGAACCGGGGCTGCGGATTTGAGCACTGGCGGCGCGGGTTTGGGCACAACTTCCGGGGCAGTGGCCGGTCGTGGTTGAGCTTTGGGCAGTGCCACATCGGACGAATCTCCGTTCTTCGCCTTGCCATTCATACTGCCGTTCATTTGCTGGCTGGCTGGAGTCGGAACCGGAGGTTTGGGCGCGATTTCTGGGGCCTTGGCTGGTTGTGGTTTGACTTCTGGTTTAGTTTCCGGTTGTGGCGCGCCAGCGTGTTGCGCCTGGGCCTTGAACAGGTGGATGGTCACTTTGAGCGCCAGTTCCAATGGGTCAACCGGTTTGGTGATGAAATAGTTGCCGCCGCTGAGCACCCCCTGCGTACGGTTCCCAAAATTGCTATGGGCAGTGACGAAAATGACAGGTGTTGTCTTATAATGGGGCAAAGCACGCAATTTCTCACACACTTCAAAGCCAGTCAGCTTGGGCATGTCAATGTCCAGCAACACCAAGTCGTAGTAGTTGGCCTGCAGCATTTTCAGGCCTTCCAAAGGGTCTTCAACGCTTACGATGTCGAGGTTGGCCCGTTTCAACGTGTTGACGATCACGTGGTTGCAAACGGTGTCATCGTCCACAGCCAGCACTTTGGCCCTTGGTGCCGCTTCGGCAGAACCAACTTCGTCGCTTTTCAACAAGAGACCCAGGCAATCCGCCGCCTCAGCCAGAGTTTGCAGTATGGAAGGTGTTACTCGCGCAGGCTTGGAAGCGATTTTGGAGAGCAACATGTCGAACGCCTTCGTCAGTAGTGCTATGCGCCCGCAACCGGCTTTGCTGGCGTTGGCGTTCAGGGAATGCACTGCCTGAGAGAGCGGCTCCAGCTTGGCTGTAGAAGTAGGCGCCTTAATATATGCGAGGCAATGCTCGCGAACCTTCGCGATGTCTGCTGGCGCGTCTTTTAAAAAGTCCGCACGCCCTTTTGTGGGCGAAGTTTCGTCGGCGGGTACTTCGGTCGCGTCATCATTTTGCTCACCAGCCGGACTGTCGTTGGCCATGTGTAATTTGATTGCGGGTGCGTAATCAGTTCGAACAGCATTGGCGGCATTGGGGACGCTGGCGGGCGAGCCGATCAACATTTCCTGGATGGTTTGAACCAGTATGGAAGGCGTGCAATCGGTTTTGCGCAGTTGTCTGGTTATCGCGTCTTCAGCAAAATCTGAAATTTGAGCGTTAGAAAATATAATAATAGGAACGATTTTCAGCCGGGGGTCGGCGCGTATGAATTTTAGCACATCCGCGCCGTCGAACTTGGGCAACATCAGATCGAGTACAACCAGATCGGGCGTGGCCTGAGAAAGAGCCTTGAGGGCTTCCAACCCGTCTTGCGCAGACTCAATGCGAAATCCCTCCCGCTGGAGCAGATTCCGATACGTCGTCAGCACAACGGCGTCGTCCTCGACAAAAAGGATCGTTCTATTGACTTTCATGGCTCTTATCCCATTTAAGGGTACAAATCACCAGTAATGTACGGGTACAATTCAGGCCACAGGCACCCTTACCAAACTCTTGAAAAACAGCACCGTTCATGCCAAAAAATTGACAAAACTGCACCTTACTCTGCCTTAAAGAACAACTTGCATCGTTCATCAAGCTCAAGCGGGATATTTCCCCGATATTCGACTGGCCGGAGAAATATTTCAAAAAACCCAGGAAGTCCCCGCGTATTTGCATCCATCTGTGGTTAAACGCTGGAGCCGGATACTAATCTTTCCTTCCGTCCCATTGCTGCAAACGATGTCGGGCAAAAGTTTTTCAATTCACAGTTCGGTGGGTGAGTGGTTAGCTTTGCCACCGTGACTGAACCAAAAGACATCAGCCGGCAATCCGAATCAAGCCTTCGCGGCTTCTGGAGTCTCTTCGTCACTCAATTCCAAGGCGCGTTCAGCGACAACGTCCTGAAAAATCTCGTCGTGTTCATGCTGGTAGCGCTGGACGTGTCGCTCGCCGAGAAGCACAAAATCGGCGAACTGGTCACGGCGCTGTTCGCGCTGCCGTTTATTCTGTTTTCCATGGCGGGCGGATTCCTCGCGGACCGCCGCAGCAAACGGACGATGACCATCGGCGTAAAGATTTTCGAAGTATTCGTGATGCTGCTGGCGCTGGCGGGCTTCGTGTGGATGCAGAGGCAATTGAACCTGGGAATCGCCGCGTCCGGGAAAACGTGCTGGCCATTGCTCGCCTGCGTTTTTCTGATGGGCGTGCACAGCGCATTCTTCGGTCCATCCAAGTACGGGTTGTTGCCGGAGCTGCTGCCGGAAAAGAAGCTGTCCTGGGGCAACGGTCTGCTGGAACTCGGCACGTTCATGGCCATCATTCTCGGCTTCCCCGCCGCTGCTTGGATGTCCACACATTTCCGGGCTGAGCCCTGGCTGTCCGCCGTGATACTGATCGGGCTGGCGCTCTTCGGCCTGGTTACGAGTCTGGGCATCACCCGCGTTCCAGCGGCGGACCCTGGTAAAAAATTCCAGGTGAATTTCCTCGGCGCAATTCTCCGGCAGATGCGGTCATGGCGCGGCGACCGGCCACTCGTGTTGTCGGTGGTCGGCAACACCTATTTCAATTTTCTTGGCCAGTTGCTGTTCCTGAATCTGTTTTTCTACGGCCTCGAGGTATTGCGTCTGGACGAAATGGGCATCGGGCGGCTCACGATGTCGCTGGCGCTGGGCATCGGGGTGGGCAGCGCGACGGCCGGGTACCTTTCCGGCGGCAAGATCGAATACGGCCTGGTGCCGCTCGGCGCAATCGGCATGTCGGTCGTATCCGCGTTGCTCGCGTTGCCGGGCGGATCGGTCCCGCGGGTGATGGTCCTGATAGCGGCGCTTGGTTTCGCCGGCGGCTTTTTCATCGTGCCGATTTCCGCGCTGCTGCAACATCGTCCGGACAAGGAGAAAAAGGGCGAGGTGCTGGCCACGGCAAACCTGCTGTCGTTCGTCGGCATTTTTCTGGCGTCGGGCACGCATTTCCTGCTGGCGCAAGTCGCGCATTTGACCCCCGGCCAGATTTTTCTTTTCGGCGGCGTGTTGACGCTGGCGGGCGCGGTTTACGCCCTGTTTCTTTTGCCCGACGCCCTGCTGCGGTTCGTCCTTTGGCTGCTCACGCGGACGATTTATCGGATTCGCGTGGACGGCCGCGATAACATTCCCGCAAAAGGCGGCGCGCTGTTCGTCTGCAACCACGTTTCGTTTGTGGACGCCCTGCTGCTGCTTGCTTCCACGGACCGGCCCATCCGGTTCATCATGTTCAAGGGGATTTATAATTTGCCCTGGATCAAACCGTTCGCGCGCATTTTGCGGGCGATTCCGATTTCGTCCGAACTGCGTCCACGGGAAATGATCCGGGCCTTGGACGAGGCCGGGGCGGCCATCCGAAACGGCGAAGTCGTCTGCATATTTGCCGAGGGCCAGATCACGCGCATCGGGCATACGCTCCCGTTCCGGCGCGGCTTCGAGCGCATCATGAAGGACGTGGAGGCGCCGATCATTCCGGTGGGCATGGACGGCGTATGGGGCAGCATCTTCAGTTTTCAAAAAGGCCGGTTCCTGTGGAAACTGCCGCGTCGGCTGCCATATCCGGTCACCATCAACTACGGCCAACCGCTGCCGCACACGGCCACGCCGTTCGAGGTGCGTTCCGCGGTCCAGGAACTCCTCGTCGGGGCCTGGCAGTATCGCCAGGCGCGGATGCGTCCATTGCCCATCGCCTTCGTCCATGCCGCACGCAGGCATCCCCTGCGCTTCGCCATGGCTGACGCGCAAAATCCGAAAGTGAATTTTTATTCCGCGCTCGTGCGAACCATTTTCTTGGCCCGGCGTTTGAAGCGCGTCTGGGCGGGGCAGCGCATGGTCGGTTTATTGTTGCCGCCGTCAGTGCCGGGCGCGTTGGTCAATCACGCGGCGCTCCTGTTGGGCAAGGTGCCGGTGAATCTCAATTATACCGTGTCCGGGGAAACGCTCGCCGCCTGCATCCGCCAATGTGAAATTAAAACGGTCGTCACGTCGAGGGCGTTTCTGGAAAAGGTGAAGCTGAAACTTCCATGTGAGACTGTTTGCCTGGAGGAGGTGGCGGGAAGGGAGCGCCGGTCCCTGCCGCGCCGAAGCTTCCGAGCGAAGGCTGGTCCGACCCGGCGTGAAGCGGGTACGGGGTCGCCGCCTGCCGTGCCGGAGGCCGGCGCTCCCGGCGCGTTGCCGCTAACGGCGGGCCCCCAATTTAGCCGGCCGGGCCCGCTTGAGAAATTCATCGCCTTCGTCCTGGCCTTCTATGTTCCGGATCGTTTGTTGCAGCGAATTTTGGGCGCGGAGAAAAAAACCGGCCTGGACGACCTGGCCACGGTGATCTTTTCGAGCGGAAGCACGGGCGACCCGAAAGGAGTGATGTTGAGCCATTACAACATCGGTTCAAACATCGAGCAAATGGATCAGGTGTTCGGGCTGAATCACCGCGATGGTGTGCTGGGCATCCTGCCGTTTTTCCATTCGTTTGGATTCACGGGCACGCTCTGCCTGCCGGCGGTGCTGGGCATCGGTGTGGTTTATCACCCGAATCCGCTCGACGCCAAAACCATCGGGCCGCTGGTCCGCGAACAGGCCGTGACGTTTTTGCTGGCGACACCGACGTTCCTGCAGCTTTACCTGCGCGGCTGTGCGGCGGAGGATTTTGGCAGCCTGCGGGTGGTGATGACCGGCGCGGAGAAATTGCCGGACCGGCTCGCGATGGCCTTCGAGGAGCAGTTCGGCATCCGTCCGCTCGAAGGCTACGGCTGCACCGAATGCGCGCCGGTGGTGGCGGTGAACACGTATGATTTCCGCTCCGCCGGCTTCCGCCAGGTCGGCGGCAAGCGCGGCAAAATCGGCCACCCCTTGCCCGGCGTTTCCGTGCGCATTGTTGACCCGGAAACACAGGCGCCGCTGGCCACCGGCCAGCCCGGTCTGCTGCTCGTGCGCGGGCCGAACGTGATGCAAGGCTATCTCGGCCAGCCGGAAAAAACCGCGGAGGTGTTGCGCGATGGCTGGTACACCACCGGCGACGTGGCGGCGATTGACGAGGACGGCTTCCTGCAAATCACAGACCGCCTGAGCCGCTTCAGCAAAATCGGCGGCGAGATGGTGCCGCACATCAAGGTGGAGGAAAAACTGCACGAACTCGCTGGCGTGGCTGAGCAGACGTTTGTCGTCGTCGGTGTGCCGGACGAGAAAAAGGGCGAACGCTTGGTGGTGTTGCACAAGCTGGCGGAGGGGCAGTTGCCGGCCTGCCTCGAAAAGCTTTCCCAGTGCGACCTGCCGAACTTGTGGCGGCCGCGGGCCGACCAGTTCTTCCGCGTGGACGCGTTTCCGCTGCTCGGCACCGGCAAACTGGACTTGCGCAAAGTGCGCGAAATCGCGATGAAATCCTCGACCGAAACCTGAGACAATCACCATGCAGAACATCGTCATTGACCAGCCCTACCGGTTCGTGCCGCCGCACCGCGGCCGGTTCTGGTGCGCGTTGTTCGGGCTCTGGCTGCCGCGCTATCTGGACCGGAACCATGGCATCGAGTCCGTTGAATGCCGCGGCACGGAACATCTGCAGCGCTCGCTCGACGCCGGCCATGGCATTCTCCTCACCTCCAACCACTGCCGCCCGTGCGACCCGATGACGCTGGGCATGTTGTCGCTCGCGGTACGGCGGCCGTTCTACATCATGGCGAGCTGGCACTTGTTCCGGCAGAGCCGCTTTCAAACCTGGCTGCTTCCGCGCATCGGCGCCTTCAGCGTTTACCGCGAAGGCCTGGACCGCGAAGCCTTGAAGACTGCCGTCGGGATTCTTAACGACGCCGTCCGGCCCCTGATGCTCTTTCCCGAAGGCGTCGTCTCCCGCACGAATGACCGGCTGAACAACTTGATGGAAGGCACAGCCTTCATCGCCCACACCGCCGCCAAACAACGCGCCGCCGCCACGCCGGCGGGGCAGGTGGTCGTCCATCCCGTCGCCATCCGCTATCTTTTCCGCGGCGACCCCGAAGCCGCGCTTACGCCGATGCTGGAGGAAATCGAAGCGCGTTTTTCGTGGCGTCCGCCGCCCCTGGGCCGGCTGCGCGAACGGATCAACCGGGTCGGCGAAGCGCTGCTCTGTCTCAAGGAGCTGGAATACCTCGGCCGGCCGCAGACCGGCGAAGTGCCGGAGCGCCTCGGGCGCCTGATCAACTGCCTGCTCCAGCCGCTGGAAAAGGAGTGGCTTAAAGGCGAAGGGGATGGCGACGTGGTGGCGCGGGTGAAAAAATTGCGCATGGCCATCCTGCCCGACCTGGTCAGCGGTGAAATTGACGAGGCCGAACGCGCCCGCCGCTGGCGTCAGCTGGCCGATCTCTACCTCGCCCAGCAGCTCTCCTGTTATCCGCCGGACTACATCCGCTCGCGGCCCACGCCCGAGCGGCTGCTGGAAACCGTCGAGCGCTTTGAAGAAGACCTGACCGACCGCACGCGCATCCACCGTCCGCTCCACGCCATCATCGAGGTCGGCGAAGCGTTGCCCGTCAGCCCGGTGCGCGAGCGCGGCGGCGGCCCGGACCCGTTGATGGAAAAAATCCGCGGACAACTGGAGGCGATGCTCGAACGAAGCGGAAGGGAAACGGCGCCCCTCGCGGAGAATTCACCATGAATACCCCGAAACCGGAAACCCGCCCAACACCGGCCGCCGGCGCGTCGCCGTGGTGGATTCGCGCCTTGTTGGTCGTCCTGGGACTGGCCGCCTGGTTTTGGACCCAATCCCTCATCGGCCAGCGGGCGCTTTCCGGGCAGGTCATCGGCGATGAACTGCATGTCCTGACCGCGCCGGCGCACCAGTATCTGCTCGACCATTCGCGCGCGGCAAACAGCCTGCTCATCGCGAGTTCGGCCGGCATCGACCTGTTCGCGATCTTTTTGCTGGGCCGCGCCATTTTCGGGCCGACCGTCCGTCCGTTCATCGGGCTATTGATGCTTTTTGCCCTGCGGCAGATTTGCCAGGCGCTTTGTGCCCTGCCGCTGCCGGAGGAAATGATCTGGCACAACCCGGGCTTCCCTTCGCTGGTGGTGACCTACGGTGTGGCCAACGACCTCTTCTTTTCCGGGCACACGGCCATTGCCGTGTTCGGCGCGGTCGAACTGGCGCGCCTGGGCCGGCGCTGGCTCGGGGTTCTCGGCTTTGGCATCGCCCTGTTCGAGGTGGCGGCGGTCCTGACGCTGCGCGCGCATTACACGATGGACGTGTTCACCGGCGCCGTCACTGCCCTGTTGGTGGCCGGTGTCGCCGCGAAAATCTCCCCGTGGTGCGACCGCGCTTTGGCCGGGCTGACGGGACGAAAACCGGGTGGGGCGGACAGTGCCGGTTGACGTTTATAACGGCAGAAACTCCGGGCGGATCTCCTTTTCGCCACAGTGCAGAATTGCCACGGTGCGTTCCGCGCCAAACTTCGGTTTGCCCGCGTAGCCGGGATTCAAATACAGCACGCCGCCAATCGTTTCGCAAAAGGCCTTGTGGGTGTGGCCGAACACGACGGCGTCCGGTCGTTCGCGCGCAACCTGGAACTGGAGATTTTCCTTCAGCGCGTGCGGGTTCACGATGTGGTGAACGAAAAATTTGCGTTGGGCGAGCGCAACCACTTCGGTGATCCGGAAGGTGGGCGAACCATCCGTGTTGCCGAGCACGGCTGTGACCGGGGCAATCGCTTCCAGTTCAACGATGATTGAATCGTCCCCAATGTCGCCCGCGTGCAGGATGTGGCTGACGCCGGCGAAAATTTCAGGGACTTTCGGGTCGAGCCAACCGTGCGTGTCGGAAATGAGGCCAATCTTCATAAAAAAGTGGCGGGGGACGGGGGAGGGGGGGCAGGGGATTTTTGCCATCGTCCCACCGCACAATTTCCTGTTCCCCCTCCCCCCTCACCCCCCCCTTTTTTTTTAAG
>Ga0116127_1000873_pt1 | contig 22308 bp, 17 predicted proteins | sample June2015DPH_16_1_FD_89731 | JGI IMG/M metagenome (GOLD analysis project Ga0116127, IMG submission 89731) | Peatland microbial communities from SPRUCE experiment site at the Marcell Experimental Forest, Minnesota, USA - June2015DPH_16_100 | ecosystem: Environmental > Terrestrial > Soil > Wetlands... | reverse complement strand
CGGTTTGTTTCCGGCGCTCGCCGTGCAATTGATGACTCTGGGAGAGCAGACTGGAAAGCTGGACTCCATGCTGCTCGAGCTGGCCGCGATTTATGACCGGGAGGTTCGCGTGGCCACCAAGCGTTTGGTGGCGCTCGTCGAGCCGGCCGTGATTCTGGCCATGGGCCTGGTTGTCGGAACCATTGTGGTTTCCACTCTGCTGGCGATTGTCAGCATCAACGAGGTGCCCTTCTGATGCGCCGACCAAGAAAAGAGAAAAGGCATTTATCCGGACCGCAATCTATGCAGGGTTTCACCTTGATCGAGTTGATCGTGGTGGTTCTAATCCTGGGTCTGCTTGCCGGTCTGGTGGTCCCCCGCTTGTTCCGGCATGTAACGCAGGCCAAGATCACCGTGGCGAAGGCGCAGATCGCTGCCTTCCAGACCGCGCTCGGGGCCTACAAACTGGACACGGGCAATTTCCCCAGCACGGACCAAGGTCTGCAGGCTCTGCGAATACTTCCGCCTGGTGTCAACAACTGGAACGGTCCCTACCTTCCCAAGGACATCCCCATGGATCCTTGGGGCCGGCCTTATGTCTACAAGTATCCTGGGGAACATGGCGATGAGCCGGACATTATTAGTTATGGAGCCGACGGGCAACCGGGCGGCGAGGGAGAGAATGCCGATATCCTCAGTTGGAAATGAACGGCGTCACCCCCGGTCGCAGGAAGCCGGCATGACGCTGCTCGAGCTGGTGATCGTCCTGGCTATTCTCTCTCTGGCAGTGTCGCTGGTCGCTCCGCGTTTTGGCAACTGGAGCGATGAATGGACGCTGAGGAGCGCGGCCGAACGGGTTGCGCAGACTGTCCGCTACGCCCGCACGCGCGCGCTTTTTGAGCAGAGCTATTACGTGGTGGAAATCGAGCCGAGTGCGGGCGTGGTGCGGGTTTTCAATCCCGCCTCCGGTTTTTCGCGAGGCTTTGCACTTCCCCGGGGCGTGAAGGTGGATGACGGAGAGAATCCCGCGCCTCGGGTCGTACGACTCCTTCTCCCACCGTCCGGGGTGGTGGAAGAGAGGAACCTGTGGCTCAGTAACCGCCGTGGAAGCAAATTCAGGATCCATGTGGACTTCTTGCTGGGTACTCCGGCCATCGAGGCCGTTAAGCAAGGATCACGCTAGGTGCAGAGGATCATCCAACGTCATCCTAGGCGGGGCGAGGCCGGCGTAAGCCTCATGGAAGTTCTGATGGCGACCTCGCTTTTGGGAATCAGCTTCGCTACCATTTTCTCGGGTCTTTCTGCGGGTCTTCGCACTACTGACCGCCTGGACCGTTTCGATCGGGCCAACGACTTTGCCGCAAGCAAGCTCAGCGAGCTGATCTTGGATCCCTCGCTGGTGGCCGGGCAAGTGGGCTCCGGAGTTTCTCCTTCCGGCATCGAGTGGCAGGCAAGAACCCAGTTGGTGGACACGAGACCGCTGGCCGATCCTAAGAAGCCGGCTCAGTTGGTTCGAATCATACTGGAAGTTTCCTGGCGCACGCGATCGGGCCGGCAGAGCCTCAGACTGGAGACTCTTAAGCTGTGCATTCCGGAACCGCCACCCAGTCCGTGAGTTGGTGTGATCGTAACAGCAGGATTCAGCAAGATAGGATTCAGGATTCAGGAGGGCCGAAACTAGAAATCAGAAATTGGAAACTGGAAATTGGAAATTGGAAATTGGAAACTGGAAACTGGAAACTGGAAACTGGGAACTCGTAGCCTCGGCCAGTTTCCATTTTCTTCCCCGTCCGATTTCTAATTTCTAGTTTCCGCCCTCCTGAATCCTGCCAGGAGAAGCTGTGGGGACTGATTCGAGAGGATTCACGCTGTTCGAGGTGCTGCTCAGTATCTCGCTGATCGGGTTCCTGATGGTCGCCTTGCTGATTGGCCTTCGGGTGGCAAACCGGGCTTGGCGAACAGGCGAAGCGCGACTCCGCCAGGTGCATGCGGAGGCGGAGCGGAATGCTTTCGTCGGCGAGCAGATCTCGTCCCTGGTTCCTTACCATGTGACGACAACTGACCCTCATATGCCGGGAACATTCATTGTCCTGCAGGCGAGCTCCACCTGTCTGCGTTTTGTCAGCTCCTACAGCAGCGTTTTTCGAAGCCGTTCGGGGCTGGTACTTGCTGAGTACGGCATCGTCGAAGCTTCTTCCGAATACGTTGAGGTGGCGTTACGAGAAACTCCGGTTGGAGATAGTGACGTCCTTTTCCATAGGCTCGTCCGGAGTGTCACGAACGATCCTGAGACAGGGGCGCCCGAGATCGACTACCAGCCGTTTTCAGTAAGAGCGACAGACCTGCCGTTGATGACGGGTCTAAGGGCCGCTTGGTTTGAGTACTTGGAGCTGCACCCCGAGAAAGGCACCGGTCCCGTTTGGCGGCAGGATTGGCACAGCACGGAGGAGGCGCCTTACCCGGAGGCGATCCGTCTCCGCTGGGAGCGTGGAAACCAGGAGGGGGAAGAGGTCATCCCCGTGCGAGCGAAGTTTGTGCCGCAATCGACACTCGGGCAATGACGTAGGATTCAGGATTCAGGAGCCAGGATTCAGGGGTCAGAAATGCAAGGTTCAAAAGCCAGCATGCAGGCGCCAGGGAGAAACCACAAGCGCGCTTCCCTGAATCCTGAATCCCAAACCCTGAATCCTGCTTTTCCGAGTTTGGCTCTCACAAGTCGGACTGGCAAGGGGGACACTGGGGTCGCCTTGCTGGCCGTGATGTCGGCTGTCACCGTGATGATCCTGGTGGCTCTGGCGTTTTCGGGTTCGGTGCAGCTTGAGACGCGGACGGCCATTTATCGCAAGGAGGCCACTCAGGCGTATGCCCTGGCGACGGGCGGAGTCCAAGCCGCCATTCTGGAGATCGCCTACCCGCCGCCGATTGACCAGGAAGATCAACCCCGGCTCTGGAGAAAAGGGCAGCGTTTGGTGCGGGTGCCTTATGAGCACGGCGAGGCGCTGGTGGAAATTGTGAATGAGGCCGGTAAGCTCGACCTGAACGTTGCCGGGCGAAAACAACTGGAGCTTTTGTTTGAAGCGCGGGGCCTGGAAGCGGCGGCGGCGGCCCAGTTGGCGGCGGCCATTAATCACTGGCGGAGCCCGGCGGGGCCTGACGACCAGGAGTCTGAGGCCTTGGAGGACTATTATCGCGACGCCGGGTATCGCCCCGCTCACGAGCGCTTCGGCTCACTGGAAGAAGTGCTGCGCGTCCGAGGGATGAGCCGGGACATCTTCTACGGCACGGCTGAGTTCAGCCGCGAAGAGGGAATTCAATACAAGTACGGAGTGGGGCAGGACTTGACGATTTATTCGCAATCTACTCTGGTCAATGTGAATTATGCGTCCGAGGCGGTCTTACTTAGCGTGCCCGGCGTGGACGAGGACTTGGCTGAGCCCATTGTCCAGGAACGAAGCAACAAGCCCTTCAAGTCATTGGAGGAAATGGCGCAACGTCTGGCGATATCCCTGCCGGATAAGGCGGTACCGTTCCTTACCACCGACGAGGTTGGCACTTACAGCATCGTCTCGGTGGGAGAGGTCTATGGCTCCCGGGTTCGCCGGACAATCAAGGCCGTTGTCCAGGTTCCCCAACAGGGCGCAGTCCCACAGGGCGCGGTCGCACAGGGCGCGGCCCTGCATCGCATCATTGCCTGGTACGATGACTTCACAGATTGAAGGGAGGAGTCAGGAGACAGAAGTCAGGAGTCAGAATGGGCAGGGGAAAATCTCCTTCTGACTTCCGCCTCCTGCCGTGGGTCTCAGAAGTCGGGAATCAGAAGCCGACGGGTTTTTTCTTCTGACTCCTGACTCCTATTTACAAAATGTCTCTCGCCTTTACCAAACTCGCTGTCGGAGTGGATTGCGGCGGTGGGGCGTTCAATCTCACCGCTCTGGGCCGCCGATTTCGTCACTTTGTGGTGATTGACGAGTTGCATCTCCCGGAGCCGCTGCACGAGGGTGCGGCGGCCAAAGTGGCCGGCTTTCTGGACCGCCATAGGCTCCGCGAAGCCCGCGTCATGGCTTGCTTGCCGCGCGAAGCGGTGCTGGTTCGATTCCTGGATCTGCCGGCGGAAGTGGAGCCGCAGTTGGCCAAGGTCGTAGGCTATCAGTTAAGCGCGCTTCATCCTTATAAGGACGATCAAGTCTATTGGGATTGTGCGGTTGTGGACCGCGACCCAAAAGCGAAGCAGGTCAGCGTGATGGTTGTGGTGGCGGAGAAGTCGCGTGTAAACCGCTACAAGCAGGCGCTTCAAGAACTGGGCCTGCGGCTGAGCGGCTTGACGCTGGGAGCCCCGGCGCTGGCGGTCCTGGTGAAGCCCCTGCTGCCGCCCGCAGCGCTGATCGTGTGTGGCCAAAGCTCGGGCGTGGAACTGCTGTCCTTCCGCCAGGGGAACTTGTGCGCCACACAAGAGATTCCTCTCGAACCGAGCGCCAACGCCAAAGAGCGGTTCGACCGGGAGCGGCATCGCGCCCTGGCGGCTTTGCCCGTGTCTGACCCCGCCATGGTTCCTTGGTTTGAATGCGGGTCCGTCCCCACCGCCTTTTCGGACCTCCTCCAGGGGGCGTTACCCTTGCCGGCTCCAAAGCTGAATTTGACTAAGCGCCATGAACCGGCGGGCTTCGAGTGGCCCGCGCTTGCTGCGGCCTATGCAGGCTTGATCCGCAGCAGCTCATCGTTCATCAACCTCCTCCCTCCGCAAGAGCGTTGGCAGCCGCAGCGCGGCGCGCGCCCCCCAGTTTACGCCTTGAGCGCCACGGCGGCACTTCTGGCGCTCACCCTGGCGTCTCACGCCTGGATCGAAAGGGCGCTGTACGGCCGTGCCCTGGAGCGCGCGATTCGACGCCTGGACGTTCCTGCTCAGCAGGTTCGCCGGCAGAACCAGGAGACGAGTACCATCGAGACCCGCGCGGCTGTCCTCGAGGACCTCCGGGCCGGCAACTGGCAGAAGCTTCGGCTGCTCGAGCAGTTGACCAAGCTGCTCCCGGACGGCACTTGGCTTCAGGAATTGCACATCAGCGAAGAGTCGGTCGAAATCAACGGTTATTCCAACCACGCGGCGGAGTTGGTCCCGCCCCTCGAGAATTCGCCTTACTTTACTCAGGTTGAGTTCACGGCTCCAATCACCCGGGATAACCAGAGCAGGGAGGTTTTTCGAATCCGCATGCGGCTGAAGCAGGCCGCGGCTCGGAAGGATTGACCATTGATGATTGGTGATTTGCGATTGACGATTTAGGATTTTCCAACCCTCAATCGCAAATCGCCAATCGGCAATTGTCTGGTTCCGCACTCCAATGTTGGAAAAGCTTAGTCGTCGAGATCGAATTGCTCTGGGCATAGGCGTGGGTGCTGCGGCCCTGTTCATACTTTTGAACTTCGGCGTGTTTCCCCTGTTCGAGCGCTTGGAAACCAGCCCGGAGGTGGTCCAACAGCGAGAAGTCGAACTGCGCCGCGACAAGCGACTGTTGGCCGAGGCGAAGCTTGAGGAGACCCATCTCCACGCTGCCGGGGACCGCCTGAACGGTCTCGAGGCGGGCCTTCTGGAGAGTTCCTCGCCTTCTCTGGCGAATGCCGAGTGGCAGCATCTGGTGGGCCAGTTGGCTGACAGCAAGGGTATCCAGCTCGGCAGCAGTGAGTTCCTTCGCATCCAGGAGCGCGGCGCAGGGTATTCCCTCGTGACGGGCCGGGTGCAGTTCCGCTGTCGCCTGGACCAGCTCGTCGATTTTCTGGTCGCTTTGGCTACCGCCCCCAAGCTTTTGTCCGTTACGGGCCTCTCGGCTTTTGCCCTCCAGGGGGACCCGCAAGGAACTTTAAACGTGCAGTTGACGATTGGGGCGGCGACCCGGACGGTAAAGCAGGCGAAGGACGAGGCAGCCGCGCCACACTAACGCGGGATTCAGGAGTCAGAGAATTGCCGATTGAAGATTGCCGATTGGACAACCGAAAATCGTCAATCGAAAATCGTCAATCGCCAATCGGCAATCGCAACGAGGCAGTCGCACCACACTGAAGGAGATACTCATGCTGGCCAGACGTCGGGAACAGATTCTCATTATTGTCGGCCTCATCGGCCTGAACATCCTGCTGGGCTGGTTGCTGGGACGGTTCTGGAAGGACTATCGCAGCCGTACCCAGTGGCTTGACGCCGGCGCCGCAGCCCAGCCCCCTGCCACACTCGCGGCCGGCCGGAGTCAGGCGGGGGAGCCGCAAAGCTTCGTGGAGATTGTTGACCGAAATCTTTTCAGCCCCCAGCGGGGCCGCCCGCAATCGCAATCGCAAGAAGAGGCTAAAGCTCCGAAGCCACCGTTCTTGTTCGGGACCATGAACCTGGGGAACGGCTGGTTTGCAATGATGGCCCCCGGTGACCAGCCTTCCCCAGTCTCTAAACGTGTCCTGCCCGGGGAGGAAATCGGCGGTTATAAGTTGGTTTCTATTGGCACCTCGAATGTGGTGATTGAGTGGCAGGAAAAGAAGATCACCCTTGACATTTCCGAGTCTGCCCGGCGTGTCCCTGGCAATGTGGAGAAAACGGCCAGCGGCAGCGCGCGTTTCGCACCCGTATCAACATCGGGAAGCTTTACTCCCACCACAGCGAGGCCTACAGCCCCTGTTTCTGTTGCTGGGTCGCCCTCCCCTGTCGCCCAGGTCGGGCCGCCCGGGGTCTCTCCGGACGCTCCGCCTGGCACCGTCGTCGGAGGAAAGCGAAAGGTTCTGGTGCCGAGTCCTTTTGGCACGTTGGTCCAATGGCAGGACGTGGGGCAGCCCGGCTCACAGGCGCCGCAACAAACCGGCGGCCCTAATAAGTAAGGAGTCAGGATTCAGGAGTCAGGATTCAGGAGCGAGAGGCTAGCGGGTGCAGAGAGGCTCAACGAGTGAGCCGCCAGCAAGCCAGGGTTATAGGATTCAGCAAAGGCTTTTCCTGAATCCTGAATCCTGAATCCTGGACAAGGAGGAACAGATTGCTTTTACTCTTTAGTCTGCACCGACGTCATTTGCGAACAGGGAGGACGATACGTGAATGCCTGACTGCGCCAGCCCGCTGGCGCGCAGCGCTGTGGCTGTCGACGGGTCTTGCCGTCCTCGTTCTCGCCGCCGCAGCCTCCCTGACCCTCAGCGCGCGCCCACCCGCCGCTCAGCAAGCCGGGCCGTCCGCGCCAGCAACGCAAGCCAAGCAGCCCGCGCCACAAGCAACACAAGCCAAGCGGCCCGCGCCACAAAAATCGCAAGCCGGGCCGCCTGCGCCACAACCATCGCAGCCCGCGCCCCAGCCTCCGTCGTCGCTGCAAACTCCTCCTACCAGCGAAACCACGCCGGCCGAGAATGCTCCTCCGACCGCGCCTGCTGCGGCTGCTGGTAGGGCGGGGGTGGGGTTCCGTCTCGAGAATGCTGACCTCCTCCAGTTCGTCAGTCTTGTAGCCAGCGAGTTGAAGCTTAACTATATTGTGGATCCAGCCGTAAAAGGAGCGGTGACCATTTCCACGACGGGCGACCTCAAGACCGAGGACCTGCTACCCATTCTCGAAACCGTGCTGAAGATGAATGGCGCCACGGCCATCAAGACCGGGAATTTCTATCGCATCGTTCCTCTCGCCGTGGCGCCCAAAAGCCCCTTGGGTGTCTCGACCAGCACTAATGGAGCAGGTCTGCCTGAGGATGATCGCATGCTCATGCAGATCATCCCTCTGAGGTTCGTCTTCGCGGCGGACATGGCCAAGATGCTTTCGCCTTTTCTTTCGGAAGGGGGCACGGTGGCCGTGCACGAGGCTGGCAACACACTGATCCTGGTCGATGACAGCTTGAACGTAAAGCGGCTGATAGAGATCCTCCAGCAGTTTGATAATTCCAGCTTCGCCGCGCAGCGCGTGCGGTTGATGCCTGTGCACAACAACGTGGCCTCCGCCCTGGTTCCCGAGCTCGAGGCGATTTTCTCCACCTATGCGCTCTCCGACAAGGATACGCCCTTGCGCTTCGTGCCCCTCGATCGCATCAATGGAATTCTGGTCGCGGCGGCTGATCCCGCCGCCTTCGATGAGGTCGAGCAATGGATAGCGAAACTCGACCAGCCGGTCGCCCCGAACGGAATTCAGACCTTCGTTTATAAGGTTCAGTACTCTGAAGCCGGACGCCTCGTCAGCCTGCTGAACGCCCTCCGGGGTACTGGTGGAGGCGGCGGAGCAGGTGGTGGTGGAGGAGCCTTTGGTGAAGCCACTCCCCGCGGCATGGGAGCTGGCGGGAGGGGATTCGCGTCAGGCATGGGCGGCATGGGGTCGGCGTCGGGGCAGGAACAAGGTCTCCAGTCGCGCTCCGGTGAAACTACGGCAGGCATGGGCGCCGCCACTCTGGCTGGCGGCGAGGGAACCGCGACGGCCCCCGAAAAGAGGTTGCGCATCGTAACTGATGCGATCAGCAATTCGATCATTGTGCAGGGCACCGCGCAGGAGTATGCCGAAATCGCCAAGACCCTCGATAAGCTCGACGTTCTGCCCCGGCAGGTTCTGATCGAAGCCCGAGTCTACGAAGTGGACATTACCGGCGATCTTTCGTTTGGTCTCACGTACGCGCTCGAGCAGCGCGGTACCAGCACCAGCGCGACGGGTCTCCAGTTCAGCGGTGGATATAACAGCGCGGGTAGCTTGGGACTTTCCGCCGGCGGCGTGATTGGCTATACCCGCGAACTGATGGTTTTTCTGGCCGCCAGCGAAAACCACTCGCGGGTGAAAACACTCTCGGCGCCCACCGTGCTCACCACCGACAGCACCGAGGCGCGAATCCAGGTGGGCGCCTCAGTGCCCGTTCTCACTTCCCAAGGTCTCGCCCAAGGCGGACTAAGTGCGGGGAACAGCCTGTACACTAGTACCGTCAGTAATCAGGACACGGGTATTATCCTCTCGGTGACCCCGCGCATTACCAGCACGGGCCTGGTCTCCCTTACCATCGACCAGGAAATCAGCAACGAGGTGCCGCCTGCAACGGGTAGCACCATCCAATCCCCCAGCTTCACGAAGCGTTCGGTCAACACCCACGCCGTGGCTCAGGACGGCCAGACCATTGCCTTGGGCGGGCTGATCTCGTACAACTACAATAAAACCGTTACTCGCGTCCCCCTGCTCGGCGACATTCCTTGGCTCGGTGTGCTTTTTGGAAGCACCTCCTACAACACCACGGAGACGGAATTGATTGTGCTCCTGACGCCGCGCATCATCAGTACTCTTCCCGCCGCCAATGCTGCCACGCGCGAGCTTCGTGACAAGTTGAAGGAGTTGCGGCGCGAGTTCAAGAAGGACCAATTGTTGAACCCGTAGAAACCAGGATTCAGGAGTCAGGATTCAGGGGGCCGCGGTTGGAGAGAGGCTCAGCGAGCGAACCGCAAGAAAACCAGGATTCAGGAGGGCGGAAACTGGAAACTAGAAATTGGAAACTAGAAACTGGAAACTGGAAACTAGTCCCGCCTTGCGGGATTGCCAATTTCCAGTTTCAAATTTTCGTTTTTCCCTACCTGAATCCTGACTCCTGACTCCTGCTTCAATCGGCAATCTTCAATTGCCAATCGCCAATGTCGTGGGGGCGGCTGGGGAACCGCCCTTGCGACAAAAAGCACCCACCCCAAAAAAACCAAAAAAATTTCTTGACAGCGCGTTTTGTTTGTGCTAACTTGTCACTCATCACTTCGAGTTTGATTGAGGTAGTTAACACGCAACAGGGTGGCGAAGCGGGAGCGATGTGGAAGCAGGAAAAGGCCTCGAGAGGAAGCAGGCAGCGATACTTGCTCCCATGCTCACGCAGACTGCGACTGCGGCGAAGAAAGTTGTTGACAAGAAAGTGGGCGTAATGGTACGGTCGTTGGAGTCCCATAGTTCAACTTGGCTTTTCAGTCAATCGGGGTTTGCGAACCCAAATGCGCTTGCCCCAAAAAAAAGGAGAGGGAAGAAATATGACGAAGACAAAGTTGTTGTTCGTAAGTTTGCTTTTGGTTTTCGGTCTTGCGGCGACGTTGCCCCGTGCGTTCGCTCAGGCTAGTACTGCTACGTCGTGGACCGTTTCGCTCGGCACCCCTGAGTTGCGGCATGAGGGCCATGCCGAGGCGTTAGGCACGGTCACCTTGACCTACAACAATTCAAACACCACGACCACCAATATCCCGGTCAACGGATATTTTGTGGTCACGTACAGTGCGCCCATTGCGAATAATGGTACCGTTCCCGACGTGGATATCGCGTGCAGTGGCGCCCAAGCTGCGGCCCTTTGCAACCCCACCATCGGGGTAACGTACCCTACAGGCACTACAAGTGTCTTGCAATTGACATACCCCTCGGGCGTAAACTTTGGCGCCGGGCCCGTGCAAAGTGTGATCGTCATCACGGTGCGCGTTGACGCCAATGCCCTTGCGCTGTGCGCAAACGTCACCGCTGTTGTAAACGGACACCCGGCCGGGAATCCGTCCATCACCCAGTCCCCCGTGAATATTGTGGGGACCGTGAAGTGCGGGCTGGCCACCACGGTATCGGCTACTCAGGCGAATGTTCTGACCTGCTACGGTCCTAAAAGCATCGGAGCGTACGATAAAGACTTTACGATCCGCGTTCTGGAGAACGATAACGCTGCCTTGACGAGTTCCACGGACGAGATCAGCTTCGAGCCACCAAATTACACAGTTGGTCCGACACCAACCAACGGTTCGAACATCCTGATCACTCTCGATGGCATACCTACGGGGGTGACGGTGGGACCAAAGCCCCCCGTAATGTGTTGGGATTACTCCGTTACCGACGCAAATTATTGCCCAACTGGGCTTCTGGAAATCTCTGACGCGGTGTCAGTTCCTGACGCCACAAAAGGCGAGGTGCAGTACCTTTACACTGTGACCGCGACCAATACGAGCGCGATAGAGGCCGCGGATTTTGGATTCTATTTTTGGTCGAAGGGGCCGCTGCCGTCTGGTATGGGTTACTCGATAACTGCTACGGTGGCACTGGTTGACACTGCGCCACCCACAACGGAAACGTCTGTGGGTCCACCGGAAGGGGCGTCATCGGCGGATTTCCCGTGGTTTTCGGGGAATGAGGCGACAGGCCTTACCGCGGTGGGGTTCTATGACTGCGTCACCAACCTGCTGTTCCCCTTTATTAATACATTCGTAGGGGGAGGTCCCAACCCGTTTAGTAACTTCGGCACCGGCATCGATTTCGCGAATACCACCCTGGATCCGTTTAGCAACAATCCCGCTACAGCGAAAGGCAGTGCCGTGCCACAGAATGGCAATTGCACAGTCTATTTCTACGCGACTGGTGGTTTGGTCAGTGGAGTCGAAGTCGCAGGCCCGTTGGTCATGTGGACGACGCCAACCATCAATGCAGGTGCGTCATATGCCTTCGACGTGGCTAGCATGGTGAAGGGATTCGCCGGCATGACAGGTTACGCCATTGCCATTTGCCAATTCCAGAATGCCTATGGCTTCGCCGAGGTCTTTGACAACTATGGTATAGCCGCTCCGACGGCAACGCTGGGCTACTTCGCGTACATCCTGCCTGATCCAGCGTTCTACCGTCGTAGTCCGGCTGGTGACGGTCTCGGAGAGGAAGCAATTGCTCCGATCAACATAAACAGGTACCTCTTGAAGCTATTGTTAAAGGGCTTCGGCGGCCCCATGTAAATTAGTACCGGCGCCTCCGAAGTGGCAAGCGTTTTGGGTTAGCTGAAAGACGAAGGGGCAGCCCTGCCCAGGGTGGGGCTGCCCCTTCGTTCAGCGCGTCGGCGAGATATCGGTCCGAGTATCACTTGATTGCACTCGGCGTTTTGAGTTAGTGGAAAGGCGCAGAGGCAGCTTCGCCGGGGCGGAGTTGCTTCTGTGTTTGCAGGGGTTGCCTGAACCTCGGAGCAGTTACTACATCGAATTCACCATCTCAATGATGCGCATTGCTAGAGAGACGGTTAAAGGAAGTTTCCTCGTTGCCCGACTATTAGCGGTGCTCTGCTTGCTGGCTACGGGCGCCTCGGTCATGGCCTCATCGCATGGCGAACAGTCACTGCGCAGCCGGGTGGAGCAATTCTACAGCGCCGTGCAGCAAGGTGATTGGCCGCGGGCCGAGAAATATCTCACTAAAGATTCGAAGCCAATCTTCCGCGCCCAGTCCAAGAAGCCAGTACTCGGGTACCAGATTCAGTCCATTCAACTGGCGCCGGATGAGCATGCGGCGTCAGTCGTGGTCCAGATTCCTTTCATGTCCGCCGCTGCTCCAAGACCGTTTCTTGTGCCAAAGACGACGCAGTGGCGACTGATCAACAAAGTCTGGTACCTGGAGATTCCCAAACCCGGCCCCAACGACCAACAGGCGCTTCTCGCCGCCGCAGCGCCCCAGCAGCAGGTGCCTTCCCCGCCTCCTTTAGCCGTTTCGAAGGATCTCAAGTTTGAGTCCTTATGGTGCAGTGTTGGCGACGTCTATGCCGGGCAGACCGAAGTAGCTCGATTTCCCTTCACGAACGTTAGCACGCACGTCGTGACCTTGAGCGAAATCCAGGTTGGCTGCGACTGCCTGCGCCTGAAGACCCAGCAGAAGGAATTTAAGCCGGGCGAATCAGGAGCGCTGGAATTCGAGTTTGACCCATCTCGCCTGCGCTTCCGCACTGAAGAGTCATTTAGCCAAGACATCATATTGAAGACGGAACCCGGCGGCGTGTACGTCAAGTTAACTATTGCCGCGCTTGTGACTCCGGGTCCCGCACCTCCTGCGAAGCCTTAGAAGCCCATCCGGAAAGCAAGAGATGCCCGGTTTGGCCTGCCAAGAATCACTGACTCGCGGGACGGAAACGTTCCAAGATCCCGGTATGCTGATGGCTCTCGCGGCGAGCTGCTGGAGAGCACGAACTGGAGTGCCGTCTGTAGGGGAGGGCACTGTCCCTACTTAATTTTAAAGCTGTGAGGGAACCTTGAAGAGATGGTCGTTTGTTTTTTTGTTGCTGATCGCCTTTGCACTCGCACTCTGTGGCTGGCCGGAATTCGCCAAGTGCGGACAGCAGGCCTCCCCGCCCAACAAGGCGGAGTCCGCAGCGGGCGAGCGCGTTGTGCTCACCATCGGGGACGAGAAGATTACCGCCGCGGAGATCGACAATTTCATTCAGGCGCTGCCACCCCGATACCAAGCCTTCTACGGTGGCCCGGGAAAGCATCTTTTGCCCCAATACATCGTCGCGATGAAGGTACTCTCCGCCGAGGCGGTCAAGCTGAAACTGGCGGAGCGCCCTGAGGTGGCGCGTGCCATCGAGATGGCCCGTGAGGGCATCCTTTCCGACGCCGCTCGGGAGCACTTCCTTCAGAGTGTGAAGGTCAGCGACCAGGAACTTCGGGAACTCTACCAGAAGGACAAAGCGCAGTCTGAAGAGGTTCGCATTCGCCACATTCTCATCCAGACGGAGGACGCTCCCATGAAATCCGGCGCTGCGGGCCATCCCGCGCTGCCCGAGCCTGAGGCTCGCAAGAAGCTCCAGGATATCCGCCAGCGAATCCTGGCGGGCGCTGACTTTGCAGAAATGGCTAAGCAGTACTCGGAGGACCTCGCCACCGCTGCTTCCGGTGGGGACATGGGTGTCATTCAGCGTGATAAGGTCGTCCCCCCAATCGTTAATGCGGCCTACTCTCTTGAGCCCGGCCAAGTGAGTGACATCATATTAACCCCGTCCGGCGTCGAGATTATTAAGGTCGAGGCCAAGCGCTCCAAGTCGTTCGAGGAAGTCAAGTCGGACCTGGAGACACAACTTCGGCAGGCCAAGGCGGCGGAGATCGTTAAGCACCTCGTGGAAAATTCCCCTTTGGTTATCGACCAGGAATATTTTGCCGGCTCCCCGGCAAAGCAGAGCTCACCCGCCTCCTCCCCCTAACCCCCAGTGCTGCGCCCGCCTTCGTCCGCGGAGCGACGAGCGCCGCGCCCCCCGTTTTGTCGGGGCGGCTGTCCCATAGCGCTGTGCTGAACTACTGTTGGTGAATTTCCTTGCGGCGCGCGAAGCTTTTCTGCCGGAGGGCCTTTCCCATTACCGGTTTTGGAAGCTGAAATCTGGGATTTAGGTTGCGGGCGCAGGCGCGCTGCAAAATAATGCCTGGAAGAGCAATAGCATTTTATGTAAAGGCGCAAAGAAAACGAGTTAAGGGTTGCCCATTTCCCAGACGCAGCGAAAGCCGAGGGTGCTGCCCCGGTTGAAGGATTGGTTGAAATGACGGGTCGAAACGCGGACGACCGAAGCAGGGTCGTTCCATGAACCGCCACGAAGAACATGGAATGGGATGCCAAAAGGATCATGAAACAGAGGGCTGGAAGGCCCTGAAGTATCTTCAGACGGGCTATGCTGATGGTATGCGTCATACCAGTCGCCCAGCCACTCCCAAACGTTCCCCAGGGTATCAAACAACCCAAAGCCGTTGGCGCGTTTCTGCCCCACCTCGTGCGTCCGGCCCCCGCTGTTGCCCTGGTACCACGCGACCTCGTCAAGCGGCCCGTAGCGCGCTTCCGTGTTTCCCCCGCGCGCCGCGTATTCCCACTCCGCTTCTGTGGGCAGCCGCCCTCCCGCCCACGCGCAATAGGCTTGCCCCTCACCCCACGTCATGTTGACGATGGGCAGCGCTTCACCGCTCCAGCCGTCCCGAATGCTCAACTCCAGCGGCAGCGTCTTCCCCGTTTCTCTCGCGAAGCGTCGGTACGCCCCAACCGTCACCTTAGTCTGCGCCATCCAGAACCCTTTGCGGAAATTCACTTGATGAGAAGGTTCCTCATTGCGTTCACACTGGTTGTCCCCCGGCGAGCAGCCCATCATGAATGCGCCCGGCGGAATCCATACATACTTTAGGCCATCTTTCGGGTTCTCTCTCACGGCCCCCAGCGCCAGTGCGGGCTTCTCGACATCGGCCAGCGTCGCTTCTATCCTGCTTTCTTGTCCGGCCACAATGGTGACTAAGTGGGTGCTCGCCAGCAGGCAAATGGGCAGGACAAAGAGAGCTGGAAGTGCATGCTGGCGGGATGGGCTCGGCATCGGCTTTAGACCTCTCAGCTCCTGTTTTACGGCGAATCTTAGCGTAGCATCGAGTAATTGGGTGGGCAGCGTAGCGCCCACGTCCCGGCGGCGTCTGCCGGTCCCGTCGCGCGAAACCGGCGCAAAGGCGAGTGCATTGTCCGGATGATTTGTTGGGCAGAAACGTGCGTGGTGATCGGTTGATTGAGGCAAGAGATGAATCAATCCTTCAAGGCTGTTGCGCCCAGCCCCGTTTTTTCAAGCGATCACCGAAAACTAACGGGCAGTAGTCAGGCGACAGAAGTAGGAGGTGAGCGGAAAACTGAATCCTGCCGGCTAAGAACTGAGCACTGAAGGCTGACCTGCGGTCTCGGGACAGCCTCGTCCCGCTCATGCCAGTGCCTTGCTCAACATCCTGGTCGACCTGGGAAGCGGCGAGGGAGTACACGCGTGGTAAGGAACCACCATGCGCGCACCCCCCGCACAGCTATTTCTTTTCTTCGGTCTGCGTCTCCGCAGGTGCTGCCTTGGCCCTGTGGGGCTCTGCCAGAAGCGCCTTCAAGTCTGCCGCATTGTACGGATAGTATTCAAGGGACTTCTTCCCCGTCGTGCTGAGAACAATATCCACCCGGCGATTGTTCGCCAGCACAAAAATTGGGAGACGGTGGAAAACCTTCTTGCGGTCCTGGTCCGTAAGATTGGGATCCTGTTCGGCCAACTGCTTCACGGTTGCGGAATCGAGCTCTTGTCCTTTTCCGAAACCGTTCGTCTGGAGGATCGCGGCGTTAATCCCCTGTTCAACGAGGAAGTTCCGGACGCGCTCGGCGCGCCGCTCGGAAAGCGCCATGTTGTATTTAACAGATCCTCGCCTATCCGCATGGCCCTCGAGGATGAGGTGGGCGTCCGGGCTGAACTGCAGGTATAGCTTGAGGTTGGCCACGAGTTGCTCCAGCATCTGCGCCTGGCTCGAAACCAGCCCGGCCTCGGGTTTCGCCCTCCTGGGAAGGGCGGTTGGGAAGTAGACGCTGTTGCCGGGCAGCTTGATTAGAACTTCGGCCGCTGCTTCTCCCCCTGCCTCTATGGACCCCACAATGTGCAAGCTTGCGGTCTGCGTGTCAGAGGCTCCGCAGGCATTGGAACTGTGGAACGCATAGGTGATGGTTTCGTCGATCGGTCCCACGCTGGTTTTGCTGGGCGTGGGTTGAACGGTGCGGTTACCTGTGGGCGATACGGAACCGAACGGATCAAGCGAAGCGGTGTCAGCCGCGGGAGCGGACCAGGAGATTGAAGCGCTCCCTTGCTGGTCGACTTTGTCACCTACCTTGTGGTAACGAATCTCCGCCGGTGTCACGCTCAGCGAAGCTTGAATGGTCGAACTCACGTTGACCGTAGCCTCGGAGCTGACGACGCCGCCCGGCCCGGTAGCAGTTAACTTGTAGGCGGTGGTTTGCTTGGGTTGGACCGTTTGCTCGCCCGATGCCGCGACTTCTCCGACTCCGCTGATCTCGACGCGTGTGGCTTCGCTGGTGGACCATTTGAGTTGAGTCGAGCCGCCACATTCAACCTGGCCTGAGCCGGCCGATAGCTGCGCGGTGGGCCTAGCCACGGCCACGGTGATGCTGGCAGCTCCTGCCTGAAAGCGTGGCAGGGAACCCAGAGACTTGCCCTCTGGCCAGTCGACTGCCCTTTTTTCTCCTGCATTATTCAGGGGGATAATCACTCGCTGGTTTTCGCCGACGCTAATTGGGCCGGAATAGACTTCCCCCCAGCAGCAGCCAAGAACGGTGAGCTGATAATTCCCGGGGGGCACCAGCAGTCGTCGCTTCCAACTGTTGAACTCACCCACGTTGCCGACAAAGAAGTCCGGCGTATTCCCGTTCAAGAGCACTGCCGCCCCCTGCGGACCCTTAAGCTCTATCCGCCCCCAAGGGCCTGGTACGGTCCCGGGAATGGCCTCCAGCGCCACAGACAGGCTGCTGGTTTTTCCGCTCTCCGCCGTGAACTTCGTGGTATAGGGTTTGTAACCATAGTTGTAAACAGCCAGCGTATGCTCGCCCGGGTCAGCCCATAAGAGGCCACTTCCCCATCCTAGCGGCACATCGTCGACAAAAACGTACGCTTGCTTGGGGGTTACATGTAGCTTGAGATGTCCACATTTTGCCAGGAGAGGTGTGGCTCCCAGCAGTAGAAGTACAAGGGAAATCACATAGCCTGACAGCACTTGACGCAAGGTTCTCATAGTGTTTCCTCTCTTGAGTTTAACGAACCTACCCCGCACCGCCTGGTCGAAGCGGGATCAAAGGTTTTTATTATCTCACGTTTTCTTCATGTAAAGCAAAATCTTCTTTGCCGCAAGGGCTAGCCTCTTGGCAGCACCGGCAACACTGGCCGTCGCGCGTCCTTTGCAGCCCGGAGTCGAAAATTTTCCCTATCATGCCGGATGTTGATTCCCGCAGAATTTCGTCGCAGACGGCCGACACTTCGAGCGTCACTGAGCGCGAACACGAGAACTCAGTTTTCCCACCGCCGCGACAGCGTCGCGGTTCTGCGGGTCGCTCTTCAGGCCCGCTTGGTACTCCCTCATCGCCTCCGCCCTTCGGCCCTGGGAGAGATAGAGTGCGCCTAGTTTGAAGTGGGCTTGGCTGTTGTTGGGATTTAAGGACGTAGCACTGTGGAAAGCGCGTTCCGCCGAACCGGTATCACCCCGTCGCAGGTAGACTTCACCAAGACTGCTGTAACCCCAGTCGTTCGGCTGGGTTTTAACCGAGAGGCGAAATTGCTCTTCCGCTTCGCCCAGCCGCCCCGCATTCAAGTAGATCATCCCCAGACGATTTCGCGCCTCGAATTCCTGTGGTGAAAGGGACAGCGTGGTCCGGAATTCTGTCTCCGCAGATGCATTCTGGCCCGTCTTCCCATAAGCGATTCCAAGGTTTAAGTGAGGGTTTGGGTCGTCCGGTTTCAGTTCAATGGCTTTATGGAAGAAGGAGACAGCCTCCGTGTAGCGTCCCTGATTGGTGCACACCAACCCCAGGTTGTTCAAAATGGATGAGTCATTAGGGGCCAACCGTAGCGCCTCACGCCATTCCTGCTCGGCTAGTTTCACGTCTCCCCCGTGCCAATGGATCAGTCCGAGGTTGCCGTAACCCATGATATTCGGCTCGATCTCGACGGACTGGCGAAACTGTTCTTCGGCCTCAGCACTCCGCCCCTCAGCCAGATAGAGTTTTCCCAACGCATTTCGCGCGTTGGAATTCAAAGGAAAAAGGGAGACGGCCGTGCGCAATTCACGCTCCGCGAGTTCGAGCGAATGCGTATCCATGTAGGTGACGCCAAGGTACAAGCGTGCCTTGGCATTATGTGGATCGAACTCGAGGGCCTTCTTGAAAAACTCGATGGCTTCGGAGTACTGCTGCTTTTTCAGATGCAGAAGCCCGAGGCCGCCTAAAGTCAACGAGTCTTGCGGGGTCATTTCCAGTGCTTCCCGCCACTCTCGCTCGGCAGACTCCACATCCCCCATCTGCCAATAGGTTGACCCCAGGTCCCTTCTGATATAGTAAGCTTCAGGACAGGCGGCCAAGGTGTTCGCGTAGAGCGAGAAATTATTCCGCCAGTCGCGATTCCGCATGACGATGCGGATCGAACAAAGCGCCACCAGGATGCCGAACGCGGTGGCAAGTGCCCTGCTCCAGATAGCACCGTGGGCTGAGGCTCGAGCCCGCAATCTCAGGAATCCCCAACCCAGTAGCCAACAAAAGCCCACAGACGGCAGGTAGAGATACCGTTCCTCGAAAGCAGCCACCGGCATCCAACGGGCGTTCAGGACCGGAGCCAGCGGTACCAGGATCCACACCAGCCCGAACGATAGGGGCTTGGCGTGGCGCCACAAGAAAAAGAAAAGGGCACAGCACACTGCCAAGGCAACCACCCCCCCAACGACCGCCGGATCAAACCAGCCGGAGGGCGGGTGGAAAGGGCAGAACGCGTGGAGGTCCACGGGCCAAAGAACCTTCCAAAGATATTGACCCAGCAGTGCGATTGCGGATGCAAACGTTTCGTACCAAGTGAGTTGGTTCATGCTGAAACCCGAGCTCAGCGCCCCCAGAACGCGCACGCGGAACAGAAGGTACGCAACGGCCAGGAGCCACAGCACCGCGTAGCGCAGAACTTTTTGAGCTGGTCTGGTTTCCGCACGGTCGGCGCGGTAGAAGTGTTCGTAGACGGTGGCCAGCAGTGGGAGCGTCACCGCCTGCTCCTTGGAGAGTAGAGCCAGCACGAAGCTCCCCGCCATGGCAAGTTGCGCCAAGCACGAAAATCTCCCTCCGGGCCGCGCCACCCCCAAAAAAAGCCAGAAAGTGAGCAGGTAGAATAAGCTCAGCTCCAAATCGGGGCTGGCCGCAATCCAGGCAATTGCTTCGGCGTGGATAGGATGGATTGCGAACAATACGGCTGCCATCAATGCCAGATTACGGTTCTGGAACATCCGCTTCGTAAAGAGAAAGACAGCACACACGACCGCGACGTTGAGGACGAGGTTGACCAGATGAAAGCCGAAAGGGTGAGGCCCGAAAACTTGATAGCAAAGCAGGTACCCCGCATTCATTAAGGGCCGATAATAATTCGGCGCCTCCACACCGACGTAAGACGAGGCCGGAGTCGTGAAAATTTTCGCCAAAAAGTGGAAATTGCGGATGTAGGGGTTATACAGTACCTGCACCTCGTCGTCAGAAACGAAGCCGTTGCGCAGGGTATTCAAATAGGGCAAAGCCGCGCCGACGGCGAGGAAGGCAATCAGTGTGAGGTCCGAAAAGCGTGAGAAGCTCTCCCGCTCACTCACGTCGGAGAGAAGATTGGGCTGCTGCTTTTTCAGCCCAACGCTCAGGGGCGCCCGGGAAGAACCTCCACTTCTTGTCCCGGACCCGCCGCGGCCGTGGCGTTGCTGACCGGCTCTGGCTGGACGTAGCGGGGCCATGTTATCGAGGTCGGACTTCCATTTTGATTTAACGTCCGACTGCTAATGTACACCTGACCACCTCCGCGTACAATGCTCCAGCCCAGGGTGGGTGCGCGAAAAAGAAGTGAGACTCAGGCCTGATTTCGCCGGCCAGGTGGAAGCGGTCAAGGTCATTCAACACCGTCGGCGGAAGGGGCCGGACGAGATGACTCCGGGGGCTTTTCGATGGCGGAACTCATACAAGGTCAAAACCCCTTTCGATGGTTTTGCGGCGCTTCTGTTCTCTGTGCCCTCCGTGTCCTCCGTGGTGAAGAGCTCTTACCACAGAGGTCACGGAGAACACAGAGCCAAGGCTCCGGGAGTCGAAAAGCCGCAAAGCCTTCTCTGCGCCCAAGTCCATCGGGGGTGATAAGGTTCTGTTGCAATTCTTTCATAGCTTCAGGGCCTTTCCGCACCGCAGGCGGCCGAGCCGCAGTAAGGCAGGTTCCAGGAACCACGAAACACCGCGACACTATTCACTGTCCCTCGTGTTCCTTCGCCGACGCGAAAGCCTGCGCAATAATTTTCTGCGCTTCCTGCTGAATTCTCCGCAGGTGATCTTCGCCGAGAAAACTCTCTGTGTAGAGTTTGTACACCTCCTCGGTGCCTGAGGGGCGTGCCGCAAACCATCCATTGGCCGTCACGACCTTCAGACCGCCGATAGGACTACCATTGCCGGGAGCCGTGGTGAGCATCGCCTCGATTTTCTCTCCGGCCAGTTCAGTAGCATTCACGTGTTCCGGCGTTAAACGCTCGAGGACAGCTTTCTGCTCAGCCGTAGCAGGGGCGTCGATGCGCTCGTACACCGGGTCGCCAAACTGCCGCGTCAGCTCGCGATAAAGCTCTCCCGGGTCGCGGCCGGCGCGCGCCGTCATTTCCGCAGCAAGCAGCCCAAGGATGATCCCGTCCTTGTCCGTCGTCCACACGGCGCCAGCGCGGCGCAGGAACGAAGCTCCGGCACTTTCCTCGCCCCCGAATCCCAGCCACCCTTCCAGCAAGCCCTGGACAAACCACTTGAAACCAACGGGCACTTCGAACAGCCGCCGGTTCAGGCTTGCGGCGACGCGGTCGATCATGCTGCTGCTTACCAGAGTCTTTCCCACACCCGCTTCGGGTCGCCACTCGTCGCGATGGCGAAATAAGTAGGAAATCGCCGCCGCCAGATAGTGGTTTGGATTCAGCAGTCCGGCGCTACGCGTTACGATTCCGTGGCGGTCATGGTCAGTGTCGCAAGCGAACGCCACGTCAAACCGGTCTTTCAGCGCAATCAATCCAGCCATGGCGTAGGGGGAGGAGCAGTCCATGCGGATCTTGCCATCCCAGTCCAGGGTCATGAAGCGGAAGGTCGGATCAACGGAGGTGTTCAACACGGAGAGCTTGACGCGGTAACGCTCGGCGATGCGCCCCCAGTAGGCTACGCCAGCACCGCCCAGGGGGTCCACGCCAATCGCCAGGTTCGCGGCTCGAATCGCGTCCATGTCCACCACGTTCCCAAGATCGTTCACATACGCTGAGACGTAATCGTTCTTGTGGGTAGTGGACGCCTTGAACGCGCTCTCATAAGGAATTCGCGAGACCTCGCGCAAGCCGCCGGCCAATAAAGCATTGGCGCGGTCTTCGACCCAGCGAGTGACGGTGGTATCCGCTGGACCAGCGCTGGGAGGGTTATATTTAAAGCCGCCGTCCTCAGGAGGGTTGTGCGAAGGTGTCATAACAATGCCGTCTGCAAGCCCCGTCCTTCGCCCGCGGTTGTACGTGAGGATGGCGTGAGACAGAACGGGAGTGGGCGTGTACCCGCCGTCCTGGTCGATCATCACTTCCACGCCATTCGCCGCGAGCACCTCCAGCGCCGTTTCAAAAGCGGGTTCCGAAAGCGCGTGTGTGTCCATGGCCAGGAACAGTGGCCCGTTGATTCCCTGCTGCCGGCGATAACCGCAAATGGCCTGGGTAATCGCCAGGATGTGGCTCTCGTTGAACGAGTCCGAATAGGCAGACCCTCGATGTCCCGACGTCCCAAAGGCCACGCGCTGCTCCGGCACGGTGGGATCCGGACGCCCGGTGTAATAGGCTGCAATTAATCGCGGTATGTTGACCAGGTCCGAAGTTTCAGCCGGCATTCCCGCACGCGGGTGTCGTTTTACACCGTCCATGCCCACCTCCAATTAAAAGCGCCTCGATGTAAAGCCTTAGGGCTGACGCAACAATACCTACTCATCCGCAATCGGTCATCCATCATTATCAAAGTGGCAGAAGCCGGAAATCCGGATTTCGTAGCCTGCATCGCTATCAACGATCATAGGGTAGCG
>Ga0116127_1000871_pt1 | contig 22371 bp, 23 predicted proteins | sample June2015DPH_16_1_FD_89731 | JGI IMG/M metagenome (GOLD analysis project Ga0116127, IMG submission 89731) | Peatland microbial communities from SPRUCE experiment site at the Marcell Experimental Forest, Minnesota, USA - June2015DPH_16_100 | ecosystem: Environmental > Terrestrial > Soil > Wetlands... | reverse complement strand
GCCCGCGCTGCCGTTGTTGATCTTGTCGGTCCCGGCGGCGGTGACCGTGATGTTGTTGACAGCGGCGTTGTAGCCACTGTCCACGATGACCAGCAGGAACCCGCTCTGCACTCCGGAAGTGGCGGGGAGGTTCAGCGTGATGACGGCCGTCGCCGTGTACTCCACCTGCAGGACGCAGTCGCCCGTGCTCGAGTTGGTCGGCGCGAGGATCGTGTACGGCCCCGCGCTGTTGATCACCTTCGCGTGCCACTGCTGGCTCCCGCCGTACTTCGTGTTGCCGGCGAAGTACGCGCACCAGTTGCGAGTGATCGTGACGTTGCCACTTGACACTGGCGCGGCTGATACGGACAAAGCGTAGTAATCGGTGATGGTCCAGGCATTGCTCGAAACAAGAGTTGCCGAGCCAACAGTCATCATATTCAGTGAAGTCGACGTGTGAGCTGCGCCAGTGTATTCGAAGGTTGGACTGGCTATTCGAAATAGATTCCAGCTCGCGCTCGTACTGAAGATGAAAGAACTGATGATCAGCGACTCGTTCGTGGTGCTGCCAGCGTAATTGATGGCGGTCGTGCCTCCAGCCGGATTGATGAAAATTGGGTATGTGGATGAGCTGTTCGCGGGTTGGCACTGTAACCACCCGTTGCCAGACGCATCGATGCCGATCGAAAGATTTGCGTTATTGCCTCCGGTGACGGAGAGGTTGATGTTGCCGAGAGTGGCACCCTGCGAAGGATCGGATTGATAGGGAGCCGAAATGGCCAGTATGACAGCACCACCTGCTGAGGGAAGTGCTGTGCCGTTGTAGCCTATCCCCACTTCTCCATTGAAAAATGAGTTACCCGCCTGGACGCCGAGGGCGAACGGGTTGGTGATTGACGCGTTCAATCCCGCTTGGGGGGCGTTGGTCACGGCCAGGGTGACCGCCGTGGTGACGGTGCTTGCGCTAGCGAAGGCGTAGGTGCGGGCATTGATCAGCACGTCGCGCTGGGTGGCGATTGTGCCCGCCGCCCAGGTCTTGGTCGCCGACAAGTCGAACAGGACATCGTTGTCCTCGACGGTGGTCGGCATCGTGGTGTACGCGCCACCAACGACCGAGAACGCAGTCGGCGTCGCACTGGCTATTGCCCCGGTGGTGACACTCAGACCGCCAGCCCGAGGGAAGTTGGCCAGGCTGGAATTGGCACCCTGTATCTGGACGGCAGACGACCCGGTGAACCCCGCTTCCGTGCCGTTGATGACGACCCCGCCACCCTTCGTATCGAGCAGTGCAAGCGTCTGGGCGGAAGCGGCCGAACCGTTCGAGTAGGCCAGGGCAAGCGTGGTCACGCTGGAGGTCGGCGACGATATAGACGTAGGCGAGAGCGCCAGGGCGGTGACTCCCGCGATCGCAGTGTTGGTGGTTCCTCCGCTGCCGTGGTGAGCGTAGTAGACGATCTGGGCGATCGCCACGAACTCTATGAAGGGGATGCCGGACAGCTGAAGGCTGCTGAAGGTCTCCGCCTGCGCGGCTGCCACCGAGCTGTACTGAGTCTGGCCTGGAATGATGATGAACTGCTGATTGGCAGCGAGGGCTGGCGTCGTCACCACGTAGGACGTCCCGTAGCTGCCGCCGCCGCCGCCGCTTATGTCGACGAGTCCCCAGTTTCCGCCCGAGAACGTGTTGATCTGTGCGTAGGTCGAGAAGGTGAACGGAAAGGCTAGCCCCGTCTGGAACTCCCAGTATCCGCTCGCACCCGAACGGTTCCACTGCGTATAGGACCCCGACGCGAAGGGCCCGAGGATATACTGAATGTCCTCGTCGTTGATCGTGGTCGCCGCCACGCTCCACTGCAGGGCAGCGTCGGTTGCGGTATTGAGCGTGTAACCAGAAAGCGTGCCGCCAGCCTGAAGAGACGTCCCGAGGCGGAAGTGAATGTCACGGTGCAGGCCAGGATCGGAGTTCCACTCGTGCAGCTCACTATAGGGTACGCCGACACCAAGCAAACTGCTGTAGTAGAGATATACCGTCGGCGCGACGGTGTAGAAATCCCACACCGTCTGGCTCCAGGTGAAGTTGGTCCCATCCCACCACAGGAACCAACCGCCCTCGCTAGCTGCGTGTGCTGCTGTCGTATAAGGAGAGCTGAAGGTCGTCTTCACGCCGCGATTCCAGACATCGAAGGTGCTGCCGCTGTTCGCAGTGATCGTCACCTCGCGGGTGCTGGTGCTGTACGAGAGCGTGACGAGGCGGTTGCCCGAGGAATCGATCGGCCAGCCGTGCGGCCAGATCATACCAGCGAGTTGCGCAGCGCCTGGCCCAGTCCCACCGGTACCCCCCGTTCCTCCGGTGCCACCCGTTCCTCCGGTGCCACCCGTTCCTCCGGTGCCACCGCTCGGACCGGTTGCGCCGGCAGGGCCTACACCACCTGTCCCGCCCGTGCCGCCTGTCCCACCCGTGCCACCAGTGCCGCCACTCGGGCCGGTCGCTCCGCTCGGACCGGTTGCGCCCGTGCCGCCACTCGGGCCGGTCGCTCCGCTCGGACCGGTTGCGCCTGTGACGCCTGCTCCGGTGGCGCCAACACCGCCAGTGCCCCCCGTTCCTCCTGTACCACCTGTTCCGCCGCTCGGCCCAGTGGCACCCGTGGCGCCGGCCGGGCCAACACCGCCCGTGCCTCCGGTGCCGCCTGTCCCGCCGCTTACTCCCGTTGCGCCCGTTGCACCTGCAGGTCCCACGCCTCCGGTTCCACCAGTTCCGCCCGTTCCACCGGGAGTGCCAGGTGTCCCAGTAGCTCCGGCAGGGCCCGTGCCACCGGTCCCACCGGTTCCGCCTGTCCCGCCACTCGGGCCCGTGGGTCCGGTTGGGCCGGTCGCACCATCGGTTCCCGCGCTACCTTCCCCGCCGGTTCCACCGGTGCCCCCGGTACCGCCGCTCGGCCCGGTTGCTCCCGTGGCTCCAGCACTACCAGTCCCGCCAGTTCCACCGGTCCCTCCGGTAGCGCCTGCCACGCCCGATGGACCTGTCGCGCCTGTCGGGCCAACACCGCCGGTTCCGCCTGTGCCACCAGTGCCTCCGCTTGGCCCGGTAGGGCCAACGCCACCGGTCCCACCCGTTCCACCAGTCCCACCCGTGGGGCCGGTCGCACCGGTCACGCCCGCGCCTGTCGGACCTACACCTCCGGTCCCGCCGGTACCGCCCGTCCCACCGCTGGGGCCGGTAGCACCTGCAGGGCCGGCACCACCGGTTCCGCCCGTGCCGCCGGTTCCACCTGTGCCACCGACGTGGCCAGTCGAACCGGTCCCGCCCGTGCCGCCTGTCCCGCCGCTGGGACCACTGGGACCAAGACCGCCTGTCCCGCCGGTTCCTCCGGTACCGCCCGTGCCGCCGCTCGGGCCGAGGCCCCCGGTTCCGCCAGTTCCGCCGCTTCCACCTGTCCCACCGCTCGGGCCGGTCGCGCCCAGACCCCCGGTCCCACCGCTCCCGCCCGTGCCGCCGGTCCCGCCCGTGCCGCCAGTTCCGCCCGTGCCCCCCGTGCCACCGCTTGGACCAGTCGCGCCAGATGGACCGCTCGAACCGACGCCGCCCGTTCCGCCGGTACCACCACTCCCACCGGTGCCGCCAGTACCGCCCGTTCCACCGCTTCCGCCGGTGCCACCCGTTCCGCCGCTCGGTCCAAGACCGCCCGTGCCGCCCGTGCCGCCTGTCCCGCCTGTGCCCCCACTTGGGCCAAGACCACCGGTGCCACCGCTTCCTCCGGTCGGACCACTCGGGCCGCTCGCTCCCCTGGGGCCCACCTGGATTGCAACGCTCTCGTGCTTACCGAGCTCGACCGCCTTGATCACGGGCGGCTTCGGGCCGAAGACCTTGACGCTATAATCCTTCACGGGGGTACTCCCGCTTGAGCCGATCGAGCTGCGTGCGCGCGTCGTTCAGCGTGCCCCAACCGGGCTCCTGCGCCACGTTCATGACCGACTCGAAATACTCCTGGTACATGGGGGCGACCCGCTTGAGGCTGAAGTTCGCCTCTGCCCACTGCCGGCATACTTGCGGCTTAATTGCGCCGATGTTTCGCGCGGCCCACACGAACTGCTCGAAGGTCCGGCAGCGGTACCCCGTCACGCCATGCTGGACGTTCTCCGGGTAGGCACCCCAATCCGTCGAGATCACAGGGCACCCCGCGAGCGCAGCCTCGATCGACACCCCACCAAAGGGCTCGACGTACCTGGTCGGGCAGAACATGACCCGCGCGTTGCGAAGGAGCTCGTTGCGGTCCTTCGCACCCACCGGGCCGACGTACTGCACACCCGGGCCAGTGAATGGCAAAGGATTACCTTGGCCAACGATCTTGATCGGCATACCCGCCATCCGTGCGACATCGCAGGCCAGGCGCACGCCTTTGTCCTCCTCCAGTCGGCCGAGATACAAGGCATAACCATCCTTCTTCTCGACGACAGGCCCGAACAGCGCCGGGTCGAATGCATTGGGGATCACGGCCCAATACCACTTGTCCCCCGAGAAGATCTGCTCGCGCCCGAGGTGAAAGTGCATCCAAGCGTAGCTCTCGAAGACGCGGAAGTTCGCCCACGGATGGTTGTAGCCGATACCTGACTCCACCACAAACTGGTTGAGCCCCTGGCACGCGGTCTGCTGGGCACCAGCCCCAAAGGTGTTGCAGACGATCGCCTCGTATGGCTTGCTAGTGCGCTCGGCGATCGCCAGCTTCACCCGCAGGACATAGCGTTCCATGTAGACCGCCTTCGGGCCGTCCACGCCGCAATCGTAATAGTCGGTGGCTCGCCGGTGCCCATAGAGCGGGACCCACTCCGCCAGCTTCGCGACGTCGACATGCTCGGAGCAGTCTGCCGCGGAACCTTCGAGGCCGAGGTGGATCACTTCATGCCCCAACTGGTGGAGCATCCTGCACAGGTAGAAGATCTTCGAGGTGAAGGCGCAGGTGGTGGTCGCGCTGGTGGCAGGGTTCTGCGTCTGCGTATGCGGAAGGCCTAGGACGAAGAACTTCACGGCAACCTCCAATTCCTGCACACCATCCATGCGGCCATGGCGCACAACATCGCCAGCACGCTGGCAACGATGTCGATGAACCTCACGGCGGGTTGCCTCGCGGAGAAACGCGGGCCACACCATTGATCAGGCGATAGATCACTGCCGCGTCATTCGGGTCGTAGAGCTCCACCAGCAGGTTGTAGGATTCCGTCTCTGAAAAGGTGCGGCCGCAGCACGGGATCGCCATCGTCTGTGCGGCGGTAAGCGAGACATCGATCCGCTGGCCGCCTACGGTCGGCACGGTCACGGTCAGAGTCGCAACCGTCGTGCCGTCGATGCAATGGCGAAGCCACCCGCGCCCGAGGAGCCCGAGGTAGTCGATATCTGTTTCGACTCCCATCGCCCAGGGCGTGCCCTGTTCGATGTACGGGTTGGCTACCGCGGCCGGCATGGTTCAACCCTTCCGCTGGCACCTGCCAGTCATGACCGCGCCAGTGCCCCCGCTGTCCGGGGTGTAGACTGCCCGGATAAACGCCATGCTGGTGGTGAGGTTGTCCGCGTTGCTCTGTGTCGGACTCCCGCCCGGGCCATAGGGTGTTTCCGCGGCGAAAGTGTAAGCCAGGATACGATCGTTCGACACCTGGAAGGAGATCGTCCCGGCCGGGCTGCCCGTGGTGGTCCAAAAGAAGTCGAACGCGCAGGTAGTGAAGTCCTGCATGTCGATCCAGTCGCCATACATCGTGGCTTTCATGTCGGGCGCCGGGCTACCGTCTGCGAGCTTCCAACCGAATGTTGCCGCGGGAGGGTTGTTCATGGTGGGGTCCTCTCTGACGTCTTACGCCGTTTTCGTGATGTTGCCCAGATCCACCTAGGTCATTTGAGGTAGACCAGCTGCGACAAGAATCCGTTGTCTGCTGACGCTGCGTTTTGAAAAGCAGTGATCGCCGCGATCATAGTGCCCAGCCCAGGCGCCAGCGGAGAAAGCGGACCAACAGCCGCTGTCTGCATCGCAGTTAACCCGGCCTTTAACCCGGTGAGTAACTGATCTTCGGCGGATCGATAGCTAGTACCCAAGACGCCTGCCTCGGCCGCGTCACCGGTGGCGAGCTGAACTTTGTCCTGCTTCACCCACACGCTGGTTGGCCCAGCAGCGATCGATGCCTGACCAGACGCGCAGCGAATGTCTAAGTCGGTGGTCTTCTGGTAGATCAGCCGCCGCTTGTTATCGAAGATGGGCACACCCGCGGTCATGGGCTGCTTGGCGCCGCGGGAGTGGATCAACGCGATGATCACAGGCGTGGTGAGGTCGCCCCCGGGGCACTCGACCACCACCTGGTCGCCAGGATTGATCGGACTGATGTCGCTACACTCCGCGCTGCCTTTCGACCAGACGGCCGTGACCATCTGCTCGAGCGGCTCCAGCTTGACGTCGCACTCCACACCCTCGGGGCCTATCCAAACCGCGTGCGGGTCGGTCGGATCGAAGGTGCCATCGTCGTGCATGACGCCGATCGTTCCACGTGAAACCCAGTAGCGAGTATCGAGCCCAGGGCTGGCTATGCCCTCGCGGATCGCAGCCGTGTCAAGGCTACCCGAGACTCGCGTTCCGAAGGTATGGCGTCGCCTCATCATTGCGCGTTGCTCATGAGCGTCTCCAGCGACGCGTCGTCAACGATCTTCTGGGTTTGGACCTGCTGGGCGCTCTGCGTGACGGCCGTCTTGCCGCGCTTCTTCAGCTTGCGCAGGTTGTTCTGTGCCTGGGCATTGGCGTCGAGGTTTGCCGGGTCGTTCTCCGGCATGTAGTTGACGAGCTCCAGAGAGCACTTGAACCCCTCGCTCCCGTCGGCCGAGCAATTGATCTTCACCGCACGCACGTAGAAGATGTCAGGCAACTTCGCCGCGTTATAGGCTGCCTGGATCCGCTGGGCGAGCAGCTGGAGTGCTTCGGTGTTCTGCTGGCCGTCCTGGTTCAGCCACAGCCCCCACTTCTGGCTCTGGGACGTGAGCAGGTCGATGATGTTGGCACCCTTGTTGCCGTAGAAGTCCGAGAGGCTGGAGATCACCAGGTTGCTCTCGTCCTCTGACTGCGATGCCACGGTGACCCGCACCGGAGTGCCTGCGCACAACCTCATCAGGTCCGGATCGTCGTTTTCCGAAGCGACCAGGCTCTGTGCCCGCAAGCTGGCGTCCGGATCCATGTAGCTCGATAGCTCGTCCGTCTCGAGCTGGATAGAGAGCTCTGGCCGCGTGAGCTGGTGGTAGATGCTCACCGCCGCCTGCTCGAGCGCTGTCTTGTCGCGGATCCCCTGCAGGAGGAACGTGCGGAAGATCTCGACCTTGCCGTGCCCCTTGGCGGTCTGCTTGGTGGCCCTGCCCGACTTCTTCGGTGGCTTGACGCTATTGATCTCGATCGATCCCCTGGGCGGGAAGCGCGCGGACATCACCCGCAGTGTGCCGGTCGCGTCCGGGTTGTAGGCCCGCACCTCGACACCGGTGGGCCGGTTGCGCCCCATCTTCCGGCTCATCTTCATCGACTTGATGTTGTGGCCCCAGACCATGAACCGGATATCCGAGTGCCAGGTGCCCTGCCCGTCCTTGAAGGTCCGGTCGAAGCCATCGCGCGACCCGCCCTTGATGGCATTGCGGCTGGAGGTGATGTCCTCAAGGAACGCCTGCGGCGGCGCGATGATGAGGTAGTCCCGCGGGTTGATCGTCTTCGTGACCGGGGGGGTGCCCGTGCTGATCTGGACCGGCGGCAAGCTGGGTTGGTAGAGAGGCATGCACCCTGCCAGCTCGCATGCCTGCGTGATCAGATCCCAGATCGACATGCCGTCGGGCGTGATCGACTTGCCCGGGTTGGTAGCCTGCCCACTCGATGCGCTGTCGCCCACTCCCTGGGGATCGTCGGGTGTATCGGGGGCCTCGGTCTGCGGTGGCGGAGGTTGCCCAGGCACGGCGCCGTTCCCCATGTTGCGGCTCTTCGCCGTCTGCAGAGAGCGCAGTAGCGTCTTGCGCCCGAGCTTCGGTTCCTGCGTGGGATCGCCGTACCAGAAGCACCGGAATGCATCCCCACCGGCACTCCCCGAGGTGGGCGGGTACTGCTCAAGGATCCGATTGATGTACTTCGTGATCAGCTCGTCCGATGTGCCGACCGCCATCCGGTAAGCCGGCGCATGGGGGTTGATCTTGCCATCGATCAGCGTCGACTCGTAGCTGCGCGCCTTGACGTGGATCTTCGAATCGGAGTCGTCGTGCTCCATCTCTGGCAGGTCAACGTACCCGTTGAAGCGCAAGACACAGGTCTTCTCGAAGTCCACCGGCGGCTTCAGGTGCCAGTTGTCGGGCGTGCCGAAGTCCTTCACGCTCACCGTTCCGAGCCACCCCTCCACCCGCAGCTCGCGAATAATCCTGGGGTCGATGGGCATATCGATGAATGGGAAGGTCGCGGTGAGGGTCGCGGCCTCGCGGAAACCACGATCTTCGATCTCCAGCTCGAGCGGGACCGTTACGAACTCGACCGAGTAGGCATCGCCCAACCCCGCCTTGTCCAGCGCCGAACCTGTCGGTGCTTGGTTCTTCTGCTGCTCGAGCGTAGCGTTCTGCGCCCGCAGTTGCGTCGCCACCAGGTGCCCCCGGCTATCCCCCATCACTGCCGCCACCTCCTCCTGCGCGATCGTGGTTTCGTTCTGGGCGATCTGCGCCTCGATCTGCTTCGTCTTCGTGTTGTAGGGCGAGAGGGACGACTGCGCTCCGCTGGTGTCCAGCGTGCCGAAGTCCTCAAGCCTCACGTAGAGGCGGAGAAGCCATGCCGGCCGATATGTGCGAGGTTCGGCCATGGCTCACAACGATGTGGCCCCCTGCGTGGTATTCGTCTGGGGAGCTCCCCATTGGTTCGCCAGCATCTGGGCGTAGGCGGTGGCATCTGGCACCAGGATGGGCGGCGCGCCAAGCTCGTTGACCTCCGTGGGTGTGGCTGGTACCTCCGAGCTGTCCAGGTCGTTGAAGTCGGCGATCAGGATCCACAAGTCGCTGTTCCCGTAGTATTTGAACGCGACGTCCCTCAGATCGCTCCCAGCGGGCGGCCGGACCTCGGCGATCACGAGAGGCGTCTGCTGGGAAGCCAGCGCCACAGACTCAGTCGCTGCCGCAACGCCCATGCTATTCAGGCTGGCGATCACGACGTACTGCTGCGACATACCATCCATCTGGTCGAGCGGATCGTCGGTCGGGAATAGCGCCAGCTTGGCCGCCTTGGCTTGCACAGCTGCGAACTGGGCTGCGTTTACCCAATCCTGGCCCGTTAGCCCGTCCACCAGCGGCTGGAGCCCCCAAACCGCATCCAAGGCGGAACGGGCAGTTTGGCAGGCGCCCACCACCCGATCGCAGGACCCGCGCACCCGGTCAAGCACGTTCGAGGGGAGCTGCGCCACGTCCTGGGCAGCTGCGGCGGCAGTATCGAACACCTCGATCGTGTTCGAGAACGCGCTCTGCACGCTGTCTAACGCGTCATTGATAGTCAGCAGCGCGTTAGCGCCCATACCGATCGCGCCTATGGCGGACTGCTGCCATGCCTGGAGGCCAGAGAGCGCGGTGGTGACCTGGTCGGAGAGCGCGGAGAACGCGTCCGCGGGCGCCTGCTGCCCGGACACACCCGAGGCGAAGGTGGGGGGCTTGGAGAGAAGGTTCTCGCCCCGCCATTCGAACTCCATGGTCCAGGGAATGATCTGGGTGAGATCGTACTTCGGATCGATCGACTTGATGATCCCGCGCCGCACCACCGCAGTATCGCCTTCGTCGCCCGTGACGCCTGACCCCCACTGGACCTCGACCGGAATCCCGCGCTCGACCAGGTATTCGATCTGCGCCACCAGCGCTCGCGCCTGCTTGTCCCCCAGGGCGGCGTCGTACCAGACGCCTTGAACCGTGGTGTTCTCCTTTGTCGAACCGAACACCTGTTGCGTGCCTACAGGGTTGCCGGGGTAGTAGGTCGTCTTCACCCGCTGCTTCGTGGCGAACGAGACGCCCTTGAACGGAAGCATCGTCCCGACGAGGGACAGGCTGGTGCCCGCGAGGTCACCCTCGAGAATATTGATTTGGAATGGGGTAGCTGTCGAGTCAGCAGACATGGTCACACCCCGGATGCAATGTGGAACCTACTCGAGCCGTGGCCTAGCTGGGAAATCTCAGCGGACACCTTGTGGAACACGCGGTCAGGATCTGCTTCCCGGAAGTCCTGCGTTATGGTCAGGTTATTGATGTTGATGTTGCCCTGCGGAGCCCGCTTCGGCATGTTCGGTCCGCCCGGGCCCCAGCTGAGCATGTTGCCTTTGTCCATCAGGACGTCCGGCGTGCGCATGAGCATGAGCTCCCTAGCCACGCTCTTCCCGAAGGCATCTGCCAGTGCTTCAGGAGTCGCAGTCCGCTCGACGAATGTGCCATACCCTCCGCCAGGTCCACCACCTGTGACCAGTTCGCGAGTCTTCGCCGCGCCCAGCTTCTCGGCCCACTTGTTTCGGTCCTCCGCGCTCATCTCGGCGAATGCCTTGGTCAGCGCGGCCGAGTTGTTCTTGAAGCCCGCCATCTGGGCATACTGAGCCATCGCCCTGGGACTCGCTCCCAGCAGTCCCTTGTCGAGCTGGGGTGACTGCTTCGCCATCATGTCGCCCAGCTTCTCCCCGTAGCTCCATGCGATCTGCAGGACCCCGTAGTAAGCGGCCATTCCCTCGGTCACCAGTGCCACCTTCGAAGCCAACCCGGCAAGCTTCGACGTGGTGCTAGCGAGGCTAGGTTTGAGCACGTTGCCCACTCCTGCCCCGATCGTTGCCGCGCTGGCTGCAGCTGCGTTGCCCGCCCAACCGCTCATGGCGGTGGAGAACTTCGAGGTGGCGTAGAGCGCGAGTAGGGTCTTCCAGTGGTCGACGATGAACGCCGTGACGCTCTTGAGCTTGTCGAACGCACCCGCCAGCTTCTCGCCGTAGACCTGCAGGATGCTCTTACCGTCCTCCCGCACCGTGCGGATCTTCTGCACCCATTCCGAGAGGCTCTTGGTTTGCTCCTTGAACATCGGGCCGGTGAGATCCCGCAGCATATCATCGACGAGCATCTTCGCCTCGAAGAGCGAACCCGCCATGGAATCGCCCATGCGCCGAGCGGCTGGGACCATATCCCCTAGCCCCTTCTGCACGCGCCGCATGATCTCGTCCGGGGTGAGGTGCTGACCCTTCTTCGTAACGCCAAGCGCCTCTCGCAGAGCCTCAGCGAATCCGCTCACGTCACGCTGAGACACTTTGCCAGTGAGCAGCGTCCGGTGAACCTTCTCGATCGCCTCCACTCCCGAGATCCCGTAGACCTTCGAGGCTGCCGTGATCTTCTCCGTCAGGTCGAGCACGCCCTCCTGGCTCATTCGCAGCCGGCCGAACCCCACCGCTGCAACCTGATTGTACGTCGCCGCCATGTCATCGATCGGCGCCCGCAGCTTCAGCCCTATCGCGCGCAGCTTCTCGGCGTTGTCCGCCCCCTGCTGCATCGAATAATTCATCTTATCGAGCGACGTCAGTCCAGGCCGCCAGCCCTGGAACGCGTACTGCGCCCCCGCCACGCTCTTCGTGACCCGCGCCATCTCCGAGTTGGCCTCGGTGGCTTTCTCGAAGAGCGAGTGGAGGCCGTAGCCCAGTCCGACGCTCGCAAGCGCACCCATCGCGGCGTTCCGGCCGAACTCGCCGATCTTAGCGCGAGCCTTCTCCGTGACGTCGTGGAGCTTCTGGAACGAATGGCCCAGCTTGTCGGCTACCGCACCGGCACCCGCGTCTCGGGCCTCGAAAGAGAGGCCTGTGACTGCTGTTGTCGTCTCGGCCATCTACTGCTCCTCTTGCCCGATCTTGTTTTCTTCGTGGATCCGCCGCTCAAGGGCTAACGCGAATTTCTCCGCCTGGGTCGATGTAAGTCTGAGGATCTCTGAGAGTGGTTGGTGCCCATACCTGGCTATGTAGGCGATGTTATCCCAGAGCCTCTGTTCCGCCTGGGCTAGACGTCTATTACTTCGCTGGCTAAAAAATCTTGCGCCTCACCCACCGTGGGCAGGGCCACCTTGGCGAATGCACGGATCACCAGATCCCGCACCTTGTTCGAGAGCCCCGAGAAGAAGATCTCCTTCTCGTTGTTGATCCAGTTGATCGGTTTCCCATCGGCGGCCACGACCGACCTCATAGCGCCTTCGTAGTTGAAAGAGGTCTTGCGCGCCTCGGCCGCTGCGAAAGCCTGCGTCTCTTCGGCATAGGTGAGCTGGCGGAGCGTGATGGTGTGTGGGTCAGTGGGGAACTCCCGCACGCCTTTCGAGACAAGCTTCTGTTCCGTCTTGCCGGTCACCGGATCCGTGACGGACTCCCACTTCTCGTCAGGGATGGTGAAGGTGTGCTTCGGGATCTTCGCCATGAGGGCAGCTTCGATGCTGCCCGGATTCACGGGGTTGAACTGCGGTTCGGTCTTGAGCTCGGCCATGGGTGTCTCCTTGCCAGGACTAGGTAGTTACTACTTAGAAGCTCGGGACGTACTTGTTGGCGCTCCAGTTGAACGACATATTGGCGAAGACATCCCGGCCGGCCTGGTTGAAGTCGCCGATCGCCTCGTAGTGGGTATCGGGGAACGTCACGCGGAAGATGGTCCCCGAGGGGAACGCCAACCGAACGCTGAGGTTGATCTGGATGTCGTTGGCGCCCGCCTGCCTGGCTCGGTTGTAGATCGCCTGCTGAAGCGTGAAGGGTGCCTCGTTCTCCGGCACGATCACGAACGTCCCCGAGCACTTCTCGAAGATCTCGCGCTGCCGGAGGGCCATTTCTCCAAGGTACCCCTCGTCGATCAGCTTGATCCCGAGCTTCCAGGTCAGGTCCTTGATCGCGGTGATCTCGGACAGCAGCCCGCCCGTGCTGGTGACGATTCGGAGGGTTACCTCATTACCAAGAAGACGAAAATCGGCCATAGCTACTCCTTACGCGGTCTGCGTGATGACGACGTTGGTCCCGACCTGCGTGGTGATGACGATGCTCTTCTGCGAGCCCACCATCTGCACGCTCACCGAGTAGAAGAAGATCCCCTCGGCGTTGAGCTGCTGCGTGTTGCCGGCCGCCGCTCCATCGAGCACCTGGTCCGCAAGTGCCCGCTGCTCGATCCCAGGACCAGGGTTGACGAGCTGATCGGTGTACGCGCGCACGCTGCCGGCGAATGCGTCCTGGCGATCGGTGGTGCCGGGTAGCTTGGCGTAATAGGACGCCAACCCGAAGATCACGTCCTGGATCTCGTCCGCGAACGATCGGCGGTTGTCGTCCACCCGGTTCGCGTAGGCACCCGTCGGATTGATCCCGGTCACGCCGCTGTAGAACCACCAACCGACGGTGCGGTCCTTGACCAGCCACGCCACGCCCGCCGCCTTCATGGCAACGTACTCGGAGTAACCCGTGGGGCTGTCCTGCAGCGGGTAGGCAGCGAACGCCGGCTCCTGGGCATCGATACCCTGAATCCACTGCTGGTCATCGGGCGCCGAGGTGAGATACTGGCTCTGACCCGCGTTGAACCGGTTGACCTTCATCGCCACGCGGAAACCGCAGGCGCTGATCATGATGTCCCGGTTCAGCTCGGTGGAGTTGACCATCTGATACGGGCCGCAAGCCCAGTACCGATCCGAGTCGGGGTCCGTCACCGCGTCGGTGGTGTGCACCAGCGCGAGGTAGCCGTTTACGGCCGTCTGGCGATCCGTGAAGGATGCCGAGAGCGCGGGAGACGCGGTCACGCAAGCGATCCGGCCTCGGCCGCTGGCGCTCGCCACGATGGAGTTCGCGCTCCAGAGTGCAGTGCGGATCGCCTTGATGTTGGCAGCCGTGCCCTTGTAGTTGCGGGCCGCCCAGATGGCGATGATGTTGTCGGTGTTCGGCTGGCCAGGCAGGGTCTTCTGAATCGCGGGCGGGTAACAGAGCGCGATGCAGTCCGATAGCGTATTGGCGTTCGAACCACCCTGCGCCCCGCCGCCAGACGGCGCATAGATCGAGGTGCTCGAAGCAGAGCCATTGATCGTGCTGTCGCCCGTGGCTGCGATCGTGGTGGCCGGGTCCGCGCCCGGGATCGCAACGTCCAAACAGTCATGGACCGGGCCACCGCCGTCGTTCCAACCGAGGACGAAGAAGCAGGTCACGCCCAAGGTCGCGCCGGTTGTCACGTAGGTGAGTTGCCCAGTGCTGACATCCTGTGTGCAGCTGATGGCCACCGTGAGCGTGCCCGTGCACGGAGTGCCCGCTGGAATCGTGAGAGTCTGGCTGGTCGCGATGATCACGGTCGCAGTCGATGCTGAGGTGTTGTTCGCAAACCGGGTGCCGGCCGGGATCACCAGGTCCTTGTTCGTCGCGGTGGCACCGGTGTTGAGGTCATTCGCGGCCACGGAGATCGTGAAGGAGATGTATGCCTTGGCGTTGCTCGACCCGTCGCCCACCACGATCATGTCGGAGTCCACGCGCTGGATCACCAGGCCGGTGAAGGTCTTACCCTTGAGCTCCGCCCAGCCATTTCCGTCGAATGCCACGCCGGTGCCGTTGTTGTCATCGGCGGTGGGGCCACCGCTTACCGTCGGGCTTACGAAGTCGCCCTGGCTAAGCAAGGAGATCTTCGATTGGTCCTGCATGTAGAGGTTGGTGATGTCGCCCGGGTTGTTGATCACCTGGGGAGTGAATGGCCCCGCGACGAACTCGGCCACCAAACAGCCGTAGCCCGTCGCCGCCGACACCGGGATGTTGTTCCCCGCCTGGTCGATGACGATGATCCGCTCTAGCTCCAGGATCTTCTGGATGCTCGGCATGGAGGTTGTGCGAAGGAAGAACATGCGGACTCCTTAGCTGGGCGAGGTGCCCACCGATTTGATGGTGATGTTGAGGGCCAGCGGCGTCACAGGTTGTAGGACTACCTTATCAGCCTGGGCCGAAATCGTCAGCACCGCATCTCGCTGCTCGCGCATCGCCTGGTCTTCGTTGTCGATCACCCGCCCCGAGAGAAGCGAGTAGCGCGCGGTCAAACCGTAGTAGGTCGGCAGCTCGAGCAGGATGCGGTTCACCTCTCGGCCGGTAGTCTGGAATGCATCCTCGATCCCGAGGATCAAGCGTTCGCGCTCGGCCGGAGAAGTCGCCCGCAAGGAGAGCTCGAACTCGACCTCGGCCTCGGCGGTCTTCCACAAACCCCAGCCGGGCATGCCCACGGGTTCCCACGTCCCCTCGATGAACGCTGGCGTTAGAAGTGCCGGCCCGTACTTCCACGAGCCCGGTAGCACGCATGCGCTTGGGTCCACGTTTCGGTCGAGGTAGGACGGCCATTCGGAGAAGACAGCCGCGAACTTCAGGGGTTGCCCGCCATCGCCTGTATCGAAGCTCAAGCCCTCGATGTAGCGCGCCAGCGCAGATCCCATGGCCGCGCGAACGTCCTGCGAGGCAGAGCGCGAGTAGCTTTCCCGCGGCATGCGATCCATTACGCGCTCGTCCTGTTGAAGGTTTGCCCCCGGGCCCGGTCGCCGGTCTGCTTGACCAGGCCAATGCGCCACCCCGTCGCCTTGCGATTGGGCACGCTCCGTGGAACGTAGCGCCGCGGGATAGTCTGCGGAGGTGTGGGCCGCATCTCGACCACCTCCCAGAAGAACTCGGCGTTCCTGCGACCGGTGCGCGCCACCTCCGGATCGGTCAGGTCGGGCGTCTTGCCCGTGAGGTCGTCCTCGGTGAACTGAAGGCTGATGTCGGTGACGGCGATCCCGCCCTCCTCGGTGAGCCCGTAGCCCCGCAACATGAACGTCGTGGCGTCCATGTTGGTGATCTTCGGCATGGGCAGGATCTCACGGCGGCTAGTTTCGTAGGGTTGCCCCTCGCCCCGCCGCTTGCCTGTCCATGCGACGTGCACCATGAACACACGGTACGGCCGCAGTCCCAGGTCGACTGGTATCTGCCGGATCTCGTCGATGTCGGGGGCAAGATCGTAGATCAGGCTGTCCCGCACGTTGCGCTCGGGATGCACCTGGCCCGTCTGCTCGGGCACCACGAGCTCGGGGAGCACCGGTGTCCTATCCGCCGGCATGGAGCTCCTTCTCGATCGCAGCATTGACGTCCGCGATCACCATCTCGGTGATCTTAGGCTGCGCCGAGCGCAGGACATTCTTCGCCGGCAGGCCGCGCGCCTTGATAGCGCGGGCGATGAGGAAAGCCACCGCCCTGGCCTGCGCAGCTTGCGCGTCTCGCCCCTTCACCCGCCGCCGCAGGCCTAGGTTGCTATCGAAGCGGTCCATGCCGTGCAGGTGTGCCCAGCGGGCCAGGGCTTCCTGGCCTTCGCGGGACACCCCATAACCCGGCCGACGACCATCGTCGATGACACCGGCCTGCACCGTGGGGTTGAAGAACATCGCCCCGTCGACGATGTTCTTCACCTTCCACGCCCGCTTATAGTCCCCGGTGTTCACCGGCTGGTGTGGCTGGACGGATGCGATCGAGGCCTGGATGAGCCACGGCGCATGTATGCGCAGGGACGTGCGGATCGCCCCTACGATAGCGCTGTGGCACTGGTGGACGGTTTCAGCCGGCCACCTCGCCAGGTCCGCGATATCGACCGTCGTATGCGCCATGCATGCCTTGCCGCCGGATCAGCCGGGAGCGCCAGTGCCGCCCGTACCCCCGGTTCCGCCCGTCCCACCCGTGCCACCAGTGCCGCCCGTGCCACCGGTCGGACCAGTCGCACCAGCAGGGCCGGTTGCGCCCGCGGGGCCCGTGGAGCCAGTCGCGCCAGTCGCACCGGTAGCGCCAGCAGCGCTGTTATGCCAGCTGGTGCCATCGCTATAGAACCAGCTGTTCGTATCGGTGTTCCAGAAGCCCGTGCCAGGCAGAAAGCTTGCGGCGGAGGGGATGGTGGCGTTGTTGAAGACGGGCCGCGAGATGACGGCGGGCATGCCGACCGCTTCGGTCTGGCGGAACTGTCCGTCGCCGAGATCCTCGACCAGAATGTTTTTCGACTGAGGTAGGGCCATGACGCTCCTTACTGCATGACGGGGATGTTGAGCGGCATTCCGCCGCCGGTTCGAAACGCTGCCGAGAAAGCATTGATGGGCGCGCCCAGGTCGTCGCCGAGCTTGGTCACCCAGTAGCGATACTCCGCCCGCCGCTGGTCGCACTCATCCGGGTTCAGATCGACGCTATCGACCGACTTGGCCTTCAAGCGCCGCTGCGCCTGGAACAGCTCGGCCTCGGTCGTATCGCACTTCGCTACGTCCTCTCGGATGATGGCGATCGCGCTGTTCGGGATCACGTTCATCTGCCGCTCGAGGATGAACATGGGCTGCGCTGCCGCAGGCACGCCCAGCTGGATATCGCTGATGGGATAGGTCTGGGGAACGCCGAAGTGGTGGCGGATCCGCGCCTTCTCCTCCTCGGTCAGAGTGGCGAGCGCGGGTACCGTCATCAAGTCATGGCGCGCTTACGCGCCCACCTCTTCGAGCTGCACGCCCAACCGCTTGAGCGCGGGAATGTCGTAACCGTGGCTGGAGAGCGTCTTGCCCGCCGGCAGCAGGTAGTGCGAACCACCGCGAGGGATCTTGATCTCCTGCGTGACGCGATAGATCCGCTCCTTCGGGGCTTGCTCGTGCGCTCGCTGGGGTTCGTCGTTCCGCTTCTGCTGCTGTTGCTGTTGGTCTTGGGCCATCGCGTTCTCCTTAATTCCACGGTCGTGGAAAAGTAGACTCAGGGGGGGTCAGAGCGGGTCAGGACCAACGACCGAAGTCGAGGTCCTTACACTGGCACTAACGCGTCCAGGGGCGTACACCGCAAGACCACCCCCCGAGTTCCGCGAGCATGAGCGGGTAGGGCCGAAGCCCGCCGTCAACGATCGCGGGAAAAGGCCGGAACGAGTCCGGCCGCAAGTCGAAGGCACAAAGGCCAACGACATCATGCCACCCGAAGGTGGCAAGAACCTGTGCTGCGGATGCACCCCTCCCGGCGTCTCGCTCGGGAAGGATGCTTGATTCCGCATGAATACCTCAACGTGGCAGCGTGCTTAGCGCGCTCAGCCGTGAACTACCACTACCGATCTTTTGAAGACCGCGGGGCTGGAAAGCGCACCGGCATCGCTCGGGATCGTGCAGTCGCCCGACCAGCTCCAGCTGGCCGAGGTGATCTGCTGCAGGCGGTCCAGCGGAGCACGAAGGATGAGGCGGATCCGCTCGGTCAGGATCTGCATACCGCCGTTGACCACCGCGAACTCGCCGATCTTGCCCTGCACGCCGGCTTCCGAGATGTACTTCGACTCATCGAGGTACTTCTCTTCGGTGGCGCCCTGGCCAGTCACGATCGGGCGGTGGAGAACCACGCCCGCGGGGTTGGTGGCCTCGAAGCCCGTGGTGTAACCCACGGCCGGGTCGTCGTTGATCGTCGCGGTGCTGGGCGCTTCCGTGTTGCGGTAGAAGGTGCAGCCCAGCATGAATGCGATCGCGAACTTGCGATAGTGGATGTAGTCGGGCATCGACTGGTTGAGCCGCTGGAACTCGTTGTCCCCGAAGATCTCCGACTGGCTGATCGGGTCGAGGTGGAAGTGGTACGTCCCGTCCTCGTGGGGAGGAACGTTGTTGAACTGCAGCTGCGCGACGGCGGCGCGAATGTCGGCCATGCGGAACTGATCCGCCGTGGTGACGTCGTCGACGCGTGACCCGCCGCCCGAGTAGAGCAGCTGGGAAGCGTTCAGGGCTACCACGGCCACGCGAGCCGCGAAGGCGGAGAGCGAGGTGTCCACGGTCAGCGTGCCGGCGTGGATCGTGTCGCCAGCGATGGCCGAGGAGAAGCCGATCACGTTGCAAGCCTGGCCATTGACCGTGATGGGCAGCGGGTTCGTCGGGCTTACCGTCGCGGGAAAGCCGTTGAACAGCCGCGTGGTGAACCCGTCCAGGTTCACGACAGGGACGCTGGTGCCAGAGCCCGACGTCGAGGTGACCGTGTTGCCGGCCACGTAGGCGTTGTAGAGCTTGTCACGGAAAACGCGGTTCAGGGACTGCCCGGCATGGCAACCGAGCTGGTGCATGTTGCGCAGGTACTGCGAGGCCAGCGTGACGTAGCTGGTGGGCATCGCGGTATCGATCGTGCTACCGAACTGCTGCGCGGTGGCGACCCACTGCTCGATCGCGTACTGCACCGGCTTCGGCTCCTGGCCCGGGTTCAGCGGACGAGTCGTCGGCTGGATCAGAGCGGCCCGGGTGAACGTCTGGTTGGCACCCAAGTTAACCGGCCACATCTCCGCCACGGCCTCGAGGCGGTAGAGGAGGCGCGGATACAGCGGGTCACGGAAAGTACGCTGTAGCGTCTTGTCCTGAACCGCCGACACCACTCCAGGGTTGAAGCTTGTGTTGACAATCGAGCTGTCGGGGAAGTTTGCCATGTGCAGTCCTCTCAATTCGGGGTCGTCTCACAACTCGACCTCGCGGTCAAGTCGTCCCCGAACATCGTCGGGGTGTTGCTATGCCATGCCTGGCACAAATCCATACATCCTTTGGCGAGCGTGGAAGTCTTGCTCCGAGGCCTTCTCGGCGTCGAACTCCTCTGGGGGAGATCCCGCTGGCCTGGCAGCCGGCACCACCCCGCCCGCGGCCTGCGACTCGGGGGGAGCGGTCGTGGCCGCTACCCTGGTCGGCTGCGCAGTCGTGGCGGCAGCCGCTGCCACCGGCGCAGCGAAGAGCGCTGGGGCCTTCGTCTTGAGGTCGGCGAAGAAGGCATCCGGCTGGAGGGTGTGGTCCGCGAGCACTGCCTTGGCGAACCGCGCCAGGGCGACATCGACGTAGACCGGATCGGTGATACCGGCGATGCGAGCCTCGGCCTGGATCTGCGCCTCCTGGCGCGCGTCCTCGGCCCGCTTGACCTGCTTCTCCAGCTTGCGCACCTTCTCGCCAGACTCGCGCGTCAATCGCTCGTTCTGCCTGCGCAGCTTGTTGATCTCAGCTTGATGCTGGGCCAGTGCCGCGTCCGCCGTGTTGGCCGCCGCCGACTGCCCGCCGCCAGCGCCCACTGTACCGCCGGCCTTGATCAACCGCACGGCCTCTTCCATCGTGACGCCGGTCTGCTGACGGATCAGCATGGCCGCCTCGCGCTGCACGCGCTGCTTGAACGCGTTCTCGGGGATCTCGATGATCCCCTTGCGCTTGGCAGGCTGCTGCACCTGCTGGCGCGGCTTCCCCGCCTTGGGCCGCTGGGGAGCGGCCGGCGCCGCGACGGTCGTCGTGGTAGCTGCGGCCGTAGACGCACCGGTTGCCCCCGCCGCTGCTGCGGTGATGGCGTCGGTGGCTGTTGCTGTGGTTTGGGTGGGATCTGGCATCGTCTTTCTCCTCTACTCGCCCGATTAACCGCCGGGTGGCTGCGTGTGGAGCCCAGGGACTAGCCCCCCTGGGCAGGGCGTGTGACTACGGAAGGCTCGACTTGCCGGACTCGAGAACTTCCTCGGTGATCGAGGCAACGTCGGTCGCCTGCACATAGGTGTAGGACGCCGCCGTCACGCCATCCGCGATGGCGAAGAGCACGTTATTCCCGCCGTCCCAGACCGCCTGTCCGGAAGCCGGCACGAGCGCGCTCGACCCGCTCACCGGGCCCTGAAGCAGCTGCTTCACGCCGGTGTGCGTGCCCGCCGTCGCGTTGATCTGTAGCATCTGGCTCGGGGTGTTCGCCAGCTGGGCAGAGACGCCCGTCCCGGCCGTAACCGAGACACCCGTTTCGGTCGGCGTGAGCTTCGCGATCAGAAGCGATAGGATCTCGCCGAACTGAACCTTGCTGAGCGCGTCACCGATGTAGTTCAGGTTGCCAGCGTTGAGATCGTCACGAATTGCCATGGGTTTCTCCTAGGTAGCTACGTCACCGGCGATCATCACTTCCAGGTCAGCCGTGCCGACGAGCGAAATCGCCGTGATCTCGTCGCCCGGGTTTTGCGCGAACAGAAGCAGCAGCGGACTGACGTTGTACGTCTCTTCTCCCGCCGCGGTAGTCACCACCACTTGGATCGATGCCCCGTTGACCACCCGTATGCCCAGGAACCGCACGTTCTCGATCGAGTCGAGCGACAGCACGAACGGATCGACGCTCGTGGCTCCTACCACGCTCAGCTGCGTCGACTTGGAGCCCGTGAAGCTGGCGAAGAACGTCGTGTTGAGCGTTCCCCGCTGCGCAGGGTTCCCACAGGACGGCGTCACCAGGGACGCCGTGCCGTTGTGCCATACGGTAACGGACTGGGCCAAGGACTAGACCTTCTTCAGCCCTGTGAAGGCAGGGGGGGTCTCGCGAACCGGGTTCAGCTTCGTGCCCCAGGCTTCGTCGTCGCTGAGCTTGGGCGGGCCGTTGTCCGGCGTGCCGTGGGCTCGATCGTAGTCGTCGAGTGGATCTTTGACGGGTCCAGTTTCGCTACTAGCCATGGTGCCTCCAGTTAGCCGCACGCGTTGCGAGCGGCCTCGCGAGACGCGCTGTTCGAATAAGAGCAATGCCCGCAGACGCAGGTGCCACCGCGGTCGCAACCGCACTCGCAGTCTCGACAGCCGCAAACGCAACCCTGGCTGGCCTGCCGTGCGTCCTCGTCCTCGTCTTCATCCTCGTCGTCGTCGTCGCCGCCCTCTTCGGGCTTGAGCTCGTCGGCGGTCTCGGTCAGCTCGGTGACGGTCTCGGTCAACTCGTCGATCGTCGCCTGGAGAGCATCGGGGTCGTCGACCTGACCCTTTGCCTTCTCGAGGAACTCCAAACCTTCCTTGAACTCGGTGATCGCGCTGGTCAGGCACTCGTGTGCCGGCGGCACCTGCTCCTGGTCGCCACCACCATCACCGCCGCCGTCCTGGCCACCGTCTGCCGGTTCGGGAACGCCATCGACGCCCGCCTTACGGGCAGCCCAGGAGGAGAAGTCCTTCATGTCGGCCATGGGATCAGCCTTTCTTTACCCTGCAGGGAGCGGGCGGGTTGGGCGGGTTGGGAACGTTGACCGAGTAGTCGGGTGCCGGGCGCCGACCTGCCTCGCTGGTGGGGCAACCTGCCGCGGCGTCGTAACCTGCTTCGCCGTCGGCAAACAAAGACCGCTCGTTCACCTTCAACGCAATTTCTCGCGGGCTCGGCATACTATTTCCCTCCGCTCATGTTCTTCGCGGGATGGCGATTCTTAACAGGCGAGCCAGATGTCGTCGGGTCGTCAGGTAAGCCGCCAGACCTCCGCGCTTCGGTGAGGTACTTCGCGTCCTGGGGAAAACGCTGTTCGACCTCGATCTCGTCTGGCGCGGGCGCGTTGACGCCCGGGTGCAGTCGGCCTGGATCGAATTTCCCAGCACTCATCTACCCTGGGTCGTCTCACCGAATCGACCGGATGTCAAGAGCTGAACAAAG
>Ga0116127_1000865_pt1 | contig 22530 bp, 8 predicted proteins | sample June2015DPH_16_1_FD_89731 | JGI IMG/M metagenome (GOLD analysis project Ga0116127, IMG submission 89731) | Peatland microbial communities from SPRUCE experiment site at the Marcell Experimental Forest, Minnesota, USA - June2015DPH_16_100 | ecosystem: Environmental > Terrestrial > Soil > Wetlands... | reverse complement strand
TTTCTCCCTCGTAATTTGCCTCCGCCAGATATGCCGGAATAGTAGGGGAGCTGGCGTAGGCCTGGAGCACACAGTCATAGGTTTCGTAATACGTGTAGACCCCATCGGCTCCCAGGTAGCTCGCAAGCGCCGTGTCTTGGTTGCTGTAGCTAAAATGGTAGTTCAGCTCGATAGTTTGCAAATGGTTGGAATCGGCGCTGGCGATGCCGGCCATTACTTGCTTGACCAAGTTATTGTCCGTGGATGAGCTACTCCAGGTCTGGAAATCGTTGCCCGAAAACCAGACGATATTCGTGAAGTTCTTATAGCGGTTTCCGAGATAGGCCCCGTAGTTGTAGGCGTTCGTCGCGCCATTTTTTTCCAGGCAGCCCAGCCATCCCCCAGTTTCGATGGGGTCGAGAAGAACCACGAATCCATAGGAAGATGCGAGATTTATCAGGCTGTCCAGCTCGGTGAAGTAGGAGGAATTAGGGGTCGAAAGATCGTAGTTCGACGGCGACGAACCACTAGTGAAGGGCTGTGTGCGATCAAAGGCCGTACCGTTTGAGTTTCCCCCCGTATACGTGGTACAGATCGCGTCGACATCGAGAGCGTTGAAGCCCTCGCTCTGCCGGGCGCTCATGTAAGTCGCCATGTCGGCAGCATCAATCGTGCAAATCATGGCTTGGGGCGAGTCTCCCATGAGTAACCACGGATTATTGTTCTGGTCCACCAGATAGCGACCGTTCGAGCTGGCCTTCACGGGCAGAACAAATGTCCCCCCAGTCCCGCTCAGGCTCACCGCCTGCGGGCTGCCACTGGCATTGTCCGTGATGCTCACCGAGGCCGTGCGGCTCCCGCTGGCGGACGGCGTGAACGTCACGCTAATCGTGCAGTTGCCTCCTGCCGCTACCGAACTGCCGCAGTCGTTGGTCTCAGAAAAGTCCTTGGCATTCGTGCCCGTAACCGTAACGCTGGTGATGCTCAAGGCCCCGTTGCCGGTGTTGCTCAGGGTGATGGTCTGAGGCGTACCAGATGTGCCTACCGTTTGGCTGCCGAAGGTCAGGCTGGTGGGTGAAAGACTTACCACGGGGCCCGTGCCGGTGCCGGAGAGGCTCACCGTCTGCGGGCTGCCACTGGCATTGTCCGTGATGCTCACCGAAGCCGTACGGATCCCCGTCGCGGAAGGTGTGAAGGTCAAGCTCGCAGTACAGTTAGCTCCAGGGGCAACCGAACTTCCACACGTGTTGGTCAGAGAAAAATCGGCGGCATTGGGACCCGTCACCAGGATGCTAGCAATATTCAAAGACGCGTTGCCGCTGTTGGTCACGGAGACGCTCTGAGCCGCACTGGTCGTACCTACGGCCTGGCTGCCAAAGGTAACGCTCGCGGTACTGATTGTGACGCCTGGTGTTGAGACGGGAATAAGCGGGCCTCCCCCTCCTCCACATGAGATGAACAAGAGGGCATAGGCGATGCAGACACCCGCGAAAATCGCGGTGTTCAAGCGTCGTTGTTGAAATGTCCTCGTTCCCATAGGCCAGACTTCGATCTTGACTAGGTTTCCTCACTCAGGGAGCCACTGCTTGTCCCATGCATCACGCAGACCCTTAATGTGAAATGCTCTTTCAGAAAAGGCTCAACCTCTGACAACGCTCCCCACACGGGGAGCGTGGCAGTGCGCCGAGAAGCTGGCTTAGACCGCGGCGGGCGACGTAAGAGTCCCGCTCGGTCCCTCGTGATTATGTCGCCCCTGCCGGGGCTTGAGGAGTATTTCTACTTACCTTTTTCTCCATCCCGCCATGCGGAACTGTGGGCCAGATGATGACGCCCGCCCAAGCAGGCTTTGGAGCCGGCCTGACAGTTAAGTTAGCGCTTATGGGGCTTTGCCCCCGGCCACGTCATCCGCGCCCTTTCAGGGCGCTACGGAAGGAAACTCCTGTTTCCGGCTGAAGCGCAGCAGCAGCCTGGTGCAGAATTCTGAGCGGCGCAGGATCCAGGAAGCGATCCGGCCCCAGAAACTCAGACGCGGGACGATGCGGCGATGGCCGCGTTGGATGGAAGTAATGCGGCCCAGGAGTTCGCGGGAGGAAACCTGCGGATCGTGATGGTCGAGCCTATCCCCCCGGGTGATCCAATAGGCGGCGCCCTGGTGGATTGTCCTCTCGACCACTCGGTGGGCGAACAGGCGCCCTTGCCGGGCAAACAATATGATATCACCTGGAAGCGCCTGGGCAGCACTGCGCCTGGACACGGAGAGGACGTCGCCCGGCCAGACGGCGGGCAGCATGCTGGCGCCGCTGACTCGCAGGCGCAGTCTCCCCGAGGACCGGAGCACCTCCGCCGCCAACTCACATCCCAATGTTTCCCGGGCTGTGCTGCCGCAAGCTGTGACCGCGTCGCTCATGATGTTTTGCGTTCAAAGTGGCACCCAGATTGCGTGACCTGCACCTTGCCACAGGTCAGCGCCCTGGTTTCAAAGACCTGCTCATAGCGCACCGCCGGCTTCTGGTAGGGCCGCTTGGCGGAACACCCCGCCTCCACTCTATGCGGTAGCCGATTGGTCGGTTCTGATTGGCTCATTGCAACCTTGTTTCTCTTGGTTTGGACAGGTGACCCAGGCGGCGGATCGCGAAGTTTGGATCAGGCCATCCTCCTGAACTCCTGCGGGTACCTTGAACCTAAGCGCAGGGGGAGTTGTTCAATGCTCCCGTTCCACAGGTCCTCACCCTCATTGTAGGGCCGATTGCGAGAGCTGCGCGGCATAAATAGTTTTTGTACCACCGCTCGCGCATGCGCTGCTGGTATATGTGCCACTAGTGGGACCACCTGCCTCATTGCCGGCTAGATCTATGAAATAAACCTGGGAACCGCCTGTGCTGGTAGCGGAGTTGTCGATCGCAATCCCACCCGTCGCCCAACAGCCAGTTTTTAAGGAAGTAGGAACAGCCACAAGGGATGCGACGGCGGTGAGCATGGGTGACGTTGGCGTGGTGATATCATAATCTAAAACGCAGCCGAGCCCATACTCGCCACAATCGCTAAGCGTCGAACCGTAGACGCTGAAGAAAAGATAGTCTTTCCCGCCGGTGACACTACACCCGCTCGTACCGTTGTTGCAGAACTCGGTAACGGGCGAAGGATATGCATAGTCGGTTGTGCTGAGGCCGATAACGGCTGCAGCGGGAGTAGTCCCCATGACATTGGAAGCGATGGGTATCCGGTACAGTATCGCTCCGCCCGCCGTGCCGGTGTTTCCTACTACCCAGAGGTTCCCTGAGGGGCTCGAAGGCGTCGCCGACACGAAGTACGCGTTGTCGAAGGTACCGTTGTAAAGGTAAAATCCAGTGCCGCCTGCCCCCACTTCTGTGCCGTAATCTCCGCTCCCGTTGCCGTAACTGGTGCCGGAACCACTGAAACTGGCGCTGAATTGAAACACAGCGTTGGAGGCAGAACTATCGGTATTTGTGGTGACAAAGACGTAGACCGTCTCCGCAGAGGGATCGACCAGGGGGCCATCGATAATAACATCCCCCAGGCTGGCCGAATAGGCGTTTATTTTCCCGGAGGTTGTGGTCGGAGTTCCCGTCCCCGTGCCCACGGCATAAAGGACAGCATCCGTGTTGCCCACAAAGACGTAGCCAGAGGCGGGATCGTAGACAGGGGACGTGGCTTTGTAAGTAGCGTGCAGCGTCACGGGCCAAGCGTTCGTGCCAGTCGTGACAGTCTCGGCTGGCGTTCCAATAAAGACCCCCGTGAACTGGTGGAGGTTGCCGCTGTCGTCGCCCACATAAAGGGCATCATCGCTGCCGTAATCGTAAAAGGGCGCCGAATAAGTGTCGTTGGGTGAACCAGATGATCCACCATCAAGAGCCAGGGTGGTAAAGCAAGGGGCGGTGCAACTCCGGTAATTCGCGGGGGATACGAAGCCGGTGGTGGTGCCACTGAATCCAGCAACGGTTATGGTAACCGTCCCCGCACTCTCTGTCGTGGTTGCCTCTCCCGAAAGGGTGATCTCACTAGCGCTGTCTACCGCCGTGATTACCTGGGTGCCGGTAAAGCCTGTCACGGTAACGGCTGCCCCTAGGTCCTCATCAGCAGTGAAGTCTACGCTCGCACCCGTACAGGATACCGTCGGTGAGCCGCTGGTAGTACTGCAGCCCCCGGTTGCGCCGGAGCCGCTATACGTTTGGGTTGTCGAAGTGTACGATGTGGGGCTGCTAGCGCTGACTGAGGAGCCTTGGGCCGATTTCAGGACAACCAAGCTTGCCACAGTGCCAGTAACCTGAATGAACGCCACCTGCACGCCGTCTGAGTAAAGGATTGGAGAAGTTGAAACCGTGCCGCCGTTAGTGTTATAGGCCCAATAGACCGTCGGAGCAGAGTCGCACGCAGGACTTGTCCCTATATAAATATTGTTAAAGGCGACGATGCTTGCTGCGCTCGCCGAGCCCGCCGTACCTGTTGGGTAAACAACAAAATCGGAGCAACTGGCGGTGATGAGGCTCGTCCCATACTTGGCAGAGTAGGTGTTCGGTTGGATCGTGCCGGTTAGTATCGGCTCGTACCATTTCCCCTCCAGGCCCGCGGGCCTCACGGGCCTGCGCTTTGGTCTCAACGGACCGATCGGTCCTCGTCCTCCGCGGAACTGCCCGAGTCCGCCGATTGCAAGATCTTCGGGTTCCACCATGCCAGATGGCGAAACAGCGTCCTCGGGGTGCCGCTTCATCTGCTGCACGATGAAACGGGTATCGTAGCGGATCGTAAGCCACTTGGCGTACGCCGCGGGGTCCTTCGCCACCTGCTCGTAGGTACCAGGGTTGGAGAAAACCAGGTGGTGGAAACTCCAATCGTCCACTATCCCGACGCGATGCTGCGAGGCAGGTTTCACGGTAAGCTTCGAGGCGGGTTGCCCGGTAATCAAAACAGTAATACCGATGATCGCGGCGAAAGCCGCGCCGACGATTGCTAACTTGCAAAAAGTGTGGCGCATCGTTTGTTCCTCCCCCCTAATGTTGCGGGCGCCTTGCGTTGTTCCTCCCCCTGTGCCTGTGATGTGCCCTTGCTACGCCGCCTCCGCTAACCTAACCAAAGACGGCGGTACACCCCTCATACTTGATTGGAGTGAGCAACGGCGATTCCCCCTCGAGCACGATAGTCAAGAATACCATGGTCCCGGCCGACGCGCCGCAATTTCTTTGTTGCGGGCGATGTAAAACGAGCTCATACGATCAACTCCCATCCGCGCGCATCCGGAGTGAACACCAGCCGGCGGACCGGAACACCCCTCACTATACCGCAAACGGTCTGGAAAATCACCCGTACCAGTTCCTCGTCCCGGGCCAAGAAGAGGATGTTCTGGAGCAGCTCCCGGGCGGCTTCGGCTTAGCAGTTGGGTTCGATCCGGTTCTCCTGGCCTTGGGCAAGAGGGCAGAGGGCGGCTACGGGGGTGCGCAGGTTTTCGCCCACCCGCGACAAGTCGCCCGCGAACGGCCTACCGAAGGGCTCGTAACCTGTTTCGCGAGGACACACGTAGGAGATTTCATCCGTGAGCAGGTGGCATTCCCAGGGCTCACACGCTTCTGCTTCATGTTCTTGTATGTTCACTTCTTTTCCAGCAGAAGAGCCCAGTCATTGCCGTCAGGCGTGGGAGGTGAACTCCAAACTGGTCCCTTGGCAGGTGGAAGGCTGATCCTCTCGCCGGTTGAAGGGTTAAACCGCGTACCGCTGTAAGGACCGCCCTGAAGCCGGATGGTCACCCTGCCCCCATGCGGCAGGTAGACCGCATAGATCTCCCCAGGCTTGGCAAGACAATAGTTGCCATTGTTAACCAATTCGTCGTGAGGCTCAGTTTTCCACCATTCGAAGCCTGCAAAAAAATCGACCATGTGCGCGTATCCTTGAAGCATGGTCATGGTGGCGTCGCCACGACCGTTCATCCAACCCCCACCCGTATCCGGCCATACGTTCGTTCCGCGCCGTGCCGTTTCCCCTGTGGTTTGGTAGCCGCCGGCCATGACGATGTCCCAAGCTGTCCGGCGCAAAGTGTCAGCGGACTCTGATCCAAGCCCCTTGGACCACAGCGGGTAGTGGTCTTCGTAGCCGTATTCCTCGTTGGTCTGCGGAATAATTCGTCCAAGCTGCCCCTGCTGTTTTCGCTGGGCCAGCATGAAGGCATGCTGCATTCTCGACCACTCCTGAAACGACGTGAAGTCGAACCAGTCGGAAGTGCGATCCTGATGCGCATTGTCCACGGGATGGCTGGTAGCCAGATGCCGGTAGGGGTCCCACTCCTTGATCAGCCTTCCAGTGGCGTGTGTCCATCGCTCGTCCCGGTAGCTATCGAGATCGTCGCCGAGGTCCCAGGTAATATTTGAAAGGGCGCCAAAGCGCGCAATGGCATATTGGATGAATCGATGCTCATCCGCACTCCCCGGCGCGGGGTGAACGCGGCTGTCGTTCATGTCCAGGACAAGCGAAAAGATCACATCCCGGTCTCGCGCAAAGCGAAGTGCCCGGTCGAACTTCTGCCAATAGGACACTTGAAAACGACTATAGTCGAAGCCCGGATGATAGATGTCCTCGGCCAGACCAAGGTCAGCGAGGGAGTCAAACAAGCCGCGGCCAAGACCCATGCCGAGGCGCTGGCCGAGATGCCCAAAATGGCGAAGAAAACGCAGCCCCTCACCTGCGGGCCAAGGCGTAATGAAGACCGTCCAGTTAGGACCAACCATGACGGGCTCGCCGTAGAACTGATTTGTCCGACCCGCAACTGTGACCCGGAGGCGGTTGATTTTCAAGTCGTGAAGGCGCTCAATGCTGGCCTGGATAACCTTATCATCAGACCACCCCATGAGCCAATACGCTGTCGTGCCATTGAAAAAGTAGTGCTCCCCTGTACCCTCCCATATGAAATGCCACCGGTGCTGCGGATCAACACGGATCGGGCCGCGGCGATGTGCATTAATTGCGCGGAATGTGCCCATCGAGCTGCGGCGTCGGTTCCCTTGGCGATATTCGACAGAGTACTTGTAGTCCCCCTGTGCTGGGGGCATGAAGCGTATCCGGAAAACGCTCCCGTCCTCGGAGTCACAGAACCCGCGTACCTGCCATCTTTTGCTTCCGTCCGCTGACTCGAACCATCCGTCGAGTGCTGCGTCTGTAAAAGGGTTCCGGGCGTGGGGCCAGGAGACGTTCGCCGCCACTTCCACAACGTCGTAAGCCTCGACGGTAGGGGCGGACTGGGAAAACAAGATGCGTAAAGGCTCGGGGGCAGCACACCCGCCTAGCACAACACAAGAGCACAAGAGTGCAAGAAACCCGGAATAAGACAAGCGGCTGAATCGCAGGCCATAGGTCGCATCCCGAAACGGCAACAACGGCGGGAGATCGACGTACCTCCAACCTTGACGATCATGCTCTGCTCGCAACCAGTTCATGAATTCTAGACCGTGCCTCAATCAGGATCTCTTCGACTTCGGTCGCGTTTGACACTACCTCGGCGCTGTTGAGCAGCTACGCCCGACTCCGGTGGATGATTCCATCGGCCGGTTGACTCGATGGATCGCAGCACGTATCCCTCGGCGTCGATATGGAGGACGGTGGTAGAATCCGAGAAGACTGTTTCTTTCTTGTCGGTATGACGCACAAACACTAACGTGCAATCAAAAGACAACCTTGAATCCGAATTGAATCTGCCTCGAGGTTGTGGTCGTGGATGTGATGAGCCCCGCCGAAGAGCTGAATGCGCCATTTGAAAAAACAATCGGATTTGGTGTGGCGAAGTTTGCTCGATTCAAAACGTTGAAGAATTCCGCCCTGAATTGCAGCTTGCTCCTCTCGCATACGACAGTATCCTTGGAGAGGGATACATCCAGGGTGGCCAAGCCCGGCCCGGTTAATGTTCCTCGACCCAGATTCCCATACGTACCCGGCGCAGGCAGGATGAATGCACTAGGATTGAACCATTGGTCTGGGCTTTGAAGCAGGACGGGCCCGCTGAAGGACGGATACACGGACGGCCGGTCAGGGTTTCTTGTATCTCCATCTCCGGAGCTGTTTGAGCCTATCTGGGGTGTGAATGGGAAACCGCTCAGCAACGCAGCGATTCCATTGATCTCCCATCCGCCGATCAGCCTGTTTTCGAACCCACCCCCGCTGCTCCGCCAGTGCTTGCCGTCGCCGAACGGTAATTCGTAGTGAGCAGAAATGCTCACTTGGCTGGTTATGTTCAAGGCCGACGGCCCCCAGTCCCTTCGAAGATCGTTCCGGTCCAATACCATTTGTGCCTGATTGTTAGCTTGGGCGCCGGTCAGTCCCGAATTCACGTCCAGGTTTTTCGACCAGGTGTAATTGGCCCTAAATTGCAGACCCTGGCTCAGGCGCCGGATCATGTCTACCTGCAGCGCATTGTAACTGCTATTGCCCTCCGAATACCAAAAGAAACCACCGGATAGGTAGGGATTCGGACGGGTCCCCACAGGGATGTACTGGGCGCCCTGCGCCACAGGACCTTTCGCAACGCCGATGCCGCCGGCCTGGCAGCCGTTCGGATTGGAACAAATCTGCGCCGGGATAGTATTAGGATCGATGCTCAAGAGGCCGTGATACCCAAACGACCCAGCATAGGCGACGCGAAGAGCGGTGTTCGGCCTGATCCGCTGCTCGACAGTGAAATTCCACTCCTGAACCGTCGGGGTTTTCGCATTGGCTTGCACTCCCTGCGGCGCATAGATGCTACAGGGCTGTGGAACGTTGGGGCCGCAGGAGGGCCGTTTCGGTGCGCTAGGGAGGATCGGGAGGAACGAAAGTAAAGGAACGTTTGAAAACGAAATTGCACCGTTATAGGGTGGGAGCGAATTCAGCAGAAAGCTGAGATTGTCAATCAACGAATAGTAGGTGCCGAATCCAGCGCGGATTGCAGTCTTCCCTTTTCCCAACGGGTCCCATGCAAGAGCGACCCGGGGGCTGAGTAGCCAGTGTGCGTTGTTCTCCGTGAAGGCGGAACCTCCCACATGGGTATCCGTCAAGAGAATCCCGCTCGCGTCGGTGATGAAGTTAGCGGCCCTTCCGGCGACCTCATTCCAACCCGTTGTAAATTCGTGTCGGATACCCGCCTGGACTGTGAGATTAGGCAGTATTTTTATCGCGTCCTGGAAGTACCACGCGGAGAGCAGACTTCTCCAGCCCAGCTCAGTCGGGTTGGGAACGACCTGAAAGCTGCTCACGGTTCCCTGTAGGAGCGTCTCCAAGCTAGCAAAGCTGGCTTGCCCCAACTGGCGCGAAGCTGTGTCCTCATTGTCCTGAAGTGGCTGAACCCAGATCCCGAAGCTGATCTGATGAATTCCCTTGCTGATTTGTACATCGTCTGCGTAAGTCAGGAGGTTTCTGCGATTCCAAACGTTGGCAGCGTTGTTCGAGCCCGCGGAGGTAATCACCCCAGCGCCGGTTGTAGTAAGGCCACCCCCGACGACGATCCCTCCGGGGCTGCGTCCGGAAACAAAGGAGAGGCTGGGCGGAAAGGAGGCCAGGGAAAGCGAATCATAATTAAACCTGGCACGGGAAAACCCGGCACGGAAGGTGTTGAGCACATGCGGCGAGAAGAGATGCGTCTCCTGCAAGCTGGCCACTTGATTGCGAAGTGTCAGGGCCGATCCGAACAATGGGTCGGCTAACGGCACGAGGCTCCCGCCATCGTCCACTGTGTATGCTGCCGAAAGAGAGTCTCGGTCGCGGATGGTGTAGTCCGTCCGGAGGGTGCTGAAGTCCTCTCGAACAGTCTGCTTGGGATTGTTGTACGCAAGCGCCGTCCCACTCGGCAGCCCGTTCACGAATAACTCCGGACCGTTGGGCTGGGGCCAGAAAGACATGTAAGGTAGCATCGCCATATTCAGTTTGGGGACCTGAGCGTATACGCCCGAAGCATTGGGCAACAAGCCTTGACGAGCCTCTTGGTCGGGAACAATGCTCACATTACTGACCGCCAGGTTCTGCCGGAATCCTTCGTAGTTGCCAAACAGAAATAGTTTGTCTTTCCTTAGGGGTCCCCCCAGTGCACCCCCGAACTGATTTCTCCGAAATGGCGGAACAAACGACCGGTCGAAGAAGTTACGTGCGTCTAGGGCGCTGTTTCGGAGGAACTCAAAAACGGATCCGTGAAGAGCATTGGTCCCGGATTGGGTTACGATGGCGACCTGCGCTCCGGCGCGCTTTCCGTACTCTGCGGAGTAAGTGTCCGTGAGGACGTTGAATTCCCGGACGGCGTCGATCCCGAGTAGTTCCCCGCTAGCTCCGCCGGGCGTTATAGCGAGTTGGCTCGTGCCGGTGTACTCAATGCCGTTCAACAGGAAGAGGTTCTCCGAAGTCCTGCGCCCCGCCACGGAGAAGGTGTTCCCATTGCTCGTGATGGTTTCAGGGCTTTTCATCGAGCTGTAATTGACAGCCCCCGGGTTGAGGGTGATCAGGTTGTCGAAGCTGCGGCCGTTGAGCGGCAGGTTTTTTACCTCACCCTCGCCGACCGTTCCCGATAGCAGGGCCGTTGTTGTGTTCACCAAGGGAGTCTCTTCCGAGACAGTCACTTCCTGGATGAATTCGCCCACTTCGAGTCGCAGGTTCACAACCGCTTGCTGCCCGACGCTCAAATTGATCCCAGTGCGGACTGCTGTCTTGAACCCTTTTTTCTTCGCTTTCACTTCCTGCAACCCCACAGGCAAGGAGAGAACTGTGTAGTTGCCCGCCTCGTCGGTAGCGACGATTCGTTCAGTTCCGATTTCGAGACTTTTCACAGTGACAGTCACGCCACTCATGGCGGCGCCCGAAGCATCCTCCACAGTGCCAGATATCGCGCCCGCCACTTGAGCCCACCCCGACGCCGCACTCACGAGGAACGCCAAAACCAAAGCAAGCAGATTGAGCAACCACATCCCGCGACTCACCCCCCCTTTGCCCGATGCCGACCAACTGGTTGGGGTCGGCTGGCTCACATCGTCTGTGGAGCTCTGGTGGGGGCCGATGTCCCGAACCGCCCTCGGCGAGAAGCGGCAGCGCAGTGGCCCACCAAAAACCAAGTTTCAGAACTGCGCTGCCACCCGCACGCCAACGCTGCGCGGGGGGGCGATGGCCGTCCCGGAAAACAGGCTGGCGAAGTTGATGACGTTCAGGCGATTAGTGAGGTTCGAAGCCTGAACCTGGAAGCTAACGATCTTATTCTCCTTGTGGTACAGATCGAAGCCCGTAGAGGCGTCGAGAACGTACGAAGGTCGTACCCGGCCGCGTGCGAAGTCTACCTCGCTCAAAACCCGAGGGCCGTACTGGGCAAGGAGAAAGTCATAGTTCGAATCGCCCGTATCGAGTTCTACAGGCAGGCCACTCCCGAAGGAACTGTCCATGGCAAGCCAGAGCCGCTTGCTTGCCTGGAACCGCAGGCGCGCCCGCACTGTGTTGCGCTGATCTTGGGAAACCCAGAAGCGACTGCTGTCGGGCACATTCGCAATGGCCTCGGCGCCGATGAACAGACCACCGGTGATCGGTCCCTGTCCAACACCCACCTGATTGGCGTAGCTGAGAAAACCGGAGAATCGGCCCCAGCGGGGCACCTCCAGCTTGGCCTCGACGCCTTGAATCCGGGCGCTAGCGTCGGCGATGGGAAAGCTGACGCCGGTATTGAGCAGCGTGTTGTCATCGGAATAGTTCCGGAAGTCCCTCCGGAACACATTTGTACCGAAGCGCAGCTTGCCCCCGAAGCCCTTCGTCAGCCCCACTTCGTAATAGTCCGCACGCGCTGGCCGAACCGGCAACGGCAGAACCAAGCTGCTGATCTGCCTGATTTCAGGGGAGCTCGAGAGCAGGAGGTTCTCCATAGCAGGAGTCTGAAAGACCCTGTCGTAAGAGGTGTGAACCAGAACACCGGCGGGGCTGAAATAGTGCGACACCGCCAAGCGCGGGCTCAAAGCGGATTCATTCACCACAAAGTGGTAGCGATCGTAGCGCACGCCCAAGCTCACGTTCCAGTTCTTGCGGTGCACTTCGTCCTGCACGAAGACGGAGGGCTCAAGGTCACGCCGGCGATCGAGGAAGCTGAAACGCAAGGCCGTACCCGGGTCGAACTGAGAAGCATCGGAGATCACGTATTGCAGGGCCTCGTGGACCGGGCTGAAAAGGGTGTCCACTCCGACCTTCCAATCATGAAGATGGTAGTGGCCGGCTAGAGTTACCCGGCCATAGCCCTCTCGGAAACCTCGCTGTTGGCTGATGACCACGGGCGTAGCCAGAGCATTCGACCAGAGCCGGAAGGACACCTGGCGCACACTGCCTTCTGCGCTGAGCAACAGAGTCGGAGACAGGATTCGCTGATAATCGACTTGCCCGTTGGTCTCCTGATCGGCGCTGTCCTGGCGCTGGCGAGCCTCCTGCTGCACGAGTTCGTTGGGGACGAGATAGTGAATCTGGTCATGTCGGATGGAGAATCGCAGCCTGTCACGGTCCGTCAAGTCGCGCGAGTAAGCCGCTGTGAATCCGCTCGTGGAGCCGTGGTTCGTGTAATTGGCAATGACCGGCGGATCGAGGTACCGATCCGTGACGCCCGCATTGCCCGTCAGCGTGAACTGGCTTGCGCCGTGTCCATACCCCATTCCCATGTAAGCGTTCTCTGTCGAGAAGCTGCTGGCGCCGACGGCCGTGGTGAGGTGCAGGCCGGGGACGATGTCGTTTGGAGCTGTTACCTCGACCACGCCGCCCAGCTTCCGGCCGTACTCGGCTGGAAATCCCGCTGTCATAACCCGCATCCACTCCACATTCTCCGATTCCAACGGTGGGGCGAACGCCGGGGAGCGGTTCTCTGTCAGCGGGAGGTCGTTCAAGACGAACTGAACGTCGTACTCAGAGCCCCGTGGATGCAGCACGCCGTTAGCCTCGTAAAGCCACCCTGGCTCTGAGTCAACGAGGTCGGTCAGAGTCCGGCCTATCTGGGCTGGAAGTTCCTCCCGTATGGCTCGTGAGCCGATCGAATAAGCGGTTCCTGTGCGCTCCGGGTCGACCAGGGTGGCCGAATCCGTGACGTTCACGCGGCTTTGCAGGGGCGCGAGGCCGAGTGTGAGAGAAATGGTGAGGGGGACTTCGGAACGGACCTCGACTATTCGCTCAGCCGCAAGAAATTCCTCATGCGACACTCGCAAGTGGTACACTCCGAAAGGAAGCTCCCGGACCACGTAGCCACCGCGCTGATCAGTCAGGAAACTTCGCTGAACTTGGTTAGCCTCGCTGACAAGTTCCCCCGAGGCCACTAAAGGCCCACCCCTCGGGTTTCGAACCTCGACGCGCAGCTCGCCGCGCTCGTGCTGGGCGAAGGCCGGGGCGGCCACGGCGATGGCCAGAACGAAGAGATATGCCGGTCTGCCAAGCACCCCATGTTGGAAAGCGCAGACACTGATTGCCGTCAACGGTTGAGCCGCCCGGCGTGATTTCTTGCGCGTCACCTTCATGAACGAGTTCACTTACGCAGGCCGTCGATCCCTACGGCTTCCGCAGACTTCGAAAAGCAACAAGCGAGGAACATAGCGGAATTCAGCGTCAGACGCAGTCACCGCCCAGACAAGGATTCACATGAGCGGCGCATGATGATCGATTCATGGAAGAGACGTCGAGTGCTCGGGGGTTTTCTCGAATTCCAGCGGCCCAACGCCCCGCTGCTTCGAAGGCGCGCGGCCGCGACGAACGAAGAAAACTTATCCCGACTCTGACCGGAGTTTGCCGCGTCCTCACGGCAAAAGACCGTATGCGACGAGTTTTGTCTGGCCGGCAACGAATACCTTCCCGTTCGCGACGAGAGGAATCGAGAACTTCGCGGCATAATCCAGGGTGTCACGACTCCCAGCCTGGCTGCTATCGTACAGTTCGTTGGCCAGGTTGGTCGCATCATAAGCGAAGAGTACGCCCGGAGCAGTAGCGTCATTGTTCGGAGACGCTCCCAAATTCTGTATGGCCCACAATATCCCGTTAGTGTTGCCATTAGCAGAGATTGCAAACGATGCCCCACGAACCCCGTAAATCGCAGCGGATTGGGAAGTCGGCCCTGTCGATAGCAACCCATTGGTTAGCTGAAATGCCTTCAACGTGTCATTCACGGCGCCGAAATAAACCCAGCCATTGAAATAAACCGGCGTACTAAAATTACCGGTATCGCTAGTTCCGTTGGGCAAAACACTCACCAACGATTGAACGATCTGGCTATTGTTACCCGAGTTGTAATGTCCCAGATTGTCGCGATTTATCACATAGATCGTTCCGGTTTTCCCGGCGGTAATGAGCAGGTGCGGGTAGGAACCGGTGGTTTGATCGACCAGCAACACTGGACCGGCAGCCCCCAAATCGAGATCATTGGCATCCATGTTTGACTCGTCATAAGGAGTGAAATAGTCGGCCACACTGCCATTCGGGTTAAGCTTTTCGACAGTGTCTCCGTAGTCGACACCGCCCGTATTGACATCGAAGGTTCCATTGCCGGTTACGAAATAGATGCACCCGGTCGCGTCGGTGGCCAAACCTCCACCACTTTGCCAGATGCCGGCGCCGTAACCGTTGGGGGTTGCGTTGTAGATCAGCACTTGCTGAAGGGTGGTTGCGCTGCCAGATGCCGGTGCCGTATACCCTAAGACCCAGCCGTGCCACGGATGATTATCCCCGTGTGATGCCCATCCGATATAAACCACACCATTGCTCAGGAGGAGGGCGGGCCGCTGAAGTTCATGAAGAGCGTCGAAGGGCACAATACCCCCTGACGCTTCATCACCGGTCCCTGGCACACTTCCCTGAAGCACGACGGATCCGCCAAATTTCTCCGCCCCCGTGGTGATGTCGAGAGCGTGCAGCCGCTGCACGTAGTTCGTACCTTCCTTAGTCTTGGCAACTACGTACAATGTTCCGCTGGTCTGATCAATTACAGGCGTCCCGGTTATCCCGATTTGAGTGGGGATGTCGCCGCATTCGCCCACATCGGCGCAGGGAACTGTAGTGGCGCCGGAGTTGAGAAAAGTCACCTGCCACAGGGGACTGCTGCTCAATCCGTCGGCGTCGAAAGCGTACACACTGTCGTTTTCCGTTGCGACATACACAACGTTGTGGAAACCCTGACCAGGGATGCTAACGTTGGCCACGTAAAGTGGCGACGCGAACGCAATCCCGTCCAATGCATAGGAGAAGAGTTTTCCAAAGTTAGTCTGGTTGACATTTGACGGGGTCAAAACCGTCTCGTTGGAATTCTGACCGGTTCGGAGGTTGTCGTTATGATAGGTGTATGTACCCGGATAGTTGGTGATATAAACCGTTGCGCTGGCCGACAGTGACTGATCCGTGGTCGTAGCCGTTACAGTGTGGGTGCCCGTGCTACTCGGGGGCGTATATAGCCCTGTCCCGGTGATCGTTCCCGAAGATGCGGAGCCACCTGTTACGCTGTCAACTGACCAGGTGACACTGCTAAAGTTAGCAGTGAACTGCTGTGTGCGGGTATATGTCAGTGAGGCTACACGTGGGCTGACTGAAAGGCTGGTAGTTGCACTGGCGATGTTGGAGTAAGAGCTCAGGTTTCCGGCGGCATCAGTCGCTCGAACCCGGTAGCTATAACTGCTGTTGGCGGTCAAGTTGCTGTCGGAGTACGTTGTGGTGGTACCGGCCACGGCCGCAACCTGGGCAAAGTTCGTGCATCCCGCGCCCTGGCACCGCTCCAATAAATACCCCGTTACCCCGACGTTGTCGGTCGACGCTGTCCAGCTCAGATTGATCTGGCTTACGCTCACCGCGGTCGCTGTAAGAGCGCTGGGCGCCGTTGGTGGGGTATGGTCTCCTCCCGTCGAAGATGGGGTAAGGAAGGCCACCATCTGCATGATCCACGGCCCGGATGAACTGAGAGGCGCGGTGGCGCTATAGCTCCCCACAGCGATAACCGTTTGGTCTTCCGCGATGTCGCCGTCCGGTGACGTCAGCAAGCGGCTGGTGAAGCCGCTGCCTGGGCCGGTGGTTGAGGTCTCAACTATGTTCGCTCCGAAGATTAGATCCGTCGCGTTTGTGGTTGTCGCGGACCCGCTGCTACTCGTGGTGCTACTACCGGTTTTGGCAGCAGTTACATCCACGGGGTTGTTCGGATCCGCTCCGCTGTACTCGAGGATCCGAATGTCGGGGTATGCCGCGGCCGTCGAAAAGGTCACGCTGACCGTATTTGCTCCCGCAGCCGCTGCCGCGATGTTCTTGGCGTAGTAAATGGACTGCGCCAGGAAGCCGCTGACGATCGTCGGTCCCACAGCAAGGGTGTAGGTGTTCGCACTACTGTCAGTGACCGCACTAACGGTGCTGGTACTGTCGTTCCAACCCACGACGACGACATTAAGGTCCCCGGCGGCCTGCGCGGCGGGGAAGGCGATATTCACCGTGGTCTGAAACGTCTGCGGCGTAGCGTATTTGCCCTGCACATAGCTGATCACTGTCGTCGGTCCAGTGTAGCTGAACCCATTAGTTAAGCTTCCGCTTTGCCCGTTCACAGTGACCGTCACGGTCACTGCCCCCGCTGCTTGCGCAGGCGTCGTCGCTGTAATCGATGTACTGTTCACCACCACTACATTGGTCGCCGCCGTCCCGCCAAACGTCACCGTCGCGCCCGCGGCGAAGTTCGTGCCTGTGATCGTGACCGCCGTCCCACCCGCCGTCGACCCGCTATTCGGCGATACATTGCTCACCGACGGCAAAGTTGTACCTCCTGATGAAGTGCGGAAAGCCACCATCTGCATGATCCACGGCCCGGAGGGACTGTCGGGCGCGGTCGCGCTATAGCTGCCCGTCGCCGTGACCATCCGGTCTTCCGCGATGTCGCCGTCCGGTGACGTCAGCAAGCGGCTGGTGAAGCCGCTGCCTGGGCCGGTGGTTAAGGTCTCAACTATGTTCGCGCCAAAGATCAAATCAGTCGCGTTTGTCGTTGTCGCCGAGCCACTGCTGCTCGTGGCGCTGTTGCCGGAGTTCGCAGCCGTTACATCCACCGGGTTGCTAGGATCCGCTCCGCTGTACTCAAGAATCCGAATGTCGGCGGATGCCGCAGCAACCGAGAAGGTCACGGTCACGATGTTTGCTCCGGCGGCCGCTGCCGCAATGTTCTTGGCGTAGTAAATGGACTGCGACAGGGGGCCACTGACGATCGTGGGTCCGACTCCGCGCGTGTATGTGTTGCCGCTCTTGTCGGTAACCGCGCTGACGACGGCCGTGCTGTCGTTCCACCCGGCTACGACGACGTTGAGGTCGCCCACGGCCTGCGCGCCTGTGAAGGTGACGTTCACCGTGGTCTGAGGCGTCTGCGGCGTAGCGTAATTGCCCTGCACATAGCTGATCGCTGTCGTCGGCACCACATACGTGAACCCGCTCGCCAAACTCCCGCTCTGCGCCCCAAGGTTCGTCACCGTCACCGTTACCGCTCCCACACTTCCCGCCGGGGTCGTCGCTGTGATCTGCGTACCGCTTACCACCACCACGTTCGTTGCCGCCGTCCCCCCAAACGTCACCGTCGCGCCCGCGGCAAAGTTCGTCCCCGTGATTGTGACCGCTGTCCCGCCTGCCGTCGACCCGCTATTCGGCGATACGCTGCTCACCGTCGGCGGAACAGTGTAGATGAACCCATTGGTTAAGCTTCCGCTTTGCCCGTTCACCGTGACCGTCACGGTCACTGCCCCCGCTGCTTGCGCAGGCGTCGTCGCTGTAAGCGATGTACTGTTCACCACCACTACATTGGTCGCCGCCGTCCCGCCAAACGTCACCGTCGCGCCCGCGGCGAAGTTCGTGCCTGTGATCGTGACCGCCGTCCCACCCGCCGTCGACCCGCCATTTGGGGATACATTGCTCACCGTGGGGATAACTACATAAGTGAATCCACTGGTTAGACTTCCGCTCTGCCCGCTGAGCGTTACGGTCACCGTCACGGCGCCGGCGCTTCCCGCCGGAGTTGTGGCCGTGATGCTGGTACTGTTCACCACCACTACATTGGTCGCCGCCGTCCCGCCAAACGTCACCGTCGCCCCCGTGGCGAAATTCGTCCCTGTGATCGTGACCGCCGTCCCACCCGCCGTCGATCCGCTATTCGGCGATACGCTGCTCACCGTCGGCGGTACAACGTAGGTGAACCCATTAGTTAAGCTTCCGCCTTGCCCGTTCACCGTGACCGTCACGGTCACTGCCCCCGCAGCGTACGCAGGCGTCGTCGCTGTAAGCGATGTACTGTTCACCACCACGACATTGGTCGCCGCCGTCCCGCCAAACGTCACCGTCGCTCCCGTGGCGAAATTCGTCCCTGTGATCGTGACCGCCGTCCCACCCGCCGTCGACCCGCTATTCGGCGTTACACTGCTCACCGTGGGGATAACTACATAGGTGAACCCACTGGTTAGGCTTCCGCTCTGCCCACTGACCGTTACAGTCACAGTCACCGCAGCGGCGCTTCCCGCTGGAGTTGTGGCCGTAATGGTGGTACTGTTCACCACCACTACATTGCTCGCCGCCGTCCCGCCAAACGTCACCGTTGCTCCTGCGGCGAAATTCGTGCCTGTGATCGTGACTGCCGTCCCGCCTGCCGTCGACCCGCTATTCGGCGATACGCTGCTGACCGTCGGCGGAGTTGTGGCCGCTGACGGAGTCCGGAAGGCCACCATCTGCATGATCCACGCCCCGGAGGGGCTGTCCGGCGCGGTCGCGCTATAGCTGCCCGTAGCCGTGACCATCCGGTCTTCCGCGATGTCGTCGTCCGGAGACGTGAGCAAGCGCGTGGTGAAACCGCTGCCCGGACCGGTAGTCGCGTTCACAACGATGTTTGCGCCAAAGAGCAGATCGGTGGCGTTTGTCGTGGTGACAGACCCACTGCTACTGGTGGTGCTACTACCGGTGTTGGCAGCAGTTACATCAACGGGGATGTTTGGATCCGCGCCGCTGTACTCCAAAATCCGAATGTCCGGGTACACCGCGGCCCTCGAGAAGGTCACGGTGACCTTGTTGGCTCCCGCCGCCGCCGCCGTGATGTTCTTCGCATAATAAATGGACTGCGACAGTGAGCCGCTACGGACTGTGGGGCCCACGGCGTCCGCATACACGTTTGCGCTTGTGTCAGTAACCGCGTTGACAACAGCCGTGCTGTCGTTCCACCCCACGACGACAACGTTGAGGTCGCCGGCGGCCTGTTTGGCGGTGAACGTAACGCTCACGGTTGTCTGAGGCGTTTGTGGCGTGGCGTAATTGCCCTGCACGTAGGTTATGGTTGACGCGGCGAACAAGCTAGCTGAATGCAACCAGCAAGCAAACGCCACAATAGCCAACAGTCCAAGCCGCGAAGGCTTCTCGTGAGACGGATCGTGGTGAAACAGCAGCTTGTTCACAACAGTTCTCCTCTTTAGAAAATTTCTCTTGTGCCAGACTCTCCTGCCGCGAGGGACAGTCCGTCGCGCGGAGAAAGGTTTGCTAGAGCCGCGTAACCGAAGGAAGTGAAAGCACGGATTGGCTTGCGCGGGTTGCGGCAAGTCCAGCGGAAACGCTTGGCGATGCGCTTGTACGGTCGGATGTAAGCGATCATCTTGTGACCCAGATCGGGTGCCGAGCCGAAGATACCTCGACCAATGACACTAGTGTAGTGTCCAACAAATAAGCATTCAAACGGCGGGAATTCGGTTGTGCTTAGGTATGCCCTGAAAACTTCCCGCGTTGAGTTTGAGCCCCACTCAGAAGCAACAAATTCAGCAATGGTTGACAGCGCACGGCACACCCCAGCAGGTGGTGTTGCGAGGCCGTATTGTTTTGGCGACAGCCGAAGGCCAGCCGGAGAGCAGCGTCGCCGAGCAGTTGGGAACCCATCGCAAAACCGTGCCCTTGTGGCGCACGCGTTTTGCGGAGCAGGGGCTGGAGAGCTTGTGGCAGGTACCCCCTGGACGACAGAGATACTTCATGTTCAACAGTCTACCGGGTTCTTTTTCCATCGATGACTCGCTCGACTCGGCACAGTACCCCGCCCGTGCCTCCACGGTATCCCACCAATTCCGAATCCAATGGTAGGCCCCGGTTTACAGTTCTCCATGTCGCGCTAATGACTGCCCTGCCTCTAACCGCCGGAGAAGGATCTGACGCATGACCTGCATCGTCCGGCGACCGAGGAGCCCCAGTACGCCTTGATACAACAAGCTCAGCTCCAGCGAGGGATCGAATCCTATGGAAGATATTCCTGCCCCTCGCACCCGCGTCCAGGTGGCAAATGACATGAATTACACGGTTGTTGTCCTATGCCGAAACCAAGCTCTTCTCTTCAACTGATGAACGTGCTATTAATCCGCGAAGGAGGTCCAGGTAGCAAGATTTCTGTCCTCCGACAAACAAGAGCATCCCAAGGAACGCAACGAGAAGGACGGCGCTCTCTAGCACAAGCCTAAGCCAAGGAGACAACCATTGGCCATAGAATAACCTTACTGCAAAGGCAAGCCCATCCGTCATTGTAGCATCAAAACCCAATCTGGATCTCCGTCGTGGTTGTTGCCGGGAGTGGTAAAGTCTTGAGTGCCGGAGTTCGGAAACGGCGACCCCGAAATCGCGATGTAGGTGCCATTTGACGGATCGTACCATTGCGCCGTCACCGGGCCCGAGAACTTGGCAAGGTCCACCATCAACGTCGACGCATTCGGACAATACGTCAATGCCAAGCTTCCACTACTGATCCAACTCGTGGTGCAGTAGGTGGCCGTGGTGAGATTCCCATTGGAGCCGTCATAGGTTCCGTACCCGGCGGTGACAACTTCATGTGTCGTGTCCGGGACGAGGTCCCACCAAGCGACGCCGCCAAAGAGTTGGTTGATGTACTGAATCTCAACCGCGCCGGGGCTGTTTAGTTGGCTCTGCCATCCTGAAATGAAGTCCACCAAATAGTGGTTAGCCCAAAATTGGCCGACCCCGCCAGAAGTGAGAGTCCAATACGCCTGCTCGCGCAGCATATACGTTCCCGCCACCCCTGAGAAGAAGCTGTTGTTGTTTCCTCCCTCGTAGTTTGCCTCCACGAGAAATGCTGGAAGGGTAGGAGAGCTGGCGTAGGCTTGGAGCACACAGTCATAGGTTTCGTAATACGTGTAGGCCCCATCGGCTCCCAGGTAGCTCGAAAGCGCCGTGTCTTGGTTGCTGTAGCTAGAATAGTAGTTCAGCTCGATAGTTTGCAAATGGTTGGAATCGGCGCTGGCGATGCCGGCCATTACTTGCTTGACCAGGTTATTGTCCGTACTGCTGCTCGACCACGTCTGGAAGTCGTTGCCGTGCAACCAGACGATGTTGGCAAAGTTTTTGTACCGATTCCCGAGGTAGACCCCGTAATTGTAGGCATCGGTGCTCCCATTGTTCTCGAGCGTCACCAGCCAGCCGCCGGTCTCGATGGGGTCCAGAAAAACCACCAAGTTGTAAGTTGCTGCCAGGTTCACCATGCTGTCGACGAGGGAAAAGTAAGCGCTGTTGGGCGTTGCCAAGTCATAGTTCGACGGGCTGGAACCACTCGTGAAGGGCGCAACCCCGTCGTAGGTGGTCCCGTCAGAATTACACCCGGTGTAGCTATCGCACAGGAGGTTCACCCAGATGGAGTTGAACCCCAGGCTCTCCCGGTTAGCCATGTAGGTAGCCATGTCACTAGCGTCGAGGTTTCCCACCAGGGACTGCGGCGCGTCTCCCATAATCAAAAAGGGCGCCCCGTTCTGGTCGACCAGATAGCGATTGTTCGAGCTCGCCTTCAAGGGCAGGACCGCCACATAGGTGAACCCCTTCGCCAAACTCCCGCTCTGCCCCCCAGGGTTCGTCACCGTCACCGTTACCGCTCCCACGCTGCCCGCCGGCGCCGTGGCCGTAATGGTTGTACTGTTCACCACCACCACATTGGTCGCCGCCGTCCCTCCGAATGTCACCGTCGCCCCCGCGGCGAAGCTCGTGCCTGTGATCGTGACCGCCGTCCCGCCTGCCGTCGACCCGCTATTCGGCGATACACTGCTCGGCGTGGGGACAACTATATAAGTGAATCCGCTGGTCAGATTTCCGCTCTGGCCGCTGACTGTTACGGTCACCGTCACTGCACCGGCACTTCCCGCTGGGGTTGCGGCCGTGATGATGGTAGTGTTCACCACCGCTACATTGGTCGCCGCCGTCCCTCCAAACGTCACTGTCGCTCCCGCGGCGAAGTTCGTGCCTGTGATCGTGACTTCCGTCCCACCTGCCGTCGACCCGCTATTCGGCGATATACTGCTCACTGTCGGCGGAAGAAGGTAGCTGAAGCCATTGGTTAAGCTTCCGCTTTGCCCGTTCACCGTCACCGTCACCGTCACCGCTCCCGCACTGCCCGCCGGCGTTGTGGCCGTGATGGTAGTACTGTTCACCACCACTACATTGGTCGCCCCCGTCCCTCCAAACGTCACCGTCGCTGCTGCTGCAAAGTTCGCCCCCGTAATCGTGACTGCCGTTCCACCCCCTGTCGTCCCGCTATTCGGCGATACACTGCTCACCGTGGGGAGAGTTGTGCCTCCTGAC
>Ga0116127_1000840_pt1 | contig 23012 bp, 15 predicted proteins | sample June2015DPH_16_1_FD_89731 | JGI IMG/M metagenome (GOLD analysis project Ga0116127, IMG submission 89731) | Peatland microbial communities from SPRUCE experiment site at the Marcell Experimental Forest, Minnesota, USA - June2015DPH_16_100 | ecosystem: Environmental > Terrestrial > Soil > Wetlands... | reverse complement strand
GGCGCAAAGCCAAATCGCAAATAACAAGCGTTTGTTTGCCGGCGTCGTCAGTGGCATCGCACATTACGGCAATTGCTTTGGCATCCCGACCATCGCGGGTGAGGTTTACTTCGACAAGAGCTACGAAGGCAATCCGCTCGTGAACGCCTTCTGTCTTGGTGTGCTGCGGCACGAACAAATCGCACGCGGCGCGGCCAAGGGCATCGGCAATCCGGTGTTCTACGTCGGCCCGGCGACCGGGCGCGACGGTCTCGCGGGCGCGGCGTTCGCGTCGCAGGATTTGACCGAGGAATCCGCCGAGCAACAACGTGGCGCGGTGCAGGTGGGCGATCCGTTCATGGAGAAACTGGTTTGCGAAGCCTGCCTCGAACTGCTGGCAACCGGCGCGGTCGCGGGCATCCAGGACATGGGTGCGGCGGGTCTGACCTGCTCGACCTGCGAGACCGCCGCGCGCGCGGGCACGGGCATTGAGATCGAACTCGACAAAGTGCCGCAGCGCGCGCCGAACATGTCGAGTTACGAGATTATGCTCTCCGAATCGCAGGAGCGCATGCTCATCATCGTTCACAAAGGCCGTGAGGAGGAAGTAAAACGCATTTTTGACAAATGGGATTTGCCGTGGTCGGAAATTGGTTTCGTCACCGACACCGGGCGGATGGTGGTGAAACATCACGGCAAAGTCGTGGCGGACATTCCGGCCAAGAAAATCGCCGATGAATCGCCGGTTTATCACCGCGAGTCGAAAGAGCCGGAGTATTTGAAGGAAGTTCGCGCATTCCGGCTGGATGGAATTCCCGAGACCCAGGACGCCAAAACCGATCTCCTGAAACTTCTGACGTGGCCGACGATTGCCTCAAAAAATTGGGTTTATCGCCAATATGATCACATGGTGCGCGACGGGTCCGTGGTCTGCCCGGGCAGCGACGCGGCGGTGCTGCGCATCAAGGGGGATTCATTGCCGGACGTGGCACAGGCCTCCGGCCTGTGTTCCCCGGAAAATCACAAGCCGGAGGCCTGTGCCACAAATGAAAAACTCATCGCCCTGACCGTGGATTGCAACGGAGCATACGTTTATCTCGATCCCTACGAAGGGGCGAAGGCGGCAATGGCTGAGGCGTGCCGCAATCTGGCCTGTTCCGGCGCGGTGCCGCTGGGCACGACTGACAATTTGAACATGCCCAGTCCGCTCAAGCCGGAGTTGTTCTGGCAGATGAAGGAATCCGTGCGCGGCCTGGCCGACGCGTGCCAGGCGTTCAACGCGCCCGTCACCGGCGGTAATTGCTCGCTCTACAATCAGAGCCCGGCCGGTCCGATTGATCCGACGCCAACCGTCGCCGTCGTCGGCATCATCGAAAAGCCGGCGCACGTCACGACACAGTGGTTCAAGGACGAAGGCGACGCGATCATCTTGCTGGGCGACGCGGTGGACCAGGACGATTCATTACTCGGTCTTGGCGGCTCGGCGTATTTGCAGGTGGTTCACGGTCAAAAAAACGGCACTCCGCCGCGTTGTGATCTCGAAACCGCCCGGACGTTGCACACGACCCTGCTCGGTCTGATTCAATCCGGCCTGGTGCGGAGCGCGCATGATTGCAGCGAAGGCGGTCTGGCGGTCTGCCTGGCCGAAAGCTGCATCAGCCAGCTTGTCGCGCGCGAGACGCCGCGGCTGATCGGCGCGACGGTGGATTTGACCGCACTTAACGTAGCGCAGGCGTCCCGCCTGCCCGAATCAAACAACAGTGAGCAAACAAGCAGCAGCCGGGACGGCTGCGCTACTTTACGTCTCAATGCTTTGCTTTTTGGCGAGACACAAAGCCGCGTGGTCATCACGTGCAAACCGCTTGACGCAGTGAAGGTGGTTGAGCGCGCGAAGTTGATGGGTGTTCCGGCTGCGCAGATTGGCAAGGTTGGCGGCGACAAACTGGCCGTCAAAACCGCCGCGGGCGAATTCAGCGTGCCGGTGGCCGAACTTCATGACGTTTGGTGGAATTCCATTGCTCGGGCGATGGCCTGATTTTCATTTTGAACGAAACCGCCCGCCAAACGCTCAATTTCTCTGAAAATTCAAGCATGACCCGCGCATCGGACAGATTAACCGTTGGCAATCAGCCAACGGAGAATTAACCTTTGGGGCGACATGCGACAGTTTTTAACCATCGCCACCAATGCCTTCATGGAATTGATCCGGCAGCCGGTTTTTCTGTTGTTGATGACGGCGTCGGTGCTCTTCGAAATTTTTCTGGCCGTGCCGTATTACTTTGCGTTTGGCGACGAACCGAAGCTGGTTGAAAACAGCGTGCTGGCGGTGATGTTGCTGTCGGGACTGCTCGGCGCGGTGTTGAGCGCGTCGGCGTCGCTGGCGCGGGAAATTCGGGCGGGCACGGCGCTGGCGGTGCTGTCCAAGCCGGTCGGACGCGCGCAATTTTTCCTGGCCAAATACGCCGGGCTCGCCGCGGCGCTGACGGTGTTGTCGTATGTCAACCTCATCGGCGTGCTGCTCGCCAACTGGATGTCGTTCGACGCCTACGGCAAGACTAATTTGCCCGCGCTCGGCATTTTTGCGGTGGGGGTGACGGTGGCTTACGCGCTGGCGGGCTTCAGCAATTTTTTCCTGCGGCGGCCGTTTGTGAGCGACGCGGTCCTGGCGCTGGTGGTGACGACGACGCTGGCGGCATTTTTGGTTTTTCAATTCATCACCCAAAGGCAGACCTTGGGGGTCATGGCGCACGTGGACTGGCGGCTGGTGCCGGCGGGAATCCTGATTTTGTTCGCGCTGTGGATTCTGGCGGCGCTGGCGCTGGCGTGTTCGACGCGGCTGGACACGATTCCAACCCTGGCGGTTTGTTCGGCGTTTTTTTTGATCGGGCTGATGTCGGATTATTTTTATTCGCAGATGGGCGGCAAGCTGGCCGGCAGCGGGCCGTGGTGGGCTTCAACGCTTTACACCATCATTCCAAACTGGCAGCTTTTCTGGTTCGCGGACGCTCTGGACATGGGCAAAAGCACGTTCCACTGGGGCTACGTCGGCAAGGCATTTGCCTACATGGTCGCTTACGCGGGAGCGGCGCTGGCCGTCGGCACGGCGCTGTTCGAGGAACGGGAATTGAGTTAACGAATGGAACGCAACATTCAAAAAAACGGTCTGGTGAATCTTGTGGCGGCGGTGGTGATTTTCATCGCCGCGTTCGTCGTGACGTGCTACGTGAATTCGCTGGCGGGTCAGGCGTGCTCGATTTTCCTCGGCCTCGGTGTGCTCGTGGCCTTCGCCGGCTGGTTCCAGATGCGGCTCGAAGAAAACGAGCGGCTGGAAAAACTGGAAGTGGAGGAACTCGCCCGCGCCAAAGGCGAAACGACACTGTTTGAAACGAAGGACGCGGAGGTTTTTCCGGCACAACGGGCGCGCGAGCAGTTTGAGAAATTTTTTGTGCCGGGCTTTGGCGTGCTGCTGTTTTTGCTCGAAGCGGGCGGCGCGTGGTTGCTCTGGCGCTGGATTTCCAAAACCACCAACGGCGTCGTGCCCGACCGGGCGATGGCGTCGTTGTCGCTGTTCGGGATTTTTGCGCTGCTGCTGTTTTTGCTGGGACGATTTTCCGTGACCATCGCGCGGCTGGAAAATCACCGGCTGCTGCGGCCCAGCGCGAGTTTCCTTCTGGCGGGCGCCTATGTCTGTTTTTTCACCGCGCTCGGCATTGCCGGAGTCAAAGCGGGATTTCCCAAGGTTGATTTCTGGCTCACGCGTGCATTGTGCGTGCTGCTCGGTTTGATGGCGGCGGAAATGCTCGTCACGCTGTTGCTGGAAATTTACCGGCCGCGCGTGAAAGGCAAAATCGCCCGGCCCATTTACGACAGCCGGCTCGTCGGCCTGCTCGCGCAACCGGAGAGTTTGTTCACGACGGCGGCACAGGCGCTGGATTATCAATTTGGCTTCAAAGTTTCGGAAACCTGGTTTTTCCGGCTGCTCCAAAAAAATCTGCCCGTACTGGTGCTGGCACAACTGGCGGTGCTGTTTTTGTCCACCGGGGTTGTGTTCATTGACGCGGGCCAACAGGCGGTTTTGGAGCGGTTCGGCAGGCCGGTCGGGGTGCTGGAGCCGGGCGCACATCTGATAATGCCGTGGCCGGCGGACAAAATTTACCGCTATTACACGGATCAAATCCAAACCTTTGTCGTCGGTTACACGCCGGACGCGCAAAGTGAAAACGCCAAGACGATTTTGTGGAAGGTCGGCCACGGCAAGGAGGATAATTTCCTCGTCGGCAACCGCGAACCGGTCACGATTAAAAACGAAAACGCCGACACCAATGACACGCTCAAAGCGCCGCCGGTGAGCCTCATCACCGTCAGCATTCCCGTTCAATTTCAAATCACGAACGTCCGCGCCTGGGCTTACACCAACGCCGAACCGGCGAATCTGCTCCAGGATTTGGCGACGCGCGAAGTCGTTCATTATCTCGCCGGCGTGGATTTGAACGACGTGATGTCCCACGCGCGCCTGGAGGCGGCGCAGGAATTGCGTTCACAAATCCAGGCCGCGGTGGATGAGTACCACCTCGGCGCCAAGATCATTTTCGTCGGGTTGCAGGACATTCATCCGCCGGTGAAAGTCGCGGGTGATTACGAAAAAGTTGTCGGTGCGGAGCAGACGAAGCTGGCCAAAATTCTTGATGCCCAGGCCGGGGCCATTCGCACCAATGCGCTGGCCGGCGCGCAGGCGTTCACGACGACGAACGTGGCCGATGCGACGCGGCAGCGGCTCACGGTTTCGGCGTTTGCGCACGCGGCGCTGTTCACGAATCAGATTCCGGCGTTCGCGGCCGCGCCATCGGTTTACCGGCAGCGCGCCTATTTGCGGGCATTCGCTGACGCCACGGCCGGAGCGCGCAAATACATTTTGCTCGTCACGAACACGCAGGACGTGGTGATTTTCGATCTGGAAGACAAAATCCGCGAAGACCTTTTGAATTTGAACGTGCCATCATCTCCCAACAATTCATCGCCATGAAACGTAACCTAATGACCATCGTCATCGGCGCAGTGCTGATTGTGATTTTTGCGCTGCTGCTGTTTGTTTTTCAAGTTCGCCAATCCGAGGTTGCCGTCGTCACGACGTTCGGCAAACCGACGGCGCAGCCCTACGACAAGCCCGGCGCGTATTCCAAATGGCCGTGGCCGATCCAGAAAGTCTATAAATTCGATCAGCGCGTCCAGAATTTCGAGGACCGGTTCAGCCAAAATCTTACGGCCGACAACAATAATCTGCTCGTAATGGTTTATGTTGGCTGGCGGATTTCCAATGCCAGGGCGTTCTTCCCGAAATTCGCCGGCGGTTCGACCGTGGCCGCCCAAAATATGCTTGAAAGCATGTTGCGCAGCGCCAAAAGCGCCGTCGTCGGCAAACATCCGCTGGCGGATTTCGTGAACGCCGACGCGAAGCAATTGAAATTCGACGCCATCGAAAACGAAATCGAGCAGGCCGTCCAATCGCAGTTGCAAACGAACAATTGCGGCATCGAAATCGCATTTCTCGGCATCAAGAAACTCGGCTTGCCGGAGAATGTGACGGAAACCGTGTTTCAGCGCATGACCTCCGAGCGTCAAATACTCATCAGCCGATTCCAGTACGAAGGCGAGGCCGAGGCGCAAAAAATCAAATCCGCCGCCGACCGTCAGGCCGCCGAAACCATTGCGAACGCCGATGCCGCGGCCACGCGCATTCGCGGCGAGGGCGAAGCCGCGGCCGCCAGGGTGCTGCCGGTCTTTCAACAAAATCCCGAACTGGCGAATTTCCTGTTGCGCATTGATGCGATTAAACAGTCGGCCAACCAGCGTACGACCCTGATTTTCGACGAGCGCTTCCCGCCGTTTGATTTGTTCCGCAGTCTCCCGACCAACGCGCCGAGCCGGTAAATATGAGCCGCGATCACGATCACGATCACACGCACGAGCCTCCCGCGCCCGCGCCGGTGACGCCGGACGACGCCGGTTCGCAGGCGCTGGCCGAGGCGTTGCACAGCAGTTTCGCGATTGTCAAAGTCGTGATGCTGCTGATGGTGCTGGCATTTTTCAGTTCCGGCTTTTTCACCGTCGGTCCGTCGGAAAAGGCGGTGATTTTGCGTTTCGGCAGGCCCGTCGGCGAAGGCGAAAAGGTTTTGCTCAATTCGGGATGGCATTGGTCGTATCCTTATCCGATTGATGAAGTGGTCAAAATTCCGATCACGGAAATTCAAAAAGTCAATTCCACCGTTGGCTGGTATGCGACCACGGCGGAACAGGAATTGAGCGGCGAGGAATTGCCGGCCGGCGCTTCGCTGAATCCGGCGGTGGACGGTTACGCGATCACGGCGGACACCAACATCATTCACACCCGCGCGATGCTTTACTATCACATCGAAGACCCGATTCGCTTCGTGTTCGATTTCGTGTCCGCGTCCAACACCGTCCAAAACGCGCTGAACAACGCGCTGCTTTACACCGCCGCGCACTTCAACGTGGACGACGTCCTCACGCGCGACGTGGCCGGGTTCCGCGATGCCGTGCTCCAGCGCGTCAGCAATTTGACCGAACAGGAACAACTCGGCATCGCCATTGACCAGTGCGAGGTCCAGAGCATTCCGCCGCGGCAATTGAAGGACGTTTTCAGCCGGGTCACGAGCGCGCGGGAAAATCGCAACAAACTGCTCAACGAAGCGCACAGTTACGAAAACCAGGTCTTGAGCCAGTCCGGGGCGCAGGCCTCATCCATCACCAATGCCGCCGCTGCCGACCGCGCGCGTTTCGTGGAGTCCATCACCGCCGAGGCGAAGCGCTTCAGCGATTTACTGCCGAAATACGAAAGCAATCCGAGCCTGTTCGCGCAGCAAACCCTGGTACAGATGATGGGGCCGATCCTGACCAATGTGCAGGACAAAATTTTTCTGCCCCAGCGCGCCGATGGCAAACCGCGCGAACTTCGGCTAATGTTGAATCGTGAGCCGCCGAAGCCACAAACGGCGGCGCCGAATCCGTAGGTTTAGATTGTATGCAAGTCACATCGCTTTTAACTCATCACGAGCACGGACCGGAGTGCGGCTGTGGTCATGACCACGAGCATTCGCCGGTGCACCTGTGGCAGGCCGTGCTGGGCGTCGTGTTCGTCCTTAACGCCTTCATCGTGGACTGGCTGTTTGATCAGAGCCACACCGTCGCCAGTTGTAGCGCGTTCATCGGCGCGATCATTCTCGGCTACCCCATCGTCGTCACCGCCATCAAGGATTTGCGCGTCGGCCACCTCAGCATCAACGAACTCGTCGCCATCGCCGTGCTCGCGGCGTTCTCGTCCGGCGATTACAAGACCGCCGGGGTCGTCGCGTTTTTCATGCTCACCGGCGAAATCATCGAAACCCGCACCGCCGAAGGCGCGCGCGCTTCCATCGAATCGCTCATCAAACTTACGCCCACCAAGGCGCGCCGGATCAAAAAGGACGGTAGCGAAGAGGAAATTACCGCGAGCGAACTCGCCATCGGCGACGTGATTCGCATCCGTCCCGGCGACAACATCGCGGCGGACGGCATCATCGTCAGCGGGCAGGGCTCGTTCAACCAGGCCACGATCACCGGCGAATCGCTGCCGGTGGACAAAAAGTCCGGCGACGAAGTTTTTGCCGGCACGCAAAATCTCACGGGTGTCCTGGAAATCAAGGTCAGCCGCGCCGGCGAAGACACGACGCTGGGCCGCGTGCGCGAACTCATTCTGGCTGCCGAAAAAACCAAGCTCCCGATCATGAAGATCGTGGACCAATACATGGGTTTTTACACGCCGCTCGTGCTGGTCATTGGCGCGCTCGTCTGGGCATTCACGCACGACCTGAACCGCGTCATCGCCGTGTTCGTCGTTTCCTGCCCGTGCGCGTTCATTTTGGCGACACCCACCGCAATGGTCGCCGCGCTGTCCGCCGCCGCGCGTCTCGGCATTTTGATCAAAAACGTCGCCGACATCGAAGCGGCGGCCAAGATCAACGCCTTCGTCTTCGACAAAACCGGCACGCTGACCACCGGCGAGCTGGCCGTCAGCCGGCTCGCGCCCATTGGCGAAGTCAAACCGGCGGAATTGTTGCGGGTCGCGGCGTCAGCGGAAAAATACAGCAATCATCCGACGGCCAAAGCGCTCGCGCAAATTGCGGGCGAAGCGGGTGTGCCGCTGGGCGAGCCGCAGAATTTCGCCGAGACCGCCGGTCGCGGTGTGAAGGCCGAGGTGGGCGGCGCAAAAGTTTTGGTTGGCCGGGCGCAGTGGCTCAAAGACAACGGTGTGACCGAGGATTTTGTGAAATCCGTTGACCTGAACGAAACCGAGGGCTGGAGTTTGATTTTCGTCGCGCGCGACGGCAAATGCATCGGGTGGGTTGGCTTGCAAGACCAGACCCGCGCCGAAGCGAAGGAATCACTCGCCGAGTTGAAGGAAGCGGGCGTGCGCCGCATCGCGATGGTGAGCGGCGACCGGCAGGCGGTGGCGGCCCGCGTGGCCGCTGAAATTGGTTGCGAAGAGGCGAAGGGCGAATGCCTGCCGCAAAACAAGGTCGAGTTCGTGCGCGGCGTAAAGGCGAAGGGCTATCGCGTGGCGGTGGTCGGCGACGGCGTTAACGACGCGCCGGCGCTCGCGGCGGGCGACATCGGCATCGCCATGGGCGCGGCGGGCAGCGAAGTGGCGATTCACAGCGCGACGATTGCGCTGATGAACAACGACCTGCGCCGGCTGCCGTTTTTGGTGAAACTTTCGCGCAGCACACGCGCGGTCATCAACCAGAATTTCATGTTCGGCGTCGTTTTTATCATCGTCGGCCTGACGGCGGCGGCGTTCGGCTACCTGACTCCGATTGTCGCGGCCATCCTGCACAACGTCGGTTCGCTGATTGTGATTTTCAACAGCGCCCGCCTCGTGCGCAAAGGCGAGGAACTGGAACATTTTCATTCTGAAACTGAAGAAACGCCACGCGCCGCCTCCGGGCAATTGACGCCAAAGCTGGCGTGATGGGGTAGCACCCGCCTCTGGCGGGTCGTTTTCGGCGTCTCGCTGAAAACTTCCAGCAACGATGTTGATTGCAATAAAGAATTTGATTGAAAAACCAAGAGACTTCGGCGGGACACCGAAGTCGGCCCGCGAGACGCGGGCGCTACCATTTATTTTATGGCTGTCGCTGAACCAAATCCGCAATCGGAAATCGCCAATCGTAAATCCGCCGAGGTCGTCGTCTCCGTGCGCGGGCTGACGAAGGTTTTCAAGGATTTCTGGAACCGGCCCAAAGTGCGCGCGGTGGACAATGTGGATTTCGACGTGCGGCGCGGCGAGGTTTTCGGCCTGCTCGGCCCGAACGGCTCCGGCAAATCCACCACGGTGAAACTGCTGCTCGGTTTGCTTTACCCAACCAAAGGCCACATCGAGGTCTTCGGCCATTCGCCGCGGCACGTGCAGACGAAGTCGCGCATCGGCTATCTGCCGGAGGAATCGTATCTTTACCGCTACCTCAACTCGCGAGAGACGCTCGACTTTTTCGGAAATCTTTTTCATCTCGGCAAAGGCGAACGCGACAACCGCGCCGAGCAATTGCTCGAAATGGTCGGCTTGAGCCAGGTCCACATGCGCTCCGTCGGTGAATTTTCCAAGGGCATGCAGCGCCGCATCGGGTTGGCGCAGGCGCTCATCAACGATCCCGACCTCATCATTCTGGATGAACCGACGTCCGGTCTCGACCCCATTGGCTGCCGCGAAGTCAAAGACCTCATCCTGGCGCTGGCACGGCGGGGCAAGACGGTGATTTTGAGCAGCCATTTGCTGGCGGATGTTGAAGATGTGTGCGACCGCGTGGTGATTTATTACGACGGCAAAATCCAGGCGATGGGCACGCTCAAGGATTTGCTCGCCACGCCGGACACGATTCGCATCACCACGCCTGCGTTGCCGCGCGAAACCATGGAGCGCGTGCTGGAAATCATTCGCAAGGACGTGGCGGCTGACAAGGTCAGGATAGATACGCCAACGCAGAATCTGGAGAGCTACTTTCTTGACGTGGTGCAAAAAGCGCGCCGGGCCGCGGCGGAAACTTCGGGCGTGACTTCCAGCGCGCGCGTGGCGGCTTATCTGCGCGCCGGCATTGAAGAAAGACCGCCCGCCGAGAAAATTCTTGAACGTCTGGCGTTGCCGCAAGCCGCCCAACCCGTTGTCCCGCCAAAACCGCCGGCACCGGTTGCCACCGCGCCGAAGGTGGACGACAAAAAATTGGAAGCGCTGACAAAAGCCGCCGAACCGACGCCGTCGCCGGCCAAACCCAAGCCCACAGCGGAAGAAAAGCCGGTGGATTTGTCGAAGGCGGATGAAAAATTGTCTTCGCTGCTGGGGAAGAAGAAGCCATGAAGCGCAACGCAGAGACGCAGAGGACGCAGAGGCACGCGGAGAAAATAGTTTCAATGAAACTCTGCGTTTCTCTGCGACCTTCGCGTCCTCTGCGTTAAAGGAATTGCCGGATCGAAAATGCAACGATTGCTCGCCATCACCTGGTTGACCTGGAAAGCCGCCTTTCGGTTCCGGCTGTTCCTGGTGATTGCGGTGGTGTTGCTGGCGGCGGTGGTGGGTTTGCCGATGGTGATCAAGGACGACGGCACGGCGCGCGGGTTCACTCAAATTCTGCTGACTTACACATTGAGCGTCATCACCGGTTTGCTTGGTCTTTCGACGCTCTGGCTTGCGTGCGGCACGCTGGCACGCGACATCGAGGAATGTCAGATGCAAGTCGTTGCGACCAAACCCATCGCGCGCTGGCAAATCTGGCTGGGCAAATGGCTCGGCATCATGTCGTTGAACGCGGCGCTGCTGGCGCTGTCGGGCGCGTGCGTTTACGGCTTGTTGCAATGGCGGGCGACGAAATTGCCGGCGGCGGAACAAACCGTTTTGCGCGAGCAGGTGCTGGTGGCGCGCGGTTCGGCCAGGGAACAAAACTACAACGCGGAAATTGATGCCACAACGGAACGCATTTTGCAGGGACGTTTGAAAAACAGCCCGGTGGACACAGTGGACGTGCCGGAGGTGCGCAAGCAGATCCGCGAACAGGTCAAGGCGGATTTTCAACTCGTGCCGCCGGGATATTCACGCCAATGGCAGATTGACCTGGGTTTTGCCAGGAATTTTTTGCGGGGCAAACCGTTGCAACTGCGCGTGAAATTCAACTCGGCGCAGAAAAGTCCGTCCGGCACGTTTGTCGCGCTCTGGCAGGTGGGCGATCCGAACTCCGCAAATTTGTGGCGCAGCGAGCCGATGAGCCTCGCGCCGGACACGTTTCATGAATTTCAGATCCCGGCGAACCTTTTCGACGACAAGGGCGTGTTGACGGTCTTGTTCATAAATCCGAATGACACGGCGCTATTGTTCCCGCTCGCCGACGGGATGGAAGTGTTGTACCCCGAAGGCGGCTTCACGCTGAATTTTGCGCGCGGGCTGGGAATCATCTTCTGCTGGATGGCGCTGCTGGCGACGTTGGGGCTGACCGCGGCGAGCTTTTTGACGTTTCCCGTCGCGGCATTTTTTTCACTGGCGGTTCTGACGATTGGACTTTCCAGCGGCACGCTGGCCGAGGCGGTGGAATCAGGCACGGTCATGGGCGGCAACGCGGAGACCGGCGTCATGGGCCATTCAGTCGTGGACGCGGTGTTGATTCCAGTTTTCAAAGGCTGCTTGACGGTCATCAAGCTGGTGGAAAATTTTTCGCCGATTGATGCGTTGAGCAGCGGGCGCAGCATTTCGTGGAGTGAACTCGGCACGGCCTTCGGGCAAATTGTTTTGCTGCCCGGCGGAATCATCGGCGTCATCGGCATCATGTTGTTCAACCGGCGTGAACTGGCGACGGCGCAGGGAAATCAATGAACGCCCGCGCAAAAAAAATCCTCTTGCTGCTGCTGGCGGCGGCGTTGCTGGCCGGTTCCGGCCGGGTGCAGCAGTCGTTGAACCGCGACCGCGAGCAACTTGGCTTGACGCGCACGGATGTGTTGGACAACGCGCCGCCCATGCTGGCGTTCACAACAGTGGCGCTGGGCGGATTCCGCGGGTTGATTTCCAATTATCTCTGGATTCGCGCCAACGATTTGCAACTGGACGACAAGTATTTCGAGGCGGCGCAACTGGCGGATTGGATCACGGCCCTGGAGCCGCATTTCCCCCAGATCTGGACGTTTCAAGCATGGAACATGGCCTACAACATTTCGGTGAAATTCAAGGAGAACAGTCCGGGAGTCTACGCCGATCGCTGGCGCTGGGTGGAACGGGGCATCGAACTGCTGCGCGACGACGGCCTGCGTTACAATCCCAACGATGTCCTGCTCTATCAGCAGCTGGCCTTGTTTTTTCAGCACAAAATGGGTCAAAACCTCGATGATGCGAATTGGTATTACAAGCAGCAGTGGGCCAGGGAAATGACGCCGTTCTTCGGCGCGAACGGGACGAATTTCTCTGAATTGCTCCAGCCGCAAATGGCCGAGGCGAAGGCGCAGGTGCAATTGTTCACCAACAAATACAAAATTGACCCGGTCTTCGCGGAAAAGGTGAACGCGGAATGGGGTCCGCTCGACTGGCGGCTGCCCGAAGCGCACGCGATTTATTGGGGCGCCCTGGGCTTGGAAAAGGCGAAGGAAAATCCCGACAAGGTGAAGGCGGACGACTTGATCACGGTGCGCCGCAACATTTATCAATCCATGCTCTGGGCGTTTTATCACGGACGTTTCATCGCCAATCCCTTCAACAAGTCGTATGAGCTTGGTCCAAACCTCGGTCTGATTCCCAAAGTCAATGACACCTATGAAACGATGATGGCGGAGGATCTTAAAAACGCCAATAACATCGCCACCGCGCACCGGAATTTCCTGCGCAATGCGATTTATTTTCTCTATGAAGAAAATCGCGTTGCCGATGCGGCGAAATGGTTTCGCTACCTGGGAGAAAAATATCCCAACAAACCGATTATTGATGGCGACCCCGAGTCCTTTCCGCGCAATCTCACCCTTGATCAATACGCCATCGCCCGTGTGCAGGAAGACATCGGCGACACGTCGCAGGAGCGCACGACGGCGGCGGTGCAAGGCCTGCTCGTCCGTTCCTATTATGAACTGGCCATCGGGCAGGACGACCGCTATGCCGGATTCAAGCTGCTCGCCGGAAAAGTTTATGAGCATTACCAGGCTGAAATTTCCCGCATGAAAAGCAACCTGCAACGCATCGGCCTGCCCCCATTCGCCGACCTCAATCGCGCCGTGCTCAACCAATTGCTTGATCCGCAAGAAGGCGCACCCTACGCCATGCGCACCGTCATCCGCTCGCAACTGGGAATGCCGGGGGAAACCAATGTGCCGCCAATGATGGTTTCGACGAACACACCCGCCGCGGCAACTGTTTACAGCAATGCACCCGCTGTGGGGCCGTCAGGTTCCCCCAAATAAATTATCGGGCAGCCGCGCCGAACGGCACAAGAAAAATGATCAAGCTGCCAAGGTCTCGCAACCATCCATGCGCTCACTACAACCTTGGCATTGCTCTTGCCCAAAAAGGGCTGGTGGACGAAGCCATCGCTCAATTCCAGGAGGTGCGGTTCAAACCGGACGACCCGGATGCGAAGGAATGGTTGTGCGCACTCGATGTGCCGGTGCCGGAATGAATCTGACACAAATCAACCCGGCCACGTGGTAAAGACAGTTGCCGGTCTCGCCTTCCTGAGGCAATCTTTCAAAACATGACCGGAGTCGGCGCACGATTTGATTCTTTGCGGCTCAGCAGCCCCGAAATGCGGCGGCTGGGCCTGGCGCTGGCCTTGTCGTTTGCGGTGCATTTGTTCGCGTGGGGCGGCTATGCGGCGGGCAAGGAATTCGGCTGGTGGCAGCGATTGCATTGGCCAACGTGGTTGCCCCGCCTGGCAATCATGAAAATCTTGCCGTCGCCAGTGCCTCAAAACAACGAAGAACAACTGACGTTCGTGGAGGTGGCACAACCGACGACCGAAGCGCCCCCAAATGCAAAGTATTATTCCAGCCAAAATTCCCGCGCCGCCGACCCGACCAAGGGAAACAAGGAAATTCCACAATTGAACGGCAAACAAACCGAATACGCCAAAACCGAGAACGTGCCGCGCCCGGACTTCAACAAACTTCAGCCGGCATCTCCCGCGCCGCAGCAAAAATTGCAACCGGCGATCCAGCCGGGCGATTTGACTTTGGGCAAGCCGGAGAATTCTCAGCAGCAGGAGCAACAACGTCCGCGTACCGTCAGCAAGGCACTCGCACAACAGCAAGCGCAACGTTTGCCCGGCCAGCAGATGAAACAGGAGGGCGGGACGCGTCGTCCGGCGCTGGTGTCGTCGCTTGACGTGAAGGCGACGCCGTTCGGCGATTACGATTCCAAGTTCATCGAGGCGGTGACACAGCGTTGGTATGATTTGCTGGACAGCCGTCAGTTCGCAATGGACCGCAGCGGCAAGGTTACACTCCGATTTCACTTGAATTACGACGGAAGCATTGTCGATATGAAGGTTCTGGAAAACACCGTCGGCGACGTGCTGAGCTATGTTTGTCAAAAAGCGGTGACGGATCCGGCGCCGTTCGCACCGTGGCCGGCCGATATGCGGCGGATCGTCGGCGAGAATTATCGCGAAATCACGTTCACGTTTTATTATTACTGATGCGGGCGGCGGTGAATGACGGAAAAATTTTATGGAAATACCGGTTTACATCATGCTGGGACTGACTTCGGTCGTCGGATTGGCGTTCATCGTGGAGCGCGGACTGGCGTTGCGCTGGCGCAAAGTCGTGCCGCCGCAAATTGCCGACACGCTCGCGGCCTGCATATCGCGTGACAACGTGAAAGTGCTCCGCCGGGTGTGCGAACAAAAGCCGTCGCCGCTCGGACGTCTGTTGCTGCTCGCTGCCGACCATCTCGACTGGCCGAAGGCGGATAATGTGGACGCGCTGCAAACCGCCGCGCGCCATGAAGTCGTCCGGCTCGAACGCGGCCTGGTCGTGCTTGAAATCATCGTCGGCATCGCGCCGTTGCTCGGGCTGGTCGGCACCATCGCGGGCATGATGACGCTGTTCGGCGACATCGGCCTGACCGGCTTGAACGACGCCGCGCGGCTGGCCAAGGGCATCGCGCTGATTTTGAACGCAACGTTGATGGGTTTGCTCATCGCCATTCCATCGCTCATCGCCTGGAGTTATTTCAGCAAAAAAGTCGAGGTGCTCGCCGTGGAAATGGAGGCGCTCTGCGATGATTTCATCCGGCGGCAATACAGCGAATCAGGCCCTGGCGTCTCGGGTCTGGGGTCTCGCGCCCCGGATCGCGGATCGCATTCTGCTCCAGCCGCCAAACCCTAGACGCCAAATCCCATTTGACATGCGTTTCCTTGTTCACAAAAGGCGGAGCGCGCCGGCGGTCATCATCGTCGCGTTGGTTGACGTGCTCATCGTGCTGTTGATTTTCCTGATGGTGACGACCACGTTCAAACAGCAATCGGCGTTAAAACTCGCGATCCCCGAATCCGCGCAGGGGCAAAAATCCGGCGCGAATGAAAATCCACCGTTCGTCGTCAGCATCGACACCAATGGAATTTATTATCTGGAAAAGCTGCCCGTGACTTACGAGCAGTTCCGCAGTGAACTGCTGAAGCAGGCGGCGAAAAATCCGCAGCTCGTGCTGGCCATCAACGCCGACGAAAAGGCGCCGTGGGGAAAGATCGTGAAAGTGCGCGACGCCGCCGCCGAGGCAAAAATCAAGTCCCTCGTCGCCTACACGAAAGAAAAGGCGACACCGTGAAATAAATTGGGAGGGACGGCGTGCCGCCGTCCCAAATTTTCCAAACACAAATTCAGGGACGCCGACACGGCATCCCTCCCAAAAATTATTTTACCAGCTCTTCCGTGATTTGCCCCGCGTTGAGCGGGCCAAAGGACAAATCTGTCGTCCGCACCGGGCAACTGGCAAGCCATAAGAAAACGGCTGACTTGACTATGATTTTATAAAATGGCTGATTGAAGAAGGTTCATTCAGACAACCGATGAAAACCTTCAGAATTCTGCTGGTGGCTTCGACTGCTTTACTGACAGCCCATTTCGCGCTCGCCCAAACTTGGACGCAGACCAGCGCGCCCATCACAAATTGGACCGCTGTGGCCTGTTCGGCGGATGGGAGTAAGCTGATTGTCGCAGCCAACGGCGGATATGGAGCAAATTACACCATTCTGCCTGGTCCAATTTATATTTCGACTAATTCGGGCGCCACTTGGACTCCAGCCAGCAATGCGCCTGATGCAGCCTGGTGTTCAGTCGCGTCCTCAGCGGACGGAAACAAATTGATAGCCGCGGTGAATGGCGGAGGGATTTATAGGTCGGTTGATTCGGGGCTTACTTGGACCCAAACCAGCGCGCCGAACACCAATTGGGCCTCCGTTGCTTCTTCAGCGGATGGTAACAAACTTGCCGCTGTCGCAAGGATTGTTCCGCCGCCTGATTTTTACACTTCGGGTGATTCAGGAAATACTTGGACAGCAAAGGCCTCACCTTATGATCGCTGGTTTGCCATCGCATCTTCGGCAGATGGAAATAAATTGGTCGCCTGCGGCGGTCTTGGCACCATTTTGGCCTCAACGAATTCGGGAAGCTCTTGGACAACAAACGTCATCGTTGGAGGAGCGTCGTATTCGGTCGCTTCATCGGCGGATGGAAACAGGTTGATGGTGGCGGGGTCGGTGGCGGGTAGCGGCAAAATTTACCTTTCAACAAACTCAGGACTTGCTTGGACCCAAATCAACACGCCATTTTTCAGCCTTGTGTCTTCGTCGGCAGACGGGAGCAAATTAGTGGCCGCCGGTAGCTCGGCCATTTATGTTTCAATGGATTTTGGCGCGAAGTGGGTGACGAACATTTTGGCTGGGGCAACTTCGGTCGCTTCATCAGCGGATGGAAACAAATTAGCGGCTGTGGTTAATGGCGGCGGGATTTGGATTTCGCAATCCACTCCCACACCACAGTTGAACCTCGCGCCTGCCAATCCCGATCTCAAACTTTCCTGGATTGTGCCTTCGACAATTTTGTTTTGCAGCAGAATTTGGATTTGACCACGACGAACTGGACGGACGTGACGAACACGTCCACGCTCAATCTCACGAACTTGCAGGACGAAGTGATTTTGTTGCCAACCAACGGCAATGGCTTCTACCGGCTCAAAACGCCGTGAGAAAGATGATGTAGCACCCGCGTCTCGCGGGTTCAATTCGGCGTCCCGCCGAATTGCGCGGCGTGCGTGCGATCACGATTGCTCAAAAGAAAGACGGCAACCTGTGTTGGCAAACGGTTTCGGGCGTGACGCCCGAAACAACCCGCGGGACGCGGGTGCTACCACACAAACTTCTTCGCTATGCCTTTGCGCCTTGGCGTTGGAATCATTTCAACAGTTCTTCCGCGATTTGCACCGCGTTGAGCGCGGCGCCCTTAAGCAACTGATCGCCGCTCACCCAGAAACACAGGCCGTTGTCCAGCGCGCAATCCCTGCGGATGCGGCCGACTTCGCAGTTGTATTTCTCGGACGTGAACAATGGCATCGGATATTTCTTTTTCTCCGGCTCGTCCACGAGATCAAGCCCGGGCGCTTTTTTGAGCACCGCGCGCGCGGCTTCCACGCTCACGGGCTTTTCAAATTCCGCGCTCACGGCAATCGAATGCGAACGATAGACCGGCACGCGCACGCAGGTGACACTCGCCTTGAACGCCGGATGATGCATGATTTTGCGGCCCTCGTTTTCCATCTTCATTTCTTCCTTCGTGTAGCCGGTTGGCAAAAACACATCCACCTGTGGCAACACGTTGAAGGCGATTTGATGCGGAAAAGCCTGCTTCGTCACCGGCTTGCCGGCGACGATTTCGCCCACCTGCCGTTTCAATTCTTCAATCGCCTTCGCGCCCGCGCCGGAAACGGCCTGGTAACTCGAAGCAAAAATGCGTTTCACCGTGAACGCCTTGTGCAGCGGATACAACGCCATGAGGGTGATGATCGTGGTGCAATTCGGATTGGCGATGATGCCCTTGTGCCACTTCACGTCGGCGGCGTTGATTTCCGGCACGACCAGCGGCACGGCGTCGTCCATGCGAAACGCGCTGGAATTGTCCACGACCACGCAGCCGGCCTTGGCCGCGATGGGCGCAAACTCCTTCGAGATGCTCCCGCCGGCGCTGAACAGCGCGATGTCAATGCCGTTGAAGGAATCTTTGGTAAGTTCCTTGACCGCGATGTCCTGGCCGCGAAATTTGAGCTTCTTGCCGGCGGAACGCGCCGAAGCGAGCAATGTCAGTTTGCCCACCGGAAAACCTCTCTTTTCCAGCGTTTTAATCATTTCGATGCCGACGGCGCCGGTCGCGCCGACCACGGCCACATGCGGATTCCGGTTCATAAAAGGGTGAATGATAACAAAAACCCGGCTCGCGTCAATCATGTCGGTGCCGGCACAACACATTTTCTTTTGCTTTCCAGTTGACCGGACTTGGTGCTTATGACGAAATACTAGTCTAAGTTTTTTCAGATGTCGAAAATTTCAGTCAGAAACGGAACGGGCACGACGAAATACGACGCGCACCACAAGGTGCTGTCGCAAACCTACGGCGCGTTCGCTGATTTGCGCCGGGAACTCTCGGACTCGAAGGCAACCGTCAACGGGCGCGAGGACATTCTGAAAAGTTTCGCGACGTGCCCCGATTCGCAGCGTTCGTGGCTGTTGCTCGAGGATTATTTTGAAAAACTGTCGCTCTCGCGCCGCGATTTCCCCGACACGCACTGGTGGCCGCGTTTGTTGAACGCCCAGGGCAAGGCGCGCCTGGAGGAACTCGCGTTTTTATTTCTCCGCGCCAAACGTTCCGTGCCGCCCGAATTGCAGATGCACGCCAGCCTCGACCGTTTTGCCCGGGCCGAGGAAACTGAGAAGGAGCAAAATCTCGTCAAGGAGCTCGAAAACTGGCTCTCGCCGCCAGCACTGCCGCTGCTCGACACGCCGCGCGCCACGTTGCGCGTCGTCTGCCGCGTGCAACCGGATGATCCCGCCGAGGCGGGACGTTACCGCCTGGCCGTGCAATTTCTTTTGTTGCGCCCGCGCACCGGTGAAAAGGCGCGCACGCTGCGGGAGCTGATTGACCTCGTCGTTCGCGCCACGCACGAGCAGGAATTATTTTCACCCGCCGATTGGGAGTTCATCCAGTGGCTCGCCGACACGAACCGCAATCCCGCATTGCGGGATGCGGACACGCTGGTTTTGTCCGACGCCGAACTGCTCCAATGGCTCGCGCGCTGGGGACACTCGCCCCGCCTGGAATGCGACGGCCAGCCGCTCCATTTTCACGGTCAGATTGCCACGCTCACACCGCACCTCGACAACGGCGACAAGGAACTGTCGTTCACGCACCGCATTGAACTGCCCGGCGGTGAAAACCATTCCATTGCCGACGCGAAATTTTTCAACCGTCAGCCGCCGCTCGTGCTGGTCAACGGCATGTTTTATCTGCTGCGCAACGCGCCGCCGCCGCCGGTGCTGAAATATCTCGCGCACAAACCGTCCGTGCCGGTGCGCAAACTGAGCCATCGGCTGTTGCTGCACCTGCGCAAGACGCAGGCCAATCACGGCGTGGATTGGGAGCAGCTTTGCGTCGCGCATCCGGCCCGGCCGCAGTTCGTTTTCGAGCTGCTCGACGACACGGTGCGGTTGCGGTTGCTGGCCAAAAGTCTCCGCGACCAGAGCGTCTGGTTTTGGAACGGCCACGAATGGGTCGCAAACGAATCCAAGAAACGTCCGGGGGACAAACCGGAGATCCTCGACGACCCGCGCCTGGAACCCGCGATCCAATGGCTGCGCAAACTCGATTGGTTCACGCCCGAACCCGGTTTGTGGATTGGCGACGCGAACGAAAATTTTCTCGGCACGCTCGCGGCCGTGTGGGCGGAACGTCCCAGCGAAGCGGAATTTCTCGGCAACCCGGCGTTTCACCGCCTGTTCCTGCAACCGCGCCAGCTCAAGCCGCGGCTCATCGTCAAGGGCAGCGGCATTGACTGGCTGGCGGTTTCCGCCGAATGGGAGGCCGAAGGCCTCAAACTCAGCAAGGCGGACCTCGAACGGCTCGCCGCCGCCACCAGCCGTTTCGTCAAGCTGCCGAATTCCGGCTGGGTGGAACTCGATATCAACGCCGTGCAAGGCGCGCACGAGGCCATGGCTGAAATGGGCGTGGACGGCCTCATCGCCGTGCCGCAAAAAGTCGGCCTGGAGCACGTCGCGCATCTGGACGATGGCGAGTTGACGCGCTTTGCCGATTCGCCGGAAGCGAAGGCGTTGCGCGCGCGCGTGCGGGATTTCAAAGGCGTTCCCGCCGTTGCGTTGCCCGCCGGATTGCAGGCCGAGTTGCGCCCGTATCAAAAGGACGGCTTCGATTTTCTCTGCCACCTCACGCAAATCAAACTCGGCGGCATTCTGGCCGACGACATGGGTCTGGGGAAAACGCTGCAGGCACTGGCGTGGCTGGCGTGGCTCAAGGAGCGCAACACAAAAAATCCCAAACCGTCGCTCGTCATCTGTCCGGCGTCCGTGCTGCACAACTGGCGGCGCGAAGCGGAGCGGTTCACGCCGGGTTTGAAAGTGCTCGTCCTCGAAAGCGGCGCGGCGCGGCACAATTTGCGGAAGCAAATTCCGCAGCATGATTTGATTGTGACGAATTACGCGCTGTTGCGGCGCGATTTGGAGGAGTTGCAAAAATTCGCGTTCCGCGCGGCAATTTTGGACGAGGCGCAGTTCATCAAAAATCCGGGCGCGCAGGTCACGCAATCAGTCAAACAGCTCAAGTCCGAATACCGCCTGGCGCTCACCGGCACACCGCTCGAAAACCGGCTGCTGGATTTGTGGAGCATCGTGGATTTCATCCAGCCCGGCTACCTCGGCAACCAGGAACAATTTATCGAAACCTACGAACCGCGCGCCAGCGTCGGCGACGAAACCGCTCCGGCGGAACAACCGGCGCGCGGCGAGAAAACCGAATCCGTCCAGCGCATCGCACGCAAGCGGCTCTCGGCCCGGCTGCGGCCATTGTTGCTGCGCCGCCTGAAAAAGCACGTGGCGAAGGATTTGCCCGACCGCATTGAACAACGGCGTGATTGTCCGCTTGGCGACGAACAGCGGAAACTGTACCTGGCCGAACTCCGCCGCAGCCGCGACCAGATCATGCAGGCCGTCGCGGAACAGGGCCTCAACAAGAGCAAGATGCACGTGCTGGCCGCGCTCACGCGGTTGCGCCAGATTTGCTGCCATCCGCGGCTCGTGGGCAGCGACACCGCATCCGGCAAGACCGAGACGCTGTTCGAACTGCTCGATCCGCTGGTGGCCGAGGGACAAAAAGTCCTGGTCTTCAGCCAGTTCGTGCAGATGTTGCTCTTGCTCGAAAAGGAATGTCGCGACCGGCAAATCACCACGCACATCCTCACCGGCCAAACGAAAGACCGGCAGCAGGTCGTCAATGCCTTCCAAAGCGACACGCAGCCTGGCGTGTTTTTGCTGAGTCTGCGCGCGGCGGGAACCGGTTTGAATTTGACCAACGCCAGTTACGTGGTGCTTTACGATCCGTGGTGGAATCCGGCCGTGGAAGCGCAGGCCATTGACCGGTCGCATCGCATCGGCCAGACGCAGACCGTGAACGCGTATCGCTTGATTGCGCCCGGCACGGTCGAGGAAAAAATCTGGGAGTTGCAGCAGAGCAAGGCGCAGACGATTGCCGACGTGCTGGGCGAGGAAGGCTTCGCCCGCAGCCTTACGACGACGGATTTGGAGTATTTGTTCGCGGAGGATTGAGTGAAGCCTTGTTCTGACGGCGGCGCTCGCTGCGCATGACCGTGGCGGCAACATGGCAGGTGCGCCGGTGCAGCCCGCCACCGAGCATGACATCCGGGGAAAGTGTCCCCACCAGTCGTGCCAGGTCTGTGAACACTGTTTGAGTGATGTCCTCAGCCCTGTGGGTGTCGACATCAGCCAGCCGCACGGCTGTTGAATAGACCAGATCGATGTAGCACGCGACCAGTTCGCGGAACGCCTATTCCGATCCATTTGTGACGTACTCCGCGAGCAATTTTCGGTGTTCCGTCATTTACCGTTAGTATAGTGCCGCCCAGGGGCAGAATCGGACAAAAAATTTCAAGCGGCGCGTGCTCCACCCCGCAAACTCCAGCCCGGCGCCCGACGTGAGCGCCCGCACCCTCACGACGACGGGTTTGGAGCGTATGTTTGCGGGGGCCAGATGCGAAATTCGCCGCTGCAATGAAGCAGGCCGAGGAAATACAGCAACCCGTCGTAGTAACGCCATTGTCCCGTTGGCACCGGCGCATTCCACAACTCTTCCACGAAGTTTTGGGCACGCGGCTGCGTTGCCGCGAGACTGGCCACGGCATTCATCGCCACCAATCCGGTCGAGTGGTCGGTGCTCAACGGAGTGCCGTCCAGCGTGGACTGGCTGGCATAGTTTGTCATTCCCTGGCTCGCGAAGAACGCCTGCAACCGATCGCTCAACTGTTTTTCCCGGTCGTCCTTGGTCCACCAGGCCCAGTCCACGGACCAGTTCATGGCCGTGCGCCACGCGTCGAATAGGAAATCGGCGCTGCGTGAGTGCCACGGACAGGTCCACGGTGTGCCGTCGAAATTGGCGTATTCCGGCGTAAGCCCGGTACGGGGGTTGGCCGCGTGCTGAAAGAAATCGCGGCTGGCCACCGCGGCGTTTTCCCAAAAATCCCGGTCCGCTGGCGGACCCCATTTGGCCCACAACTCATAGAAAGCGGGCAGATGATAGGACGGGTCGGTGTGGTCGCAGCTCTCGATTTCCGGAGTAAACCGCACCAGGTGGCGCTCCGCGTCAAAGAGCGCTCCAGCGGTCTTGGAGCCGCCGACAGTCGGACCTTCGATGATCTTGCGATGCCTCATGTCGGTGAGCAACCGGTCGGCTTG
>Ga0116127_1000837_pt1 | contig 23203 bp, 19 predicted proteins | sample June2015DPH_16_1_FD_89731 | JGI IMG/M metagenome (GOLD analysis project Ga0116127, IMG submission 89731) | Peatland microbial communities from SPRUCE experiment site at the Marcell Experimental Forest, Minnesota, USA - June2015DPH_16_100 | ecosystem: Environmental > Terrestrial > Soil > Wetlands... | reverse complement strand
TTTGACGGCGATGGCAAGACCTATCGGGTGAATTCCGACGGCGTGGCGTTCGCTGTGGCCGATGCGCTCAAGGCCATCAAATTGATTTTCATCACGGCGCAGGACGGCTTGCGTTACAACGGCCAGCTCATCCGGCAGATGCTCGTGGCGGAACTGCAGAAGTTGTTGCAGCAAAATGCCGCCGGGTTTTCGCCGGAAACGCTCTCGAAGGCGCAACACGCCGCGCTCGCCTGCCTGGCCGGGATTCCGCGCGTCCACATCATCAATGGCAAGGTGGACGAGGGTCTGCTCGCGGAAGTTTTTTCCAATGACGGCATTGGCACGCTTATTTATGCCAACGAATATCAGCAAATCCGGCCCGCGAAGAAAAAGGACATCCGGGCCATCCAATTGCTGACGAAGGCGGCGGTCGAGGCGGATGAACTGGTCAAGCGCACCCGGGCGAGCATTGAGAAAAGCCTGGGCGATTATTACCTCTTCGAGATTGACAAAAATCCGGTCGCGTGCGTTGCGCTGCACGTTTATCCCGAACAGAAAAAGGGCGAGCTGGCGTGCCTTTACGTCAATCCGTCGTTTGAAAACCAGGGCATTGGGCGGAAACTGATTCAGTTTGTGGAAAACAAAGCACGCGAAATGAGCCTGGGCGAGCTGATCACGCTCTCAACGCAGGCGTTCACGTATTTTCAATCCAAGGGCGGCTTCGCCGAAGGCACGCCCGACGACTTGCCGCCCGCACGCCGGGAAAAATACGAGCAAAGCGGAAGAAATTCCAAAGTGCTTGTGAAGAGGCTGGCCAAGCCCGCTGGACAGTAGGGGTAGTAACTCAAATGCAAACAATCATTGACTTGAAATCGGGCGTGGATTAGACCGGCTGCATTGGAAAGAAAGGTCACTATGAAAAACACGTCAGTCATCTTGGCGAGTTGCGTCACGTTTTTATTTTCCGCCACCATGTCGGCTTCAGCCGTTCCAGTCACCTTTCAGGTGAATCTGGAGTATCAGGTTACCAATGATACGCCCACATTTGATCCGAATAATGACACGGTTGAAATCAGGGGGGATTTTAATAATAATAACTGGAACTCGGGATTCCCCCTGGTAAGAGTCGGCAATACGACTTCATACACCAACACTTATGACATCACCAGCCCGTCTCCGGGCGGCTTGGTTCAGTTCAAGTTCCACACTTATGGGCCGTCCGAAGATAACTGGGAAAGCCTTCAGAGCTACATATATACAAACGGCTACGGCAATCGGGCGTTCATTCTCTCCAGCTCGGCGCAGACGTTGCCACCGGTCTATTTCAGCGACCAGTGGGGCGGCACGATCCTCCTGACCGTTCAGGTGGACATGACCCCCCAGATATTGGTCGGCAATTTTATTCCTGGCGACGACACACTCGAAGTGAGAGGTTCATGGGACGGGTTTTCCTCAGGAGTGACCCTCACCAACAATCCTGCGAGCGCGACTTCCAACATTTATGCCATGACGTTCAACATTGCCAGCCCCGCCCCCGGCGGACTGGGCGCCTACAAATTTCATCATTACGGCTCCTCGCCCGACACATGGGAATCCATTGACAACCGAATCTTTCTTGCCACCAATCCGGCCACGTTGTTGCCGCTCGTTTACTTCAATAATCAGGACACGAACGATCTTCTCTTTGCGGACACGCTTGTAACCTTCAGCGTGAACATGACCAACGCCGTGGGAATTGATTTCTATGTGTTCAATCCTGGCGAGGATCCGGTTTACATCAACGGTGATTTTTTGGGTTGGTGGGCTTGGGATTTTCCCCCGCCACCGTCGCAATGCCAGATGTTCCCGGTTGGAAACAGCGAGGTCTATACCAACACGCTGCTGATTCCCAAAGGAAACCCTGTGGCGCTGACCTACAAGTATAGCATCGCGGAATATGGCAATGACGCTGCTGACAATGAAGCCGGTTTCGAGGAAAACCACGTCCGTTACATACGCAACACCGGCAGTTGCGTCCTGCCGATGGACACCTTTGGCACGCAACTCGTCGAACCCGTTGTCGGCTCATTGAATATTGGCCAGCCCGTATCCGGAAATGTCAACGTCACTTGGGACGGCCACATTGGAATTCATTTACAAACCTCCACTAATCTGGCTCTCGGAGTCTGGAATGACCTGCCAGCAACAGAAGGCTTTAACTCCACCAATTATCCTGTCGGTGCTGGAACAACTTTCTTCCGCTTGGTGAAGCCATAAACACTCTTCTGGCGCGTCGAAATTGAAAAACTGCTTGTCCAATTTTTTTTTGCCTGCAAAAAATATGGCATCGTTCCAACGCCCTGCGTCCTCATCGTGAGCGTCGCAAGCCAAAGCGTTTCGCTTTTTGAAAATTCCTATTTGCGTAGCGGCGGTCGGCCGACCGCCGCATTTCCCGGCTCTCTGCCGAGAGCCGCTACGGGGGAATTTCAATTCGTAAAAAAAATCCGCTGCTCCACTTCACGCTTTGGCATCAGCCAGGTCGCCGGCTCGAACGGCACGCCGCTCGGGTTGCATCGCGTCGTGGAAAAAATTGGCGGCGGCTGGCCCATCGGAACGGTTTTTGAAGGACGCAAGCCGGTTGGTTACACCTGGCAGGGGATGCCGGACGCAAAAATCACCACGCGCATCCTGTGGCTCGAGGGACTGGAGCCGGGCTTCAACCGCGGCGGCAACGTGGATTCGCAAGCGCGCTATATTTACATTCATGGCACCGGTGACGAGACGACGATCGGCCGGCCCATGTCGTGCGGCTGCATCCACCTCGCCGACGATGATTTGATTCCGCTCTTCGACAAGCTGCCGGGCGGCACACTGGTGTGGATTGGTGAAAATTGATTCGTAGCAGCCGATGCCTGCCGGGTCGTAGCACTTGGTGCGAAGACTGGTGAGGAGGCTCATTATTTTCGATTTACGATATACGATTTACGCGGTGTGCCTGAATCGTAAAGCAACTCGTAAATCGTAAATCGCATATCGTAAATTCAGTCAGAGCCTCGTTACCTCGGCTGCTACAACTCATTAGGCGGTTTTGAGGTGGGAAAAGATGCGGGAGACGAACACGGAAGCATCAAACGGTTTGACGATATAATCGGCGGCGCCAAGTTCAAAGCAACACTGCCGGTTTCCCTCATCCGGACGTCCGGAAACAAAAATGACCGGTATGCGGCATAAATGAGGGTCTTGTTTCAAACGGCGGCAAACTTCCAGACCGCTGGTGTCCGGCAAATCAATGTCCAGCGTGATCAAGTCAAACTTTCCCTCCTTGGCCAGCCGCACGCCTTCCGCCCCGGTCCGGACGCTCGTGGCTTCACAGCCAGCCCGCTTTAACAGATAAAGCATCGTATCCGAAACCGACGGCTGGTCTTCAACGACCAGGATTTTTGGTTTGAGGAGGGGTGCGGTCATGGCTCGGTCGTTTGTTTTCCGGGAGTGCTGTGGCGGGCCAGTTTTTCGCGGATGGCGTTGCGGACGAATTTGGAACGGTCCGAATCTTCTTTTCTGGCACCCTGATCCAGCCGCGGCATGAGCTTTCCCGGCACCCAAACCGACAGCAACTTGCCCTTTGGCTTTTTCCCTGAGCCACGCTTCATGACATGGTGTATATATTCAATCTATACTTATGTCAACATTTTTTTGGTTTTTTTGGTGACAAAGAAGTATATATGAACCGCCATGCCCAATCAGCGCGCACCAGGTCAAAAATTGCTGCCCATTGCCGTGGACGAGAAATTTCTCCGGGAATTGGACGCCGGACTGGGGCCGGCCGGCTACCGGAACCGTTCGCAATTCATCCGGGACGCCATCATCGAAAAATTATTGCGCGCGGACATCTCCCTTTCCAAGGAACTGGCTTTGCCGCCGCATCGAATTGGAAAGAGCAGGGGGGCTTCCGCCAAGAGCCGTTATCCGATTCACCACCCGTCCGAATATGCGTTGAACGAGAAGGCGGATTCAAAAAAAGGCGGGGTTTCAGGACGGAAATCCGGCTCAAAGTAAGAGCCTTGCTTTTTTGAGGCCGGAAGCGGTTCAGGCCACGGTTGCCAGGGAGGCCGGGCAGGGATGCCCATTGAAAAACAACCACCCTCCGAATAAAAACCAGAGCCGGTCTGCTGTCCGCGCGTGCGAAAACCGATTCGGGCGACAGTCGCCAAGGAGGTGGGGATGAAGGATCCCGCTGAAAAAACGACTGTCCGCCCGAACCAAAATCTAAAACCCAGATTGTCTCCGCCGCGCATCAAAAAGCATTTGCGCAGCTAATCTTAAATTGAAAAGAACCAATCGGACGCTTTCAGGCTGTAATGGAAGCCGGTTTCATCCTCATAACCAACCGGCACCCGGGTTTCGATCGCGGCACGCAATTTCGCGATGATTCGAACCGGAAACCTGACCTCATGCCAGGCAATCCGCAGGGGGTTGCTGGCCGATGACGAAGACATCGTTTGTTCAACGTGGCGTTCCGCTAATTGACTGCCAGCAATCATGTTATGACCCTCCACCCCCAGACCGAAATGTGCTCGCCATTTTTTGGCGACAACTTAGCAATAATTGCAGAATCAATCCGACCGGTTTGTCGGACCATTGGTGAAGGAAGAACGACCACGGGTTGCGAAGAACGCTGGAAACTTCGCACTTTTCACTTTGGCTTTTTGGCTTACCTTCTTTCCCCATGACTTTGAATGAGCAGATGACGCGACTGGCCAGACAGGCCAGGGTGGCGTCGCGCGAACTCGCCCAACTCACGACGGCGGAGAAAAATTCGTGTTTGCTCGCGATGGCGGCCGCGCTCGAAAAAAACGCCGACGCCATCAAATCGGCCAACGCGCTGGACGTGGACGCCGCCGTGAAGTCCGGCCTCTCATCGGCCATGCTCGACCGCCTCAAGCTCGACGACAAACGCATCGCTGCGATGGCGAAAGGGTTGCGCGAAGTGGCGGCGCTGGCGGATCCGGTTGGAAGAATCCTGGACGAACGCGTCCGGCCCAATGGCTTGAAACTCCAAAAAATTTCCACGCCCATTGGCGTGGTGGTCATCATTTACGAATCACGTCCCAATGTGACGTCGGACGCGGCGAGTCTTTGTTTCAAATCCGGCAACGCCACGATTCTGCGCGGCGGCAAAGAAGCGTTAAACTCGAATCAAACCATCGCGCGAATCATGATTGAGGCGGGGAAACAGGCGCTCGCGAAATTTCCCGAATACGCGATTCAGGTCGTACCCGTGGCCGATCGCGAGGCGATTCCCATTTTGCTTTCGCTCACGCAATACATTGACCTTTGCATGCCACGCGGTGGCGAAGGTTTGATTCGCGCCGTGGCCGAGTGCTCCAAAGTGCCGGTCATCAAACATTACAAGGGCGTCTGCCACGTTTTTGTGGACGCCGACGCGGATTTGAAAATGGCCGGGGAAATCGCGTTGAACGCGAAAGTCCAGCGCCCCGCCGTGTGCAACGCGATGGAAACACTGCTCGTGGACAAGGCCGTCGCGGAAAAGTTTCTTCCGCAGATAGCGGCGCGACTCTGGGAAAAGCATGTTGAACTGCGGGCGGATGAGGATTCGGTGAAGCTGCTTGACGCAATACGCAATACGCAACACGCAGCGAAAATCCGGCGGGCGACCGAGCAGGATTTTTACACCGAATACAACGACTACATTTTGAACGTTCGCATCGTGGACGGCGTGAAAGCGGCGATTAACCACATCAATCAATACGGCTCGGCGCATTCGGACAGCATCGTCACGAAGAACGAGGCGCACGCGAAGCAATTCCTCGCCGAGGTGGATTCCGCGGCGGTTTACTGGAACGCCTCGACGCGGTTCACCGATGGCGCCGAGTTCGGCATGGGCGCGGAAATCGGCATCAGCACCGACAAAATCGGCGCGCGCGGCCCGATGGGCTTGGAGGAATTGACCAGCTACAAGTGGCTTGGCCTCGGCACCGGCCAGGTGCGGACCTGATTTATCAAATACAAATTGTCCGCGGGTATTTTTGGTTTTGAATCAGGTCGCCAGCCGTACAACCGGATTTGTGTCCTCTTCATTGGTTACACTCGAAAAGATGCGTTGGCATGATTTCTGGTGTAATATTTCCAAATATTCATGGAAACCCTTCTTTTGAGACGCCGGGCACATCACCAATGGTCGTGCTGGCTGCTGGCGGCTTTGGCTCTTCAATTGACAGCGCGTGCCGACCAGATAATTTACGACGACGCGCTGGAAAATGGCTGGGCAAATTGGAGTTGGGCGACGGTGAATCTGGCCAACACCAGCACGGTCCACAGCGGCTCGGATTCCATCAGTGTGACAGCGAACAACACTTCCAGTAGCTGGCAGGCCCTTTACCTGAGTGTTTCGGCAACGAATACCAGCCGCTTTACCAACCTGACATTTTGGATCAACGGCGGAACGGGCGGTCAAGCGGTGCTGGTTCAAGGCATTTTGGGCGGCACTGCACAAACACCAGGCGTTCAAATCGGGCCACTGCCTACAAACTTATGGCGGCAGGTTACTTTGTCCATGTCCGCACTCGGTGTGGCCAACCAGGCAAATTTCACCGGCTTTTGGCTTCAGGCCGAAGGTAGTTCGACCATTCCGACGTTTTATGTGGATGACATTTCTCTGGTTACCAATGCTGTCGTGTCCGGCACCAACGCGCCGGTTTCCATCACGGTTAATGCGCAGGCGAGCCGGAACCCAATCAGCCCGCTGATTTATGGCGTGGCCTTTGCGTCCTCGAACCAGGTGGCGGATTTGAATTTCACCATGAACCGGTCGGGTGGGAACGCCGAGACGCGTTACAACTGGCAGCTTAACGCTCATAATCACGCCGCCGATTGGTATTTCGAAAGCATTGATGACGGGAACGCCACCCCCGGGGCGTCGGCGGACGATTTTGTGGCCAACAGCCGGAATGGCGGGGCCCAGGCGATGATCACCATTCCCATGATTGGCTGGATGCCCAAGCTGGGTTCCAACCGCGGCAAACTTGCCAGTTATTCCATTGCCAAATACGGTCCGCAAACTGGCAACGACTCGGAGTGGATGCCGGACGCAGGCAACGGCATCAGCGTCACCAACGACACGCCCATCACGTGGAACGACCGCAATGATGCCAATTTTTCAACCAATTCGGTTTTTCAACAGGGCTACGTGCAACACCTGATAAGTCAGTGGGGATTGTCCACCAACGGCGGCGTGCGTTATTATATCATGGATAACGAGCACAGCATCTGGTTCTCGACGCATCAGGATATCCATCCGGTGGGGCCGACGATGCAGGAAATCTGGACCAATATGCTTACCTACGCGAGCATGGTAAAATCCAACGATCTCAATGCGCTGGTTTGCGGGCCGGAGGAATGGGGCTGGAACGGCTATCTTTACAGTGGTTACGACCAGCAATGGTCCGGCCAACACGGAGATTACAATCCGGCGGATTATCCCGACCGCTCTTCCCACAATGGCTGGGATTATATGCCCTGGCTGCTCAACCAGTTCCATCAATACTCCACTACCAACACCAACCGGCGATTACTGGATTATTTCACCGTTCATTGTTATCCGCAGGAAGGCAGCGTCAGCGGAAACGCGGTGGACTCCGCGACGGAGTTGTTGCGGAACCAATCCACCCGCGTGTTCTGGGACACCAATTACGTGGATCCCAGTTGGATTAATACCAATATTATGCTCATTCCCCGGATGAAGATTTGGGTCGCGACCAATTATCCCGGCACGAAGATCGGCATCACCGAATACAACTGGGGGGCCGAACCGTACATCAACGGTGCGACCGCCCAGGCCGATATTCTTGGCATCTTTGGAAGTCAAGGTCTTGATCTGTCCACGCGCTGGGAGATACCCGACCCGAGTACGCCCACCTATCTGGCCATGAAGATGTATCGCAATTATGATGGCAACAAATCCACCTTCGGTGACACGAGCATTCTTACGGTCGTGCCCAACCCCGACAATCTGTCCGCCTTTGGTGCCGTGCGAACCAGCGACGGTGCGATGACGTTCATGGTCATCAATAAGGACCTCAACAATGCAACGCCCATAACAGCAAACATCACCAACTTCAATGCCACTGGGACGGTCCAACGCTGGCAACTAACCTCCGCCGACGTCATTAACCAGCTTGCAAACATCACACTCACGAATGGAGTTCTCAGCGATATGGTTCCGGCTCAGAGCATCACGCTTTATGTTTTGCCTGCCTTGAACGCTTTCAATTTGCAAGCCGGCGCCAGGAACTCAACCAATCAACTGGCACTTTGGCTCAATGGACAAGCGGGGCTGACTTATATTCTTCAATCTACCACGGACCTCTTTCACTGGGGGGCCGTCAGCACCAACACGCTTTCCAGCAATTCCTTCCCCTACCTGGTCGCCACGACCAACACGGCAAAAATGTTTTACCGCGGTCTTTTCAACTCGCCGTAACGGAAATTGTCTCCACAAGTCCCGTTGCCAGTTCCTTTGCCGGGCCGTCATGTCGCGCCATTGGGGAACAAGCCCATTCCGCACTCTGACGAGGTGCGGCTACGAGATGGCGGTGATAGGGCTTCGACATCAAACCGCTTTGCGCTATGCTTATCGCGTGATGCCGGACATACAATCGCTCACCTATGCCGAACGGGCCGCGCGCTTCATCCGTGAAGTGCTCCCGCCCGGCGGTTTGTTCGCCGGGCTCGACTGGCGGATTTCGCCGACGCCATTTCCGCTGGGTGAAAATCTGGTGAAGGAAATTGAATCGCTGGGGCGTGTGCTGCTGCAATTCTATCGGGCGGTCAATCTGCTTTACCGCAAAAGCGCCGAAGGCAAACAGCCGGAATGGATCGCCCGCTGGCTCGATCTCGGCAAGCCGGCGGAACTCATCGCGCTCCAGCGTTCGCCGGCATTCAAAAACGACGTGCCGCGGGTCATACGCCCTGATTTGCTGCTGACAGAGCAGGGGATCAGCATCACGGAATTGGATTCCGTTCCCGGCGGCATCGGGCTGACGGCGTGGCTGAATCAGACGTATGCGAAAGTAGCGCAGGCGTCTCGCCTGCCAAGCACCGAAGGCGCGACACTCGGATCTTCGAAGGACAGGCGAGACGCCTGTGCTACTTTAATCGGCACCGCCGACGGCATGTTGCGCGGGTTCGCCTCCATCTTCGGCGATGCAAAACGCGTTTACATCATTGTTTCCGAAGAGGCAGCAACCTATCGGCCCGAGATGCAATGGCTGTGCGAACAACTCGGCCCGCGATTCACGGTTCACGATTCACGTTTCAACGAGTTTGCCGATGGCGACGCGGTGTACCGTTTCTTCGAGTTGTTTGACCTGGCCAACGTGCCGAATTCAAAAAAGATTTTTGAACTAGCCGCCGAAAAACGCATCCGCCTCACGCCGCCGCCCAAGCCGATATTCGAGGAGAAAATGCTCTTCGCGCTTTTATGGAATCGCAATCTGCACGACTTCTGGCGGCAGGAACTCGGTGAGAACTTTTTTGCGCGGTTAAAAAAGCTGATTCCCTACACGTGGATCGTTGATCCCTTGCCGTTGCCGCCGCAGGCGGTGATTCCGGAGTTGAATCTCACGGATTGGCAACAGCTCAAAACGCTTTCGCAAAAGGAACGCGATCTGATTTTGAAAGTGTCGGGCTTCTCGGCCCATGCCTGGGGCGCGCGCGGAGTTTTTCTCGGCAGCGATTTGTCGCACGAGGACTGGGCAAGGGCGGTGGATGATGCCATTCAACAGTTCGAACAATCGCCGCGCGTTCTCCAGCGTTATCACAAACCCGCACTCGTGGAAGCGCAGTGGTTTGATTTCGGGAAGAACGAGGTCGTGCCGATGAAAGGCCGCGTGCGGCTGTGTCCGTATTATTTTGTGGCCGGTGATGGCGACACGGCGCGACCGCAACTTGGCGGGGTGCTGGCGACAATCAATCCGGCAGATAAAAAAATCATTCACGGCATGACCGATGCCGTTCTTGCGCCGTGCGCCGTGTAAATTATAAATCCAATATGATTCGCTCACCACGTGCCACAGCTGCGGAAATTGTCCGCCATTTGCAAACAGCGGGCTTCAGCGCGTTCTGGGTCGGCGGCTGCGTGCGCGATGTTTTGCTGGGACGCGAGCCGGGCGATTACGACATCGCCACGTCCGCGCGGCCGGAGCAGGTCGAAAAACTGTTCAAACGCACCGTCGCCGTCGGACGCAAATTCGGTGTGATGGTCGTCGTTGAACACGGCCGGCCATTCCAGGTCGCCACGTTTCGCGCCGAGGCGGATTATCGCGACGGCCGGCACCCGGAACAGGTCACGTTCGGCGACGCCGAAGCCGATGCGCAGCGGCGCGATTTCACCGTGAACGGACTTTTCTACGATCCGGTCGCGGAAAAGCTCCACGATTGGGTCGGCGGTGAAAAAGATTTGCGCGCGAAAATCATCCGCACCATCGGCTCGCCGGGCGAGCGGTTCGCCGAGGACCATTTGCGTTTGCTGCGCGCGGTGCGGTTTGCCGCGCAACTGGGTTTTGAAATCGAGCCGCAAACCTTTGCCGCGGTCAGGACACTCGCGCCGAAAATTGAACTCATCAGCGCCGAGCGGATTCGTGACGAACTCATCAAATTGTTCTCGCCGCCGCACGCCGCGCGGGGGCTGGATTTGTTGCTCAAAAGCGGATTGCTTCCCGGCGTTTTGCCCGAAGTCATCACCACGATTGCGTGCGAGCAATCGCCGGATTTTCATCCCGAAGGCACGGTATTTGAGCACGTCCGGCTGATGCTGGAGAAAATGGCGACGGACCCGCCTCCGCCGCGAAGCGGCTTCGGCGCGGCCAGCGCGCATCCCTCGCTGCCGTGGATGGTGATTTTGCATGACATCGCCAAGCCGGCCACGGCCGAGCGCGATCCCGCCACGGGCAAAATTCATTTTTACGGCCACGAAAAAGTCGGCGCGGCGCTGGCGGGAAGGATTTTGCAGCGGTTGCGCTTTCCAAAAAAGCAAACGGACGAAATCGTCGCGTGCGTGCGGCAGCACATGCAATTCAAGGACGTGAAACAAATGCGCAAGGCCACGCTGCGGCGACTGCTGTTGCGCAAGACTTTTCCGCTCGAACTCGAATTGCATCGGCTGGATTGCCTCGGCTCGCACGGCGCGCTGGATCATTACGAATTTTTGGTGCAGCAGGCGGCGGAATTGGAGAAACAGCCGGCGATTCGACCGCCGTTGCTCACCGGCAACGATTTGATTGCACTGGGCGTGAAACCTGGTCCGGCGCTGGGTGCATTGCTCGCGGAAATCCGCGAAAAACAGTTGCAGGATGAACTGAAAACGCCGCGCCAGGCAAAGGCGTGGGCGAAGAAACGGCTGCTGACGCATGGCTGACGAACCGGTTCAATTGCCGATTGACGGCGTGCTGGATTTGCACACGTTCCAGCCGCGCGAGGTGAAGGATCTCGTGCCGGATTATCTGGCCGTGTGTCAGGAACGGGGCATCCTGCAGGTGCGCATCATTCACGGCAAGGGCGTTGGCAACCTGCGGCGCACGGTACACGCGATTCTGGCCAAACATCCGGCCGTGGTGTCCTTCACACTCGATCACCCGCAGTTCGGCGGCTGGGGCGCGACCCTCGTGCAGTTGCGTCCGGCGTAGCGGCGGTTGGCAAACCGCCGCCGATATCTGCGGCTTTCTTCCGAAAGCCGCTACACGAATTTATTTCAGCGGCTCCAAAGAAACTTTCCGGATTTCGAATTCGCCGCCTTCGCTTTGAAAGCCAATCGCGCCGGCGGTCACGGTGCATTCAGTTCCTTCGTTCATGAACTTGCCGTTGACGTAGGCTTTGACGTCATTGCCGTCGCACACGGTTTTGACGGTGTCCCATTCGCCAACAGGTTTTTCATTGGACGGGCCGTGTTTGGGGACGGGCGTATTGGCGTCCATGCCCCGGTGTTCCTTGGATTCCGCGCCGGCCATGTAAATCAGGTCGCCTTGGTTGTTGTGTTTTCCCTGGTTCTGGATGCACATCGGCCAGACCTTGTCCGGCAATTGCATGTGGACGAGGATGCCCGTGTTGTCGGCCTTCGGCGCGACCTTCACGAAACGCCACTCCACCGTGAGCTGGTAATCGCGATAAGCCTGTTGAGTGCGCAAGTAGCCGTTCGGTTTGCCGGTGCAATGAATCACGCCGTTGGTGACAGTCCAGGCCAGCGCGGGGTCGGCATTCGACTTCATGCAAAACGTCCAGCCGGTGAAATCCCTGCCGTTAAAAAGTTCGATACGGTTGGTCGGCGTGATAATTTCCTGCGCGGTGGCAGTGCCGGCCACCGCGAACGCGAGACAAAGCCAAATGATGGCGGATTTCATCCGCGAAAAATCACGGCCCGACTGGCGCGAGTCAAGCACGATGGTATGAGCGGAGCTAGTTGGACTTGGTCTGAAACACCAGCAAATACGGCACAGCAGAATGGCCTTGCGCGTCCTTGAAGCCGTGAAAGTTCTGGCTGTTGAGCCAGTAACCGTACGTCTTGTTCGGTTCCAGTTTCACCTTCAGGATGCACGTGCGATGAGTGGTGTCGTAGTGAGGCTTCCCGATACTCGGCGCGTCGGAATCCTTCCACGCGGTGCTCCAGGTCCAGGATTGGTCCATCATGTCCTTGCTGAAGGTGACCTTGATTTCGACCTCGCCAGGCGCGACTTCCTTGTTGCCGGCTTCAGGCACGGTTTTCACGACCACCGGCGCCATGGAATCAACATCCTGCGCGCGGCCGATCTGCGGCGCGAATTGACAAATCGCGCCGATGATGAGTGTGGTAAGCAATGTTTTCGTTTTCATATTTTTAATTCTTGGTTTTCAGTTTTGTTTGGTCTGGAAAATCAGCAAATCGGCGACGATTTTCAGTTCAATCCGGAACTCGTGGTTCCGCCTGGACTGCTCCAGCCGAGTCTTCCGCTCATCTCTCCGTTGCTGCCATCTTTAATGGTGAGGAAACGCTTTTCATCCGGCAATGGAGTTTCCTGTTTGAACAACTTAAACCCGTCTTTCCTGGCATTGATGCCGGTCATGGCTGGCGGCTGAAAAGCGGCATCGGGCAAAGGCTGGTTGAGTTGCTCGTAGTGGAATCGAAATGTCTCGGAACCGTATTGGCTGTTTTCGATGACCTGTACAGGCAAAAGCGTTTCGGCGTCTATCCACCATTCCAATTTGGCGGCAAAGACGCGGTCGTTTTCATTTTGCGGTTGCCGGACCATCCAGCTTTGGACGCGATGGCAGGCGCGCCCTTCAAATTGCGTCTGGCCTTGATAAACCAGCCGCCCTTTCGCAATGGCCTCTGCCACCGTAAATTTCGTCAAGGTGAATGGATCGGCTACTGACGTGTAAATGTCCGGCACCAGCGCCGCCGGACTGCTGTCGAGCCGGTGTCCATTTGGGTCATCCGCGTAAAGCCAGCAGGTTTTTCCGTCGTTTCCCAAAATGAATGCCTTCAAATTCATTATTTCCGAAATGTCGGCATAGATTTGATTGGTGCCCTGCCACTTGAAGGTGGCCGAATTGGCCATGATCCATTTGAAAGATTCCTTTCCGCCAAAAAATCTTGTCCACTGGACTGTTTCCGTGCCGGAGTTTAACCGTGCGCGGGCGGCTTTCATCGAGGACACCAGTTGTTCCAGCCGGGGATCTTTTGCGGCGGTGGCGATGAGGTTCCGTTGCCCGCTGGAGTAACTGTTGGTGCCGATCTGGCATCGGATCACAATGGGATCGCTGGCCACGCCATCGGCGCTGTAAAAGCCATCCAACGTCAGCCTCGTGTCGTTGTCTGGCGGCAAGACCACAGGAACTGTGAATTGGTGAGACGACGGGTCAAAATCGAAAGCGGGAATCTGCGCGGGCAGGTCGAAAGACGAACCGGTCTTCCGCAAATAGGGAAAACCCTGGTCGGGCGGCATCATCGGTTGGTCAAAAGTAATTTCCAGCAGTGTCAGCACCGGCAGGGTTTCGCCGGACGCCGGTGAAATCCGGATGACGTTGGGTTTGACCGCACCCGGTTTAACCACAACGGGTTTGGTGGTGAAATGCCAGCGGTAATCGCCTGCGTAGGTCAGGTTTGTGGTTCGGAACCCTCCAGAACCGGTGGAACTCGATTGTGCCATCAGTTCGTTCGTCTGACCCGGAACCAGCCGCACGGGAATGACAAATTCGTTCCTGGCCGGCTCGTAGCGGGGTTGGCCATCGGGCACAAAACCGCCGGACGACCAGTTTATTCCCATGACATTCGGATTCATGGACTGGTCGAAGCGGATGCGCAACTCCTGCCTCGGATCCACATTTGTCGCTCCGTCCGCCGGCGACACGGAAACCACGTTGGGACGGTTCGGCCCCGCCGGTTCCGTTTGCGGGACGCTGGCCGAAGGTTTTTCCGATTTTTCTTTTTCCGCCGCGCCGGTGCAGAAGGTGAGAAGATAAGGCACGGCGGGATGCCCTTGTTGGTCCTTGAAGTTTTGGAATCCGTCCGTGTTCAACCAGCAGGCGTAGGTTTTGCCGGGTTCGAGCTTCACCTTCCAAACGCACGTCTTGTGGTCGCTTTCGTACCGGGGGTCTCCCACGGATTCCCCGGTGGAACCCTCCCAGGCCTGGCACCAACTCCAGGATTTGTCGGTCATCTCCTTGCTAAAGGTGACTTTGATTTCGACGATGCCGGACGAAACGTCCCTGGCGCCGGCTTCGGGCACTGTCTTCACCACCACGGGCGGGGCGGTTTCCAATGATAATGGGCCGGTGCCTGGGTTTTGGGACGAGCGCGAATCAAATGCGGCGACATACTCTGCCGTTTTGGCCTGGGTATCCACCATGAAGAAACGATGCGAACCACCCTTGGTATCAACATAGACAGTCATGTCTTTGGGTTCGGGAATCATGGCGTTCATGCCGGCGTGCCAGCTGGACCTGAATTTGGCGTTGACGATGGCCTGCATCTGAATCATCAGATTGGTGTTGCCGCCGGCGAGCACCGTGTCGGTGGGAAACAAGCGGTCAACCTGTCCCGGGTGAAACCGCAGCCAGACGTGGGCGACGGCTTCATCCTGTTTTGCGACGGGGCTGGTCAGCGTCCCGCTTTCATGGGGAATCAACACCGCCCAGACAGCCCCGTTATCGCAATGACCGACCCCCAGATCGGCGGCCCCCGTCTCCACCTTGAGGGTGTCCCCGACTTTAACCACAAAGTGTGAGACACGGTAAAGGTCATCCGGCGTAAACTTCCATGGTCGGGCGTGGTCCGGCTCGGCATCGCCGGCCGTCAATTGGGTTGGATAGCGTTCGAGCAGATCAACCGCGATTACGGGTTGTGTCAGTATGGCCGGCAGCATCGCAGCGATTGAGAGACTGATGGCGAATTTTATTTTGGCTTTCATGATTTATTCCTTATTCCTTTCCAGTCGAATTTGTTTGGTTTGAAAAATCAACAGATAGGGAACCGCCGCACGACCGCCCCGATCGGTGAAATTCCGGAACTTCTCCGAGTTGAGCCAATAGGCATAGGTCCGCCCCGGCTCCAGTTTCGCCTGCAGCACACAAGTTCGTTGGTCGGTTTCGTAATGGATCTGGCCAACCGTTTCCGGGGTGGAGTTTTCCCAGGCAGTGGACCAACTCCATCCGCCATCTGCCATTTCCTTGCTGAACCGCACGCGGATCTCGGCGAGGCCCGGCTCGACGTCACGCGTGCCCGAAACCGGCCACGTCTCGACCACGACCGGGGGCAATCCCGCCACTGTCTGGCCGTAGTCGGCCGCTGATTCAACTGCGGCGGAGGCGGAGACGAAATTCGTAGAGGTTGATCCCGCTGGAGTGTTGCCGGGTTCATTCGCCGCCGGCGGTGCTTCAATCCTGAAGCGCAATCCTTCGCTCAGATGTTTCTCCTGCGCCGCCTTGAGCATCTGGCGCGCCAGGTCGTCCGCCTGACCCGAATCAACCAGTTTTTGCCCCCAGCTTTCGGCCTGGTCAAATTTCCCTTCGAGCAAATAGAGCCGCGTCAATCCGTACCAGGCGGCCGGCGCCTGGGGCGCCGCCTTGAGCAGATACGTCTCGGCCTGATCGTATATTCTTCGTGACAAATAGATTTGGCCGAGGCCGTTCAGCGCACCCGGCTGGTTGGTATCCAGCGAAATGGCCTTTTGAAAAGCCTTCTCGGCCTCTTTTATTTTACCTGAATTGAAGGTCGCCCACCCCAGTCCGTTCCACGCGTTTGCGTAGTTGGGGGCCAGTCGAACTGCTTCCTGAAATTTCGCTGCCGCTTCGTCCAATTTCTGTGCCTGCCACAATTGCCAGCCCTCTTTTGCCAGTTGTGAAGCGTCGCCGGACGTTTGATCGGTCTCCGATATCCAACTCGATTCACGTTCTTCAAGCGCTTCGGCCTTGGTTCCAAAACAGAGCGCGGCGAATGATTTGCCGTCGGCAGACATCGAGATGTGTGGCAAGCCCGGAACGACATGAGAATCGGTCAATTCAAAATAGCCGTGTCCGTTGGAAATTTGCATCCGCTGCTTGGCGTCTTCGGGAACGTTCTTGTTTGTCGAAGTGATATAAAGCGCGAGCGTTGCGTTATTGTGACTGACGAGAGTATAATGACCCTTGACTATCATCCAGTTTTTGAATCGCGCAACGGTATCAATTTCAATCGAATCGCCTTTGGGAAAATAGGCTTGGCCAATGTAATGTTGAAACGGTGGGAGTAATGGGAGTACCTTGAAGAAAGCTCCCAGGAAAAAATCGTTGAATCCCTTGACAAGGCAAAGAATCACCGCCATGAAAAACAGCAGCGCGCTAATTTTTTTCCAAAAATTGCTTCCGCGAAAAGAAAATATCTTGAATTGTTCGGGTTTGTAGCCGCGCTGCTTGCCCCAAACAGTGGAGCAGTAGAATTTTCGCATCACCCGCACTTGGATGGGAAGGCAGACAATGAGAACCAGCCCAGCAACTCCCATCACATTCCAAAGAGTGGGCGTGAATCCCAAAGTTTGGATGCCCCAAACCACTGCTACCATAATCGTTGCATACACAGCTCCGGTGGTGCCTGAGATCAACCTTAATTGATTCCTTTCCTTTTTCGTGAGATGGCTGGCGAGTTCGCGCATTTCCGTGGAATAAAACGGCGCCCGTTCCATTCCCAACCAACTCCATGACGCCGAGCCGGACGGCTCGTCAGCCGATATGCGGGACAATGAATCAGGCGCGACGCCCGATTCGGCAGGCGGGACGCCCGCGCTACCGGTCGCCACAATCGTCTCCACCTGGGTTTTGATTTCACTGACTTGCTGATAACGCCGTTCCGGTTCTTTTTCCAGTGAACGGAGCACGACTTCATCCAGCCGCACGTCAATTTGCATTCCGTGCGTGCGGAACGACGGCGGCTGGAATTTTCCGAGCGGCAGCTCGCCGGTGAGCATTTCATAGAACACGACGCCGAGCGAATAAATGTCCGCGCGATGGTCCACCGTCTGCGGCTTTTCCAACTGTTCTGGCGCCATGTAATGCGGCGTGCCCACCACGTCGCGCACGCCGGTCAGCCGGAAATCTTTCGGTTCCTGCCCCAGGATTTTCGCCAGGCCGAAGTCGGCGATTTTTACCCGGCCCTTTTTGTCAAGCAGAACGTTTTCGGGCTTGATGTCGCGGTGGACGATGCCTTCGTCGTGCGCGAACTGGAGCGCGGCGCAGATTTGCGGAATGATTTCCAGCGCCTCATGCGGCGAGAGTTTGCCGGCCTGCTCGACTTGCCGCAGGTTCGGCCCGTCCACGTATTCCATGATGAAATAATGTAGCGCAGGCGTCTCGCCTGCATCCGGCGCGGCAGGCGGGACGCCTGCGCTACGTTGGACCTGCCCGAAGTCGTAAACGGCGACGATGTTCGGATGGCTGAGCTTGGCGAGCGCGCGCGCTTCGCGGGTGAACCGTTCGGCAAAATCCAGGTCGCCGTCGGAACGCGGCGCAAGAATTTTCAGGGCGACCAACCGATCCAGAGCCGGCTGCCGCGCCTTATAGACCGCGCCCATGCCGCCCTTGCCGATGAGTTCAAGAATTTCGAGTTGCGGAAAAAGTCTGGCGAGGTTGGGAATCGTGGGGGGTACGAATGGCGGTGTTCCCGGCGGAGCGCCGCCTTCGGTTGCGATGCCGCGTTGCAGCAGGCAGGCCGGACAAAGCCCTTCCGACACGTCCGGTTTCAGTTCCGCGCCGCATTGCGGGCATTGGCGGGGAATGATTTGAGTTGGCGGAACGACGGGTGGCGCGGGAATCGTTTTCCCGCCGATTTTATCAAGAATGAGGCCAAAAATACCCAGTTCAATCTTCATCCTGCGCTTAATTTGTATCGCAATAAGGCAGGCGATTACGGTAGTGACCAACCAAGTCAAAACGAACACTCCGCCGCCTGCGTCTGCCAAAATCACATTTTTCATAAGCTAGATTGCAAATTCTTCATTCCACCCGTTACTGAAGAAAAAACAGCCGGAGGTTACGGAAATTATCCAACGAAAATGGAAGATGGAGGATGGAGGATTGAATATCACAATTGCCATCCTCCATCCTTGCTGGTCTCACCCCGCCAGCGCCGCAAACAGATTCCGGATTTCGTCCTCCACCTCGCCGGGACTGGCGACGGTGTCCGCAATTTCCGCTCGGAGCAATTCGCGGTAACGCTGTCGCAGCCGATGCACCGCCACTTTCACCGCGCCTTCGCTCGTGCCGAGCCGGGTGGCGATTTCCGCGTAAGCAACGGTTCGGCTGGTTTCGGTGAGCGTCGGCTTCAATTGCTCGAATAATTTTTCCCTGTCGTCGCGGGCATATTCTGCGCGCAATCGGCGCAGCACCTGTTCCAGCAGCGTGAGCGCCCAACGCCGTTCAAAAATTTTCTCGGCGGTGAGATTGTCGGCTGGCTCAAACCCGCCGGAGTTTTCAGCGCTCTTGATGTCTATGGGAATCATCACCTGCCCACCGCCGCGCTTTTGCGCTTTGGCTTTGTCCCATTCATTGGCGAGAAAATGTTTCAGCGACGCGAGCAGGAACGAGCGGAACCGGCCTTTCGAGGGGTCCACGCCGGCGAGCTGTTTTTTTTCCAGCAGGCGCGCGAAAAATTCCTGGGTCAAATCCTGCGCATCGTGCGGGCGGTGACCCTGCCGCCGCACAAACGCGTAAATGGGAAACCAGTAGCTGCGGCAAAGTTTTTCCAGGGCGTTGCGCGCGTGCGGGGTGTCGTTGCGCCCGGCGGAAACCACGAGCGACCAATGCGTGGTGACAAAGACGGGTTGGCGGGGGGGCTCATTCCCGGTTGCAGTTGTTCCCGATGACGCAGTCTGTGTGGAAGTGCTCACCGGCGCGAACGTAACGCCGCCGGCCAGAAACGCAAGCCCGCTCAAGCCTGAAACTTTTTGCGCGCGAACTCGAAAACCGTCGCGGGCGAAATCGCCTTCAGGCATTCGTCCGGCTTTTCGTAGGTGCAATGCGATTTCAGGCAGGGAGAGCAGGGGAGGTCCAGCCGCAACGCATTTTCCAAATGGCCATACGGGCCGGTGCGGCGCGGCTCGGTCGGGCCGAACAAGGCAACGAGCGGCTTGCCGAGCGCGGCGGCCACGTGCATCGGGCCGGTGTCGTTGGTGACCATCAACTCGCACAGTCGCAGCCATTCGATCATTTCGGGCAGCGAAGTTTCGCCGCACAAATTCAAAGAGCGTTGTGGCTCGGCGCGCAAAATCATTTCACCGAGCGGTTTGTCCTCGGCGGCGCCGAGGATGGCAAAGCGCGTGTCGGGAAATTTTTTTGCGAGCAGGCGGATGAGTTCGGCAAAATGCTCCACCGGCCAGCGTTTGTTTTCCCAGCGGGCTCCGGGCTGGATGGCAATCCAGCGCGCGCCGTCCGTCTGCCATTTGGATTGGATGGCGGCGGCGATGGCGGGACGTTCGGGCAGCCATGTAAAATGGTTGTGGACGGGCACGCCGAGGCGCGGCAACACGGCGAGATACCAGTCCACGGCGTGGGTGTGGAACGAGGCGCGGCGGATGGCGACATCATAAAATCCCCGCGCGCCTTCACGGACTTCATCGAGGCCGATGAGAAATTGTCCGTTGGCGAGCCAGGCGAACGCGCCGCTGCGCGCGAGGCATTGGAGGTCAATGACCCAGTCGAAATTTTGCGCGCGCATCCAGCGGAGGCTGCGGAGCATTTCGGGCCAGTGCTGCGGCGCGGCCCAGCGTTTGCGTTCGAAACGGACGATGCCGGTCAAATCGGGATCGTCTTCGAGGAGCGGCGCGAGTGCGGAATCAATCCACCAGAAAATTTCGCTGGCGGGCAGATGACATTTGAGCAGCCGCAGCACGGGCAACGCCTGCACCACGTCGCCGAGCGAACTGGGTTTAAGAATTAAAATTTTCAATCAAGTAACACGTGACGAATGACCGGTGACATGACAAACCGCGCGCGGGCCGGCATCTGGTCACTTGTCACCTGTCACCCGTCACTTTGAATCACCTTCCAAATTCAAGCCGTTCGGCGAGGCGTTCGGGCAGGCCGGCAGCGCGGATTTTTTGCTGGGCGGTGGCGATGTCGTAATCGAGCCGGCGCAGTTCAATGGTTCCGGCGTCCATGTCGTAAATGACGTAGGCGGCGCGGGGGTTGTTGTCGCGCGGCTGGCCAACGGCACCGACGTTGATGAAATATTTTTTGGAGGGATCAATTTTGAATTTTGAATAGGTGCCGCCGCGGACGGCGGTGTCGCGCATGAAGGCGACGGGCACATGGGTGTGGCCGAAGAAACAGAGTTGCGTATTTTGATACGGAAAACTGGCGGCGGCGGCGAGTTTGTCAAAGACGTAACCCCAGCGTTGCGGTGCGTCGAGCGTGGCGTGAACCATCGTGAAGTTGGCGGCCATGCGGGTGTACTTGAGATCGCGCAGCCATTGGCATTCTTCCTCGGAAAGTTGTTCGCGCGTCCAGTGAACGGCGTCGGCGGCATGGGGATTGAAACCTTCCAGCGGGTCGTCGGTGGAACAGTATTCGTCATGATTTCCCTTCACGCAGGGGATGTTCATTTCGCGGACGATGGCGAGGCATTCTTTGGGATTGGCGTTGTAACCGACGACATCGCCGAGACAGACGATATGCGTCGCGTTTTGGGTTTTGATGTCAGCCAAAACGGTTTGGAACGCTTCCAGGTTGCCGTGGATGTCAGCGATGATGGCGTATCTCATTGCGTCTAGCGGACAATTTCAAAACCGTGAAATTCATTTTGTGCATCGCTCCAATTTACACTTTCGTCGCGGATAAAGCCAGCAAGTCCTGCACCACGAATGGCGTCATGAAACGCCTCCAGTTCCTCGCGGGCGCCCTCGGCAATCAATTCAACGCGTCCGTCGGGCCAATTGCGGACGATGCCGGTGACTTCAAAGCCGGTGGCGACGGTTTTCGCAGTGTAGCGAAATCCGACACCCTGCACACAGCCTGAATAAAAAATTTGCATACGACAGCGATTCATGACGGACGTGACGGCTTGCGGCTGTCCCGGCACGGCAGGATGAAGCCAAAGCCGGACGCCGGACGCAATGTTTTATTAGCAGGTGGAAAAGCTTTCTCTTTTTTTAAGATTTCTATTTGACCGTTTGGGGAATTTCCCGTAATCAGCATGGGCTGGCTCAAACCCAAAACCGAACAGTCTGGTGGCGTTGACGGTGGCGAGCGGCGCGAACAGAAATGCTGAACATAAAATCATTCCTGGCAGTGGATTTCGGGGCGGGCAGCCTCAAGCTGGCGGAGTTTGAAATCAACGAAGCCGGCGGTTTGCGTCTCAAAAATTTTTCCATCAAACCGCTCGGCCTCGAGGGCGCCCAGGAATCTTCCCGCGAAGCGACCGCGCTCAAGGCCTTGCGCGAGGTGCTGGCGGAAACCGGCACCAAGGCGCGGGACATCAACGTCTGCGCGCCGGGTTTTCAGGTATTTTCCAAATTCGTCAAACTCCCGCCGGTGGACGCGGGCAAGGTGACGCAGATCATCCAATACGAAGCGCAACAGAACGTGCCGTTCCCGCTCGCGGAGGTGGTGTGGGATTATCAAATTTTGGGTTCCAGCACCGGTGGCGAACTGGAAGTCCTGCTGGTGGCGATCAAATCCGAGGTGGTCGAAGGTCTGTTTCGCATGGCGGAGGAGGCGAAGCTGCGGTTGCAACTGTGCGACGTGTCGCCCGCGGCGTTGTGCAACGCCTTTCGCTACAACTATGGCGATTTGCAGGATTGCACGATGCTGCTGGACATCGGCGCCAAGACGAGCAACCTGCTCTTCTTCGAGAATGGCAAGGTTTTCTCCCGCAGCATCAGTTTGGGCGCGAATTCCATTACGCAGGATTTTGCGCACGAGGCGAAATTAAAATTTGAAATCGCCGAACAGAAAAAAGTTGCCGAAGGCTTCGTCAGTCTCGGCGGGGCTTACGAGGAGCCGGAAAGTGAGCACCAGGCGGCCATCGCCAAAATCGCGCGGCAGTTCATGACCAAGCTGCACATCCAGGTCAACCAGACGATGCAGTTTTATCGCGGACAGCAGGGCGGGTCGGCGCCGCTGCGTTTGTTTTTGTCCGGCGGCGCGTCCATCATGCCTTATACGGCGCAATTTTTCGCGGAAAAGCTGAATGTGCCGGTCGAATACTTCAATCCATTCCGCAACGTGCAAATTGATCCGGCGGTGAATCTGGAGGAGCTGGCGCGTGTGGCACACTCGCTGGGCGAAGTGGTCGGCCTGGGATTGCGGAATCTGGCGAATTGCCCGGTGGAAATGAATTTGATGCCGAGCAGCACGTTGCGCTGGCGGACTTTCAACGAAAAGAAACCGTATTTCATCTTCACACTGTTGAGCTTGGTGGCGGTGGCGGGCGCGGTTGGGTTTCTCTTTCAACAACTGGCGGAATCGAAGGAAAAAGAAATCAAGAATTTGGAGCCGAAGGTTCAAGAACTCAAAACCAAGGCCGACCAGTTTGATCGGGCCTATAAAAAACTGCAGGCGACGCAGAAAGAAGCGGCTCAAATCACGAGCTGGATGGAGGAGCGATATTACTGGGGTGACGTGCTGGCGGAATTGCGACGCGTGCTCATTCGTTCCGAGGACGACATCAAGAAAAAATTGTCGGCGCAAAGAGCCGGGGTCGAAGCGGGCATCTGGATTGAACAGTTGA
>Ga0116127_1000830_pt1 | contig 23360 bp, 26 predicted proteins | sample June2015DPH_16_1_FD_89731 | JGI IMG/M metagenome (GOLD analysis project Ga0116127, IMG submission 89731) | Peatland microbial communities from SPRUCE experiment site at the Marcell Experimental Forest, Minnesota, USA - June2015DPH_16_100 | ecosystem: Environmental > Terrestrial > Soil > Wetlands... | reverse complement strand
CGAGACCGTCATAGCCGGCGAAGCTGAGGTTGGGCACTCCGGTGTCGCGGTAGGCCGTAGGCGCACCCTTCAGGCCGAGGATTTGATTGATGTCCCTCCCTTGGTCCTCATTGTTCCAACGGTACTGCCAGCGGTTGTAGCCGACCTTCGCTTCGTTTAGCAGCATCGGGGTGAATATGTGGGTCCAATCGATCCCTGTCTGGTCGAACCAGTCCACGCGCCGCGTACCATAGCCTGGCACCCCTGTGGGCAGTCCCGAAGGAGCCAACGAGGATTCGGCAGTCAGGCTATAGCGATAGAAAAGGCTGTCCTTCGATCCCCAACGGTGGTCGACGCGGCCGACGAAGCTGTTCGTATCGATTAGGCGCAGCACCTGCTGTTGGTAATTCTCTGCCCCACATGAGGCATTGGGGATGTTAGGAGACGGGTAAAGGCCGACGAGGGCTCGACCAACGGGGTCGAGCGTGCCCGCCGGAAGAGTTGAAGCAATGTTGCTCAGGTTATTGCCGGGAATTGTCAGCGGCGCGGCAGGATTGACGAGCAACAGGGGATCCAGAAGAACTGTCGTGTGGGGGCATGGAGACCCCGGCGCAAGGTCAGAAAAATCACCGCTTTGCTCGGCGAGCGTGGGCACGTGGGCGCGGCTGAAGAAGGAGTGGTTGTCGCGCAAACCTTCGTAGTTTAAGAAAAAGAAGGTCTTGTCGTGGCCGTTATAGACGTGCGGAAGCACAATCGGCCCGCCCAGGCTGGCCCCGTACTGGTTGCGATGAAAGGGCGGCACGTTGGGCTCAAAAAAATTCCTCGCGTCCAGATTGTTGTTGCGAAGGTATTCATAAAGCGAGCCGTGCAAGTGGTTGGTTCCGGACTTCGTGACAATGTTCACCTGGGTGCCAGCCGACACGCCGAACCTGGCGTCATAGACGCCGGTTTCCATTTTGAATTCCTGGATAGAATCGAGCGGTGGCGCGGGGGTGTAGGTCCCGAGGGCAATCGAAGTGTTGCTCATGCCGTCCAGCAGAAAGCTGTTCATGTCTTCACGCAGCCCGTTGACGTTGATGGACCCACCGCGGTTATTGTTCAGTTCCGACCCCTGGACCCCCGGCACGACTCCCGGCGTGAAGAGCAACGTTTGCAGGAAATTGCGGCCATTGTAAGGAAGCTGACTGATCTTGGCCTGCTCGACGGTTGTCCCTACCGTGGCAGTCTGCGTGTCCAGCACAGGCGCGGTTGACTCCACCGTGACGTTGGTTGTCTGCGCTCCCACCTTCATCTTAAAGTCAACCCGCGGATGCGCATCGACGAGAAGGTTAATGGGACCTCGAATGGTCCTCTCAAAGCCCGTCTTCTCTGCCGTCAGCCGGTACAGGCCGGGCAGCAAAAGAGGAATCGTGTAGGAACCATCCCCTGAGCTTACAGTGCTCCGGCTGCCGCCTGTTTGCACTTCCAACGCTGTTACCCTGACGCCGGGAACGAGGGCACCCGACTGGTCCCTAACCGTTCCCGTGAAGCTGCCTTGGACCTGCTGCGCTCGTGAACCCAGATAATGGCCGACGGCCAGAGCCAGTATGGCGCTCAAGCCTACTCGAGCGGCACATCGCATTTTCGTGGCCTCCCTTGTCAGGTGCCGACCCGCGACATAGTAGCCAGAGCGCAGGCAAGCACATGGACCGGTTTTCCCCACAGACCTCGGTCCAGAGACATGGGTGACGCACTCGCCAAGGCCTGATCGGATGAATTAGTCGTTTATTGCCCCACTAATAAAGTACATCTGACGGCCACATTAAGCAAATTTCAGTCGGGTTCCCGGCATTGGGTGCCTTCCTGTAGTTGATGTCGGTGGAGATTACAAGTCTGCCGAGTGTTGACCTTGCAATAGGCCATTTCGCATGTCAGAGTGGGATTGCCTTTGGAGGATGACATGGATAGGGCGGACGATGCCGCGCGGGTTCTCGTCACGGACCCGGTTCTGCAAAAGAGACTGGCGAAGTACCTCGTTCACCGATGTTTTCGAAACTCCGTTCTTGAGGACTTACACGCAGGCATAGCACCAGATTCAAAGTCAGGGGATTACTCAGATGTAGTGGTATCTACGCCGTTTGGGGAAATCCCCTGGCACAAGCTGTCGCGATTTGATGACGCGGAAATGAAGACGCTCATGATCGACGTAGTCCAGAAGGCGTACGATTTCATTCGGGAACTGTTCGATGAGGCAAAAGGTGGTGAGCTTCTTCTTCAACTTGCCATGCGCGATCCGTTACCGCGATGGCAAGACCCGAAATAATGTGGGCCGTGGGGGCATTACCTACAGGCAGGCATCACTCTGGTAGTCCCATACCTTTCTAGGCCGGATACCGCAACAAATTGCCTTCACAGACGTTGGCCACATAACGGCCCTTACAACGGAATTGCGTGATTCGCTTGCCTTCTCGCGCCAAGCCGGCCCACGGAGAATTCGTTGCCGGATTCTGTTCAATGCCGATAATGGTCAGTTCGCCGTGGTCGAAATCCACGGCCCTGAGTTTCTTGGCACGAAACAGCCTAACCGGGTAATGTTTGTCTCCTAAGTCAACTTTCTCCTTGCCCTCCGCGAGCGACTGCTGCCAGACCGAAATCAGTGTCTCACCAAGTGTCATAGGCCAGTCCTCGGACCAGCAAAGGGGTCCTTCAGAAGCTAACCTCTAGGCCTTCGCCAGGCCCCCACGTCTCAGCTTCGAGAGCCCTGTTGCTCCTTGCAGTCTCTACAATGCCGTGCCCAAGGCACCGCTTCTAAGCGTGCCTTGCTGATCGGCTGCCCACATGCTTCACAAATGCCAAATCTCCCTTGGCGAATTCGCGTCATGGCGTCGTCAATAGCCCATGCAAGCTTGCTGTCTGTCTCCGTCAATCGGATCTGCACGGCGGCGTCGGCGTCACCCCCAGCCATGTCCACCGGATCCCCGCGAGGTTCGTCGGCAGCGGTAGTCGAACCTACCAAGCTCTTTCGAGTGGAGAGTTCCTGCTGTTTCGCGACGAGTATATTCTTATAGCGAAGAAGTTCGTCCTCATTCATGACCACAGCCCTGTGATCAATCCTTATTGAAAATCCGTTACCCAGTTCTTGGATTATACAGCGCCAGACGCACCGGAACGAAGCTTGGTGTATGAGAAATGTGTTTTAGAAACCCCTGGTGTGAATTCCTGTGCGGGGGTATAAAATCTCTCAATATGGCTGGTGCGGGATTTCGGACCGCCTAAGACTTGACGATTAACCTATTGATACTGAACAAGGCACTCGCCACTGCTTTAGGTGCGTCCGGGTTAGTCCTAAGGGAGAAGGGCCACAGATTTTACTTCCCGCCCGGGGAAGGCACACAAGTCCGCGAAATCACTTGGCAAACTCCCTTCAGGGAGGCCACCCGCAGGGTGGCCTATCCATACCTCAGCAAGATCACCGGCCAGGTCGTCTTCTGGGTTCACCATTCTGTGCGTGCCGGATTCAAACGATTGCAGAGTCGGTGGTTACTGCAGTTGGAGCCGGGTTACGTCTTCACAAGAGATGGGAGGACCTTCGTTGCAGCTGAGCACGTTGGACGCCTCACTACAAGAAAGATATCGTACGAGAGGAACCAGCAGGTACTGAACCACTTGCTATTCTGGTCGTGGTTTCTCCGTGGGGATCAGGAGACAATCACGATTCCATGCGGCGAACAACACTTCCTTTTTGAGGCAAGGTATGTCGGCGGCAGGGCGTCATTTGGAATTCCCACGGATAAGAGGAGGATTAGCGAATTAATTACAGCCAAACCTGACATGGACTGGAACGAACTTGAGCGAGAGCTTTCAGATGAGACAGAGGAAGAAGAATAGATCAAGGATACCGGCCGTACCCTTCTCTTCGAGGGTCGAAGTGGACATAGAGCTCTTGGAGGAGCCTGTCCTCTTATTTCATCAGGGCGTGCCTGAACAGAATCCCAAAATCAGACTGACGGAGTCGGGTCCAATAGGTTTGGACCTGGGATCTCATCGACGGGAGATTCTAGTCGATGTTGTGGGAACCGGTGAGACGATGGAGCAGGCAGCGCAATGGTTCGACAAATGTAAGTCGACAATCCCGCCCCGGCCAGGCAAGGAGCGGCAATCACCTGAGTTTCCTGGGTTCAGTGCGCAATCGAAATTTGAATCTGAGTTCAGGGTCACGTGCCGCCCGCAAGCCAAGGTGACCGCAACGGAGTTGGCAAATGTGGTTGCAACGCGAGACAGAGCTGAGGGATTCCGGAATGCCGTCAATCTCTTATTGGAGAAATTCAGTGCGGTTTGTGAAGAGGCCCCGCCGGACGTTGTCCTCTGCGCACTTCCGGACGAGATTATCGAGTATTGCACAGAAGCCAGCGCGGAGTTCTTGGAGCAATCTCGGGAATCCGCACGAAGTCCGCAAGACCGCCTCTTCAAGCGGATGGCCCGCATCGAGTTAGCTACAGGCCAGATGCACTTGGTCCGGAAGCTCTTTTGCGATCCTGAGAGGGTCGAGGATTTCGTAGGTCGGAACCTCAGAAGAGCTCTCAAGGGGCGAGCTATGGTCTTAAACCGCCCTGTACAAATCGTAACATCGAAGCTCTTCCGGCGCACTGCGGAGGGACAGGACGCGGCTACCAAAGCTTGGAACTTTTGCGTCGCCATGTACTACAAGGCGGGAGGGTTGCCGTGGAGGTTAGAGAAGCTTGGGAGAGATACTTGCTTCATTGGCATTTCCTTCTTCCGAGACCTAAGTAAGAGATCACATTTGATGCATACGAGTTTGGCGCAGGTGTTCAGTGGGGAGGGTGACGCAGTTGTTATTCGCGGCCGCGAGTTTGAGTGGAAACATGAGTGGGAAAGATCTCCGCACCTTGGACGGGAGGACGCGGCAAATCTCATTGTCCTCGCATTAGCGGAGTACAGCAAAGCCACTGCCGGGGCAAGGCCTCGGCGCGTCGTTGTTCACAAAACATCGGCATTCTGGCCATTGGAACGCGAAGGGTTCACAGATGGCCTGGTTTCCGCTTCGGTAAGGGAATACGACTTTGTCAATCTGCAGCAGTTGGGTGTTCGGTTCTTCCGTGAAGGCAAATACCCCCCTTTGCGAGGGACCTATTGCTGCCTCAATTCAGAAAAGCATATTCTGTTCACGCTGGGCTACATCCCATTCATCGGAACGTACCCACGCCCCTATGTCCCCGAACCTTGGGAGCTGTGTAGCCATTTTGGAGATACGCCCCCTCGTCGCCTGTTCGAAGAAATCCTTAGCCTAACTAAGATGAATTACAACAACGCATTTGGTACTGACAACGAACCGATTACCATCCGCTTTGCGCGGAAGGTCGGGGAAATCCTTTCGTATATCCCTGAGGGACAGCCAATCCAGCCCTCCTACCGGTTTTACATGTGAGAGCGTACGCGAGATTTTCTTCCCTTTACTTAGCTGCCCATTTCCATAATTCAAAACAGACCGAGCTGCCTGTGAGAGGGAGCAGGGGCAGGCACGGACCGGCGCGGGACTCGTATGTGGGCTGCGGTAGCTGTGAGCGAGGCGCCAAACAAAAGCAACTGGTCGACCATCGCAGGCAGTGGCTGGTGTGGAACAACAATTTCTTCAGGTGGCGTTTCGGGCTCGGGGTCTGTTGGTGCCGGCACTTGCGTGCGCAAATGCTTCGTTTTGCTGTTGTATTGAACGCCAGACAAGCTCGGCATTGTCTCCGATACCTTTTTCGGTGACGAGTTCGCGCGCCATTGCCATAAGGAGGTCGTCGTCCTCGCCCACAGCTTGCAAGCCTTCTGTTGAAAACTTGCCCTCCATGGCGAGTGCGACGAGGAGCTTTCGCCCCATCAATCGCAGGCATGTCTCCTGGGCCGTTTGTGCGTATGCAAAGTACTTGACCGTGACTTCCTGAGTCTGGCCGATACGCCAGGAGCGTCGGCTCGCTTGGCGGAGAGTGTAGAGTGAATACCCGGTTTCCCAGAAGAACAAGTCAGGGTATTCCAGAAGGTCAAGCCCAAGGCTGACAAGTTTTGGGTGCCCAATGATCACTTGTACACCTTGGCGTGACTGCCGATCATACCAGCCCTCGCGCAATTCAGGCTTTACATCACTGGTCAGGACGGTGGCCCGAATTCCTTCGCGCTGGAGGATGCGTTCGAGCCGTCGAGTCACGTCTCGGGTGCGCGTGTAAACGGCAAACACGTGGACCTTACGGCTGCGGCTGAGACTTGTTTTGATTTCCTCGACGAGGCGACGTTCCTTGGCATAGAGCACGCCCTCATCCAGGTCTTCTGGCTCAGCAATCACAAAACGCTCCCGTCGCCCTGTGTCCGGGTTCATCTCCGAGCCATAAAGCGTGCCGAGAGCAAACGGCCTATCAGGGTAGAGCAACAGAGCATTCATCCCAACGCTTATAACGGATGCATTGCCTCGGTGTTCCTTCAGGGCTTTCTTGATTGCCTCCTCAAGCTCGCCGTATGCCTGCTCGAGTTTTTGATCCATCTCGACACGGACTACCTCCTCCCGATAAGCCGGCAGCGCGTGGGCGATGTCTTCCAACGAAAGAAACGCCGCGAACGGCATCAGGAAGTCACCGAAAAGTAGTGGCGAAGCGCCGGGACGCCGGCGTACCCGTCGCGTTACTTTGGCTTCGGAACAGGCGTTCTCGGCAGGTTCGATAGTGGTGATGGTTTCGAGCAAGCCGTAGGTCTCTAAGAATGGGCGTACACCTTCACCGTGCTCGAAACCGTGTTCGATCATCTTGCGTGCGTCGAGTCTGAACAGGATCTCAAAAACGTCGTCAGCGTAGCCACCGAGAAGAGTGCCTGTCAGCACGAGAGTCTTCGTGGCTGCGCTCGCAAGCGTTCCGAGGGCATTGCCTTGGGCTTTATCACCGCCCTTAAGTTCATGCACCTCGTCGGCGATGGCAAAGTCAAAGAAGCCCCGCAGATGACGTCCGATGAATTCGACTACAGCATAGCGTCGAACTTTCGATCCATCGGCTTGCCACAACGCGCTGAACAGTTCCCGCCGGGCCTTCGGGTTTGGTTCATCGTTGTCGCCGTTTACTCCGAGCCGTTCGCTCAGCCGCACCTTCTTGAAGTCGGACGAAAGCAGTCGCTCGCCGTCGTCGCCGCTGTAGATCGGCTGGCCGGTGTCGGGGTTGACCACGCTGCCCTGGAATCGACCTGACTGGGCCACATTGTATGCATGCCGCCAAAAGTGGGACAACTTGGCAGTCTCCTTCGACAAAACAAAAAGCGCCGATTGTGGACACAGCGTATTCCAGCGAGCGCGAGCGCTCGGACAGTTCTTACGTAAGCGCAAGTCGGTCAGGGTGGTCTTGAGGCCTTCGCGAACCACATGCCCGTTGCGGAGTTTGACCTCGTGGATCCCGTTGGGGCTGGTTGAGTTGCCGTTACGTAGCCCGTCAATTAAGAAGACACGCAGGCGCGGGATCGTCTGAAGCGCCTCGCGACACCATTTCATTGTAAGGTGGGGCGGCGCCATGGCGATGGCTGTAAATGGCTTTCCCTCAGCGGCGACATATATAGAGGCCAATGAAATCAGAGTTTTTCCGGTGCCACACTCTGCCACCACGGCTGCCGAACGACCCTCCGCGAGTCGCTTTACGACGCCCATGATGGCAACAGCTTGGGACGGGTAAGGCCTGCGGAGCAACTTTGCAAGTAGCGGTGACGGCGGCTCCTGTGCACCCTGCAAAGGTGGAAACGACTGGAGGATTCGTTCCCCCATCTCATTAGCGAACACCCTGAGGTACGTTGGAATATCTTTCGGTGGCTCCATAGGGAAATGCATCTCCTGGGACTGATTCAAGGGAAGGCCTGGGTGGGAAACGTCTTACCTGGACTGCATTACGGTCTGAGAAAAATCAAGTGGCATTCAAAGGCTGCGTGCGTTGGGGGTCAAGAAATCCTGGCATAGAGGGCCATCTTATCGGCCCGTTTGCCGCTGGAAAACGGATCTGCCCACGACGTAGCCCTCTCGAAACCCAACTCAGGAACCTTTGCTTTGTCCCGGTGACCAGGATTGGCGTGCAACCAAGTCCAGTCAGTGAACGAATTGCTTTGCGGCGTTTCAGCTCACAGATAAACCAGTCTGCCCACTCCGGCACTACCGGTAGTCCGAAGCGTTCCGAAAGCCGGTAGAGGACAAATACAGGGCCGTTGTCCGAAAGGATCGTACGGTTGTTCTCGGTGGCCGCACCAAGGCGTGTGGCGGCGAGTTCGGCAGAAACGGCTATAAGGTGGCGCACGGGACGCCGACGGCCGGGCAAGCTGAAGCTTCCGCGATAACACTCAGCCTTTTCTCCAAGACTCAATTCAAGAACTCCTAAATCCGGGCTTTCAACCTTAAAGAGCTGATTCTGATGAACTGCCGCCCAGACCGCGCTTACGTCGGATTCGCCCCCGAGCACGGAGACGAGATGAAGCTTCCCGTCACGGCCGTTCTCTGTGGGCTCGGCGATGCAGCGGTCCAGCCGCACCCGAACCCGGGCTGTCGTATCTTTCATTACCCGCGTGAACTCAAGCCATCCGAAGCGTTCATGCGCGTTCTTCACCTCTTAGCTCCTCGAGACGGAATTTCCGGCCAACCCCAAATGGGGTCTCAGCCGGCGCAACTTGAGCGGGCGCTGGGTTCATCGCTGCATTCGCATCTTTCTCTTCCGATGGCGAGTCGTTAGTCAGTACGGCGGTGCGCCCATCAGCGTACAAAAGGTTGAGGTAGTGCGAAAATTGCTCCTTCTCGCGAATTACTGTGACACCATTTTCGTCTTCTTCTTCCAAACGCAGAACTGTTTTAACCGCCTGCCATCTGGCGAGGTGCCGCAAATCTCCTTCACCAAGAATTCCATCCAAGGCCCCGGCGCAGGCCAAAATCGACACATGCCCGGGGTGCAATGGCGTCAGGGGCCGGCCCCGCTCGCGAGATTTCGGAGCAAACAGAACTCGCTGAGCTTGGCGATAGGCGGGAGACTGAGGGAGCAGATCCTCAATTTCATCGAGTGGCAAGCCACGGTGAACGAGTTCGATGGACGCGGCCTCGGGCACAGCGTAGACGTGTTGGGGCTTGTCCGGAAGGACTGGAAGCGCCTCGAAGTTACGGGATTTACGTCCATACTCCAACCGCCACCAACTGATCTCGCGCTCCTGCAAACGCTCGCGCTCGCGCCGAGTGCGCCGAATCGCAAAGACTACGATCTGCTTGTACTGGAGGCATTCCGGCTCACTCAATCGGTACACTTCAGCATCTTTGAACTGGACCGACAGAATATTTCCACAAACTGCAATTTGGGAGGCAGGGATAACCAGAATTAACACACCGCCGGGCTTGAGCCAGCGGTAGGTATGCCGAAGGAAGAGAGCTTCAAGTCTCTCGCTCGCGCTATCGTTGCCGACTGCGACGTCATAAGGCGGGTTTTCGAAAAGACAGGAGCAGGACTCCGCCCGGCAATCAACATCGAAGCAATCGCCGTAAATGACCTGATCGAGTCGCCGCCTGGCTTCTTCCGCCCGATGGGCGTCCAACTCAATGCCGCACCGCCAGCCTTGGGCGCCCTCGGCAATGACGGCAAGGGCCTTGCCCTCGCCGGCGCACGGGTCGGCTGCGATAAAGGTGGAAGAAGGATATATAAGGTGCTGGCGAATGCGGCTGGCTTCTGCCTCTGCCAGGGGAAAGTAACCCATGCGGGCTCGACTTTGCGGGCGGCTCATTTGTGTGTCTCCAGGGCAATTTGGGCGACTGTAGAACTGAAGGATGAGTTGGCAGTAACGGGGTGGTGCGTGAGGTAAGGCAGCTGGCGTAAGAAAAAGCCCCTATGCGCTGGCCACCGCTTCGATCAAATGAAGAGGGATTTCTGCCGTGTGGATGTAATAGCTCGCGTGTTTTGGGATGGCGATAAAGGCGATCGCGTCCTCGGAGACGACCATCTGTGAACACTCCATTCGCGCCAAAAGACTCTCAGGCACCGCAAAGTCGTCCGGAGCACGCATCAAATCACCCGCTAAAGGGGGAAGCTTGTCCAGCATCACGCTCAAGGAGTCGGCACTGTCCCCTCCGTCAGCATTCCCTGGACTGAAGTACTCGACGTGAAAATCCCAGAAGTACATCTCACCGAGTTGTTGATCGGCCTTCTTCTGAACCTTGAATGTGTTTATGCGCCTGAGTGCAAGCCTTGCCAGATCGGGATTCAGATCGACTAAAGCGTAATCACAACTCCAGGTTTCCTGGTCGCTTGAGACCGTTGATACCAATTTCATGATCTGCTCCTAACAAGGCTGCGAAGTCCACAGACGTGAGCCACCTGTATGTCTTCACTCCAGAGAGGGCGTCCATCTTCACGATTAGGTGGTGTTCGTAACCCTTCTCAGCCATATGTAACTGCCACAAAAGAAGGGAGTTGCTGACCATCCCCTAAATTTGACAGGTAGTGCCTTCATGTTAGGCTCTAAATGATGGAAGCCGTTCCTGCGCAGGAAACCAAGGACTTCGAAGTGGTCCACCGCGGCTGTAGCCTCGAACTCATCCCACATGACGGCGGTACCGCCTCGTGTGTGTTGGCCCAAGGTGCGCCAGTTTTAGTGCCAGGTGTTTTGGCGCCACACCTCAGTGCTGGCGATGAGATCGAACTTCCCCTCGGCTCCGGTTTGGTGGAGATCCACGTTCACAAGGCTTCCGCACCCCGCGCTCTGCGCGAACTCTATTACATGTCAATTGGCTACGTGACTCAACCCAAAGAGGACAAACGGAAGGAACTGTTTGTAGTGGCGGAAACGCGAGGGAGTCACCTCGGCATCCGAAAGGTTCATTGTCCGTGCCATACGCTGCGCGATTACTTCTATGTCGCACATCGGCGCCAGGAGTGGAGTAGCCAGCCTACTCTGTACGAAGTCTTGGGGACCACTTCAAATGCGGGCCCAGCTGAGTTACACCTTTCATTTAGGATTCGCCAGATCGAGATCCAGAAGCAGGCAGCAAATAGGAATGCTGTTGCGACGCTTGAACGTGCCTACAACATCCTTGCTCAACCCGAGTTAAGGGCTTGCTATGACGCCTTGCTCAGAGAGGCGGAGTCCCCGGTCCTGTTCCCTTACGGTGGTTTCGGCTCGCTTCTTGTGAACGGTGACCGCTCGCGGGATGGGCAAACGTTTTTTGTTACGCGCATTCTGGCCTTTCGCCCTGAAACGCGGCAGCGGCGTTTCCGCGCCCCGCTGCGAAGATTCGAATTCTACGCAGACCGCAGCGTCTATCGCGACGCGAGGAGAAAACTCGAACTTGTGGTTGACCAGGCGACCATGCCCTTGGTCTGGGATGAGAGTTGGAACCGGTGGAAGCACCTGCTGGCCGCTAAGGTCGAAATCGACGCCACCTTTGTGCAGACGGGCAAGTACCGGATAAAGAGAGGGGAATGGGTCCTGGTGCAGTGTGATAGCGCTCTTCCGAGTCGGCTGAACGTAAAGCTGCCCTCTAACGTCCAGGGAGAGGTGGATAGAGCCCGCGAAACGTATCACAGGTTTGGCCAATACTCGGAGGCCTTTGACCGGATCAAGGCCCGGATCGAGCACGAGCCTGTCGAAAAGCGCGAACTGGACCAGCTTTTAGGGCAGTTAGGTGTACCCCCGGACTTCGATGTGGCCCAGCTTAGTTGGCGGCCAGACTACGACCCGTTCTTTTTCCGCCAATTGGCGAAGCGGGCGCGGCGACTGTATCTCTACAGGAGTGAATATATCTTCGACACCGTGGCCGGCGCGGTGGTTGAGACTCCGCAGTTGGGTCACGCGACTTATCTATTTGCGAAGCCTGCCAGTATGGAAACATTTCTAGCCCTCTATGTGCGGACCAACAAAGAAGACATTCGCGCCAACCGCAACAACGTTGCCGAGCGGTTGGGTTTCCTGTGCCGCATCGTTCACGGAGTGGACCCGCGAGGGTGGTTGAAAGAACTGCGTGCCAAGCTAGGAGAACCCACGAAGTCGGCGGAAGCTATTGAAACCTAACGGCGGTTTCAGGGCGCTTCAGTTATGCCCAGTTGCTGTAGCAGCTTTTCAGTCGTCAACCACTGGACGCCAGTGTCTTCGAAGTCGTTGTCATTAGACCAGACCGGGATATTGAAAGCGAGGGCGAGAGCCAGGAGTTCCACATCATCCGGGTCGCGCTGCTCAATGCGTTTCTTAGCCTCCGGGATCTCCGCCGCATAGTCTGTCCGCCCGACCACCGTCACAGGTAAAGCACCGACCGCGAGAAGCACCAAGTCTTCGGCGAGGCGCTTTTTTCTCGCCAAGAGGCCAGCATACTCTTCGACTTCAGCCATGATTTGTTCAACGGTCAGGATTTCATCAACCTGAGGGTTTTCAAGGATCAGCCTGGCGCGACCACCCAAAACGGCCGAGAGAAGAACATTAGCGTCCGCGGCGAGTCGCACGGCGCTCCTTCCGCCACCGCTCGAAGTCGGCGAGCACTTCTCCCTCGCTGAGCCCGCGCCGCTTGATTTGGCGCGCGATGACCTGGCTCAGCATGCCGAAGACCTCCCGCTTTAGTTCCAGCGGCAGGGTCTCTTGGGGGCATGGGAAGAATACGCCCGCCAGCCTGCCCCGCCGCGTAACTAACACTGGATCTTTTGACCGGAGCAGGCCTGTCGCTCCGTCTCGGAACTCCCGAACTGTACTGATCTTCATGGTGGTCACCCCAGTGACCATTATACTCTAAACCTTAGCTTTCAGAATTGATGCTGAATGAAATCTCGCACAAACTGTTCGCGCCGGCCCACCCATTGCAGCCACGTCGGGTCTCCATTTCAGCCTGACTTATGCCACTCGGTTCGAGTAGGCGGTTTCGCGCTGGTTCCCCACCTGCGCACTCTGCGCCAGAGTTCAGGATTCACCGGCAACGGCACGGCACGCGCTGCGGCCACGTCAACGAAGGCTCCATGATAGGTAATCTCACCATAGCGGAACAAGCAGGCGAGCAGCGCCAAGGCATGCTGCGCAAGGGCAGTATTCACAAATGGCCATTGCCTGTTGAGAGCCTCCAGCGCGCTACAGCTCGGTTCATTGTCGTGGTCCAGAGTCTCGTCCACCATTTCGGGGTATAGTTCCCCGACTATCCTCAGGCGAGTTCGCGACCGTTTGTTGCAGCGGTTTATAGGTTCGCCCAACACAAATTGGCCGCTCGACGCCGAGTTTCCTAAATCCATGTAATAGCCCGTAAGACTTGATCCCGAGACGGATTTGGCGATTGTCGCCCGAGCCGCGCGCGTATCCACACAGCCGATGACAATATCCGGTCGCAAACATTGTTCGCCGTAGGGGGTATATTCAGGGTGCAGCGTCTTCTCCATCAGGGCTCTCGGGATCGCGGCCCAGTCCAGCCCCCAGAACAGATTGATCCGGTTCACCAACACGATGGCCTTGTTTATGCCCGTTTCGGTCCTTGCGAAAGGCTGGCGCACACAATTGAACGGCGAAACGGTGTCGCCATCCATCACTGTCACATGCAATCCATACGGATGTCCTTGTGCCAGCATCGCACTGTGAAGGTACGGCAGGCCGGCCGCAATGGCGCTCCCGCTGCCACCGCAGCCGACTACCAGAACCTCGACGGTTCGCCGCAGGAGCTCTTCGTGTAATCTGTGCGTTTCCATGCTTCACCGCTCCTTCGCGACAAACTCCGCTAGTGTTTCTTTCGCTTCCGCGAGGTATCGTGCCGGAAAGCGCCTCTTCCCGGCGAGCTTTTGCCACAGTCCCACGAAGCCTCCAGAGTGGGTGGTCAGCCGCACTGCGCCGAGCGCATGGGTGAACTCGCTGTTGTGGAAGGCGCTCTGCCAAGCCCCGATCGATGTCACCGAAACGTCCTCAGGCGCCCGCACTGTTCCCAGGCAGACCCGGCCATCCTCTCCCGCGACGTTCCAGTACGGTGCAGTCTTGAGCCCGGTTACAGCCTCGGGGCGCAGGTTCTTCTCCAGCGCCCGCACGTACAGTTCACGCCCACGCACCTTGAAGACAAGCGGGGGATGGGGAAAGAGCTTCCCGCTCAGCTTTCTCGCCTCTGCGTTGGCTTCGCCAAAGAACATGATTTGCCGTGAAGCGGGGCTCCACCACACGAGCATTTCCGGGGTCCGTACCAAGACCTTCGCCGGCAGGATTTCGGCTGCAACTTGGGAGCCGAGACCTTCCGCAAGCGTACGTAGAAATGCCAGACTCAGGGGCCGCGCGGCACCAAGCGTCGGCGCACCCTCCTTATGTACTGTGATGTCATGCAGGCTCGCAAAGGCGCGATGTGCGCTGCCGTAAACGAGTACCGCGTGCCGAAGCTCGAGCCGGCAGCTCTCGCCTATTTCAATGTGCGCTTCCACGTTGGTGTCCTTCTTCCTGGCACCCGGGCAATAGCGTCATGAGGCGGCTCGCTGTCGCCAGCGTTTCACACAGGCCGGCCAGCGAGTCGAACGCTTTCCGCACGCTCGCCGCGTCGGCTGGAACGATCTCGGCCAGGAATGACGGCTCGGGCTCAGCCTCCAGCATCGCTTGACTATCCTCATCAAAGGCAGCGACAACCGCATCCTGGTGCCTGAAACTGACCAAAAGAGTGGGCAGCGGGGGGTTGCAATCCATCAGCGCCTCCCGGGTTTCCTCGCTGATTTGGGGAGGGTTAACTTGCTGGGAAACCTGGTCTAAGTCGAGCGCCCCCTGGATTAGGCGGCGAACTACTCCGTCCTTAATGCCGTTCGTCAAATCACGAAGGCCTTCGGTATCCAATGGTTCCATTCGCATCTCTGCCGGGATGCAGCCCTCGACGTCGGGGAACTCATACTGCTCAGAGTTTTCTTCCCCTTCAATCCATTCCTTCCACATCTCGACCCGTTCGAGCGCGTCTTGATAATCGTACGCTCGAGCCCAACGCCCAAGGGCACCGGTCATTAGGCGATAGAACGTTACTGGGAGTTGTGGATGGACTGCCTTCAGCAAGTCCACCGTGGGCCCGATGGCAACGTAACCCGCAGCGTCGGCCTCGACGGCAAGGTATAACCGGGCATGGTCAATGTCTTCGCTGCCATAAAGGCCGGGGTTACTCCTCAAGGTGGCGTGGAGGGAGAACTGCTCGCGGATCGCATTGCTGCCGTGAAGCGTGATCCACCGTTCGAGCGTATCCAGCAGATAGCGCGAGACGCCTCCCTGCCAGTCGCAGGGGTTGGCGATATCAAGCTCCGTGAGGGTTCGGGCCAATAAGCTGGCGCGCGGGTCCTCACCGGCAATTTGATGTTCGACAGCTACTCCTTCGAGCCGTGGCAACAACGCGACGCCTCCTTGCCCCATTAGACAGGTAGCAACCACCCTGGTGGAAGGTCGATGACCGCACTTCGGCGATACCGCTGTTCTTCCTCGATAGCCTTCGCAAGAAGCTCGGACGCTTGCTGAAATTCGGGATCTCGTAGGAACCTCGCGATAATGGTTTGGCAATGCGGGTGGCGGCCCTCGATTAGCTGGGTAAGCTCATCCAGGACCGCTTCCCGGCGCGTGCAGATTGTTGGGGCGCGCATGGTTAGCCTTTGGCTCCCACGCTTCGCACGAATTCGTAGCGAAGCTTGTCGCCTATGGCCTCGGGACCCTGGATTGCGGCAGTTGCCAACTCCGGATACTGCATGGAGTAGGCTGCCTTTATTTCCTCGGGTGACATATTTCTGTCCAAATCCGGGAGGGAAATTCCTGCGTAAGAAAATATTCTTGAGGCTGGGGTGATGGTCACAAGCGTAAACCTCCTTGCTGTTGAGATTGGGATGGTTCGTCCGGCGTCGGGCCGAACAGACTCGATGTAGCCGGTGGCGCGGGATCTGGGTTAGCAGAAGACGCGGGCGGGGTGGCGCCCGATGGAGCTGGCATCGGGGTCGAAGGCTTCGCTTTCCGCTTTTCGTCGGCCTTGCGCTTCGCCTCTTCCTGAGCAGCCTTGGCCGCGGCTTCCATCGTAGCCTTTGCCTCGGCGAGTGTGCTGCTCAGTTGCCGGTGCGTCTCCACGTACGCATTTAGCTCTTTTACAAAGTCGCGATCCAGTTCTTCCGGCGTTCCGACAAAGCTCAACGGCGTCGACAGCGCGGCGTTTTCGCTATCTGTGGTGCGTTTGGGACAAACATTCAGTCGAATAGTGGTGTCACTCTCCTGCGCCACCGTGATGAGCACAGTGCGCTCGGCGAGCAGCGGCATGAGTTCTGTAAACACGAATTTTCCTCCTTGATTGGAATTTGTTCCTGTTGTCTAATGCCGAACGGACAAAAGGAGGTGGGCAGACGATGTCCTGGTGGACGAGACGGAAGTTAAACTCGAATGATGTTCGCGTGCGCAGAGAAGTTGCCAAGATGCTGACACATGGGGAGTTGCCGGATGATAGAGACGTCGATGCGCTGATTCCAGCCCTGAATGATAGCGACCCTCGGGTACGCGAGGCTGCGGCACTGGCGCTAGCCCGCGTGCGACCCCGAGCCTTGCAACCATTGATCCTGGAATCACTCATCAAAACAATGATTGAGGCAGACTCCATGTCCGACTATGATGCGCTAGTAGGTGCGGTTGGATTGATGCTCGACGCTGGCCCGGCGCAGAGTGTCCCTTGGTACCCCAAGGGTGCTGAAGCGGAGACAACCTATTGGAAAACGGTCGCTGCGCTGCGTCCGGCCTCGGTGCCGGGGCTACTTCTCGCGCTAAAAACTGCGTCCGATCACCATCGTAAGAGAGCCGTGATCGAACTGCTTGGGAAGATTGGAGACAAGAGGGCCATAGAACCCTTGGTGGCCCTGCTGAGCAATAGGGAGACCCGGGAAGTTTTGGGAAGTTGCTTGCCCCTGGCCCTGGGTTGGTTGGGCGACGCGCGTGCTGCTGAACCGCTGCTACGTTTGTATATTGACAGCCATGGGGCCCGCGATCGGGTAGGCGCGGTGTTTGTAAGTCAGGTAGCGGCGTTGTTGGTAAATGTGGGTGGACCCGCGGTGAGGCCACTCTTGGGTTATCTAACCGGCCGGCACAACTACGCGGCAGAAGGAATAGGGGAAATATTGGGAGAGATACTCGAGCGCGACGTAATGCGGGTGGCATCCGACGACTTGCGATCAATCGTTACGCTTGGGCCGGTCTGGTATGAGCGTTTAATAGGTGATCCCAAGAACCCGTTAGTCGAACCGGAGCTCTTGGACTGCTCGACTTTAAAGCAGTTGGCGGGCCAGGAGCTAACCCGGCGGGGAGCCGGCTAGAAAGGGCCCACACTCGAACTCGTGTGCTCGGGGTGTCCTGGTAGGCGCCGCGGCGTGAGTCGCACACCACAACGCAGCTGGGTCACTTCAGGAGCATCGCCGCACGGTCGTCTCGCTCTCCATCCACACCTCAATGCCAGTGATGTCCGCGTTCAACCCGAAGCCATTGATTCGCGCCTGGACGCGTTTAGGGTCCAACACCAGGTATTCCCGTGGAACTGATTGGCAGGTGGCGCACTTTGGGTCATCGGCTTTGTCATGGCCACATTTCATTCGCCACTTAGGAACTTCGCGAAACCCGATGCCTCGGACCTTCGGCGCCGTCGTTTGCACTACCGGAGCTACGAGCATGATCGGGACAGACGGTACTGGTTCCGGTATGCTCTCAACCTGCTCGACGGCATGATTCAGAATCAAGGTCGCGGTTTCGTGGTCGCCGTCGGCCTCGCGCACCGCAGCCTCGGCAAGTGCTTCTTCTTCGAGCCTTCGCTTGGCCGCGTCGGCTTCCATCTCCCTGCGCCTGCGATCTTGTTCCTCCAGCTTCCGACGCAGTTCCTCAGCCTCTCGTCGCAGCCGCTCCTCCTCTTTACGTCGTGCCTCTGCTTTCTCCCGCTGGTACCTGGCGAGCCCCTGCTTAATTGACCGCTCCCGCGCTTCAAGCGGCCCATCGAGTGTCGCCAATAACTGCGTGTGGGCCTTGTGGCCCCGGTGCCAGAAGTCAATGTACGGCCGCAACACGGTCTCAACGCGGGACCGCAACTGGGCAATCGTTCTTACCTGCTCTCCGGCAGCCTGAAACTGCTGGTCGGTCGAGACTACCGTGAGCGTTTTAGTCTCCTCCAGCCTGGATTGAACGAGAACTGAAAGTTCCGATTCCTGCTCGCCTGGCAGGCTGAGCTCGGGCGGACTGAGGAGAGCAATAGCAGTCTCCATGGGCTAACACCTCCAAAGATGCTTTGTTGTGAGTGGGTTTGCTCAGGCGCAACAACGAGGGTGGGCCAGCGTCGCCGGTCAGGAGGCGTTACGCAGCCTCGTCCAGGTCGGTCCGGGCGCCGGCTTGAATGTCCATGCCCCGATTCATCTTCCACGCTGTCACCACCAACGCCGCGCGAAAGACGTCGAAATCTGCAAGGTCGCTATAGGCCGTCAGCCTATACGACCCGTCGCGCCTCAGTTGCAAGATGGCGCGGTCGTACTTGAAGGGAGGCAGGACTGGCTTCGGCAACAGCAGTTCGTATCCAGCCGTTTGCAGGGCAAAGGAAGGGTAGAGCCGTTCGATGCACTTCAAGTCAATGATCCACAGCTTGCCAGCCATCGACCCTGTGCGGTCAATCGTCCCGCCACAGAGCATGCCGTTGATCCGGCCAACCAGCCGGCGTTCGACCAGGTCTGGCCGAAACCCCGACTCCCGGATGAATTTTTCGTACCCGGTCAGGTATCCTTGAATCTCGGGGTCTACCGTCTCCAGATCGAGGCAGCCTTCGTCGAGATATTGGGTGGCTTTGTGAACGTATTCCCCAATGATGCGCTTACGCTCGAGCACCTCGGGCGCGACCATGGAGTAATCAGCGGAGAGCCCGGCCGAGTGTAGTACCTGGGTTACGCTCGGCACAGGCTTCCCTTGGATAAGGTAGAGATGGCGCTCGGCGTCAAAAGTAAAATCGATGCCCACGGCCTTAACCCTCCGCGAAACCATCAAGCACGTGGTACTGATGGTTCTGGTCCGTCACGACGCTGAGCCGAGCAACGGCCTGACGTCCCTGGCGGCGTGCAATCTCAGGGAGCATCTTTGTTTCCTTGCAGTAGACAGTGGTCGCCGATCCGTTGTGCGAAATCTTGAAAACCACGTATTCCACACCGTTGCCGTTACGTCGGAGAGTCTTGCCGGATGTGTTGGCTTCAATGGGGCCAACCACGCCGCGCAGAGAAATTGGCTTGGATTGCCCACCATTGGATGGCACCGTGCTGTTTGCTGCCGGTCCTGCCGGCTGCTGTTTCGTCTTTCCATTTTCGGCATTCGGGACGCCAGCAGCTTGACCGTTGTTCGGCTGCGGTTGAGCCTTACGTTGCGGCTCGCGGATGACTGGCTTTGTCGCGTGGTTCCTTTGGCCGTTCAGGCCGGCAGGCGGCCGGGTTCTTTGGGGTTCACCAGCGGCGGGAATGGCGGTGTGCAACTCCTCAATTCCCAACTCGCGGTACTCGTCGCGCACCGCCGCTTCGACCAGGGTCATGTCCTCACTCGAAAGACACAGCCGCTTTGCCATCCGCCGGATGGGGCTTTTCTTGATCATTTCGTCTTCGAACCGCCGCCATGGGCTCCACGGCTCATTGGCGGACTCCGAGCACTGCTTCACCTTCTCAATCTCCTGTTGGCTCATAGAATTCACCTCACTGGTAGCACTCCTTGCGGTACAATTCCCGCCAACGATGAACAACCGCTTCGTGGGGGACATCGGAGATTACGTCAAGCTGGCGATCCTTCGCAGGCTAGCGTTAAACCGCAGCCTGGGTGTGGCGTGGTGGCTTACGGAAGACGATCCCTATAGCGCGGTGAAAGGACACAGGGAGTACTTGGAGCGGCCGCAGGAGTGGAAGCACTTTGATCCCGATTTGTTCGAAGCGCTTGTGGAGATGAGCAAAGGGAAGCCGGACATTTGCACACTTGAGAACGCTGGGCTTCTTCCGAATGCTGTTTTCGCAGGCGACAAGGTTCCTTGCCACGTGCGGCCATTTACAGTCCGCCCTGCTGCTCGGAACAAGTGGTTTTCTCAGGTCATGAATCGCCTGAAAAATTGTGACCTAGTTTTTGCCGATCCTGACAATGGTATCGCGCCTGGGGGACTAAAGCTGACCTGCAGTCGTGCCGGGAAGAGCGTTTTCGTCGCCGAGATCAAGGCGCTCACAGATGACCAACGAGCAATTGTGGTTTATCACCATCAAAGTCGTCGTAAAGGTGGCCACCTCAAGGAAATTCTGTATCTTGCCCAGCGCTTAGACGCGAGTGGACTCCAAGTCTCCGGCGTCCTGCGAGCCAAACCATGGTCTCCACGTGCCTTTTTCATCCTCAATGGAGACGCAGAACTATGTACTCGTGCGCGCGATGTCGCGAAAGTATGGGGTAGTTTAATGTCATGGTACCCGTCGAAAATGTTGCAGCAGTGTGGAAATCGTACGGGTTTGGAAAAATGAATATCGCAAGACCGCGGTCTATCGCCCAGAACGGGCGACGGGTAGGAAAGACCCCACTGAGGGTTAAAATCAACAAGCGCAAAGGGCCATTTCACTGGGTTACGAGCTCAAAAAGGCACTTCACTCTCTTCGTCCTGCCGAAATGGATTCTCCTCTTCCAAAGGCTCAGATTCGTGGCTGGGGTTGGTCCCCTTCGGCTTGGCGCCATTGCCGTTCCCAGACGGGGAAAGCATCTGCATGTAGCGAGCGACGATGTCATATGAGGTCCGCTTGTTGCCGTCGCGGTCTTCCCAATTGCCGCTGCGGATAGACCCTTCGATATAGCACAGCTTGCCTTTTGTGAGATATTCGCCACAGACCTCCCCGAGCCTCCCGAATGCGACTACGGAATGCCATTCGGTACGCTTTTCTACGTCTCCGGCCTTGTTCTTGAAAGTCTCGTTAGTGGCTAGGGAAAAGCGGCAAACGGCGGTACCGGAGGCGCTGTACTTGACTTCTGCATCCTTCCCGACGTTGCCTATCAAGATGACTTTGTTCACACTCACTGGATTGCTCCTTTCGTGAAGTCCTCGAACCGGAACTTGCGTCCCACGCGGTCGGTGACCATGGTTTCGAGGCTTGCGGAGATCTCCGCCATTCCCTCGCGAACTCTTGCTCGCAGTTCCGCTGTATTGCGGATCGCGTCCGTGGTCGTCCCGGCCAGTAATTCGCGGGCCCGCTCGACCTGCTCCTTCAATTCCTGGTCGTCCACCACATTGCGCAAGTCAAAGGTCGCGAGAAAATCCCGGAGCTTCTGCACCGTCGATTCCCGCAGACGCTGGGGCTTGCCGTCCGCCTGGTCGGCAAGCCGATCGCGCAGGTGGTTGACCAGTTCAAGTAACGAGGTCCGCATAACCTGCTGAATCTCGGAGCAGGCTTCGGACATCGCCACTACTGCCTTTTCCCGTTCCTCTTGGAAGAATTGGGCTGAAATCTCGCGAAGCTGTTCCGGCACGCCATAGCTGACGTATTGCCAACTGAAAGTGAAGCGGGAGCGCACCTCGTCAACGGGCGGGTAGTCAACCGGGTTATAGAGCGTGCGGAGTCGCCCGGCTGCCTCCTGGCAGAGGCGAGGGTAGGCGGTAAGGAACGATTCTGCCAGCTCGCTTCGTTTATCCTTGAACTCGCGCAGCCGCTCATCCACCGTTTCCACCAAGCCCAGCGGCAAGAGGTGAATGCCGACCTCGAAGGGCAGGCACATGTCGTACAGGAAATGGCGGATGTCACCGTCGAGAGTGCGGATTGCTTGAAGCTCCGGGGAATCGAGCAGAGTCTTGGAGACTCGAATCAACGCCTTGTCCGCGTCCACTTCGACCTGTGACGCGCTCACCTTTCGACTGTTGCCCAGCAAGCCGAGGTGAAGTTTGATGAAGACCGTTTGCTTGGAAAGCTCATTTTCCGAGCTTTGAACGTTCAAGATTGGCGCTACTGTTGCCATTTCATCCTCCTTGTTGTAGTAGGAACTCTTAAACTCCCAATCCAGCATCAGAGCTTGCCAGAAGCCTCGTGTCACTGCGGGTCCGGGAATATCCAGTTGCGATCCGGGCATACCCTGGCAAGGGGATATTCAGGCTTCGGATTTGGATGGCGGCATAACCGTGACCGGCCCGCCCAAATCCCGCATGACGCGGCGGGTTGGCGCTGGCGGGTTGTCCTCATGCTGATAAACGCCTGGCTTCGAAGCGCTGATGAACTTTCCTGATGCCATCTGCCGTAGGGCTTTGACCTGCTCGGCCGCAGACCGTGAGATCGGAACGATGTACTGCGCGGCCTCTTTCAAGGTCATCTTCAACCGGTGTGCCTTCCGGCAGCACTCTTTGATTTCAGCCCCCGTCCAGCCTTGGTCATTCGGTGACTCTCCAGACACACCATATTTCGTCAGATAGATTTTCCAAATGGCCTCGCGCTCCTCTGCAGTGGGCAGATCAAAGAAGAAAGTTCCGGTTGTGAACCGTCGGCGCAATTCCGGCGGCAGGCTGGCGATGGAATTACACGTAGCGATAAACAGCGTCCGCCCTTGTGACACAGCTTCCACGACTTTGAGTGCGGTCCGCAGCCGGTCGCCCGAGGCTCCCACCAGCGAACTTTCCATGGCCGTCAGATCGAAGGCGATGGTGGGGATGCCTGCCGAGTTGCCGGTGGCCTTCGCCGTCGCACTTTTGGCGCTGCCGGGCGGCCCAAGAAGAATCAATCCTTCGGCCTCATGGTCCTGCATCCAGGTGAGCATCGTGCCCGCCATCTCGGTCTTGACGCCGGACAGATCAGTGCCGGTGCCCGCGAACGCCTTCTCGATTTCATCAATGAACACAATGACGCGAGGCGGATCGATTCCCGCCAACACGGCCCGCAGGAATTGCTTCACGTTCTCCAAACCGCCGAGGTCATCAAACGTCTCGCCCCCGCGCCAGACCGAGAGGCCGGGCGTCTGCTCGATCATCTGACGCTTGCGTTCCCACAGATCATCCGTGTCGAGCTCTCCATGAACCAAGGACATGGCGAGCGCTTGCTCGGCTGGAAACGCGCCAAGACCGATCAATGCATCTACCGCACGGCCCACCAGGCTTCGCTCCGGCTCCCCGAGTCCTGCGTCCTTGAAGGTCCCGCGCAATATACCCTCCAAGTCCTCTTTTGACGCCAAAGGCTGATCCAGAATGAACACGTCCTGCGATAGTTCTGTTGGCAAGGTGGCGCCCAGCGATGCCAGGAGGACCAGCATGCGCCCGTTCGCTTTGAAGGTATCGCGAAGGTTCCAGATCCCCTGCATCGTGTCCTTTCGGCAAGCCTGCTTAACTCGACCTTGCTGAAGTGGTAGCGTCGGTCTCATGCCCAGCGGGGCAAGGAGGATCGACGATGACCAAAGACGAGTCTGGGATTCCACACAACTTG
>Ga0116127_1000826_pt1 | contig 23489 bp, 27 predicted proteins | sample June2015DPH_16_1_FD_89731 | JGI IMG/M metagenome (GOLD analysis project Ga0116127, IMG submission 89731) | Peatland microbial communities from SPRUCE experiment site at the Marcell Experimental Forest, Minnesota, USA - June2015DPH_16_100 | ecosystem: Environmental > Terrestrial > Soil > Wetlands... | reverse complement strand
CGCCACAACTCAGCTTTAATCCCTCCAACAACGGGGATACGCGCAACCCGGTGCGTCCGTCTCTGAACCCGGCGTTCTCCGGGCCTGTGATTCTGGGAAGTCCAAACCAGTATTTCAATCCCAATGCCTTTCTCGTCCCACCTAACGGGACTTACGGGAATCTTGGACGAGACACCTTTACTGGCCCGGGGCTCGCTACGCTTGATCTCTCGTTGCTCAAAGACACGAAGATCACGGAGAAACTGGACCTCCAGTTTCGGGCGGAGTTTTTCAACGCCCTGAACCGCGCTAACTTCAATACGCCAAACCTGATCGTATTCACATCGGCTGCGGGGGTCCCCTCCCCCACTGCCGGTGTCATCACCAGCACATCCACAACATCACGGCAGATTCAATTCGGACTCAAGCTGATCTGGTAGGCCGGGGCTTCGGACCTCGAGTGGGGAAAGGGCGGGATTTTAACCCCGCCGCAAAGCGGCTCTCAAACTTCCGTTCCTCTCGCGCCCCGCGCAGCTTGTTCCCACAAGCTGCGCGGGGCGCGAGACGGGAGAACAATTAGGAGTATCCGTAACGGCGGGGTTAAAACCCCACCCTTCCGGTGGCCTGACTCAAAACGGGGGAGCATTGAGAAATCCGGCCACACCTGATACCGCCGGCACTTCTGCCGGCGTTCAATGCCGATGGAAGACATACCGGCGGATCTCCGGCCAGAACTCCTGGACGACGTTAAGAGAAGCGCTCAGTCCAATCTGTTCAGTTCCATTACTGAATGTGTATCCCGCCAAATTGTGGGGGCCGGGAAGCCAAGCCGTGGACGCCGCAGTAGAAACGTAGTACGCGCTGAGACTGGCAATGTTCAGTGTTGGGCGGCCCTGGCTGTTGTAGGTAAGGAAAGTGTAGAGGGCAGCGTGCGCGGCGCGGCGCATGAACCCGTGCCGTCTGGTGGTGATGTAGCGGACATCCTCATGGAGGGCGAAAGCCACCGGCGCCTGAAAAGTGCCCAGAACAATGGCATTGCCCACGCGCGACGCCACTCTGCGCCCCAAGCCGGGGAACCCGCCCCCCCATTGGGGGGGAGAGCCGGTGGCTTGGTCAAGTAGCAAGGCCGTGAAGACTGGAGCGAAGTACGAGCCTACGGACAAGTAGTTCATCTTGAAGTAAAGCTTCCAGCGCTCGTTTCCAGTTAAAGGACTGTAGCTTGACTCAGGGGTCACGGCCAAACCGGTTACGGGGTTCACCTTCAGCCGTTGTTTCTCGGCCTTAGCGGAGGATTGGTCCGGGCTGTTTGTGCTCGACGTCTGGGCCGCACTGGATGCCTGGGAGTCCATGCCGTCTGAGCCGAATGTCGGGGCGAACTGGCAAGGAACCAGCAATAGTCCGATATCGCCTGTTGTGAAATGCTCTTCGCTCTCTCGAAAGGCTTGGTCTACAGGAGGATTCGCATTCGATGTCCAGCAACCGGCGGCATCTTCACCCAACGCCCATGCGAGGCCAGGCGCCCGCACGAGTAATCCCAGGGTCGCCATCGCCAACATCAGCCAGGAACAGCGCGCAAGTCTTCCCAATACGGTCTGAGGGCCAATTATCATTTGATTGAAGAAACCTTCGACAAGTCGCGTGCCCAAAAGTAAGTGCAAAATTACCATATTACCCTGTTTTGGCGGAGTAAGACGGCACGCTCGCGAAACCTTCTTTGACGGGCGACAATTTAGGTTCTTCAAAACCAAATTTGGCAGTAGACTACGCCTAGTCTCGGAATAGAGGGAACGGGGGAGGTATCGTTCCATGACGAAAACTCGCCGGACGTTTTGCGGTCTCTGCCATCCGCGCTGCGGGGTGCGCCTGCGCGTCGAAGACGACCGCGCTCTTGAGGTCGAAGGAGACCCGGACCATCCTATCTCCCGCGGGCGGCTTTGTGCTCGGGGCAAGCTGCTTGTCGATCACCTCTATCACCCCGCTCGCCTCAATTATCCGCTAAAGCGTGTAGGGGAACGCGGCGCAAATCAGTGGCAGCGCCTCTCCTGGGACCAGGCGCTCGATGAGGTGGCCGAGCGGCTGGCGTCGCTTCGGGATCGTTACGGGCCGGAAACACTCGCCTTCACCCATGGCACCCATCGGACCTATCACTGGGACGGCAGGCGCTTCTTCAACCTGTTTGGCTCGCCGAACTTGTGTGGGGCGAACAATATCTGCATGTGCCCCAGCCATGCCGTCGAATACGCTACCTACGGAGGCTTCGTCCACGGCGACATCGGGCGGACGAAGTGCTTGGTGGTGTGGGGGAATGCCCCTTCGCAAAGCGACCCGATCCTCGGCTTTCCTGAGATCGTGGCCGCGAAAAAGAATGGCGCGAAACTTGTTGTGGTGGACCCGCGTCGCACCCGCGAGGCGGAGCTGGCGGACTTGTGGCTGCCGATCCGGCCCGGCACGGATGTGGCGTTGATGCTGGGGTGGCTGCGGTTGATGATCGAGGAGGGCTTGTACGACCGGGACTTTGTGGAACGCTGGACTGCGGGCTTCGAGGATCTGAGAGTAGCCGTCGCTCCGTACACGCCGGATAAGGTCTCGGCAATCACTTGGCTTTCGCCCGAGCAAGTCTGCGAGTCGGCGCGCTGCTACGCTACCACCAAGCCCGCCGTGATCACCTGGGGCTTCGGTCTGGACAAGCAGGGGGTCAACGCCACGCAGGCGGCACGGGCGCGTTGTCTGCTCCGCGCCCTCTCCGGCAACTTGGACGTGCCCGGAGGAGAGCTGCTGGGTCGGGTGGACGCCGTGGGAAAGATCGTAGGCGGCGACGTGATGGAGTTCAACGAAGCGCTGCCGCCCCAGCAGCGCGCGAAACAGCTTGGGGCGGATGAGTATCCCTTTTTCGGCTTCCCCGGCTGGGAACGCAATGTGGCTGCCAACCGCCGCCTGCCCCCTGGCTATATGTCTCCACCGTTGGCTGACATGACTTGCATGGCCCACAAACGCGCCGTTTTCGAGGCCATCCTCACGGGCCGGCCCTATCCCGTCACGGCCATGATCTCTCTGGCCAGCAATCCACTGGTGACGCTTCCCAATGTGCAGCGGACTTACGCGGCGTTGAAGGCCCTCCAACTATATGTGGTCATGGATTACTACCTCACGCCGTCGGCGGCTCTGGCTGACTACGTGTTTCCCGCTGCCTCGACCATCGAGCGGACGGAGCTGTGGCTGACCCCGAGCTTCTGCTTGGCCTGTCCCAAGGGTATTGGTCCTCTCCACGAGCGGCGCGACGACTACCAGTTTTGGCGGGGCTTGGCAGTCCGCCTGGGGCAAGCCGAACACTGGCCTTGGCAAACCGTCGAGGAGGTTTGGGATTACCGGCTCGCTCCCGCCGGCCTCACCTTTGAAGAACTGCTGGCGCGAAACGGGCTGTTTGGAAAACGAGAGTACCAGCGATACGAACGGTTCGGGTTTGGCACACCGTCCGGGAAGGTGGAGCTCCGCTCGAGCACCTTCGAGGCCCTCGGCTGCGCGCCGGTTCCCGTCTACCGCGAGCCCGCCCACAGTCCAGCAGGCGACTCCGACTTGGCGCTTGAGTACCCACTGGTGCTCATCACCGGCAGCCGGTTCATGCCCATGTACCACTCCGAGCAGCGGCACTTGGCGGCGGCGCGAGCCGAGATGCCCGACCCGCGGCTGTCGCTGCACCCGGATACGGCGGCGGCACTGGGGCTGGACGAAGGCAGGTGGGCCTGGGTCGTCACGCCCCAGGGACGTATCCGCCTCCGCACTCACCTCACCACCGCTCTCGACCCGCGCATGGCCGATGTGCAGCACGGCTGGTGGTTTCCCGAGCGGTCGGGAGCGGAGCCGGAATTGTTCGGCGTCTTCGAATCCAACGCCAATATGCTCTGCCCCGATGGAGCGAAGTTCTGTAGCCCGGAAATTGGCAGTTGGCCGCACACCGCTCTGCTCTGCCGGGTGGAACCGGAGGCTGCGTAGCCGGGGGATGATCCTACGGGCCGGCGTCACCTGCTCGTTCCTTTCCTGAATCCCAAAACCTGGTTCAGCCCCTGTCACCTGAAACCTGCCACCTGAGACCTGTTTTTTCGCTTTGATCCGCTCTTTTTGCACTCAAAATTGGGTTCGTTTTGGGTTCGTTTTTCGCTCAAAAACACGCTAAGTCCTGTGTTTTCAACAACTTCTTAGCTTCGTTCCCTCTATTTAGTATCTTTTTTGCATTTTCCTGCCCTTTCCCGCCCCTTGCGGGCCGCTTTCCAATCCCCTTCCCGCGCTCTGTGCCGGCGCTCTCCATAGGTCAACGAAGATAGGCTATCATACCCCTAGCCTCGTGTCAAGAGCAAAAGCGAGGTAGCGCAGACCCGTTTCCCAGGGTCTGCGGCTTTTCGGTCTTTGTCGGCCAAGAACTGGCCCCATACCGCTCTGCTCTGCGGGGTGGGACGCGGGCCTGCTTTAACGTCCGCTTGACGCCCGCTCGTGCCTGATGCATAATTGAGTTGAAAAAGAGGACTTATGAGTAGTTCCAGGATCCAACCCATTTTGACCCAAGGCGAGTCGGAGCTTGTGGACCAGATGGCGGGACTCACTCACACCAAGCGGACCGAGGTCATCAAGAATGCGCTGGCGGTCTATCACTGGTTCGTGCGCCAGGCGGTGACCGGGGCGCGGATCGTGGCCCGCGAGCCCACCGGCGAAGAGACAGAGCTCGAGACGCCTGAGCTCGCCGCGCTCGAATCGAAGGGCCATCGCCTGAGTCCGGAAGAGCTCGGCTTGCTGGCCAAAAAGCTGGCTGCCGCCAATGACCCGAAAGAGGCTGCGCGTCTGCGCCAGCGCATTGCTCGTGGCTTCTATGGAATCTAGTGTCTGAGGCGCTGGACCATGCCGCGCATTCGCCGCCACCATCTCCCGCCCGCACTCTTCCACCACTTGCTTGACCGCATTCAGCAGCGCAAAATCCCTGCCTCTCAACTTGAACTTCTCGCCCGCTGGCTCGACACCGAGCCGGAAGTCCCCGACGGCGAATGGTTCAAACGCTTTTCAGGCATGACGGTATGCGGTGAAGGCGAGTTCATCAAGACCTTCCTCCTGCCCGGCCAACGCCCAAAAGGTGAGCGGGTCGAGTAGCGGAACGTGATACCCTGTTTCGGATGGCGGTCGGCACTCTTGATTGTACATGTCAAAGGATGTGCGCATTTGACTCCCGTTAAATAAGGTGGCGGTTGTTTCGATCTGTGCGCTCGTACTCATCGTCGGTGCGGGCAGTCTTGCACACCATGCGTACAGAATGCACGTTCTCAAAGAAAGGCTCGGAGATGCAATCGGTAGGGACCTAGGATTGACAGAAACGATCCTCAGCATCCATTCGGAGTCTTCCAAAATAACGTTTGGCGAAATCTTCGAGCTCTGCAATAAATCGGTGGAGACTCGTACCAATCTTATCGTTGAGTTGCGCGGATTATATCCCGAACTGGACTACAGGCTAAAGACACGCCTGATCGAGTACTTGAGCGCCGAAAACGAGTTCGTCCGCGCCATGCGCGATTACTACCGGGAGGAAATGCAATTCTCGACGGCGATGGACTCGTATACTGAAGGGCTAAAGGACACCCCTTCTTCCGAGTACGGATGGGATTTTTATCATGACCGGGTGCGCCAGCTTAAGGCGAAGACTCTGGAGAGTGCCCGTGAGGCTGAAAAGAGCGCAGATGAGTTCCTGGCGACGTACGATAAGATGACCAAGGAAGAGACTGCCATTGCACAAGAAGCCCGCAATGCGGGGCTGCGCTTTGAGCCAATCTTTCAGAAGTACGCCCAGGGTAACCAGAAAAGTGCACAGGGCACAAAGCAAGTGGCTCAGCAGTTCGAGGCTCAAGAGGAAGCTGCAAGGCAGACGGCCGCAAAAATAGAAGCTGCAAGGGAAGCTCCGAGAGAAGGGAACGTAGCGGTCATTTCATGGCCCCAGGGAGCTTCAGTCTCGGTTGACGGTGAGGGGGTTGGCGGGCTAACGCCCCTCACCATCCCCATTGAAGCCGGCAGCCACCGAATCGAAATCGTGAAGCTCGGATATCAGATGCGGGAGGTACATGTCCTAATTAAGCGGGGCAAAACCGCGAACGTCGAAGTGACATTAATAGAGGAACAAAAGTAAACGATGTGATTGTTGAATCTGTAGGGCCAACGCAGCGAGTGCGGCTAGCGAGGTAGCGCAGACCCGCTTTTCAGGGTCTGCGGCTTTTCCGTCTCTGCGCCCAGGAACCGCAGACCTTGGGGAGCAGGTCTGGGCTACACTTGCTCCCTGGCCGGGACCAAGGCCAGCCTGAGGCGCTCGGATCGGAAGGTCGGCCAGCCCGGGAGTTCAGGGGGCGTTGCGGAAAGGCCAAACGTTTGGCAGTTTAGAGTCATGACCGAGCTGTTGGAGAAGGCCCTCGAAAAGGTTTCCACTCTGCCCCAAGATGAGCAGGACGCTATTGCCTCCCAGATTCTCGCCGAGCTTGAAGACGAGGCAGCCTGGAGGACGCGCTTTGCCAGAGGCGCGGGCAAGCTGCGCCGCCTTGCTGATCAGGCGCTCGCGGAACATCGCCGCGGAGAGACTCGCCCGCTGGACGATCTCCTTTGATCGAATCTCGTACCACACGGCGGTTCGGCATGGTGGTTCCATGACTCATCCCATTTATCGGGTCCGTTGTTTCGAGATCGTTTCGGCGTATACGCTTCGCATTCAGTTTGACGACGATGCTGTGCAGATCATCGACTTCGAGCCGATCCTCGCCGGGGAGATGTATGGTCCACTGCTAAACCTGGAAGCGTTCAACCAGGTTCAGATCGATAGCGAAGCGGGAACGCTGGTTTGGCCTAACGGAGCGGACTTCGACCCGGCTACACTGCACGACTGGCCGGCACATGAGCGGGCTTTTCGAGAACTCGCCAGCCGCTGGGAAGCGGTCGAGGCCTAGCAGTTGCCGCCAGAGGCGCAGACCCGCTTTTCAGGATCGGCAGCTCTTCGGTCTTTGTCGCCCAAGAACCGCAGGGTCGAAAAACCATGTGCCAAGAATGAGCTCGTGCTGAAAAGAAAGGGGATAGCACCAATCGGCTCCAGCATGTCATTGTGGCCGTTTTTCATGAACTTTCGTGGGCCGTAGGCCCATCATGACAGACCTTGGAGAGCAGGTCTGCGCTACGCTCGCTTTCTGCTCACAGCCTGAGTCTTCCTGCCGGAGCACTGCCACGTCCTCATTTGGCCTTCGGAGTTGGCCGACGCACGGCCGATTAACGGTAGGTCTTCTCAGAGCGTCGCAGGACCCATGATACGTCGACGAGTCGCCGATCGTGGTACACGGAAAAAATGATCCGGTAATCGCCGGCGCGCTTGCGGTAATACCCTTTCCATTCCTTGCCCCTAAGGGGCTTCACATCCCCCCCGGAATGGGTCTTGCTCAAGCTGGCCTGGCTGATGCTCCCGGACACTTGCCGGCGCGTCTTGTCGGGCAGGTTTTGAACGAACAACTGGGCGTCGTCCGCTATCCTAACGACCCAGTTCATGCTTCACGTCCTGCCACAGCTTGAACCGACCCGCTTTGATCTGCTGCCTCCCATGGCGAACTTTCTTTGCTTCGGCTGGGGTGAGCACGTCATCGGGGTCAACCAAACGTTTCGGTTTAACAAGGACGCCGTTGGCCTGCCTGCTAAACGTGACGAAATCACCCTCCCGGAGTTTCAGACTCTCAAGGATTTCGCGCGGGATGACCACTTGGCGACGCTGCCCCACTCGCCCGATCCGTTCTCGAGTTGCGGCTGTCTTGGGTGCCATGTCTTCAGACTATCTGATGGTCAGGAAATGTCAAGGTGGCGTAGCGCCGACCTTTAGGTCGGCACGTGCCGGGCTAAAGCCCGGCGCTACGTGCGTTGCCACCCGTCACTGAGAAGCTGCGAAAAAATTGCGCTGTAGCGGCGGTCTATGACCGCCGCATTTTAGAATCAATGGCTTCGGCGCTCATAGAGCGCCGCTACAGATGGCCAATCCGATTTTTTCACACGTTCTGAGGGATTAGGAAAACAGCCTCTCAATAGCCGCCACAGGTAGGAACAGCCGTTTGGGTGTTTTGGGAAGTTCGATGAAGCCGTACTTCTTATAGAAAGCTGCGGCGCGCTCATCTTTTGCGTCCACAATAACTGCGGCAGAGGCGACTTGTTTGCTGCCACTCAAGCACCGGTTAAGCGCATCCATCAATAGCAACTCGCCAAGCCTCTGGCCTCGAAATTGGTTGCTAACTGCCAGACGGCCAACGAGGGTCGCGGGCACGAAGGGGTACTTGGGAAGCTTTGCTGCGAGCCCGTCCGGAATGGCGTCCAGTTCGACAGAGTACTGAGACAGGGTATAATAGCCAGCGACGGTCTTGCCATCCGGCGTGAGCGCGAATGCAACGGCGACACGCTTTTTTACATCCTGCCCGGCCTGTTTCCGCAGGTAGTTGTCGAGCCCTTCTACACCACATGAAAAGGCCGCCCGGTCGTGCGCCGGCCCGAGCGGCTCGAAACGGAGTCTTGTCGTCTCTTCTTTCCCTGGCAATTACAGCCCCATGCGCTCTTTGTATCGCCGCCCCGCAGCACGCGCCGGCGCGTTCGGAGCGGGAGGATTTAGTAGAGCATTGACAAACACTTCACGCGCTTCATCGCGCAAACTCAGCGTCTGGAAGTCCTTGATTGTCTCCGTCGCTGCTTGTTGGGCGCTCGCCAGAACAAAGTCAGTGACGGAGGTTCCACGGATCTGCGCGGCACGTTCGATAAGGCGCTTCTGGTCACGGGTAAGCCTTGCCTCGAGGCGCTCCTGCTTCCGGGATTGCCTCCGAACTTGATATATCTGATTGTGCCCCATAGAGCCCACCTCCCCGACACGTCTAATGTACGGCAATTCGCCGCACGTGTCAACGCGGAGGCGCGGCTCAATAGAAGGTGACGTCTTTCGTCGGGTAGTGCCGGCGGTTGCCGCGATCAGCGCGTCTCCCAGTTCGACGCGGTGGCTTCTGGCATGACGCGAGTCTCCTGAGCCGCGTTCCCTTGCGCAGCCGGCGCACGTAGGTCTCAGAATTAGGGAGGTCCTTTCGGCTCTGCCATATTCCCGCCCAGTCTTGCATTGCCCGCCGGCGATTCTCCGGAGAATTTCCGTACCTGTCGCGCAGCGCCTGACGCACCAGCTCCGATATCGATGTGCCTGCTTGCCGCGCCTGAATGTGCAGGGCGTTCCAGATGTCGTCCTCGAGGTACAGTTGAGTCCGCCTCATGATGTATAGTATGCATCAGGTGGATGTTCCTTACGAACTGCGGAGATCCTTCATCGTCCGCCGATGAGAATGGTGGACTCTCCAGAAACTCGGCGCATTACTCGTTTCCATTGAGCAGCTTGGGCCGAGCCTGTCTGATCCGTCCTCGCTCCGCAACTAACCCCTCACCCGGCCCGCGACGGCTGGTGAAAACGCCGTCGCGGTCCACCCTCTCCCCTCCCCTTGGGAGAGGGCAGACCCACTTTGCGATGCGCTCCGTTTCTGATACCACGGACAGCGTTCTTCGGCTATCCTCGCTCAGGATGACACGCCTGGGATGTGCGCCGTGTCTGCGCCACTCCAACTTCCGAGTTCGTGCTAAAGGGTTATCTTGCGGAGGCGAGCCGTGGCGAAACTCGAGAGTCCGGGCGCAACTCGTCCGTGCCTCGGAGAGCAACCATGTCCCCTTCTCGAATGTCTCCAAAAACCTCAACCGAACCGCCGCTGGTCGCACCGGTCTTGACGTCCACCCACTCGGACGTCCCTCATCTGCGAGTGTAATCCTGTCACAGGAAAACGGGCGTTTTGCACTTTCCAGAGTCTACTGGGGGCCGTGCGGCAAAAGCAAGTTGGTATGAAAAGGTTGTGTGCATGTTCACAGAAATGTAACAATGGCGTAACGCGCAATGAACACGACTCGCCAACCATAGAGTGTTTATCCCAAGCAAGTCGAACTGATGATCCCAATGAAGCACTAACACTTGAATCGGAGGGCTGAAGAATGCAGATCAGAATGATTCCTAGCAGACTTGTCGCGGGCGCAATCGTTTTAATTGCGCTCGCCGCACCTGTTTTTTCGCAGACCGCGGCGGACACCTCGTCAAAAGATTCCGCTAAGCGTGACGATGTCTCGCTGCTGAAGCAGCAGATTGCAGAACAACAGAAACAGATCGAGCAGTTACGTACAATAGTGGACCAGATGAAGCAGAGGATGGACCAGTCCCCTAACCCGGCGCAAACCGCAACGGCGCAAGCACCGAACCTCAGGCAGGCGGCCTCGACCAGCCCAATGGTTCCCAAGGCCGCGGAGAAATCCTCCGCGGGTAGCAGCGGGAACCTGGTGGCTTCGACCAGCCCAATGGTTCCCAAGGCCACAGAGAAATCCTCCGCGGGTAGTGACGGGAACCTGGTTGCTTCCACCTTGATCCCCTCCGCCGCTGTACCTTCAGCAACGCCCGTGCCCGCTCCGAAGGAGGAGGACAAAGCCTCGCCCCTTCAGTTCCACATTGGCACGGCGACCATTATTCCCGTTGCCTTTATGGATTTCACCAGCGTATATCGCAACCATGACACCAACGGTAACATGGGGACGAACTTCGGGAATTTCCCCTACGCCAGCACCAGCGCCTATGCGCCCAACTTGAGCGAGTTTCGCCTCAGCTCGGAGAATTCCCGCATCGGCTTCCGCGTGGATGCGGACGTGAAAGGCGCTCATGTGATGGGTTACATGGAAGCGGACTTCCATGGGAACAACGCGACGAGCGTTGCCGTGGCCACCAACAGTAACACCTTGCGCGAGCGGTTGTACTGGGTTGACCTTAACACGGGACACTTTGAAATCCTGGGTGGTCAAACCTGGACTCTGTTGACTCCGGGACGCTCAGGTATATCACCCCTCCCCGCTGACATCTTTTACTCGCAAGATATAGACATTAACTATCAGCTCGGGTTGGTTTTTGGGCGCATCCCGGAACTGCGCTTCGTTTACCACCCCTCGAAGCAAGTGGCCTTCGCCATCGCTCTCGACAGCCCCGACCAATACGCCGGAGGTAACGGGGGCTCCGGCACCATCGTCCTCCCCAGCGCTCTCAATACCACTGCTACCTATCAGGGCGAACTGGATTATGGAAGCGGCAATACCTTGTCCACCCCCAACGTAGCTCCGGACATCATTGCGAAACTGGCTTTCGATCCCGTCAAGCAAGTGCACTTCGAAATCGGGGGAGTGGCGCGGAGCTTCAAAGTCTATTATCCCGGCGTCGCTGCCACCAGTTCCACCGCTGCCATCCCTGCCAACACTTTCTCGGCAGAGGGTGGCGGCGGCTTTCTGAACTTCAGTGTCGAACCGGTCAAGGGTTTCCGCCTGCTGACGAACAACTTCTGGAGTGATGGCGGCGGCCGTTACATCTACGGCCAAGCTCCAGACCTCATCGCGCACGCCAACGGCTCCATTTCCCTAATTCATAGCGGCTCAACGGTGACAGGCTTCGAGTTAACCCAAAAGAAAACGATGATCTATGCCTATTATGGCGGCGTTTACATCGGCCGCAACACTGCGCTCGACACCAACGGGAAACTCATCGGCTATGGATTCACCGGTTCAGCGAACAGCCAGAATCGCATCATTCAAGAAGCTACTTTTGGCTTCAACCAGACCCTCTGGAAGAGTGCGAAGTACGGCGCGCTGAACTTCATGGGCCAGTATTCCTACCTGACCCGCTCTCCCTGGTATGTGGCGTCCGGCGCGCCCGCGAATGCAAATATCAATATGTTGTTCTTCAACTTGCGCTACACGCTGCCCGGCTCGGCTCCAACCCTCGGGAAGCAACCCGGTAATTAGGGGAGCATCGGGCTTCGTCGGTGCAAAAACGACGCCGGGCGGTGCCAAGCTTCAACGAGCTGCTCCTCGCACCTTGGAAAACCGCCCGGCTTCGCCTAGTACGTGGGACCGCCCTCAAATCTCTTCGCCTCCACGAGGCCTGGGATTTACCTCGTGACGCCAGAGCGCGGGATCCCTGGGCCGTGGCCACGGGCAACCCCAAACACGCTCACTTAAAGGTGGTTAGGCCCGCAGGCTTCAAGCAAGGCCGCCTCTTGGTCTGGCGCCAGCGCCCTGCCGATGCTCTCGCCCTCGCGTTCAAAATTCACTTCGCCGTGTCCAACCATCGGTTATTTCCACCGGCCCACCCCATAATTTCCCCTGATTAACCGGGATGGGCAATTCTGACCACACATGTGAGCAGTATGGGGCAGAGGCGCGTATTACGCCCAGGGTATAACCACAGTGCGTCTGGCTTCCAGCGAGAATCTGCCTGGAGACGGATGTTAGGGAGGAGGATCAAGTGATCTATCTTGCGCTGGCCCTGAGTTTCATAACCTTTTTGCCGCCTTGCCTTATGAGCCAAGGCACAAATGAATCGAACCGGACTCAGGAGACTCCGGCACAGAATGGCATAAGCAGGTCGTCCAACGTCGCCGGAGCAGCGCCCCAAAGCAACCTCCAAGCTTCGGGAGAAAGCAAGTGCAGCGCTGGATTCAAAGAGTGCAGAGAAAGTCTCAACGACTTCCAAGAAGCTGAACAGTTCATGCAATTGAAAGCCACCGTCCTTGCGGATTTGAACCGGTTAGAAGAGTCGAGGCCTGCAAAAACGAAGATCGCCACCGTTTACAATGCCGATGTAAATCGCCAGAAAACTGGAAACGGCGCCGTTAACCGCGCCAGCGTCGAACCGATTAGAAAATCGTCTGTGCAAGCCACGAGTGCAGTGCAGCCGGTGTTGTTGGAGTCTGCTGTGGGGACTCCAAGCTATAAACGCATGCCGTAAAGGCGGCCCGCCTGCGCACTGTTAATTCGACGGAATTGGGCAATGTAAGGAGCAAGGAGACAGGAGACAAATGGCCACGTACCCACTTAAGAAGAGCACCAGCCCTTCAAGAGGCCAGGGACCTCACACGATCTCGGCCTGTCCCCGGCCACCGCCCTGGAAACAAATCCTGCTCGGAACGGGATTGCTGATTCTCCTTACCGCCGCAGGTGTTTTTGTTCATTTCTACTTGCAATTCACGCGAATCATTGACGCCCGCTTAGATGGGAACGTTTTCGATAACCCTTCGGTAGTTCTAGCCGCCCCAACCGAGTTGCAAGTGGGAGAGCATTTGACTGCCGGCGGCGTCGTGGCTCACCTGCGGAAGGCCAGCTACACCGAGGGCCAGGCGGGCCGAGGCGTCGGGAGCTATACAGTGACGGGCAACAGCCTGGAAATCCAGCCGGGCCCCGAGTCTTTCTTCAGAAACGGGCAGACGTCGCAAGGTCCGGCGAGACTGGAATTCAAAAGCGACCGCCTCGTGTCCATTACTGCTCTCGACGACATGACTGCCTTGAAGACGTATTTGCTTGAGCCGGAAGCGATCGCAGCCCTCTTCGGAGAGAGCCGCACGAAGCGGCGCCTGGTTCGCTACCAAGACCTGCCCGGGGTGGTGATCAATGCGATTCTCGCAACCGAAGACCATCGGTTTTATTCGCACCATGGCGTAGATTCCCTCCGCATTGTTGCCGCCGCAATCGCTAATCTCCGCGCCGGCGAGCGGCTGCAGGGCGGCAGTACGTTGACCATGCAGCTCGCCCGCAATCTCTTCTTGACACCCAGTCGCACGATCCGGCGAAAGATCACAGAAGTCTTTTTCGCCCTGCTGCTCGAGCTGCGCTTGCCCAAGGAACGGATTCTCGAGCTCTACGCGAACCAGGTCTATCTCGGTCAGCGGAATAGTTTCTCCATCTACGGCTTCGGCGAGGCCGCTGTGGCTTATTTTAACAAGGACATCAGCGACTTAACGCTCCCCGAGGCCGCTTTGCTCGTTGGGATGATTCGCGGTCCCAACGTCTACTTGCCTTACCAACATCCGGAGCGAGCGGCGGAGCGGCGGAATTTTGTGTTGCGGCGGATGCTGAAGGCAGGCTTCGTTAGCGCCAAGGAGGCTGAACAGGCCTCGAAAACTGCCCTGGGATTGGCTGAGCCGAGCGCCGAAGCTCGCCAAGAGCCTTACTTCGTGGATATCGTGAAGGCGCAGTTGCTCGCTCGATTCTCCGCCGCCGACCTGCTCTCACGCGGCTACCGGATCTACACCACTCTTGACCTTGATCTACAGCGTGCGGCCTCAGAGGGCGCGCGCGCCGGCCTGATCGAGGTTGATCGACAAGTGGAGAAACAGAGGGAACGCAAGACGATGTCTCCTCTGGAGTCGAACCAGCCGCAGCTCGCTCTGGTGGCTCTGGACCCGCACACGGGCGACGTCAAGGCTCTCGTGGGCGGCCGCAGCTATGGAGCGAGTCAGGTGAATCACGTTTTGGCGCGCCGCCAGCCCGGCTCGTCGTTCAAGCCTTTCGTGTACGCGGCGGCGCTGAACTCGGGTGTAGACGGCTCACAACCTCTCATCACCCTAGCCACGGTCCTGGCGGACGAACCCACCACGTTTGAATTTGGCAATCAACCGTACGCGCCAGAAAACTATAAGCAGACATACCACGGCTCGGTCACGGTGCGTGAGGCGTTGGCGTACTCCCTCAACGTGCCCACCGTGCGTCTAGCCGAGATGGTGGGTTACGGTAAGGTGCGGGACTTTGCCCTGGCGGCTGGTTTCAACAACCAGCTCAACCCCACGCCAGCCCTCGCGCTAGGTGCTTATGTCGCCACGCCACTCGAAATCGCGGGGGCCTATACCACTTTCGCGAACGGCGGCGACTACGTTGGACCAAGGTGCATTGTGGCTGTCACCGATGCCTTGGGCCGCATGGTCTGGCATAATCCTGTCAGCCCACACCGAGCGCTTGATGCGCGCGTCAGTTATTTGATGGTGAGCCTCCTCGAAAGCGCGATCAACAGCGGCACTGGAGCGGGCGTGAGGGCCCGCGGCTTTAAGCTGCCCGCCGCAGGAAAGACGGGCACTTCACATGACGGCTGGTTTGCCGGATTCACCCCTAACCTGCTCACGGTGGTTTGGGTCGGTTACGACGACGACCATGAACTGGATATCTCTGGGGCACGTTCGGCTCTGCCCCTCTGGACCGAATTCATGATGCGGACAACCGATTTACCCGCCTACAAAAACCTCCGGCCGTTTAGCCAGCCGCCGGGAATCATCACAGCCGCGATTGACAATCTCACGAACCTGGTGGCGCTGGCTGATCCGACTATGACTCACAGCGAGGTGTTCATTGAGGGTACGGAGCCGTTCCCGCTAATCACGGAGTAGATCTTCACGACAACGCCATGCTCTATTTCTTCCTCCACCAAGTCTGCCCCTGTCGGCGTCTCGGGTTCATCCCACTGGCCCCAGCGTTGGCGTAGGTATTCGTTACGCCATGGCCTTCGCGCGGATAGATTCAGGCCGCAGCGAAGCCAGCAGTCGAGCCCGCAATTCTGGAGGCATTGGGGGTGACAGATTGCGTTTCTCGTTCTGACCATAACGGCGACAGGCTTCGACTGTGGTTTTCAGACTCTCCAGGAATACGATGCAAGGCTTGCAGCCTTCCAGGTGGCGCTCCAGTTCCCGGCAGTCCCTAACCGGAAGTTCCCCATCCAGGTAGTCTGAAAGCAAGGCGAAGATTCTCTTACATCTCCGGTTAGCCATGATGTTCTGCCTTTGAGCACCGTGACCCTTGTACGTAACCTTCGAGCGCATTGCGCAGGAAGACGCGTGCCCGATGCAGGCGCATCTTTGTGGTTTTCTCCGAAATGCCCATGACTTCGGCCACTTCCCGCGTGTCGAGTTGTTCCATGTCACGGAGTATCAATACCAGCCGGTAGTGTTTGGGAAGGGCGAGGATGGCATCTTCCAGTTTGCTCCGAAGCTCCTTCTTCAAGGCGATTTCTTCCGGTGTGATCTCCCAGGACTTGACCTGCGGGGCTGAGGTCCCGCTTCCTTTTGGCATTAAGGCATCAAGCGCCAGCATTTGCGCGGGAGCGAACTTGCTCTTGCGGCGGCTCATCAGGCATTGAGTTTTTGCCACCTTGTAGAGCCAGACGGCCAGCGCCCGCGCGTTGGGAAACTCCTTGAGTTCTCTTGCCAAGCGGATCAGCGTCTCCTGCGCCGTGTCCTCAGCATCCTCAGGCGTGCCGCACACCTTCATCCCGAAACCATAGACAATTCCCTGCAGGGTTTCGAGCGCTCGCCCCACCTCTTCGGGCTTTCCGGACTTGAGATCAACGAGTGCCTGTTCAACTTGCAAGTTCATAAAGTGCCCCAAAAGGGTTATTCGGAGATCTCGATCGGACTCCGAACCCCCCTTGCCTGAATCCAGAGTCTAGATGCTAACACAGCGCCGCACGATCCATGCAGGAGCGATCTTCTTTGGCCAGTTCCTTTCGGCCCGGCCTTTCAATCCTTGGCGCTGACGTTCTGTCTGGCCCAGCAAAAATATTTGCTGCTACCTGTTACCTTTTCCCAGAAATTGCATTTATGCCGATGAGGCGATGAAGATGCAACACGATGAACGAATTCAGCAGACCTGGTTGGAGATGTTCAAGGGAATGCGCGTGTCCGACGGACGCATGGCTGCCCAAGCTTCTTGCGGGCAACTGCGACCGAAATGAGAACTGAGGTGAACGATGATTGAAGGGAAATTGCGACTCGCAACCGTGGAAGGTGAAGGAAGGCAGTTTGTGGCGGAGTCAGGAACTGGCCACGCCCTGATCATGGACGATGCCGACGGCCACACGGGACCAAAGCCTATTGAGTTGGCCCTGCTGGCCCTCGGCGGCTGTACCGGGTTTGATGTGATCAGCATCCTCCGCAAGAAACGCCAAAAGGTGACCGGGTACGAAATCGAACTCCACGCCGAGCAGAACCCTGAGCCACCCTCTTATTTTACCCGTGTGGAAATCAAGCACCGGCTGCGTGGCAAGATCGACCCCGAAGCCGTGAAGAAAGCCATTCATCTCTCGGAGACCAAGTATTGCTCTGTGGGGGCTATGATTTCCCGGACCGCGAAGATTGCAACCACATTTGAAATCCTTCCGGAGGTTGTGCCGGAAGACTCCGTCGAGGCAGCGTGATGAAGAAACTCCTTCCCATGATGGCAACGTTTCTCCTGGCAGCCAGCGCCTGCGCGCAAACTCCAACGGTCACGGCGGCGCAGGCGCCCGCGCAACCTCTTTCCTTGCAGGAAGCCGTGCGGATCGCGCTCGAGAAGAATCCCACCCTCAAGGCGGCGGACGCATACGCACAGGCCGTGCAACAGGGAATCACTGCCGCGAACTCATTCCGTTATCCGCGAGTGGATTTTGCGGAGGGTTTCACACGCGGCAATAATCCTGTCTATGTTTTCGGAACGCTGCTTACCCAGCACCAATTCACCGCCTCCAATTTTGCCCTGGACTTCTTGAACACTCCTCCGCCTTTCGATAACTTCCGCACTGCTTTTACCGCCACGATGCCCCTCTATGATGCTGGCCAGATTTCCCGCGCGGTTCGTGAGGCCAAACTCCAGGCCCAAGCGGCGGAAAAGGAAAAGGGCCGCACCGGGCAGGAAGTGGTCTTTCAAGTCATCCAGGCATACCTGAACGAACTGCTCGCGAAGGAAAGTCTCCGCGTCGCGCAGTCCGCCGTGGACACGACGAAGAGCGATCTCAACCGCGCCCAAGCTCGCCAGGAAAGTGGGCTCGCCGTTCCCTCGGACCTCTTGAGCGCACAGGTCCAACTCGCCCAGGCCGAAGAGGACCTGCTGCGGGGGCAGAACACGGTGGAATTGGCACACGCCGCCCTGAATGTGGCCATGGGTCTCGAGGAAGATGCCCCCACCGCAATCGAGGGGAACCTGACCGAGTTGAGCTTTAGTGCCGGGTCGCTGGGCGAGAGGCAATCCAAAGCCCTGGCCACCAGGCCGGATTACTTGCAGAGTTTGTTGGCAAAGCAGCAGGCGGACAACGGAACACACATGGCACGCGCCGAATTCTTGCCCAAAGTGAATCTCTTCAGTTCCTGGGAAGCTGACAACCAGACGTTCACATCGCGCGGCGGGAACAACTGGGCTATGGGCGTCACGCTCAATTTCAACCTTTTTGATGGCGGGGCCAAGACGGCACGACTGAGGGAGTCGAAAGCGCGCGAGTTGCAGGCGCAAGCGCTCGAGAGTCAGATGGCCTCGGCGGTCCGCTTGCAAGTTCGCGAGGCCTACCTGAACCTCGCCACCGCGCAAAAGCGCCTGGAAGTTGTGAAAGACGCAAAAGCGCAAGCGGCCGAGAGTCTGCGCATCTTGCAGAATCGCTATGAATCAGGGCTCGCCACCATCGCCGACCTGCTCAGCGCGGAGACTGCCAAGGTCAACGCCGACAAGAACGCTCTGAACGCTATCTTTGACTGCCGGCTGAGCTACGCCGCACTGGAACTTGCTACGGGCGAGCTCTCCACAGATTCGCCGGCGGTCAATCAGTAGGCGCTGGTGTTGTGCAACGCCTGATTCTCGAGGAGTCGAAAGTCGAGAGTTAAAAGACGCAAGTCAAGACCGCTTCTACTTTTGACTTTTAACTTTCGACTTTCGACTCCTCTGTGGTCCAGAGACGGGTGTTACACAACACTAGCCACAACCTATGAGGTCGAAAGCAGCCATGCCAAAACGAAGATTTCTTCATCTAGCGACAATTCTGATGACCGCGAGTTTTCTTCTCGCCTGTGGCGCAAAGAAGCCGGCAGAGCCAGGGACGAGAGAAACCATTTCCGGTGTGAAGCTCGAAACGGTCAGCCTGCGTGCCACACCCCAGATGTACGAGGCCGTGGGAACGGTGCGGTCGGCGAACGTCAGCGTCCTGAATGCCCAGATGGCTGGCACAGTTCGCGAGATTCGAGTCCAGGCCGGCGATCGTGTTCGCCGTGGCCAGCTCCTCGCCGTAATTGACGACCGCGCGCCTCGCGCCCAGGTTGAGGCCGCGCAGGCCGGGGTTCAGGAAGCCTCTCAGGGAATCGCGGAAGTCGAGCAAGCTTTGCTCGCTGCCACGGCGGACCGGCAGTTTGCCGAGGCCACGTTCAAGCGCTACCAGACGCTGCTTGAAAAGAACTCCCTGAGCCGCCAGGAATTTGACGGCGCCGAGGCCAAGTACAAGGCCGATCTGGCCAATGAGCGCGCGCTTGAGGCCAGAAAGCAGCAGACTGAAGCGCGTGACCAGCAGGCACAAGCGCAGAAATCTTCCGCGGAAACCACCCTGAGTTATTCCCGCATCGTGGCGCCCAGGGATGGTGTGATTACGCAGAAATCTGTCGATGCTGGCACGGTGGTGATGCCCGGAATGCCCATCCTGACGATGGAGGAGACCTCCCACTACCGGCTCGAAGCCAGCTTGCCGGGAGATTTCGTTGACAAGGTCATGGTGGGAGAGGAAACGCAGGTCACCACCTCACAGGGAAATTTTCAAGGGCGCGTCGCGGAAGTCGTGCCGGCAACCGATCCCGGCAGCCGGACTTTTCTCGTCAAAGTTGAGCTCCCCTCGAAGTGTGCCTGCCAGTCAGGAGACTTCGCCACAGCGCTTTTCCCGGTGGGCCAAGCCCGGATGATGTCTGTTCCCCAGTCGGCGCTGGTCGAGCACGGTGAACTGCAAGGCGTTTACGCTGTGAATTCGCAAGGGGTTGGTGAATTCCGCCTGGTTAAAGCGGGCAAATCCTGGGGCGATCGGGTGGAAATTCTCGCGGGCCTGAATGCCGGCGACCGTGTCGTCGTAACCCAAGTGGAGGGACTCCACGACGGCGTTCGGGTGGAGGCGCAATGACCAGGGGAAAGCTCGGATTCGCGGGCCGTGTCGCCCACTACTTCATCAACTCCAAGCTCACTCCGCTCCTGATGGTCTTTTCCATCCTCCTGGGCGCGTTCGCGGTGATGGAAACTCCGCGCGAGGAAGAGCCGCAAATCATCGTCCCCATGATGGATGTCTTCGTGGAGATGCCGGGCGCGTCGGCTCAAGAAGTGGAGCAGCGCGTGACCTCGCCCATGGAGAAACTCATCTGGGAAATCCCTGGCGTCGAATACGTTTACTCGACCTCTCGCCCCGGCATGAGCATGGCCATCGTCCGCTTCAAGGTGGGCGAAAAAGAAGAAGACTCCATCGTCCGGCTCTATAACAAGCTTTATTCGAACTTCGACCTCATTCCTCCCGGCGCCTCCAAGCCGCTCATCAAGCCACGCTCCATCGATGACGTCCCGGTACTGGCCCTGACTTTCTGGAGCGGCCGCTATGACAGTTACACGCTGCGCCGCATCGCTTCGGAAGTTGACCGTGAGGTGAAGAGCATCGACGATGTCTCGGGCACCAAAGTGATCGGGGGCGAGCAGCGCCAATTGCGGGTGCTGCTGGACCCCGCAAAGATGGCGGGCTACGCCGTGGCTCCCGCCACGATCTATGCGTCCCTGGAACATGCCAACCAGCAACTGCAGGTCGGTGATTTCGCGGCGGAGAACCGCGAGTTTGCCGTGCAGACGGGCAACTTCCTTCGCAACGCCCAGGACGTCGGCGCCGTGGTCATCGGAGTTTCCAGCGGGCATCCGGTCTATCTTCGGGACGTGGCCGAGATCCGCGATGGACCGGCGGAGCCGTCCGATTATGTGCTTTTCGGCCTCGGTCACGGTGCGGGGAAGGCCCTGGCAGGTCCCCTGGGCGAGTATCCCGCGGTGACACTTACGGTGGCGAAACGGAAAGGGAAGAATGCTGTTGTCGTGGCCGACCGTGTCCTCGAAAAGGTCTCGAACCTCAAGGGAACCCTGATCCCCGCTGGCGTTGAAGTGACGGTCACCCGCAACTACGGGGAAACCGCACAGGAAAAATCCAACGAGTTACTGGAGCACCTCCTACTCGCCACGCTTTCCGTGACACTTCTCATTGCGCTTGCCTTGGGCTGGCGTTCCTCCATGGTGGTGCTGGCGGCGGTTCCCGTCACGTTGTCCCTCACCCTGTTTCTCTATTTCATTTATGGCTACACCCTCAATCGCGTCACGCTCTTTGCGCTGATTTTTTCTATCGGCATCCTCGTGGACGACGCCATCGTTGTGGTGGAGAACATCACGCGACATTTCCACCTGCCCGAAAACAAGGAGCGTCCCATTGCGGACATCGCGGTGGAAGCTGTAGACGAGGTTGGCAACCCCACCACGCTCGCCACCTGGGCGGTTATCGCTGCCATCCTGCCGATGGCGTTCGTGGGCGGCCTGATGGGTCCCTACATGCGGCCCATTCCCATTGGGGCCTCCGTGGCCATGCTGTTCTCCCTCCTGATTGCTTTTGTGGTTTCTCCCTGGGCGGCCATCCGCATGTTGAAGCGGGAGGGTAATCATCATGAGGAAGAAGGTCAGGAGGGGTGGAGCACCCGCCTCTATCGCCGCATCATGATACCCTTGCTGACAAATACGGGTAAGCGCCGCGGCTTCCTGGTAGGTGTCATACTCCTTTTACTCCTCGCGCTGAGCATGCCGCTGCTCAAAATCGTGCGAGTCAAGATGTTGCCGTTCGATAACAAGAGTGAACTCCAGGTGATTGTCGATATGCCCGACGGGACGACGCTCGAACAGACGGCCATGGTCACACGGGAGATTGCTCGCCGCGCTGCCGCCGAGCCCGAGGTCATCAACTATGAGGTCTACGCGGGTACGGCGGGGCCTTACAACTTTAATGGGCTGGTGCGGCACTACTTCCTGCGGCAGGCGCCCAACCAGGCGGACATCCAGGTAAACCTCCTGCCCAAGGGCGAGCGCTCCGCACAAAGCCATGACATCGCCAAGCGCATCCGCTTGGCTATTCAGCCGATCGGAGACAAATACGGAGCCCGGCTGAAAGTGGCGGAGATTCCTCCGGGGCCGCCGGTCCTTCAAACCCTGGTCGCCGAAATCTATGGGCCCGACCAGGCGCAGCAGTTGCAGGTTGCCGCACAGGTTCGCGATGCCTTCAAGCGGACAACCGGCGTCGTGGATGTGGATTGGTACGTCGAAGATCCACAGCCCGAATACCGGTTTGTCGTCGACAAAGAGAAGGCAGCTCTGAGCGGAGTCTCCACGGACCAGATCACCGAAACCCTGCGCATGGCCCTGAGTGGCGCTGTGGTTGGAATCGCGCACCAACCGAAGGAGAAGGAAGACGTGGATATTGTGCTCCAGCTCCCCCGGAAGGAAAGAACCAGCATGGCGGACCTGGGCGAGATCCGAGTGGCATCGGCGAATGGAACGCTAATTCCCCTTAGTGAATTGACGAAGGTGAACGAGGGGACCATCGAGAAGAGCATTTATCACAAGAATCTCAAGCGCGTGGTTTACGTGACCGGCGACGTGGCAGGCAAGGAAGAAAGCCCCGTTTACGCGATCATCGGCGTCTCGAAGGAACTGGACAAGCTGAAAACGCCATCCGGTGCGACGCTCGAGCGCTACCTTACTCGCCAACCGTTTATGACGGACCATGTTTCGATAAAGTGGGACGGGGAATGGCAAATCACTTATGAGGTCTTCCGCGATCTCGGGTTCGCGTTCGCGGTCGTGTTGGTCCTGATTTACGTGATTGTTGTCGCGTGGTTCCGGTCGTTCCGCGTGCCGCTGGTGATTATGGCGCCGATCCCGCTCACGCTGGTGGGAATCCTGCCCGCGCACGCCCTGATGGGTGCCTTCTTTACGGCTACGTCGATCATCGGCTTCATCGCCGGCGCCGGAATCATCGTGCGGAACTCCATCATCCTGGTGGATTTCATCGAGTTGCGCCGTCGCCAAGGCATGCCATTGAAAGATGCTGTTGTGGACGCGGGGGCTGTGCGCTTCCGCCCCATGCTGCTGACCGCCGCCGCCGTGGTCGTGGGGGCTTTCGTAATTCTCTTTGACCCCATTTTCCAGGGTCTGGCGATTTCGCTGATGGCCGGAGAAGTTGCCTCCACGCTGCTATCGCGCATGGCCGTGCCGGTGCTTTATTATCTCCACTCACGCCGCGAGGAGCGAGGGTTGGCTTTGAATGAGGGCGGCGCGTAGCGAAAACCGCCGGCCTCCAGACTGAATTCATCGAGGAGGAAGAGACCATGGACATAAACCGCTGGTTGCGACTCATTGCCGGGACCTTTGTCCTAATCAGCATTCTTCTGGGTTACTACGTTAGCGCCAAGTGGTTCTGGTTCACAGGCTTCGTGGCTGTGAACCTTATTCAGTCCGCGTTCACCAACTGGTGCCCCATGATGACGTTTCTGCGCAAGTTGGGCGTGCGGCCGTAGGTGGCGCCGACATCCCGCCTTGCGGGACCGTTAAGAAGCCAGGACATTCCATGGACACGACGCGGTGACAGAGATGTCGCGCGTGTTCCTGAGGCGCATACATGAAAGACAATGTATGCGCCACCCGCGAGACACGGGCGCTCCAGGCCGCAGTCATTCCCGCGAAAGCGGGAATCCACTCCGCAAACCTTCAGAAATGCGCTGTCCACGGACTGGATTCCCGCTTTCGCGGGAATGACCGGCGCTTCG
>Ga0116127_1000825_pt1 | contig 23498 bp, 18 predicted proteins | sample June2015DPH_16_1_FD_89731 | JGI IMG/M metagenome (GOLD analysis project Ga0116127, IMG submission 89731) | Peatland microbial communities from SPRUCE experiment site at the Marcell Experimental Forest, Minnesota, USA - June2015DPH_16_100 | ecosystem: Environmental > Terrestrial > Soil > Wetlands... | reverse complement strand
GTAGAAATCAGAAGCTGGAAACCGAGAGCCTTGTTTTTTGGTTTTTCTCTCGGTGTCTCGGTGCCTCGGTGGTGAAAATTGGGAGTCACAGAAATGTGACTCAGAGAGCGGAGCTTTGTCACCACAGAGACACTGAGAACTGAAAAGAAAGCAGAAAGCAGAAGGTAGAAATCAGAAGCTGGAAACCGAGAGCCTTGTTTTTTGGTTTTTCTCTCGGTGTCTCGGTGCCTCGGTGGTGAAAAGGTACTTAAAATGACTGAGCACGACTCCTTGACGGAGAGAGTCATTGGTGCGGCTATTGAAGTCCACCGTGCGCTCGGGCCCGGGTTGCTCGAGTCTGCTTACCAGGAATGCCTTTGCCATGAACTCCACCTCCTGGGGCTGTCCTTTGAGAGGGAAGTGCCTCTTCCAGTGGTCTATAAAGGCGTGCGCCTCGATTGCGGTTACAGGCTGGACCTGGTTGTGGAGGGCCGGGTGATCGTGGAGCTGAAGACCGCGGAGCGCCTTCTACCCATCCACGAAGCGCAGCTCCTTACCTATCTCCGGCTCGCACAAATCCACACCGGATTACTCCTCAATTTCAACGCGCCGGTGTTGCGCGACGGGATTAAGCGGATGGTGTTATGAACCACAGAGACACCGAGGCACAGAGAACTGAAAAACAAGCTTCAGGACTAAGGATTCAGGATTTAGGAAGAGCCTTGATTGACACGGGAATCCTGGCTCCTCGATCCTGCCTTTGAATTCTCAGTGCCTCTGTGTCTCGGTGGTTTGGAGTCTGTTCCATAATTCCTTCACACCTTGTCACTTAAGCGCTCTGCCTCGATGACAACTTTGCGCCGTCGAATCCTTCTCCGATCCGCCAAGCTTTTTGACTTGGCGGTCATGACTGTCTCTTTTGGCGTGGCCGCTCTACTTGTTGCACACCAAACGGCCACCGTCTCTTTGGCTGACTTTCTCTCCATGCGCGTGAAGGTCAGGAACTTTGCCCTCTTCGCTGCTTTTCTCCTCGTTTGGCACATCATCTTCAGCCTCTTGGGCCTCTACCATTCCCGGCGGCTTTCGCCACGCCGGCACGAAGCTCTCGACATCGTCAAGGCCACCACGCTGGGAGCCGGCTTGGTTTGCATCGCCGCCTTCCTCTTCAAACTGGTAATGGTTACTCCTTCGTTCGTAGTGGGATTTTGGTTCATTAGCAGTTCCACGCTTGTCGCAAGCAGGCTTGTGGGCCGGCAATTGCTGTCGCGCCTCCGGGTTCGAGGTCATAACCTGCGCGAAATGCTTATAGTGGGCACCAATCCCCGCGCCGTCCTCTTTGCCCAAAAAACCGCCGCCAGGCCTGCGCTGGGCTACCGCATTCTCGGCTTTGTCGATCAGGCGTGGGCGGGATGGGGGGAGTTTCGCAAGGCCGGGTATCCACTGGCCTCCGATTTCGATAGGTTCCCACGCCTCCTCAGGGAACGCGTCGTTGACGAGGTGGTGATCGCGCTGCCCATGAAATCCATGTATTCCCAGGCGGCGCGCATTGCGGCGCTTTGCGAGGAACAAGGCATCATGGTGCGGCTCTTGCCCGACTTTTTCAACCTGCGTCTGGCACAATCGAAGGCGGAAGAGTTCGAGCACGATGCCGTAATCACGCTTTCAACCGGTCCTCCCGAAAGCTGGCAGCACCTCCTCAAGCGCGCCCTGGACGTGGTGATCTCGCTGGCCACGATTCTCGCGCTGGCGCCGCTCGGCGCATTGGCGGCACTGCTCATCAAGCTCACTTCGCCGGGCACGGTCTTCTTTGCCCAGGAACGCGTGGGCCTCAACAAGAGAAGATTTCGCATCTTCAAGTTTCGAACTATGGTTCAGGGCGCCGAACAGAGGCTCGCCGAGGTCACACACCTGAACGAGGTTAGCGGGCCGGTATTCAAGCTCGAGGACGATCCACGCCTCACTCGCGTTGGAAAATTCCTGAGAAAAACCAGCATTGACGAGCTTCCGCAGCTCTTTAATGTCCTGAAGGGTGACATGAGCCTGGTCGGCCCCAGGCCCCTTCCAGTGAGGGATTACGAAGGATTCGATCAGGACTGGCAGCGCCGCCGCTTCAGCGTCCGCCCGGGCATCACCTGCCTGTGGCAAATCAACGGCCGCAGCTCCATCCCCTTCGATAAATGGATGGAGCTCGACATGGAATACATCGATCACTGGTCGCTCGGGCTCGATTTCAAAATCTTGGCGAAGACCATTCCCGCCGTTCTGAGGGGCGCGGGTGCCGCGTAGGCAACTTATGCCTTTGGCAATACGCGCGGTTCAAACTCCCTCTGGGCGCGAACAGCTTCGCGCCTCACTAACAGGTTGGATACCTTGGGTGGGGAAGGGCTCACTCGCAATCCTCGACCAGGGCCTCTTCGCCGCGTCAAACTTCCTCCTCAGCGTGCTGTTGGCCCGCTGGCTCGAGCCGGCCGAATACGGCGCCTTCGCCCTGGCTTATTCCATCTTTCTGCTCCTGGGCGTGTTCCACACTGCTATCCTCACCGAGCCCATGCTGGTCTTCGGCCCGGGCAAATACCGCGAGCGCTTTCCCGAGTACCTGGGCATTCTGCTGCGCGGGCACTTCGCTCTGATGCTGCCCGGCGCGGCGCTCCTCGCGGCGACGGCTCTTCTGCTCGGATGGGTCTATTCCCCGGCGGTCGAGCGAGCTTTCCTCGCGCTGGCGATTGCCGGACCGTTCATCCTCCTCCTCTGGCTCGTGCGCCGGGCGTTTTACGTCCGGCTCAATCCCGGATGGGCAGCAGTGGGCGGCGGCGTTTACCTCCTGGTGCTCCTCGCGAGTATCCTAACCCTCCGCACCGCCGGGCGCCTCACGCCTGCCACGGGCTTTCTCGCCATGGCCGCCGGGAGCCTCATCACCAGCCTGATTCTTGCCGCACTGCTCCGGCCCACGTTGGCTACGGACTCATCCGCCATCCGCTCTGTCGCCGCCGACCACTGGCGTTACGGCCGTTGGTCCGTGGCCACGGCAGGTGCTAGTTGGCTGCCGAGCAACATCTACTATGTCCTACTGCCTGCCTGGATGAGCATTGAAGGCGCCGCCGCCCTGCGCGCCTTGATGAACTTCGCCATGCCGGTCCTACAAAGTATGACGGCGCTCTCAATGATTCTTCTGCCTTCGCTCGTCCGAGCCCGAAAAGGCCACGGCGATCAGGCCATGCACAAAACGATGCACTCCTTCCTCACTCTCTACGCCTTCGGATCGGCAACCTATCTCGCCTTGCTCGTGGCCCTGGGTCCAAGGCTGTTTCGCCTTCTCTATGCGGGCAAGTATTCGGCATACGCTTTCCTTCCGCTGCTCCTGGTCGGGTTAGTACCTTTCGGCTCGGTGCTCTATACGGTCATGGGCAGCGGGCTAAGAGCGCTGGAGCAGCCCAAGTGGATTTTCTGGAGCTACGTCGGTTCCAGCCTCGTTGCTCTCACTGTGGGTATTCCCCTGGTCACGCTCCTGGGAGTCTCGGGCGCCCTGATCGGCCTCCTGTTCTCATCCCTTACGACGGGAGCGCTGATGTTGATATTTTACAGAGCCGCTCTGCGACCCGAGCCCCTCAAAGACGGCGCCTGCTCGCCAATCCGGCCGAAGCCTTCACAGGACGTCCCGGACGCGCACGGCGCAACGGACATTCCGGGAGACCTCAGGGTGACTCGCACCGCCACTGAAACGCTTTCCCGCCCGGCCTTCTTACGGCTACTCTTTCGTCGGCTCGACGAGCACGACGTCCGCTACTGCGTCCTGCACGCTTACGAAGGCCTTCCCGACGAATTACCCAGCGACCTCGACTTAGCGGTCCATCCCTGCGACGTTGCCAAGTTGCCCTTCGTCTTCCGAGCCCTCGCCGACCAGGGCTACCAGCCGGTGCAGTGTATGAACTACGCCGTGAAGGGCTTTTGCTTTGACTTCGCCTGGTTTGAAGGCCTGTCGCTGGATTCTGTCTCTGTCGACATCACATGGGAGTATCGGCGTGGGGGCTTGATCTTAATCTCCGGAGAGGAGTTAGTGGCCGGGCGACGAAAGCGAGGAAATTATTGGGTGTCCGGCGCGAAGATAGAATTCGCTTACCTCCTGGCGAAGAAAACCCTCCAAGGAACCGTGCCTGCCCATCAGGAGAAGCGGTTGAGCCTCCTGGTCGAGGAACTCGGACGACACGAGGCAGAGAAGACGGCAGGCAATCTCTTCGGAGAAAGGCTGAAGAGACCGGTCGTTGAGGCGTGTGGGAGGGGCTGCGCAGGTGGACTTCTGGGAAAACTCCGAAAGAAACTCTGGTGGACAACCGCTGCAAGGGATCCCCTGAACCCGATTCGGTGCATGCTGGCTGATGCCCTGCGGCTGACTCGCCGCTGGTTCGAGCCCACGGGACTCTTCGTTGTGGTGCTCGGTCCCGACGGAGTGGGCAAGAGCACTCTGATAGAGCGCCTCACTCATGCATTATTGCCCCCATTCCGTCACCACCGAGTCTTCCACGCGCGCCCCATGTTACTGTGGCGGCGGGAATATTCCGGCCCGATTAACGAGCCACACGGGAAAGCCCCGCGTACGCTGGTACCCTCGATTGCAAAACTTCTTGCTCTCCTGCCGGACTACTGGTTGGGCTATTGGTTGGCTACGCGGCCCCTGCTTGCCCGAACAGGCTTGGTCGTGTTCGACCGTTACTTCCATGATTTGCTGGTCGACCCCCTTCGTTACCGCGATAGTGCGCCAACGTGGCTGGCGAAGTTTCTCTCTAGGTTCGTCACCCCGCCTGAGTTGCTTTTCTTAATCTTGGATGCCCCTGAGGAAGTGATTCTGTCCCGCAAGCGAGAAGTCCCACCCACGGAGTTGCGACGGCAGCGTGCAGCCTACGTGCGCCTGAGCGACAATTTGCCGAATGCCCTCTTGATCAACAACTGTTTTGGCTTGGACCGGACGGTATCCGACGCCTCTCGCGCCATTGTGGAACATCTCGCGCGGCGCTTTCAACGCCGACATGCTTGCTGGTTGGCCGCCAAAGGGGATCCAGCCAGCGGGCACACGTCGCAAAAAGAGGGGTCGCAGCTCGTGAACCAAGCCCTGCATAGCGCACTCTGCAAATTCATCGGGCGTGCCGCGTGGCCGTGGGCACAAGACCCAAAAGAATTACCGGACGCCGGGAGCCCGGTCCCCCCTGCTGTGGTTCTTGAGGACCCCTCGAGGCGGGCCGTACAGCGAGTCATGGACAAAGGCTTTGCGCATATACAGCGGTTTGTCGTTCTGCCTTCCTCCAAGGGACCGCGCTGGCTTCTTCCTCTAGATAACACCCACACGACCCTGGAGGGATTTCACATCTACACACCCTATGCGCGGGCAGCCCAGACGGTGAAGGCAACCGCCGTTCGATTCATCAAGGCGGGCTGGAATGGTTGGGGATGCTCCCGTGTGTTGATCGCGTCAAGAGAACGTCTGCCTTTGGAGAAACTGGTGGCCGAAGTCACGGGAGAGCGCGAACCGACCTTCGCAATGTCATTGGGGGTCGGCGGGAACGTTCGTAAGCTGACGGTGCAGGTGATGCGCGCGAACGGCGAGATCCTGGGCTACGTCAAGTTGCCGCTTACGGAGGCGGCGGCCGAGCGCGTGCGAGACGAAGCCGCGACCCTTGAGCGGCTACGGCATCTCGCCCCCCTTCGCCCTCACATACCAAAGGTCCTTTACGCGAGTGAATGGGTCGACGGGTACATCCTTTTCCAATCTCCTGGGCCTTCTTGCCCAGGCCCGGTTGAGTTCGGTGCCTTGCACGAGAGTTTCCTACGCACCCTATGGAGCGCCTACCAAGTCCAGAAGTCCGGCCGCGAACTTGTGGAAGAAGTGGCTGCCCGCTGGCGAAAGCGAGAGCTACTCTTGGACGCGGACCTACGGGAGTTGGGGGAAAGGGCCCTGGGGAGGGCGCACCGCGAACTGGACGCTGTCGTCATTCCCTGCGGCATCATGCACGGCGACTTTGTCCCTTGGAACACGCGGTTGGACGGTGGCCGGTTGTTTGCTTTTGATTGGGAGTCGGCTGCTTGGGATGTGCCTCTCCTGTGGGATGCGTTGCATTTTCATGTTCAACTGGCCCACTTGTTAAAGAGGAAGACTGCAAAACGTTTTCTTCTCGAGCGATCTCGGGACAACAAAGGATCTTCCTTGCTTTATTTGTTGAACTCCATTTCTGCGTACCTCGAGGAAGTGGGAATAGATCACCCCGGGATTGTCTACCGAAAACGAATGCTTCTCCGCGAACTATCCTAGGAAATAAGGAGTAGCCAACCTTGCGAGTTCTACTTTCAGCTTATGCGTGCGAACCCGAAAAGGGTTCGGAGCCTGCCGTGGGGTGGAACTGGGTCCGGCAGGTCGCCCGGTTCCACGAAGTATGGGTGATAACCCGTGCCAATAATCGCGAGCCGATTGAAGCAGCACTGGCCAAAGAGCCCATCCCGAATAGCCATTGGGTGTATTTCGACCTGCCGCGCTGGGCGCGCTTCTGGAAGAAAGGCGAGCGTGGCCACCGCCCCTACTACTATCTGTGGCAGATTGGCGCCTACTTCGTCGCGCGCAGGTTGAACGCACAAGTCGGATTTGACCTCATACACCATGTTACTTTTGGACAATACTGGCCACCGAGTTTCATCGGATTGCTCGGCGTTCCATTCATCTGGGGCCCTGTAGGAGGGGGTGAGTCAGCGCCGAGTCCCTTCGGTTCGGATTTCTCCTGTCGAGCTAGACTCTATGAAACGTTTCGGGACCTGCGGTGGAGTCTCGCCTCGGTGGACCCCGTCACGCGCTTACTTGCCTCGCGTTGTCGAGTCGCGATTGCGACAACCGGGCAAACAGCAACGCGGCTGCGAATGCTTGGCGCTGAGCGCGTAATTGTGCTCCCCCAGCTTGGAGCGATAGAAGCGATGAAGTACGTTGGGAGCTTTCCCACCAGGGGCTCCAACTCCTTCAGGATTATAAGCATTGGGCGTCTGATGCACTGGAAGGGATTCCACTTAGCTCTTCGCGCCTTCGCGAGATTTCAACCTCGTTATCCAGAGAGCGAATATTGGATCGTGGGCGAGGGTCCAGAGGGTCGCCGACTTAGCGCTCTGGCCAGGGAACTGGGGATCGAAAGCAAAGTCGTATTTTGGAAAAGACTTCCCACACTTCATGATGTGTACAAGAAGCTGGCCGAGTGTGACGTCTTGGTTCATCCAGCTTTGCACGAGACATTTGGAACTGTGTGCTTCGAGGCTATGATCCTCGGACGCCCGGTGATCTGCCTGGACCTGGGCGGGCCTGCCCTTCAGGTGACGGAGGAGACCGGTATTAAGGTTCCTGCGTCCTCCCCCGAGCAGGCCGTCCAGGAACTGGCAACCGCTCTAGCTCGGCTCGCCGACGACCCCGCGCTTCGCGTTCGCATGGGACATGCCGCTCAGCAGCGAGTGGAGGAGTGTTTGAATTGGGAGAAAACAGCAGCCTTCATGATGGAGATATACGCGAAGGCAATAGAAGGCGGGCAGAGGCAAGCATGCTGACGGTTCGATGGGTTTGGGGGCTTGCGGCCTTTGTGCTGCTGGGCGTCCTGGCGAGCCTTGTCGCCCACCGCTTTACCGTAGCCACCGTTATATTCCTCCTGCTTTTGCCTCTGGCCTCTCTTGTTCTTCCATTCGCACTAAGTCAAGGGGTGAGGAACTTCTCTGCACTTCGCAAGCAACTGACCTGGTGGCACGCACTCTGGCTGATTGTGTTTTTGAGCGCGCTCAATTTTCGACGCCGGGAGCTCCAGGACGTCAGCAGGACACCCGTAGATTTTTGGGCGGCCTACCGAATTTTGCTCGTCTCTATAACGGCCCTGGCCTTACTCGTGCGCCTTGCTTTCAGGCAAACCGAATGGACACGCTCCCTGTTCCGAGGGCTCGTAGGGGCATTGGCAATCTATTCCTTGGTCTGCGCGGCTTCAACTCTTTGGTCGGTATACCCCGCGTGGACGCTATATAAATCCTTGGAATATTTGGTTGACGTTGCTTTGATTGCGGCGATCCTGGCGACGGTTCGATCCGCACAAACCTACAAGGCGCTTTTTAACTGGACCTGGGTGCTGCTCGGCGGTCTTCTGGTAACGGTTTGGGCTGGGGCTGTTGTCTGGCCTGAAGAGGCATGGGTTCCCACTCAAGGCTTGCTCGGAGTCCGACTCGCGGGTGTTCTCCCGGCATTGGACCAAAACAGCGTGGGGGAATACGCAGCTTACTTGGCCATAGTTGCCTTGAGTCGGCTCCACTTCTCAAGATGCCCCGGTGAGCGCGCCTACTACCGGGTGGTTTTTGCGTTCGGCCTGATCACCCTCTTCTTTTCCCAAACGCGGGTTGCCATCGCCGGCTTTCTGGTGGCAGCGTTACTTGTCCTGTTCTTCTGCAAGCCCACCCGCTTATTTTCATTTCTGGTCCTCTCAGCAATTCTCGTCGTCACGGTAGCTGTGCTCTTGTTGACGACTAACCTGGGCCACTTTCTTTGGGCACTCTGGACACGCGGAGAAACTCCGGAAATGCTGCAAAGTCTCAGTGGCCGGCTGACCACGTGGGAGTTCGCGTGGAGAATGTTCCTGGAGAGACCCTTGACGGGCTACGGGGCGTATGCCGGAGGAAGATTTGTGGTGGTGGCTAAGCAAGAGGCCGACCCGCTTGGCGCGGGCGTGCTTAACTCCTACGTCGAGGTGATCGTGGGGACAAGTATTTGGGCGCTTGCTCCTCTCCTTCTTGCCTTGGCAGGGTCATGGCGGTTTTTGATCAAGTCTCTCTCCAACTTCTCACACTCCTGTCTTGAACGCCAACTCGCGGTGGAGGCTGTAGGAATACTGGGCATAGTCACGGCTCGCTCCTTTTTCACCGATCTTCTGGTTTGGCACGCCCCGCTGGCCTTCTTGCTGGTTCTGGGCTACGCCGAGTTACTGCGCCGGCAGAGGAAGCGTGAAATGCCTACCCGCTGGCAAGACGGCCGAACGGCCGTACTCAACTGAGGGGTCAGGCAAGCAAAATCCCCCGCAATCGGTCAACGTATTTCTCTTTCGATGAGAATTCTCCTAATTCATGATTTCTATCAAGGGTTTGGAGGAGAAGATGCGGTGGTCCTTGCCGAGAGGCAGCTTCTGGAAGAGCACGGAAATGAGATCATGGTCTACACGCGTCACAACGACGAGATTAAAGGTTACGCGGTTCGAGACAAGGTCTTGTTCTTCCTCGACACCATCTACTCACTCCGCACAAGGCGAGAGCTCAGGGCACTCGTTAGAGAATCCAGACCGGACGTTGCATACATCCACAACGTATTTCCGCTCATTTCCCCCTCTGTCTACGACACCTTGCACCGACTAAGAGTCCCGATGGTGCAGGTCGTTCACGACTTCAGGTTTTGGTGTCCGAATGGGTGGTTTTACATTCGAGGTAGAATTTGTGAACGCTGCAAACGCGGGAATTACCTTAATGCCGTGCGGTATCGTTGCTATAGGAACAGTTACACTCTGACTAGCCTTTACTCACTTTCAATCGGTCTCAATCGATTGGCTGGAATGACGCAGAAGATTGCGGCGTTTATATGCATGACGGGATTCTTGAAGGAGAAACTGCTCGAGCTCGGAATACCCGAAGAAAAGCTCTTTGTTAAGCCGCATTCCCTCGATGCATCGCAGGTTCTTCCAATGCCTGGGGCAGGTGACTACGTGCTGTATCTTGGGCGACTCTCGCCCGAAAAGGGCATTTGGACGCTTATACACGCATTCGAACAACTCAAGGGGCCGCGCTTGAAGGTTGTGGGAACCGGCCCCCTGGAAGATAGGCTCAAGGAATACGTCCGAGATGGAGGCTTGAGCAATATCGAACTCCTAGGGTTTGCAGACGGAAGCGAAAAATGGGAGCTGCTTCGGAACAGTCTGTTTACAGTTGTTCCATCGATCTGGTACGAGACCTTCGGCTTGGTTGTCCTCGAAGCTTACGCCGCAGGGAAGCCCGTTGTGGGGTCAGGACTCGGGAGCCTTCCATATATTATCGAACAGAATAAAAGCGGCATTCTCTTCGAGCCGGGCTGCGTGGATGACTTGGTCAAAAAGGTTGGTTATTTACTAAATAGGCCGGACGAAGTGGATCGAATGGGAAGGTACGCAAGATCCGTTGTTGAAACAAACTATAGCCCGGCGGCGTGTTACCAGAAACTGATGGGTATTTTCTCGAGCGTGTGTAGGAACGGGGAGCGCCGTTCAGTAGAGCCTGGACGTTGAGCATCAGGGGACAAGGGAGCAAGAATGTCAGCCGGAGAACCCATCAAGGTCCTGATCGGGATCGTTACTTGCAACCATCGCAAGTTTATCGCGCAGTGCCTCGATTCCGTGCCGGCCAGCGCCAAGCACAATTCGCTGAAAGTAGTCTTGGTGGATAACTGCTCCTCGGACGGCTCTGCGGAGATTGTGCGGGAACGGTATTCGTGGGTTGAGCTAGTTGAGCGAGAGTGTAGCTATTCCTTCGCGGCCAATAACAACGTTGCATTCGCGCGTTATCCGAGCGAGCACTTCCTGATGCTCAACCCTGACACGGTACTGGGCGAGGGGGCCGTCGATACTCTCGTGAAGTTTATGGGGGACCACCCTCATTGTGGCGCCTGCGGGCCAAAACTGGTCTTTCCCGATGGTTCCTTGCAGCACTCCTGCAGGAAATTCCCGACTCTGTGGTCCACCCTTCTTCGCCGATCGCCGGTCCGCCTCCTTTTGCCGAGCGACAGGAGGGGAGGGAAGCACCTAATGGTTTCAGTTTCCCACGACAGCGAGATGGAAGTAGATTGGATGCTTGGCGCGTGCATTCTGGTACGCCGTGCGGCAATCCGAGGCGCCCAGCTTCTCGACGACAGGTTCGCGCTTTATTGCGAAGACATCGACCTCTGCCTGCGTCTGAAGAAAGGTGGGTACGCCACTTATTACGTACCAAGCGCAACAGTGGTTCACCATCACCTCGCAAAAAGTGATTCAAAGCTACTCTGTCGCGAAAGCCTCCTCCACGCCAAAAGCATGTTTCACTTCATCAGGAAGCATTACGGCATCGGGGATACCGGGGATGACATGTACCCCGGCATAAATGTGTTGCAGCCGTGACAGCGTCTTCCGCGCCCTTTAGCGGACCGATCTAGGTACCGCCGCACGGAACGTCGCCGTATTACGTGAGCTTAGTTAGAGATCTCCCGACAGATTGCACTGGAATGCAGCAGGGTGGGTGAGGGCGGAGGCACAGGGATGAAAATCGCTTTGGTGCAGAGGAACTATACAGTCGGCGACCTGTGTGGCAACGCGGCGAAAATCGCTGCGGCCGTGCGGGAGGCGCGTGCCTATGGTGCGGACCTGGTGGTCACCTCTGAGCTGGCACTGACCGGCTATCCGCCGCGCGATCTGCTGTTGCGCCGCTCCTTCGTCGAAGCGAGCCTGCAAGCGCTCGAGCAGCTCGCCCAGGACCTGCGCTCCGCCCCCCCCGTGCTTGTGGGAATCGCGGAGCCCAACCCCGCCGCTGTGGGTCGGCCGCTGTTCAACACTGCGGCGTTGCTGGCCAACGGCCGGATTCACGCGCGCTTCCGCAAGCGCCTCCTGCCCACCTATGACGTGTTCGACGAGGACCGGTACTTCGAGGCGGCGCCTGGGCCGCAGATCTTGCATCTCGACGGCCGCGCGCTGGGCATCAGCATATGTGAGGACATTTGGAACGACTGTGGGTTCTGGGCGCGGCGACGCTACCATGCCGACCCGGTCGAAGAGCTGGCGCGCGCTGGCGTGGATTGCGTGATCAACCTTTCGGCGTCGCCATTTACCGCGGGCAAGCAGCGGGTACGCGAAGCGATGCTGAGCGCGATGGCCCACAAGCATGGAGTTCCCGTGTTTTACGTGAACCAAGTTGGCGGAAACGATGACATGGTCTTCGACGGACGCAGTTTCGCGATGGATGCTGCTGGGCGGCTGGGGGCCCGGGCACGTGCGTTCGCCGAGGACCTGCTCGTGGTCGATCTGATGGCAGAACACGGCTCCATCGCGGCCGACGACCTGCGACCGGAAGCCGAAATCTGGCAGGCCCTGGTGCTGGGGACCCGCGACTACGTGCGCAAGTGCAGTTTCTCTCGCGTCTTACTGGGGCTCTCAGGCGGGATCGATTCCTCACTCACGGCAGCAATCGCCGTCGAGGCCGTGGGGCCGGAGAACGTACTCGGCGTGCTATTACCCTCGCCATATTCGAGCCCGGACAGCGTGGACGACGCGCACGAGCTGGCCTGCCACCTAGGTATCGAGACCATGGTCATGCGAATTGACGAGATCATGAAAACCTACAAGGCGACCCTCCACGAAGCGTTCACCGGCCGAGAGGCTGATGTTACCGAGGAGAATATCCAGGCCCGGATCCGCGGGAACCTCCTGATGGCGCTCTCAAACAAGTTTGGCTCGCTGTTGCTGACCACCGGGAACAAGTCGGAGCTAGCGGTCGGCTACTGCACTCTCTACGGCGATATGTGTGGCGGTCTGGCGGTGATCTCCGACGTGCCGAAGTCGATGGTATACCGCCTGGCGCAGTACCGCAACCTCCAGGGCACTGTGATTCCCAGCCGGGTCCTGATTAAGGCCCCTTCAGCCGAGCTCAGGCCAAATCAGACCGACCAGGACTCGCTCCCGCCCTACGAGGTGCTGGACCAGATTCTCGAGCGCCACATCGAGCAACAGCAGTCGGCTTTCGAAATCGTGGCCGACGGGTTCGACGAGTCCATTGTGGAGGATGTGTTGCGTCGGGTCCGGCTCGCCGAGTTCAAACGGAAGCAGTCGGTTCCAGGCATCAAGGTGACAGACCGTGCGTTCGGGAGCGGCTGGCGCATGCCGGTCGCCTGCAAGGAAGCCGAGCGCGAAAGGGCTCTGCTGCACGAAACTTCAGAGGGGAGGGCGGTATGAAAGAGGGAATTTCTGTTATCGGCTTGGGGAAACTGGGAGCGCCCATGGCGGCCTGTTTTGCGGCCAAGGGGTTCAGCGTCGTGGGCGTGGACGTGGATGCACGGAAAGTGGAAGCGATCAACCGGGGCCAACCCCCCGTTTTCGAGCCCCAGCTCGCTCAGATGCTCGCTTCCTCAGACGGCCGGCTGAGCGCAACGCTGGATATCGAGGCCGCGATCTTGGCAACAAGCGTAACCTTCATTGTAGTGGCAACCCCGAGCGAACCAGACGGTGGCTTTTCCTTACGTTACGTCCTTCTCGCCTGCGAGAGAATTGCTCAGGCTTTGCGCCGTAAGGACGGGTTTCACGTCGTCGTGCTGACCAGCACCGTGATGCCCGGGAGCACAGGCGGCCCGGTCCGCCGTGCCCTGGAAGTCGCCACGGGGAGGTGTGCCGGGGAGCACTTCGGGCTTTGCTATAACCCGGAATTCATCGCACTTGGAAGCGTGATTCGGGACTTCCTGAATCCCGATCTCTTGCTCATCGGGGAATCTGATACGCGCTCGGGCCAAATCCTGGAAGATATCTACTGCCGGGTTTGCGAGAACAGGCCTCCGGCGGCGCGAATGAACTTCGTCAACGCAGAAATCACGAAGCTCGCGCTCAATACCTACGTGACCACAAAAATCAGCTTTGCCAACATGCTCGCCCGGATATGCGAGCGCTTGCCCGGCGCGAGCGTGGATGTGGCCACTTCTGCGTTGGGGCTGGATACCCGCATCGGCTCCAAATACCTAAAGGGAGCGATTAGCTACGGCGGTCCGTGCTTTCCCCGCGACAATCGGGCGCTGGCGGCGCTCGCACAACAGTTGGGGACCCCAGCCGACATCGCGCAAATGACCGACGGCTTCAATCGCTCGCAGATTGGATGGCTGGCCGACTTGGTAGAGGATTGTCTGCCCAATGGCGGGACGGTCGGCGTCTTGGGCTTAACCTATAAACCCCACACTGACGTCACCGAAGAAGCTGCGGGCTTCCTCCTGGCTCAGGAACTAGCGGCGCGACGCGTTTCTGTCGTGGTTTTTGACCCCGCTGCTGGCCGCGACTCCACTCCGGTCCTTGAAAAGAGGTTGGAGTTCGCCGCAACGGCGCTGGAATGCATCGCGAAGGCTGATGTCGTGGTGGTGGCTACACCCTGGCCCGAATTCTCCGCTATCCCGGACGAGCAGTGGACGCGGGTGTCCTCGCCACGAACGGTAATCGATTGCTGGCGGGTACTGAAACCCATCGAGAAATTAGACGGGGTTAACTATCTGTGCCTTGGAACAGGCGGAACCTTACCGAACACGGCCCGTGTAGCGGCAGCGCAACCGTAGGGCGACGCGCGTGGACTTCCGTGCTTTCATAGCCTACGGAGCGACGGACTGGCCGACGGAGCGCGTGAATATCCTAGGAGCAGGCGTAGGCGCAGTGAACATGGAGGTGGCGCTGGCGGTACCGAAGCGACTCGCTTATGCACAGCGACGCTTTCTGGATGCGCATGCATTCTTCCCATCTGAATTCGGCTGCCAGCCGTTCGCGGCCCGGCGCATCTTGACATGTTGAAGCCAGAACCACGCCGCGGCAACGCCCGCTGCCTGCTTTTAGCGGGCGGAAGTTTCTAGAAGTATTGGCTTGGGTCCAATCGTGACGGAACCACCCGGAATTGGGAACGTACGGCCAGCCAAATCCGCGTACATAGTAAATTTTGAGGAAGGGGTATAGGACAAGGTCGTGGCGGTATTCCACATCGCTTGCGCCTCATAGCCGCCCGCGCGACTCAAGCCACAAGTCCAAGTGGATGCAGCATCTACGGAACAGGGACTGGTCATCGTAGCTCCGACCATCCAATCGTAGACTTGCTGATAAGCTACGGCGGCTGGATGAGGCCCGTTAGTAGCATCCCAGAGAGTTCCCCATGCGGGGTTATCCCAGGCAAACCAGTAGAACCGCGAGACGCCGGTAGACCATTGCAGTAGGTAAAAACGGGCAACGGCAGCAACCTGGGCATCCGAGCTCAGGCTGGCAGTCCCCCACGAACCCTCGGTGTTCCAGAGAGGCTTTGAAGCGAGACCGTACTTAGCCGCAATTTGCTTCATCGTATTCACATAGTTGATCACTTTTTCAGGGGTAGCGGCGTAACTGTGGAAGCTGATGCCGTCTACGCCAGTCGGCCCTCCGGCAGCGAAATAATTGTCTATGTACGAACCTATACCGGAAGTGGAAGGAGAGGGAGACAGGATGAGGGCGTCACGATCGATGGAACGAATCATATTGTACATGTGGGTGGTTAAGGTGACCAAGTCAGCCATCGTGCCAGTGAAGGTACCATTGGGTTCGTTCCAGAGTTCATAGATTTGGATTCTGCCCTTGTACCTGCCAACTAACGCCGTCACATAGTTATCCCAGTCGTGGATGTCAGTCACCATAGACGTGCAACGTATGACAGAGGACCGTGCGTGAGCCGGCGCACAACTGCTTGGGTCTGCTGCTGCCCAGCGTGGAACCTTCTCGGGGCTAAAGAAGTAACTTGCCCCATGACTTTGAGCTTCGTTGACCCAAGCGTCTAGATTACTCCAGTCGAAGACCCCTTTGGTCCTTTCAACGTAGGGCCAAAGAGTCGACGGCCCCTTGCCCAAAGCACCGATCGAAACCGTCGGCCAATGAGACGTGTTTTCGCTGTGCATTCCGAATAGAGTTGCAGGAATTCCACCCTCAGAGGGAGCATTGCGACTTCCGGCACCCCAACAACCACAAATGGACAGGACCAATGCAAGAATAAACACCAAAGGAATATACCTCCATGCCTCCTTGCGTTGATTTTCAGGCCCTCTACTCAGGGTCCTCGTGATCATTCGCTCACCCGTAGGCGGGGGCACCGCCAACTTCTAGCACATTTCTTCCCCCTGAGCAATCTCCTCGGCCATCGGCCTCGCGGCGGCTTGATTAATGCACGCGTCATGAAATCAGGCGATGAGTGCGGATAGGCTTCCGTAGGAACGTGCAACGAATGGACGAACTCATTGTATTTCATGTGCCTACAGGGTCGCGTCGACCGCGTCGACGTTCGACGCCAGTTTTCCGTTCGGGCCTTTCGGCGCATTGCCGAGGGCCATATACGCTTCGTCGGGCTGCGCCTATCCAAACCATCTACAGACAGGTACGAACCAGCTTGGCCCACGGTGAACGCCGCTAAGTATCTAAGAACTCTCAGGAGAGGAAGCAATGTTACCAAGAAGGTCAAGGTTACGATCCGCGGCGCTGAAGGCATTTTTGCTGCTTCTAGGCATCGCGGCCGCAGTAGCCCTCCTCGAGGTCGTGCTCCGGCTCTATAATCCCTTCCAGACCAGAATTAGGGGCGGTCGGATTATTTTGCCGAAGAACAAAACGATCCGGATTAGGAACAACATCGTCAAACGCCTAGACCCGGTGATTACCCTTACTGTCAATTCCTTAGGATTTCGCGGTGCTGAGCCACCACCTGATTTTGGACGCTATTTGACGATAATCGCCGTCGGCGGTAGCACTACGCGGTGTCGTTTCCTCACAGACGAGAAAACGTGGCCAGCAGAGCTGGGGAACCACCTGGGGCAGTCCTTCGACAAGGTGTGGATTAATAACGCGGGGATGGATGGCCATTCGACTTTTGCCCATATCCTGTTGATGGAAGAAATGGTCCTCAAGCTGCAGCCGAAGGTCGTGCTCTTCCTCGTCGGCATAAATGACTCCGCGAAAGGAAGTCGGGAAGATTTCGATAACCAGAACATCAGGGGGCGGATCGTCTTCAGCTCGGCAAAGGACTTCCTGTTGTCGGTATATGGATACAGCGAAGTAGTAGCTCTTGGGGTGAATTTGTATCGCAGTTACACTGGCTACCGAGCTGCGCTCGTAACCGCCAACCTCGATATAACAAAAGTTGGCTACTTGAAAGTCCCCCGCGAGGTAGAAGAGCGGTATGTGGCGTGTTCCAGTAAACCGTACATTCAGTCCTACGAGACCAGGCTTAAGCGCCTGATTGACATGTCAAGGGAAGCCGGGATTGAGCCGGTATTCATCACCCAACCCTTGCTCGTTGGGCCCGCTGTCGATGATATAACCAAGGTCGATCTCGCAACTATCAAGGTGGATGAGACTCGCAACGGTCGGATGTGGTGGGAATTGCTCGAGGTCTACAACGATGTCACCAGGAAGGTGGGCCACGAAAACAACGTCTTCGTTATTGAGCTGGCGAGGCAGATTCCGAAGAGCTCGCGCTATTTCCATGATTACGTTCACTTCTCGAATGAAGGCGCCCAAGTGGTGGCCGACACCGTCTACAGGTCCCTATGTCCAATGCTTGCGAACCAGTTTCCGCAATACGTCAAGCGGGGGTGCGCCGAGATTCGTGATGATGAGCCACAGATCATGGGGAAAGAATGAGACTCGCGCACCTTTCTGCACACCCTCCGCATTCGATGCGCTGCTCATCGACAACCATTTGTTGGTGAAGCCATAATCTAGGTGTCTAGGAAGGAGAAAGCGATGGGATTTGTACAGATTGCCCAACGACGGTTTGGAATCGCGGGCGAATTAGTCTCGTTCTTCTGGGAGAATAAGCGCTGGTGGATGCTGCCCATCATCGTTGTGCTGCTACTCGCGGGCGTATTGATTCTTCTGGCGCAGAGTTCTGTGATTGCGCCATTCATCTACACGCTCTTCTAGCAGGCTACTGCATTGACCACAGAGACACAGAGGCACAGAGAGAAGGCTCTTTCTTTTCAGTTCTCAGTGCCTCTGTGTCTCTGCGGTGAAAGGCTTGCTTCATAATTCTTTCACACCTTCTCGCGCCCTGGGCTAAGTCCTGTCGCCCGCTAGGCGGGCTCCGGACCACCCTGCTACCGCCGTAAGCTTTCCCAAATATGTCATGCGCCAGCGGCAGGACTCCCACTTCTATGTCGCACACCCCAAACAAATCCGCCCGGTTAACCGAAGCGAAGCCGGGAATCACTATGTTGCCGAGGTAATCTTGCGTGAGGCTTACGTTTGTGCCCGCTGCCTAGGCGAGAGACGTAGTTAATAGAGTGAAATTGGCACCCGTTGCGTTTGTGAATTTGGGGTCAGCATTGAGCGAATGCGCATCTTGTTAACGCACCACTCAATTGACTTTGACAACTTGCAGATTTGAGGGTGGTGGTACAGGCGGGACATAGACGAAGGCCCCGATCTCCCATCCGCTTCCATAGGCATTCTGGCCGCCTGTCACGACCGAATCCGGCCAAGTACTTCCCGGCATAAGCCCGATATTATACGGGCTCCCGAGGTTCAACCCCGCGTCGATGGCAGGAGAGCCGCTTGCAAGCCAAAACTGCGACGCCGCGGCGTTCGCAAAGGCAGGAGCGGCCTGCACGGAATGAGAGCAGCCTGATGTGCCGCAGCTGCCTGCAGCGGTTTCCCAGGAAGAATAACTGCTGTAATAGTTACCTGTCCCCCACTGGATAAAATTGCTGGTCGCATTGCCAAAGTCGTTGTAGGTATAAACATTTCCTGATCCGTACCCTCCGGTATTCTGGCAGCCGTTCGTCACAGACAGGTTACGGCCGCTGGTGGTGCCCACGACAATGTTATTTTCTATGAGATTGTTCGTACAACCGTTGGAAGTTCCTCCAGTGTAGCCATTAACATCCATACCCATGTGGTCGTTTCCGTAAACGGTATTACCATACACTTGATGGCCAGTCATCGTGGTTTGAGCATCGGCAAAGATATGGATTCCAGTAGCCATGGCCCCAGCCGAATGATTGCCATAGGACAAATTGTATATAACCGTTGCATAATTATCAGCGTCTATATCAATTCCCCCGTGGTAATTGTTGTATGCGAGGTTGTACTGTACCACGGAGTAATTGTTTGCCGTATCCAACCAGATGCCTGCCCCACTGCTATTCACACCGGATATTGCAAGCCCATTGTTGTAGGTAACACAATACTGTATGGTTGTAGCCCCAGAGTTACCCACACCACCTGCATTAATCCCCGCAGCATAACTCTGCGCCGTCAACTGGGCATTATCATGTGCGACTACATGATCTACCAATGAAGTTCCCGGCGCATAAAGATAGATTCCACTCCCTCCATTGTAGGCCGCCGTAGACTGAGTTATCGTGATGACATTGGTAATTACGGTCTGCAATCCGATTCCATAGTTATAGACAGTCGAGATCCCGGTTACGAGGATTCCTGTACCAAGACTAAACTCGATTCCATGGGTGTTAGCCTCAGTAGCTTCAATAGCAGAGACGGTTACATAACTCACGGAATTCCCATATATCGCATAGGTACGCTGGCTAGCCTCCATTACGTGTCCGCTCGGGTCGTCTCCGGCAGTCAGGTACACCCAAATCCACTTGTTCACAGTGTCCAAATACCACTGCCCCGCTGTGAGAGACGCGGAACTGGTCGTGTTCTGTGTTAAACGGCTTCCGTCCTCGAACACCTGATTCGGGGCCGTCGAATAGGAAGTGTAGTAGACGGAGCCGGAAGATAGGGTCCAACTTGTGAACAGATTCGCGCCGCTGATGATCGGCTGCGCCCCCGTTCCGTAGGCCCCAAACGTAATCGGACTCCCCGCTGAGCCCGAAGAGGGCACCGTCAGCTGTTCGCGCCAAGTGCAGGTGCTCTCAAATAGGATGGAATCGCCAGGATTGAACTTGGACGTGTTCACCTTGTTGATCGTCAGCCACGGCGTGGATGTACTGGTGCCCTTGTTGCGGTCGCTCCCGACGGTCACGCAGTTATCCACGTAGTAGGTGGTTGCCCAGAGCGGCGAGCAGGAAAGCAGGAGTGCGAGGATTAAGCGTTTTGTCATGATGGTGTCACGCTCCCATCGAATCCAGCGATGTCCCAGTAGCCGCTCGCGAGGAAGCGAACAAGATCGTATTCGCCGGCGCGCTCGACTCCACGGCACCGCTGTCAGCCTTGCTTACGAGTGTGTTCCTTTTAATTCTCCTCGCACAACTCCTTGTATCCCATCTTGAAGTCATTTAGTTCACATTGTAGCATTAGGGTGATGGCACGGTAGCTGAAACCTCGTTCGAGATCGCACTCTGGGTGACATCACCCGACGCCACGGCTGTAACCACATAGTAGTACGTCCGCCCGGCCTGTACAGTCTCGTCGGTATACGTGGTTCCGTTAATAGGCGACGAATTCAGCTCCATCGGGTACGGCCCACCCGAGGTAGCGCCACGGTAAACATTGTACCCAACCACGCCGGAAGTCGTGCTGGCGGTCCAGGATAGAATCACGTCGTGCGTTCCCGCGCCAGACAGCGGTACCTTCTGCGGGCTGCCGCTGGAATTGTCCGCGATGCTTAGCGAGGCCGACTCGGTCCCGGTGACGGAAGGCGTGAACATCACGGCAATCGTGCAGTTGGCGCTGGCCACCAGCGAACTGCCGCACGTGTCGGCCTGAGCAAAGTCGCTGGCATTGGTACCCGTGAAGGCGAGGCTGCCAATGCTCAAGGTGGCGTTGCCCGTGTTACTCAGGGTGACGGTCTGCGCCGTACTGGTCACATCAGCGGGCTGGCTGCCGAAGGCAAGGCTGGTGGGTGAAAGGCTGACCACGGCAGCGGCGCCCGTGCCGGAGAGGCTCACCGTCTGCGGGCTGCCACTGGCATTGTCCGTGATGCTCAGCGAGGCCGCGCGGCTGCCACTGGCCGAAGGCGTGAACGTCACGCTGATCGTGCACTTAGCGCTGGCCGCCACCGAACTGCCGCACGTATTGGTCTGAGCAAAGTCGCTGGCATTGGTACCCGTGAGCGCCAGGCTGGTAATGCTCAAGGTGCCGTTGCCCGTGTTGCTCAGGGTGGCGGTCTGCGCTGTACTGGGCGTACCTACGGACTGGTTGCCGAAGGCAAGGCTGGTGGGTGAAAGGCCGTCCACCGGAGCCGTGCCCGTGCCGGAGAGGCTCACCGTCTGCGGGCTGCCACTGGCATTGTCCGTGATGGTCACCGAGGCCGTGCGGATGCCACTGGCCAAAGGCGTGAAAGTCACGCTGATCGTGCAGTTGGCGCTGGCCGCCACCGAACTGCCGCACGTGTTGGTCTGAGCAAAGTCGCTGGCATTGGTACCCGTCAGCGCGAGGCTGGTGATCCTCAAGGTGGCGTTGCCCGTGTTGCTCAGGGTGGCGGTCTGAGCTGTGCTGGGCGTACCTACGGGTTGGCTCCCGAAGGCAAGGCTGGTGGGTGAAAGGCCGTCCACGGGACCCGTGCCCGTGCCGGAGAGGCTCACCGTCTGCGGGCTGCCACTGGCATTGTCCGTGATGCTCAGCGAGGCCGTCCGGCTGCCACTGGCCGAAGGCGTGAACGTCACGCTGATCTTGCACTTAGCCCTGGGCGCCAGCGAACTGCCGCAGGTGTTGGTCTGAGCAAAGTCGCTGGCATTGGCACCCGTCAGCGCCAGGCTAATAATGCTCAAGGTGGCGTTGCCCGTGTTTCTCAGGGTGACGGGGTGCGCTGTACTGGGCTTACCTACGGAGTACTTGCCAGAAAAGTCAAGGCTGGTGGGTGAAAGGCTGACCACGGCAGCGCTGGGCGTGGCTTCGCCGGAGAGGCGCGGCGCCTGCGGGCTGCCCCTGGCATTGCCCGTGATGCTTAAGGCAAGTGCGATGCAGGCCGTGGAGAGAATCACTGCGTTCGCACGTTGTCGTTGGACTCCTCTGGTTTCCATGGGAGATGCCTCCCGCCCACGCGTGTTACCAATTCTTGAGGATGTTCGGGTGCCGCCGCAGGCGCGCCCGTTGTATGCCACCCGTCTCAACAGGTGTACGAAGCTGCGCGCGAGCTTCGCCCGGCCCTGGCACAGTAACCGCTTCCAACGTTTGCCCACTTCGGTTCGCCTCCGGCTGACCCCTTGGATCCCCGCAAGTTAACCCCATCAATCAAAAACTTCTCTCGTGCGAATTTTGCCGTGCCTGTGTCGTCTTTGGCTGACAAGATACGCATGAAATAAAAGTCCTTCCACTTTCTTTCCCAAGTCCATCATAAGAGTTCTGGAGCACTACGGAAGAGCACTAACGTACTAGACGGCTAGAGTCAGATGGGCACGAGGCTTACTGTTCGCAAGGTCTCGTTGGGCAGGCTAATGAAGTACGGAAGTACTACGTCGTCTGCATTACATGCGAGGCGTGTGGCGGAAGAACAGGTGTCAGGTGTCAGGGACTGAAGAACAGGATTCGGGATTCAGGATTCAGGATTCAGGTTAAGTACCTTTTCACCACAGAGGCACCGAGACACCGAGAGAGAAACCAAAAAACAAGGCTCTCGGTTTCCAGCTTCTGATTTCTACTTTCTGCTTTCTGCTTTCTCCGTGCCTCCGTGTCTCTGTGGTTAATCCCATCGAGTTTTTCACACCTTCTGTAGCGGCACACGTCCTGTCGTGCTGGTGGATTCCCCCCAGCCGGGCAAAGTGCTGGACACCTTTTCCGCAGGTGCAGGGGCAAGCACGCAGACGCTGGAGAACAAAGAAGCCCTAGTACTTCCCCAGGAACTCCCCGATCAGCGTTTCGGCCAAGCCATCCGGCTCGGAGGGTTCTCCGCCTGCGCCGAGCAGGCAGTATTTACCGGTGTGGTGCTCAAAAACCACCTCAAAAGGTACAACTCTTCCGAGAACTTCAACGATAATCTCGTATCCGTCCTCTAGGTAGCTTCCCTTCACGCATCCCTCAACGTCCTTTCTGCCCAGAATGAAAGTGTTCGCGTCACCGGCTGCCCAGGTGAGAATCTCCTCCCCGAGCTCAGCGTTAAACATTTGTGCCTTGGCCTTGAAGGCGCCTCTGACCTCTGTCCACAGTTTAGAAGCAGATTCCTTCCTGGCTGTCTGCTCTTCCTGGAGCTTGGCATCCTCTTCGGCCTTTCGCGCCTTTCCAGCCTTGAACTCCTGGGCCATTCTCTTGGCCCATTCTGATTCTTTCATCGTAACCCTCCGCGCGGAAATGTGTGTCGCTGGCGGTGTGCCATCGAAGCAGAAAGCAGAAGGCAGAAAGCAGAAGGCAGAAAGCAGATGCTCTTCATTCTGACCTCTGACACCTGCCACCTGGCACCTGACACCTGGCACCTTCGCGGGAATGACTGGCACCTTCGCGGGAGTGACTGCGGCTTGCAACGCCCAGGTCTCGCAAATGGCACCAGTACCCCCTTCTTTCCCAGGTCCATCATAAGAGTTCTGGAGCGCTAGGGAAGGGCACGAACGTACTGGACTGAAAGACAGGATTCAGGATTCAGGATTCGGGATTCAGGAAGAGGCGGAAGAACAGGTGTCAGGTGCCAGGCGTCAGGGACTGAAGAACAGGATTCAGGGAGAAACGACAAGCGCAGCTCCTGACTCCTGACTCCTGACTCCTGACCCCTGACCCCTGACCCCCATAGGCGCTAGAATAAGCCATTCGATGCACCTTGGCGAGCTTGTTGTGCAATGAGGAGGCGGTTCATGAGTTTCGAGAGCGGCGGCTGCAGTTTTTCTAGGGAGTAGGTTCGTTTTCTTG
>Ga0116127_1000822_pt1 | contig 23549 bp, 23 predicted proteins | sample June2015DPH_16_1_FD_89731 | JGI IMG/M metagenome (GOLD analysis project Ga0116127, IMG submission 89731) | Peatland microbial communities from SPRUCE experiment site at the Marcell Experimental Forest, Minnesota, USA - June2015DPH_16_100 | ecosystem: Environmental > Terrestrial > Soil > Wetlands... | reverse complement strand
GAGGATCGGGTCGAGCGCCGCGGTGACGAGGTCTCTGAACCAGTCGTCGATGGCGGCCTCGATGTGCCCGGTGATGTCGAACAGCCCCGGCGAGGGTTGGCTGCCGCCGCTCACCGTGCCGCCACTGCCGGACACGGGCGTCGTTGGTGTGGTCGTGCCGCCCGGGCCGACCTGAATGCCCGGTGGGCCCCCACCCGAAGAGCTCGACGACGAGCCGGAGCTGCCCAAAGGTGTCGTGGTCGCCGTGGTACTCGACTGGGAGGCCGTCGAATTGGGGGTCTCTGCGGCGGTGAGGACGACTGCTGGGGAGTGGATCGCGGTTCGATAGGCGACCTGCGCGTCCGCGCTGTGACTGCCAGCGCCTAGGGCGAGTACGGCGATCAGGCCGCCGACCGCTACGAGCACTCCCCGGTGCCATCCTTGCCAGGCGCACAGTCGCGTCATGAGCCGCCGATCACCGAGGCGAGGATGGAGACGATCAACGGGGCCAAGATGGCGAGCGCGTAGCCGATGGCGGCGGACTTGAGGGCGGTCTTGGCCCTCTCCACCTGGCCCGGATCGCCGCCGGCGGTCAGGTAGCGCAGCCCGCCGATGGTCAGGAACAAGGTTGCGGCCCCGGCCAGGATCCCGACGATCCAATTGGTCAGGCTGCTGATCACCCCATCGAGTGTCGGGGCACCACCACCGGCCGCGAAGGCCGGGGACGCGAGCAGTACGACGAGCCCGCCAGTGAGGAGGACGGCGACGGCGAGGCGACCCAGCACGGTCGGGGATCGCCCATCTTCCAGCCGGGTCAGCCGTTGGCTGACCATCTGGTGGCCGGGCGGCCGGGCGGGCTCGGTGTGTCTCGTGCGGGTGGGATGTGTCGTGGCGGCCTCCTTCGATCGATCCCGGTGCGCCATCCGGGGTGGCGGGGGTCGTCCCGCCAGGTCCGCTCGGGCCGGGTTGGGCACTCTCACCTCCTGAGCGTTGGTGTCGAGCGACGCTTGTCCGGTCGCCGGTCCATTGACCGGCCCTGCCGGGGACGACCCCCGTTAGAAGAACAAGGGGTTTCGGGCCCTCTTTCGACAAACTCGAACGGGGAATACCTGTCCGAGCTCAGCCATTCGACGAGGGCCGACTCGGCCCGGCGACGCCGTTGGTGGCACGCCTTATAGCTGATCCCCAGGGCGTCCGCGACGTCTGCGAGCTCGACGTCACCGATCCGCGTGGCCCCGATCAGCTCGGCGTCCGCCGCGCCGATGACCTCGGCCCGCACGGCCCGCTCCAGCACGAGGTCGGGGTGTCCCCACGGTCGGGGTGGGGCGGCGGAGACCGGATCTGTGCCCGGCCGGGCGCGCTCGGTCACCTCGTCGCGCAGCAGCCGATCGGCGCCGATGCGGGCCAGCCAACACAATCGAGAGGCGAGACGGGCTCGGCCCGGCTCGCAGCGGACCACGGCGGCCAAGAACGCGGCGAGGGTCTCGGCCTCGATGTCGGCGGCCTTGCCCGGACACGCTTGCACGAGCGGCCAGACGGCCCTACGGAGCCCGGGCAGGAGCACCCCGGCGAGACCGACGGTCCAGGCGCCGCCACGGGAACGGGAGCGGGCGACGAGCTCGTCGACCACCGCGTCGCGCACGTCGAAGGACATGGAGGGGTGCAGCAGCATCGCCTTCAGCGCGCCGAGCGGGATCGCTCTGTCCGGTAGTCCGTCGAGCGAGGTGCCGTCGAGGACGAGCGGGTTGGGGCCGGTGACGAGAAGATCGAAGGTCTTCTCCAAGGTGTCGAACGGTGAGTCGGTGAGGACACGGCGCGGGGCCATGGGCAGCTCCTTTCACTTCGGAGCCGCCATCAGGCCATGGGGACTACCCCGCTTTTCCCCCGAATCGACCCCACTCACCCGTGTCCCGCGGCTACCCCGGATGCGGGGTAGTCGCCGCCACGACGGACCGGCCCGAAGCGTTCGTGCAGGTCAGCGCCGTGGGGTACTCGATCCCCGCGCGCGGGGTACTCCGAGAGGAGACCCGAGCAAGCCGCCGAAAGAAATTTCTCGGCGAGCCCTTGCGACGGGCGCGGGGTCGGCGCCCGAGGCCACTACCCCACAAGTGGGGTAGTCCGTACCCAGCGGGGTTTGGGGCCGCGGGGTAGCCGCGGGGTACGGACCGACGGGCTGTGAGCTACCGGGATTCGGCGATCCGGTAGCGGCGAGGTGAGGCGCTCACGAGCTGCGCATCGCCAGCGACCTCCAGTCGGGCCAGGGCGTTGGACACCGCGCCTTGGGAACGGCCGAGTGCCTTGCCGATCTGGGTGGGTCCGAGGTCCTCGCCCGGCCGGGCGAGGAGGTGCGCCCGTACGAGCGTTCTCAGCTCGCCACGGGCGAGCCGGTCGGTCGAGCGAACGGGACCGTCGGATGCGGCGTGGTCGGCACCGTCGTGAGCCGCTTCATCGGCCGTGGGCGTCGTGGCGCTCCATCGGTCCGCCACCCGCCTGCGACCCTCGCGCCCGCCCGGCTCCCGGCGGGCTGTGCCCGCGGCTTGGAGGGTGGCGAGGTGCTTGGCGGCGGTCGACCGGCCGATCCCGAGCACCTCGGCCAGCTCCGCCGCGGTTAGCCGAGGATGGGCGGCGAGGGATTCGAGGATCGTCTCTGGCGAGAATTTCTGCGTGGTTGCCATGGTTGGCTCCTTCTCAGTCGAGTTGCTTCTGCCTCGGAGGTGTTACCTCCGTCTCGGGCTCGATCTCAAGGCATTTGCGAACCTTTGTCGACCGTTGCCTTAGCACCAATGGACGAAGGTTGATCGCGGGGGTTTGTCGAAAAAGAGCTTCGGGACCCTTGTTCTATAGATGACGCTTCTCCGGTCGTGGGCCGCCCATGACCACGCCCACCATCCCCCGCTGTCCCGTCCGCCCCGCCGTGCCACTCGCCGTCTGGCCGGTGGCACAGACGTCTGCTCAGTACCAACGGGCAGGTCGCTACCTACCGGCCTGCTCGCAGCACCCGGCGAAGATGTTCCCCGAGCTCGCCCGGCGCATCGTCACCGAGTACTCGACACCCGGCCAGGTAGTCCTCGACCCCCTCGCCGGCATCGGCACGACGCTCGTCGAGGCCGCGCTTGTCGACCGGCGCGCCATCGGCATCGAGGTCGAGCCCCGTTGGACAGCGATTGCCCGGGCAAACCTCGACCACGTCCTCGATGACGACCATCGCGACTTCGCCGAGATACGCATCGGTGACGCCCGGGCGCTAGGCAACGTGCTCGGCGACCTCGCCGGCAAGGTCGACCTGATCGTGACCTCTCCGCCTTATGGCTGCGACGTAGGCAACATGGACAAGACCCGGTGGGGCACCGGCGGCGGGCTGTGCCCTACCCGGGAGCGGAACTACTCGCCTGACCGAGCGAACCTCGGCCACGCCCGAGGTGCCGCATACCTCGCCGCCATGGCAGAGGTCTACCGGGCCTGCTTCGAGGTGCTGCGCCCTGGCGGCCTGCTCGTCACCGTCACGAAGAACGCCCGGCGTTCAGGCCGCTTGGTCGACCTCGCCGGGACTACCGTCACCCTCGCCCGAGAGGCCGGGTTCTCCTACGTCCAGCACGTCGTCGCCCTGCATGCTGCGGTCCGCGACAGCACGCTCGTCGCTCGGCCGTCGTTCTGGCAGATGACCCAGGTCCGGCGCGCCCACGACCGGGGCGACCCCGCTCATCTCGTTGTCCACGAGGACGTCTGCGTCCTCGCTAAGGAGCGCCCATGACCGCGAACCCGGCACCGCCCACCCTGCCCCTGTCGGTGTGGCCCGTCGCCCAGCGCACCGCCAGGGGGCAACGCGCCGGGCGATACCTGGAGATCTCGGGAAATCATCCCGCCAAGATGCTCCCCGCCATCGCTCAGCGAGCGATCACTACCTACACCCAGCCCGGCGACATCACCCTTGACCCGATGTGCGGCATCGGCACGACGCTCGTCGAGGCGATCCACCTCGGCCGCGACGCCGTCGGCGTCGAGTACGAGCAGCCTTGGGCAGACCTCTCTCGAGCGAACGTGGAACTCGCGCGCAGCAAGGGGGCGACCGGGCACGCCGAGGTGTTCACCGGTGACGCCCGCTACCTGGAGACCACGGTCGATCCCGCCTTGCAGGGTCTCGTGGCACTCGTGGTCACGTCTCCGCCGTACGGAGCGTCACTCCACGGCCAAGTACGCGCCCGGCCCGGACAGGGGGTCGCGAAGAGCCATGAACGCTACTCACGCGACCCGGAAAATTTGGCCCACCAGAGCTTCGACAATCTCCTCGGCGGGTTCACAACCATCTTGCGCGGGTGCAAGATCATGCTCCGTCCTGGCGGCTTCGTCGTCGTCACCGCCCGGCCCTGGCGGCGCGGCGGCGAGCTTGTCGACCTGCCGGCAGCGGTGCTCGCCTGCGCCGAGGACGCCGGGCTCATCCCCTACGAACGTAACGTCGCCCTCCTCACCGGGCTGCGTGGCGACTCCCTCGTGCCTCGCGTGTCGTTCTTCCAGCTCGAACACGTTCGCAAGGCCCGAGCCGCTGGCACTCCGCACCTCGCGATCGCCCATGAGGACATCCTCGTCCTGAGGAACCCGATATGAGCGGGGCCAGGAACAGACGGAGCCAAAAACCGCAGATGGACTTGATGCGCGCCGAACTTGGAGGTGAGGTGTGCACGCCGGGCGGAGACCCCCGCCCCGAGAAGGCGAAGACCCCATGCCACATCGACAATCCACGACGAGAAAACGGCCGATTCGGCGACCAGCGACCCCTCAGCCTGCCCGAGGCGGCCCGTTACCTCAACGTCACCGACCGCTACATCCGCCGCCTCGTCGCCGAACAAAGGATCGCCTACTTCAAAGTGGGCCGGCTGCTCCGCTTCGCCGCCGTCGACCTCGACGCCTACCTCGAAGCTTGCCGTGTCGAACCTGCGGCGTCTCACCCGCTTCTAGGTCCGCGGGCATCTCGATCGTGAGGGGACCGTCATGGGCTCGGTGAGGAAGGACATCCGATCACCGGGCTGGCAGGCTCGCTACCGGGATCCCTCCGGACACCAACGCACGAGGACCTTCTCGACCAAAGGCGAGGCCCGCACCTTCCTCGGCACCGTCGAGACCGACCTCGCCAAAGGGACCTGGACCGACCCGGCCCTGGCCAAGGTCCGCTTCTCCACCTACACGACGCGATGGCGCCAGTCCCTCGCCCATCTACGACCCGGCACGCTCAACAACGTCGACTCGTTCCTCCACTGCCACATCCTTCCCGGCTTTGGGACCTGGCAGATCGGTCGGATCGAGCCGGCCGATATCCGCATCTTCGTCGCAGACCTCGTCGAGAAGGGCTTGGCCCCGTCGACCGTGGCGGCCGTATACCGGGTCCTCGCCCGCGTCCTGGCCACTGCGGAGATCGACGGTGTCATTGCCCGTACTCCGTGTCGAGGCATCAAGCTGCCCCGCCAGACGACCTCGACCGAGCCGTGCTTCCTCTCCCCAGCCGAGGTCCGCCGTCTCGCCGAGGCCATCGAGGACCGCTACCGGGTGCTCGTCTACACCGCCGCCTACACCGGGATGCGTTGGGGCGAGCTCGCCGGACTGGGTGTCCAGCGGCTCGATCTACTCCGGGGGACCATCGAGGTGACCGAAGCCCTCACCGAGGTCAACGGCCACGTCCGAATCGGGCCGACCAAGACCGGCAAGAGCCGAACTCTCTCGATACCCCGTTTCCTCGTCGAGCTCCTCGGCGAGCACCTGGCGACCTTCCCCTCGACTGGTGGGTACGTGTTCAGCTCCGCCGAAGGAACACCGCTTCGCCGGAACTTCTACCGCCGCCATTACAAGCCTGCCGTCAAGCGCGCCGGGCTCCCCGACACCCTTCGTTTTCATGATCTCCGCCACACTTGCGCAGCCCTCCTCATCGCCCAGGGCGCCCACCCGAAGGAAATCCAGGAGCGGCTCGGGCACTCCACCATCCAGCTCACCTTCGACCGCTACGGGCACCTGCTCCCGAGCCTTGATGAGCGACTGCGGGACGGACTCGACACCACCTGGCGGACCGTCGAGGATGCTCAAGTCCAGAGCGGCCAGCTGGTGGAACTGCGGCGGTAGGGGACCGCGCGCAGCTCGCCAAGAGCCGCCGATCTGTGGACGAGTGAAGCTCTGAGCGGGACGATCATTGACCAAACGCGCGAAGCCTCACCAGTCATCTGGAGGCCAGATGACTGGTGACCGTCACTCCGGGGCGGGTCAGATCGGTGAGACTGACGTATCGCTGGCCCATCGTCCAGGCCCAGGGTCGGCCTGACTCAGCAACCGTGTCGTTCACGATTGGCTGGACGAGTCGCACGGTGTCTGGATCGTTTGGTTCGGAGAGAAGGAACACTTGGTATTGCTTGCCATCTTCGCGAGTTCCCGTGGCCAGGTCGGTCTCGATGACATCGCCCACCACGCGGTCGACATCTGATCCGACCTGACGGATGGCGGCAGACGCCCGTGTGAAGGTAACGAGATCCTCGCGATAGCTGATGCGGGGTACATGGGTCTGTATCGCGCCCTCGGCGTAGAAACCCAGGTGGGTAAGCCCGTCACGAAACGCCCGTTCTGCCTGGCAGATGTAGACGCTGCGTTTGAGGTACTCGGGATAGGCGAACCTGGCGGCGACCACCACCACGTCGTCGTTGTCGACGAGACCATCGTTGACGAGCAGGGCCTGGAACTCTCGGAGGAGGAACCGAGCTTGCTCAGAGATCGTGCCAAGTGGGTCCATCGCCGCTACGTCGATGGCATCGTGGAGTGCCCGGAAGTTGAACCACACGACCCGAGGATCGTGGAGGGTGGCGATGACAGCCGGCTGCTCGGCGTCTGGGGTGACGACGAAGAGACGCTCGTCGTTGCCCTCGCCACCCAGGTTGGACAGATGCTCGATTAGCTGATGTGCGCCGAGGGCGTTGCGGACGGTCTTGACCTCGAACCAATAGGTGAAGCGCGCTGAGATGCGGGCGTCCGGGATCGACTGGCCCCTGCCGGGCGGCTGGTTGGTAAATGAGACCATCTGTAGCGATGACTCGCCCGTTGCGAACGACAGGACCACCTCCAACAGCGAAAGGTCGATTCGTTCAAACACCGCGAGCATGGACGAGGTGACTCGATTCTCCCCTTGGCGGTAGGTTGAGAACAACGGGTTCTTCGCCATGACCTCACACCTTAGAGTCAGCGCTCCTGTCAGGAACGCTAGAGCCCTTGCGGGGCAACAACGACCAGGGTATCGAGCGTGCCGTCGTTCCCGGAGAGATCACGCTCGACTGCTTCGGGGTTCGTGAGACGTAGATCCGGGTCGTAGACGAAGCAGACGAGCGTCCGGCAGTCTGGGTGGTTGCGATACTGCGCCTTGTCGACGATCAGCTCCTTGACCAGCTCGGGCTGGCGGAGGCTGTTTCGAGTCATTTTCGTCTCTACGACAACGCGCTCATGCTTCAGGAGCAGATCGGAACGTGACTGAGTACCGCCGTAGCTCGGATTCCACTCCTCCCGTCGCACGTCGGCGAAGTGAAGGCGCAACGCGGATCGGAGGAGATCCTGTACGTCATACTCATCGTTGACGTCGAAAGCTGGTCGCTGGCCGTGTCGGCTGTGCAACTCGCTGACGAAGAGCGGGAACCTCCGGCACAAGTTCACAACCGATTGGGCGGCATTCGACGGGTGTAGCTGAGTGCCGCCGACGGCTGTCAGCACCGCGTCTCGAAGTCCGAGCAGCATCACTCCTTGTTCTGCGACCCCGTGTAGCTCCGCCTTGTGCGTTGAGGCCATTTCAAGGAGCTGAGTACGCAGAGTCTGCGCATCGACCGTAGTAATGCTGCTCGCAACGGACTCATCGACTAGATGGAGCCATAGCGCCAACGCGACTTCCAGCTGGCCCTTTGGCACGACCGGGTCGATCGAGTAGGCGCTCGCTCCGACTTCGTGCGCAGCGAGCGCGACGAGCTCTCGAGACCACGGCGTGGACAAAGACATCCGACCGGCGTATACGTCCATCGTCTCCCGTATCCAGCGGAGTACTGAGCCGTCCGCTGCCTCTGCCGCGCACGAACCCACCACGAGGCCGAGCAACTCAAGTGGACGGAAGAAGAAGGAGTTGCGGTCCGCGGGGACCGCGTCGCGTGACATGAGCCGCTGCATCCCATCGAGCCAGCGGTCCAACTCGGACCCTGCGCACGCTGGAGTGCCCAGGCGGAAGCCAACGGCGGCGAGCACAGGCGCCTCGGCCCATCGTTGCGCGGAGAGGGAATCGGGATCGAGCTTCCCGACATCGAAGTCGAGACTGGATTGGCACCTGACGGCGGCCCATTCCACGAAACCCGTCTCCGGTGCCGTGGGGCTCCAGGATGTCGCTATTGCCCGTCTTAGGTCGTCGAGCTGCGCGGCAAAGCTGATTGCCAGCGCGCGCTCGCTCAAATGAACCACTTGCTTGTCCGGAGCCGGATGTCGAGAAGCGCGGGAGACCAGTCTTGGACGGCCTTCAGTCGGCCCAGGAGGCGCGCTATCAGCTCTGAGTAGTAAATCGTTACGGGATCGGCGGCGGGCTGGGTTGACCGCCAGGACAGCGCCGTAAACTTCAGCACCTGCTCGGAGAGGTAGTAGAGATCAGCGAACGTTGACTCCCGATGCAGATGCACCTGGAGCGGGCGCGGCAATGGCAACCCCGCCCTCTTCACCAGGTTCACGCCGCTGGTATTCACGAGGCGGGAGAAAGCGCCGGTTTGCACGATGAGCCCGCGGTCCGGTGCGAACTCGCCTTTGCGGCCTTTTGTGGTTTCCTTGCCCGGTTGCGAAGTGTCGAACAACGCGAAGGGGTGGTCGTGCGAGACTGTCAGGAACGCGAACTCGACATGCTGCTCCTTGCCGACAGCGCGCACCGCCTCCCGCATGAGCGCACCGAAGTCGATGTTTCGCGGGGGACGGGCGGCATGGAAGATGAGTCGCACTGTGTCGCCTGGCTGCCATCCGTTTCGATTCTTGATCTCTTCGATTACGGCGCTTGTGGACTCCTGTAGTACGGCGGGGTAGTCCAAGTAGCTTGACTCGCGAGAAAGCTGGCCCAGCAGGTAGTTGCCGTCGCCTCGAAAGACTGTAGTGATACCGACGTAGCGATGGCGCTCAGCGGACCGGGACTCCGAGAGCTCGGCTGTGCCGATGCCGATCACGAGCTCGTCCGCGATTGCCAGATCGTGGTCGACCGTCCACGGGATCCCCTTCATCTTGGCGTACATCGCGACAGCGACATTCTGAAGCACGAACTGAAGTGCGGCGGGGGGTCGGGAGATAGTGCTGAGCCTCGCCTCCTGGGTAGGGACTCCCGCCATTAGGAGCACCGCCTTGCTTACGAGGTACGGGTTGGTGGTGTCGGGCAGGTCGCCGTCCTCGTCGGTCACGATCACGAGCGCGGCGTCAGGTAGATCACCTTGCGCGAGCGCTGCGAGGATCACCCGCCGGTAGCGCTCGGCAGAAGTACCGCCCGAACCGCTGCCGGCGGCGACGAAGTCGAACTTCGGGTTCAGGAGTCCGAAGGTCTTCGTCATCCCTGCTTGAAACGCCCGCTGGCCGGGGATGCCGTCGCTCAAACGGCGTACGAAGTTCTCTGTGGCACCCTTCGCCGACGGTGGGAAGATCACAAGGATGCGCGGTGAGGGCCGGGCGAAGGTATCGCGGCTGAACGGCCCGTAGGTCTCTAACCCCGGCCATGCGTAACGATGACGCTTTGTGCGGGCGGGATCGAAGCAGTAGTCGAGCTGCCGGGCCATAACGATACTCTGGTAATCGCCCGTGTTCGCCATGCGAAGCGGCTTCCCGACCGAGCACGAGAGACCGGAAGCGAGCTCGAGAGGTCCGCTTGCCAGTACCCTTGCAACCCTGCGAACTTCCTCGAGTAGCGGTCTACCACCAAGTAGTTCCCCCATTTGCTTGTCCCTGTAGGCGTCGTAGCGCTCCTCGTTCCTGGACCCGAGCAGCGCCCGAAGGCATCGTGCGAAGGCATCTCGGCGTCCCTCAAGCATGACGTCGGTGGTATCAACCGTGGTGGTGTGGTCCATGCTTTCGCCCAGCTCGACGCGACCGGCGCTGAGGGAACCGATACGACCGACGAGCCGGCGCTCGTCTGGGTCCGGATTGCGCCGCACCACGTAGAGCCCACGGAGGTCGACTCCAGCTTCGTTCAATGCCGTGAGATCAGCCGTGATCTCCCATCGCGTTGCCAGGTCGACTGTGATGGCGACAAATGGTGAGTCACGTCGCGCTTCGATGATCCGTCCGTCAAGCGAGTACTTCGGCCAAATCCGGAACTCCGAGAGCAGCGGGTGGTTCAGCCCGAGCTCGCTTCCGGCATCGCGCATCAGCTCCACCTTGTGACCGAGAAAGGTAAAGGGCTTGTTTCGAATGGGCTCGTAGGTCGGGAAGCGCCGGACAAGCGAGTCCGTCACGAGTCGCGCCAGGAAGCGAAGCGACTCTTGAACCTTCAGCTCCAGGAGTTGAGCGTCGGCCGGCTCGGGCACCTTCTCGGCGATGGGGACCATGTACAGGCGACCCTCGTCCCACTGGACGTGCCAGAGGTCTCGGTTGGCCTGGCGGATGGCGCGAAGATCCTCGCTCTCTCGGACAGGACGACTCCATGCCCTGAAGGAATCGAAGTTGAACTCAACCGGCAGAAGGTTCCCGGTTAGCGATCCGGTGCCTGGCATGCCTCACTCCGGATACGGCCGGCGACTACCGGCGGAACATTAAACATTACACGATTGTACTTACAGCCACGGTATTCGTCAGCGCCGCTGCCCTTGTCGGCATCCCTCCGTATGGCACCGACTTACGGAGTCCCCTCCCCAGAGGAGCTGCTTGCCTCGACTAACTCCCGCTCGTGAACTGCCGACCGACGACTCGCGACCTGCCACTCCTCATCCACCCATCCCATCAAGGTGAATCGCGCGGTTGCTGCCGTTCTGAGGGCCTTGAGGATGCAGACGGCCTGGGCACGAACCGAGTTCAAAGTGATGCCGATGCTGACGAGCGAAGGGCCGAGGTCGGATTCGGCTCCCGCTTCGGTTATTGCCTGACGGAGCCCGTACCAAGTGACATGAGAAACTGCCGACAGGTAGCTCCACTGGACTCGCCCGATGCGCCACGCACCCTCGCGGTTGTCCATCAAGAGACCATCGATCCCGTCGGGGATCGATGGTCTCTTGACATCGTCCACCGCCGGTTTGTCCCGGTGCCTCTTGATGCCCCATCCGAAGTTGGCCGCGACAGCCTCCCAACGGGCAACGCGCTCGTCGGCATCCTCTTCCACCCTCAGGCGCGCCAGCTCCCACGCGTTATAGATTTGTTCGCAGAGGCCTCGCTTGACCCGTTCGGCTGGCGCAATCCCCGGCTCGTTGAGCCATGCGGAGACCACCGACGCCTCCAAGGCAGATCGAGCCACGATCAAGTGTCCGTAAACGGGCATACGGCTTGCAGCCACCGTCTCGGCGAACGTCCGGGCATAGTCCGAGGCGGCGAAGAGCGTCATGCCGCCAAGCGAATGTGTATCGGTCACCGGGTAGTCCCACGTGGTGTGTTTCGCGTAACTAGCGGCCTCAGCGGCGATCTCGGCCATCGCGCGCGAGTCCGCCGCTGGCTGTCTTCCGTGTCGCGCGCCGACGTCGGCGACTGCTGTTGCGAGGCTCCGGATGACCTCGACCGTGGGCGCGATCGCTTCGCGAAACTCGTCGTCACTCACTGTGACTGTGGGATCGGGTGTCGCTATGAATCCAAGTTGCACGCCCCCGACGCGGCGGCGTGCAACCCCGGCCGGAAGAGGAGCCAACGGCACGCTCGGTTCATGGTGCGCTGCGTCACGAACCTCGAGCAGGTTTCCTTCAGGGTCAAGGCAACGAAAGCGTCGACGGCCGGCCTCGACGTTCAGCGCATCGACCACCCGAACCCCGTATTCCTGCACTTTTTGCCAGAGGACATCGATATGGCGCACCTCCAAGTAGATGGAGAGCTGGGTCGGCGTCCCGGACTCAGGCTGCTTAGCGGCGGTCAGTGCGAGGATGTCGTTGAAAGTCGTGAAGGATGCCCCGGATCGGGTGGGGGACATGCCGAATACGTTTTGGTAAAAGCTCCGCATCGAATTGAGTTCGGAAACGGTGAGCTTTACGCCGATTCGCACGACGGAGCTCTCACGATCCGGGTCATCGGACGCGAAGGGGAGGTTCAGCTGGTCGTCGCTGCGAGATGCACGCGGCCTTCGGTGAAGCCGGACAACGTGAACAGTCTGGCCATCTGCGACCATAAGTCGAAAGCGTTCGGCCACTGACGATTCTGTTCTTGACTCGAGCGGCTCCCTATCAGCCACTACGGCATCTCGGCCATCGGCCAGTTCGATGCGTGCACCAGGACTGGCTTGGTCGAGTTGTTTGGTGAACCGATCGAGATGAACTTTCCGGACCGACAGTGACTCAGATCCACTTGCCCGTCCATCCGCCATCACTTGGAGAGCGAGGTTCTTGAGGTAAGTGCTGTCTTGCACCTCGGTGTCGAGCGGCGCAAGCCACCCTATGCCGGCGATAGCCGCGAGGATGCTCGCCGTCATAGAGGCAAGAGTGTCAGTGTCAGCCTTAGTAAGGAACGCGGCGGACAGGAGGCCTGCACGCGGGTTGGCGGCCGATCGGGACGCCAGGAACACAGCGCCCGCGGCGCTCACCGTGCCCGATCCGACTGTTCTTGTCCCGGTGCAGCCAAGGTTGTTGAGAGTCTCATCTTCGTTAGAAAGGGCGCCCGCGTCCATACCCCTTCTTGCCGTGACGAGAAGGTCAGTCATCTCCTCGACCGTCGCTTGCCACGAACGTTCAAGGTCGTCCAAGCCGGTAGCCGACCACGCCTGCAGCCATCCGGATGGCATCGTCTCAACGTCGGGCAGCGCGTTCCAAGTGGCTTGGTCGTCGAGCAGGGCGTCGATCAGGTCTCCGTAGCCGAGAGTGCCACCGATCGTGAGAGCGTTGCGGAGTGTGACCGCGTGCACCAACGCTCCGATCACGGCACGGGGGTGTCCATGGGTCGTAGCCGCGTCGCAGAATACGTCTCTGCGGCTGATCGGGACGTCGGCTGCAGCTGCCGCTAGGGCGTGGGGCAAGATCCTCATAGCCCCACCGTTTCCGCCTGCACCGAAGTAGGAGCTGGGATTCGTGTCCCTGTCGGGCTGCCAAGGGGCGACACCGGCCGTCCACGCTCGGCACGCCGCGAGAAGAGCGCGCCCGGCCCCCCTTTGGTGTAGCGGGAACGAGGGAAGCTCGGTTCCGATCAGCCAGTCGTACCAGCCGGCTTTGCCCTTGGACAGGCTACGAGCACAGGCACAGATCATCTGCGTGTCGTCGCTGTACTCGCCAGATCCGATCGATTCCAAGTACGAGTTGAATCGCCCTCCGCCTCGCCGTCGCCATGCTCGGAACGCCATCGTGGGCGGCGGAATCTTGCGGTCGACGATCGATGACCGGTTCTCCTGGGGCCAGCCGAGCGCGTCGCCCACGGCTGCACCGATCATGGCCGCGATGCCGCGCTCAGAAAGGTCATTCATGTGAAGGACTCTCCTTGGGCAGTTTCCAAACTGTCTCCGGCGGCCGCCGACCGGCATGGACCGCGGCAGCAAGCTCGTAAGGCTGGAACATCAGAGGAGCAACCACCCACATGACGCTACTGACGGGCAGCGACAGCCGAGTGAGGATCGCCCGTTCGGTTGCGGCCTGGTCGGCGCTGGCGACCGCGATTGCTATGACTTCGCTCAACGAAATCGGACCAGGTACGAGAGCCTCGGCTTGCAAGTCAGTGGGACAGGGGAGGAGGTGGGTGTCGGACCGTGTAAACGTCCGGCCGCCACTCCCGATGACCCCTGGTCGGTACGCCGCCAGGAGTCCAGCGGCTCCCGCCGTTGCAGTTGCCCCGTAGTCCTTTGACGCGTTGCCCGTGCAGAATAAGGTGCCCGGGCGCAGTAGGACAGACGGCTCGATCAACAGCACAACCCAGGTCGGGAAAAGCGGTGCGTGTCCTTTAGCTTTTGCCTTGTTCCAGTAGTACGCGTTGGGGTACTCGATCGTGCAGCACACCATGTCACGGTGCCCATCGAGGCGTTCGAGATCTGTCGGTGTGTAGACCGCTCGCACGTCCTCGGACAGGTCCTTCGTGGCCCGCAGCTCGCTGTCGCTGAGGATATGGGGAAGGTTGCGCGACGGCGTGAAGTGACAAACTCTCGTGACCTTATGAGCGTTGAGGATCTCGGCGACGCAGCTCCCCGTCATGCCGCACTCTTGTCGTAGAGGCCTGCCCTAGTTGGCAGTAGCGACGTTTGGGGGCCGGAATGGGTGATGATCAGGCCCACTCGCGCGCGGGTGACGCCCACATACACGAGCCGGCTCTCGCGAGCGAGCGCCTCGTCAAGGCCAAAGGCATCGATAACAGCCGGATCGGGCAGTCGGTCCTCACTGCAAAAGGGCATCAGCACGTAGTCGAACTCGATGCCTTTTGCCGCATGGTACGTCCCGTAGAACACGCCCGGAGTCGCGTCCCATGTCCCAATATCCCGGTGAAGGCGGGTCGCGCCGGTGAGGTGTCGAGAGATGAGACGCTCGTCGGCGCGATCTCGAAACAGGACTGCGACGGTGTTTGTTAATCGGAGCTTTGCAACCTGCCCGAGGACCAGTTTGATCTCAGTCTGCTGATTGGCACAACTCACCAAGGCGGGCTTCGGACCCGCAGCAGTCGGATTGTTCGGCTCGACCAGGTCGGGCGAGTCACGGAAGTGCGGCATCTCCGACATGGCGAGAGCCAGTCGGGCGATCTCGAGCGTGTTGCGGTAGTTCTCCTTGAACTCGAACACGTCACGCACCTTCAGTCCGAACGACTTCCACGACATCCGTTGGCCGTAGATCTGCTGCGCGAAGTCGCCGAAGAAGGTGACCGAGCCGTCGGAATCGGCAGCGAGCACTAGGGAGCGGATCATTTCCGGAGAAAAATCCTGCCCTTCATCGATCACGATGTGCCGGTATCGACGTGCATCGGTGTCGGCCTGTAGCTCGGCATGAACTGCCGCGGCGAGATCGTCCCAGTCATAGCGGCGGTGCGCCGCCGCCCGCAGCGTCCAGTAGGTTTCAGCAACCAAGAACACGAGACGTCGTTGCGACGGTTGCAACGGCACGGCTCGCCCAAGCCGCTCGGCGTCGAGGTAGTCAGCCAGCTGAAACAGGCCGTTGCCTGCCATCCACTGCACCTCATCCGCGAAGAATGTCACTGGTCGGTCGAGGACAGGATTCTCGCCGGCGCCGCGTCTGACTTGATCGATGGCTTCGGTGAGAAGAGGTGCCCGGTCGTTGAGGATCTGGTTCCAACCGATGAGGCCGCGGTGGGCAAGATATCCGCGGGCGAACTGGTGGTAGTGCTCGATCGTGACATTCGGCATCACGCTCGGGCTCAGATGTCGCAGGTATGCCACCAAGGCCTTGTTGAAGGTTAGGAGCAACGTCCGACCACTACCGGGGACAGCAGGGTCACCGAGGTGCACGGCCCGGTGGATGGCCATCGTCGTCTTGCCGGAGCCTGCCGTCCCGAGCACGACGTTGTGGCCTTGCGGCGACAGGTACAGGACGTCCACCTGTCGGCCGACCGGTGCCGGCAGAGTCACCGGACCGCTCCCGGGGAGTACATAGGAGGGTCATTATACTTCCATAGGCGGTATGACAACCAACGAGAGGATGAGGGCGATGCCGAAGGCGACGGTCTACTTCGCGGACGAGCTGTTCGAGGCCGTCCGCAGATTCGAGATCAGCCTTTCCCCGGTGTGCCAACGGGCTGTCGAGATCGAGGTTCGCCGACGACAGGCAGCGGTGGATGCACGTGCTGACCTCGTCAGCATCGCCGAGCGACTGCTACGGACTCGCGCCGACCCGGACAGGCGCGACTTCGCAGAGGGCTTCGATCTCGGCGCTCGATGGGCGCGAGACCATGCGACTTTGGCCGAGTTAGAGAACCTTGTAGAGATGGTACGGGCGGGAGCGGCCACGGTGCTGTTAGATGAGGAGCACTCGTTGCCGGTGTTTCTTACCGGTCACTTTTGGGAGGCGGATCCTGCGCCAGCGAGTTTCACCCGCCTCGGCGAGCGCGCCTTCGACCGAGGTATCCTCGCCGGCGCGGCCGAGGTGTACGACGCCGTTCAGCCGTACATCGAGACGGCTCTCCGCTGAAGAGAAGCCCGGCTCTTATCAGGTCGAAGTCAACCTCTTGGCTAGGCTGCCAGGGATGACACCGAGTAATAGCCGTGGTACCAAAGTGGAACCAACGACGCTGGGTTGAGTTCTCTTTGCGCATCGAGTGTCCGTAGGTCTTGACCGGGATCCACCCGTCAACGCGCACAGTCAGGTGCTCGCCGGGCACCGGTGGCAGCACCGTCGGAAGGGGTCCTACGTCAGCTACGTCCACTGACCCTCGTTGGGACCTATTACGAACATGCGTTCGATGATACGGGAGGGGTTGTCACAGGCAGGTGTCGTGAGGTCTCGCACGCCTTGACGGCAGTCGAGCGTGCCTGAGCGTGCGGAATCGCCTTCCCCGGTGAACCGGTGGTGCCCTCTGAGACGCCGTTCACTCTCGTCACGAGGGCGAGAAGGCGAGGCGTACGATAGCTAAGGCATGAGCGATAGCCGCGAACCAGAGTCTGATTTGACGGGTAATCAACGATACACAGTTGAAAGTGACTTCTACCGGACCTCAACGGTCTCAGATATACAACTCTCCGTCAGCAGCAAGGGCTTGAGTCGAAAAGTGCTGCGGGCAACGCTCGTGGACAACCCCAAGATCAGGCGGAACAGTGTCGAGCTATGTCTCGTGCACCAAAGGCGAGGTAGCGTCGCACGCCAGTGGACTGACTTGAACGAATCGACGTTAGCCAACACAACGGTCAACATTCCGTCAAAGCTTGCCCTGGACACAGCTGAGACGAGGCTTCTCTTCGAGCATCTTGCAAACTTGTACGAGATTGGTCCGCGCGGCATCATGCCGGGGCAGGCAACAATCGAGGTGCTGCGCGACGAGGAAGCGATCATTCGCACTGACTCGTCTCGAGCTCGATTGATAAGAAAACTGCTGGAGGCCAACCACGGCAATGAAGTGTGGGAACTGCTTGTTCAGCTTGAACCCGATCTCGCAAAGAAATTGGCTGTCAGCCTGGCAGTGCAAGAACGACAGTTGGCTATAGAAGAGTTCGAGATCGCCATTGAGGGGTCGCTAGATGAGACTTATTGGCAGCAGTTCATTGGTAACAATATGTGGATTCTGGGATCAGGCAATGTTGCGCTTGTGTCGGAACGTCGTATAGATATCAAGGATATAGCGGACCTGCCGATAGCAATCGAAGGCGGCTTTATGGATATCGTTGAACTCAAGCGGCCCGACGTTCCGTTCTGGGCTCAACGCCGATCCGTAACAGGGACTTTTCTTTACAGAGACCGCTTCCTTATCCCTGATTATGGCCTGCAAGGCGCAATCGCTCAGACTAGCCACTACATTTTGCAAGCTGAGAAACGCGTTTCTGACAGCGACTTTTATGTCACCCACGGGATCAAGCCGCTGAAGCCGCGTGGTCTCGTGGTGCACGGACGGAGTAATGACTGGGGAGAGACGGAGTGGGAGGCATTCCGTTGGATGAATGATCATCTTCACGGGATCCAGGTGATGACGTTCGATCACCTGCTCGCCCAAGGCCAGCGCGCGATGAGAATGTCGTAAAGCAGAGGAGTCGCGCTCGGTAGCCCTTGCTCCACAGGCAGGAGATCAGGGCCGCGCCAGATTGGTGAGTCTCTCTGCCGGTTCGCTCAATCTTCGCTTCACTACCGTGTACGTGTTGCGTGCGCGACGCCATTCGAGGTCCGGTCCGCTCGCTTCTCTCCCAACTCTGATTAGTCCGACGTCGGCAAGCTCGGCGGTCGCTCGGGTCCAGGAGTCGCTCGACAGTGCGTATTGGCGTCGCTGCTCGGGTGACAGGGACTGCGTGGGCGCCCGCTTCTTGCCCCCAACGAGGTCGAGAAGAATGATGAGCAAAGCCGTCGCAGTGCCCGACAGCTGCGTGATCCACTGCTCTTCCCAGAAATCGATGGGGACTTGGATGTACGGCATGGTCGGTCGAGCGTAAGGCGTGCCGTCTCCGATCGGGTTAAGCAGAGTAATCCTGGGGGGCATGCCACCGCGGCGCTGAAGTTCCACGTACTTGTGCTCGTCCAGCCACGCAAGGGCGTCCGCGACTCGACGTGCCCCCTTGATCTCTGGATCCGGTAGACCGAGCATCTCAGCCCACACTCGGCCGGCGATCGGCCGGTCGATATCGAAGGGAGGATGGGAGGCCAACAGCGTCACGCAAAGGTAGAGCTTCAAGCGGATCTCACCCCCTTGGCCACCGCGGAGCATCGAAACAAGCGGAGTCGACGGCAATTCAGAACCTCCGTCTTGCCGCCCTGGTTGCCTGACACCTCGCGATAGCCGGGGTGCTCGGACAAACGCCGGAGGGAGCTGGATGCCGGTGTGACGCTTGGAGAGCCGGATCACTCTCATAAGCCGTTGTCGTGAGAGCTCGTTCGGACCAATTGTTGAGGCTGTGCCCATATTGTCCTGCCTTTGTAGCGGTGAGATCAGCTGTGCCGGATCTGCACAGGGGTGCAGGAGGTACATAGGTGACTCTCCCCTCGACACTTGGTTATGGGCCTGACCAGGGGAAGTCTGCCGACCATGGCTATGCCATTAGCTCAAGGTTACTCATTCTAAAAGGAGATGTCATGTCGCAATTAAGGCTAGGACTCTCCATTAGTTAGGGTCGGTTCATTCCGCTACTAACGTAGTTACAATCGCCTAGACCAGGGGATTCATCGGAGATATCGTGAGCCTGGTTCGAGGCACTACGCAGCCAGCGTAGCGAGCCACGAGTCATGATTTGCTCCCGCGGATACCGGCACGCTCAGCCAGGGTGTTCCGGTATCCCGGGAGTGTCTCACTACCGAGAAAGTTATTGATTAGCCAACTGTGAAGTTATACACTTAAAAGGTAACTCAGGCGTCGATCGGAGAAGCGACCTTCTTATGGCTAAGGCTGAGATGTACAGGACAAGGGATGGTGAACGTCGATTCCAAATCGCCGCTCCCGTAAGCGAAGAGGTGTACGAGGAGTTACGTCGCCTAGCATTCGACCAGCACACCACACTCGCTGCGCAGGTGCGGAAAGCCTGCACGGAGTACGTGGCGAGAAGCCGCCCGCCGTCGAGTCGGGTCAGCTGACCAACCGCTGATATCCCGTTCGGATGTTGTCTGCGATAGGTGAGGGTTATTTTCTCGTGTGCATGCCGAAAACGTCATCCGGACCCATCGACCTGGACTTTTGTTGCCGTGACGCTGATGACGAAGAGGGAGCGTGGCACTTCTCCTTCCTCTACATCGCTTTCGTCGGTTCGCTCCAACTGGTTGGGCTCTCGTGGGGTGAGAGATTCGCCTCGTCCCATCGGCACGAACACATGTTCGTTGAACTACACTCATGAAAGTAGGAACGGAGGGGCGTGGTAGCAATACACCCGTGCCGTAGCTTCAGCCCTCGGCCGACGAGGTAACTGGCGAGGCAATCCGAAAGGGAGGAAGCGATGGAGCGCGAGAAGGCGCTTGACGCGGCGCTGAGCCAGATCGAGAAGCGGTTCGGGAAGGGTTCGGTCATGAAGATGGGGGAGAGCCCCACCATGTCGATCGAAGTGATCTCCACGGGTGCGATGGCCCTCGACATGGCCCTCGGCATCGGGGGACTGCCGAGAGGCCGCATCGTCGAGATCTACGGCCCGGAGTCTTCGGGAAAGTCCACCTTGGCGCTGCATGTCGTGGCCGAGGCCCAGCGCAACGGCGGGATCTGCGCCTACATCGACGCGGAGTACGCGCTGGACCCGGCGTACGCACGGGAGATCGGCGTGGACGTCGAGGAGCTGCTCATCTCCCAGCCCGACAACGGTGAGCAGGCACTGGAGATTGCCGACGTCTTGATCCGCTCGGGGGCGCTCGACGTCATCGTGATCGATTCGGTCGCGGCGCTCACGCCACGGGCGGAGATCGAGGGGGAGATGGGCGACAGTCACGTCGGCCTACAGGCCCGTCTCATGTCCCAGGCGCTGCGCAAGCTGACCGGCGCCATCGACAAGTCCCAGACGATCGCGATCTTCATCAACCAGCTGCGAGAAAAGATCGGTGTGATATACGGCAGTCCGGAGGTCACTCCCGGAGGCCGGGCGCTTAAGTTCTACGCGTCCGTCCGCCTCGACATTCGACGCGTCGAGCAGATCAAGGACGGCGCGGAGATGACGGGCAACCGCACACGGGTAAAGGTCGCGAAGAACAAGTGCGCCCCGCCCTTCCGCACCGCCGAGTTCGACATCATGTACGGGATGGGGATCTCCCGAGAGGGTTCGATCCTTGACGTCGCGGTCGAGCTCGGTTTCGTGAAGAAGTCCGGTGCCTGGTACACCTACGAGGGCGAGCAGCTCGGCCAAGGACGGGAGAACGCGAAGCAGTTCCTCCACGACACCCCTGAACTCGCCGTCGAGCTCAACCATCGGATCCGCCAAGGGACACTCGCGTTGGTTCCCGCGGCTGTCCGCCTCGGCGCCAACGCTTCCGACGACGAGCCGATGTCGATCGAGGACTGAGCTTTCGACCAGCGGAATCGGGGGCCCGGCGAGTCGCGACCGTGAACATAGGAGCGATTCAGGCCTGTTGACGCAAACGTGAGAGGCGGTGCGAGGGAAAGGTTATGCATGCCAAGGGGCTGGTCGTCATTTCACCGCACTTTGACGACGCGGTGATGAGCTGCGGCGAGTTAATAGGGAGCTGTTCGGGTGTTGTGGTCGCAACCGTCTGCAGTGCGAGTCCCGGTCCGAGGGTGCCGGCGAGCCCTGAGTGGGACGCGGCTGAATTCGAGACCGCTCATGCTGCGGCCATGTCGCGCGGTGAGGAGGATCGAAGAGCGCTAGCAGTCCTGGGGGCTGAACAAGTGGGACTCGGACTCGTGGACGAGCTCTATCGCCCCTTCGTCGGCCATGAGGAGCTACTCCCGCAACTTGCCGCTTCGATTGCGGCCTTGTTGGACGAGCGTCGTCCGCGCGTCTGTGCCTTCCCCGTGGGCTTGGGAACTGGTACCTCAGATCACGAGCTGGCACGTGACGCGGCAGTTCATGCCTTACGCCCGCGCGGGTGGTGTCATCCGATCGCGTACGCAGAACTTCCGTACGCTTTCAATTTCCCTTCGCGACTCGACGAGCGACTGCTCAACTTTCCGGCGCGTGTGCGCAGGTTTGTTGGGCCCACCCTTCGGCCCGGTGTGAAGCAAGATGCAGTTCGTTGCTATGAAACGCAGTTGCAGCATGTCCCGAGCTGGGAGAGGGCGCTCGAACCCGGCACCGAAAGACTGTTCCATGTGCGGTGGAGTTCGTGATCGGTCACGGTCGCTGATCCAGCTCCGGCGGACTCTTGTTGAAAGGATGTGGTCGGCATGCCCGGTGGCAGGATCTCAGGGTGATGATCGATGTGGAGGGCGCGTTTCGTCGCCTTATAGCTTTTGCCCGAGTCCTGCCCACTCGCCTTGAGGACGAGTTCGCGGCCACTCGGGACCTGTCGATGGTCCACGTTGACGATTTTCCGACCTGACTGTGCTCAAGCGACTGCACTGGGCTTCAGTCCAGTTCGAGTCCGCGGTGGTCCTTTTAGAGGACTATCGAACGGCTCACGGTTGCATGCTCGTTCTGCGAGGGCTTCTGGAAGTCTGGGCTGACTTTCTGTTCATCGCAGACAAAGACGATGCCGATGAGCAACGAAAGCGTTCCATAGCGGTCAAACTCGCGGCGGCGCAGCAAATGGTCCACACATTCAGTATCAAAGGCATTGCCTATCTACCTCCCAACGAACGCAAACCGGGGATAAGAGAGAGGGACGGTAGAAAGGGGACCAGGGGGAACAGGGGCGGAGCCAGCCAACTGGCCAGAGTGTCAGCGCTGAGCCGGCCAGGCAGAACGACGTGGTCGGGAGCCAGCCAGGCCAAGCCGGTAGGGCAGAGATGCGGCCGGCCAGCCCGGTGGTGTGGCGGACAAGGCAGATCCAGGTTGGAGCTCAGCGTTCTGACGTAACGGCTTCCCGCCGGAGACGTTCCGATCGCCAGTCGCAGACACGGTCCTGGGACACAGCGAAGTAGTCGGCTGCCGCCTTCACGCCGTGCTCGTCCGAGTACTTCACGATGGCGAGCTGCTCGGCAGGGCTGATCACGCTCGCCCTCATCTTGAGTACGACCGGCGCAGCTCCGACGGCCATCGTCGTGCCTTGCGGTACGTCGACTGGTTCCCGGTCAGCGGACGACTGGAGGAAGAGAGCGCCGGACTCGCGACGAGCACGACCGGGCAACGATCTTCACTCTCCCAGTCCTTGGGGTGCTGCAAGCGGTTCTTGCAGTGAGCGACCCGCACGTCCCGCATGTGAAGGTGGCGACTATCCCACCCGTAGTGGGAGAGCTTTATCTCCGCCCCGTTGGTGATGGCGATCCAGCGGTGGGCGGACCGCCAGGCCATGATCGCGGTGCACTCGGGACAACGCGGGTCGGGCTCAATCAGGAAGTACGGGTACCACTCGACATTCTCGTCGCGGCTCTCGGCTCGCGTCACCGACTGGCTCGCACCTCCGCCGCAGAAGCACTCGGTGTCTGCCGTCTGCGGGCGCTACCGCCCGACCGCTTCCCGACGACCGCGAGCGAACCCATCGAGGGCGCGACAGTGGACTCTTCGCCTGTCGACCACCTCACCCGCAAGAGCGACCCGGTCACGCCGGTCACGACTCCATCGCGGGGAGCCTCGCCGACTTTCCTCGAAGAGATCTGCACGCGATCACCAACGACTGCCATGTACCGAATGGTGCCACGCCGCGGCATGTCTGGCCAGCCGACCCACACCTTTCGCCCGCAGTGGCGCTCAGGGCAACGGCACGGCAGCGACTGGTGACAATGCCGGGCAATCGAACGACGACTTTCAACGGTAGGCACGCCGGTGTTAGACACGGCAGTATCCAACGACTCGGGCCACGCCGGAGAGAAGCAGGTAGCCACCATGTCAACCGCCGCAGGCAGGCGAACGATGCCGACACACTTCGCCGCCTTCGGTGGGGTAGGTGGCAAAGCGCACGGGCCACACAACAAGCATGCCCAGCAGGTGCTCGCTCGACGAGCAGCGATCGAACGTAAGCGAAGAACGAGCAAGGCACGCTTGGATCACAGCAGGCCGAGCAAGGCGGAGCCCGAGTAGCGCCAGCCGACAGCTAGAGGTAGCGAGCGAGCCTCATACCGCCAAGAAGACATAGCGCTACGCGCTGAGGGCGCCCGAAGGGCGCCCTCGTTGCATCGGTCGTAACTTCCAGGTTGCTAAGACCAGGAGGCTGCGATGTCCGATTATGCGACCCTACTGCGGGAGCACACGACACTGACGTGCCGTTCGGTGGACCGGTTCTTCT
>Ga0116127_1000819_pt1 | contig 23556 bp, 18 predicted proteins | sample June2015DPH_16_1_FD_89731 | JGI IMG/M metagenome (GOLD analysis project Ga0116127, IMG submission 89731) | Peatland microbial communities from SPRUCE experiment site at the Marcell Experimental Forest, Minnesota, USA - June2015DPH_16_100 | ecosystem: Environmental > Terrestrial > Soil > Wetlands... | reverse complement strand
TCTCGCACCGCCTCGGCTACGCGTAGTCAGTACTCCAGCCGGCAGTCGACGTGAAAGCGCAGGTGGCGGCGAGAGTCGACCGAAACCTCAGGGTGAACTTCGGACTAATGGTGGCGGGAGCGGAGGAAGTCGCGTTCGCTGCAACCCGGTCTACACTCGCCCCAACCCCAGGCCACGTTGTCCTAAGACGTGGTCCACTAAATGGGGTCAAGGCCGAACTGCGCTCGTCCGGCGCTACGACCCCGAGAACAACCAGTTGGTCGCCCTCGGACTCGCATTCGCGACATTTATAGCGATATTCCTATAGATGGAGAAAAGCCCTATACTTCGTGCTGTGGATGCGGTGCGCAATCCGTACAGTCCTGGAGCGGGGACTCGCCCGCCGGCGCTCGTCGGGCGGGACGGCGAGATCGAGGCGATGGACATCGCGCTCCAGCGCCTTCTCGCTGGTCGGCACGGTCGCAGTTTGATGCTGACGGGTCTTCGAGGTGTCGGAAAGACGGTTCTGTTGAACGAGTTCGAGCAACTCGCAGAGGCACGCGGCTATTTCCACGAGCACATCGAAGTGAGTGAGGATGGTGAGCTCCCAGCGAGGCTCGCCGCTGCCTTCCGACGCGTCTTGCTCTCAATGGATGCTCGACGCCGCATCGGGGAACGAGTCCGTCGCGCGCTCGGAGTACTGAAGGCCTTCTCGATCCGCCTACCTGACGGCCCGGAAATCGGAATCGACATCGATGCCGTGCTCGGTCCCGCAGACTCGGGTGATCTGTCCATGGATCTTGCCGGACTCTTCGTCGAGCTGGGAGAAGTCGCACGGGACAACGAAACAGGTGTTCTGATCACGATCGACGAATTGCATTATGTCTCGTTGCACACCCTCGAGGCACTGGTGATGGGGCTCCACCGTGCCTCTCAGCTCGGTCTTCCCATCACGATCTCAGGCGCCGGCCTCCCGACGCTTGCCACGCTGACCGGAGAGGCCAAGTCGTACGCGGAACGGATGTTCAACTACCCCGTCATCGACTCCCTTGCCGGCGACCAGTCACGAGAGGCTCTCGTCGTGCCTGCGTCCGACGAAGGCGTGACCTGGGCGGATGATGCGGTCGCTCTTGTGGTCGAAGTCTCGAAGGGCTATCCGTACTTCCTGCAGGAGTTCGGGAAGCAGGCCTGGGATCTAGCCGGCGGGCCGGTTATCGCTCTGGACGATGTCGAGCGGAGTGTTCCGCTCGCGACGGCCCAGCTCGACGACGGTTTTTTCAGGGTCCGCATTGGGCGGACGAACGACGCCGAGCGGGCTTACCTTCGAGCGATGGCAGAAGTTGGGCCGGGTCCAGTCCGTTCCGCTGAGGTGGCACAGCTTCTCGGCAAGTCGGCGACATCGTTGGGTCCGACGCGGGACACCCTTCTCAAGAAGTCACTCTGTTACGCGCCACGCTGGGGTGAGATTGATTTCACCGTTCCGCTGTTCGATCAGTTCATGAAGCGGTGGATCCCCGACCTTGCGACCCTTCGAGGAAACTAACCAAGGTTTCTAGCCCTTTTCTATATTTATAAGGATTCCCCTATAAATCCCAACCCGGGTCCGTTTCGGTGCTCATCGACGCGTCGGGACCGCTCAACTGCCGAGAATGAGCTGGGCTACCTGCTCAGCGACCTTCCTTGTGCTGACCAAGGTGTGCGGGCGAAGGGACTCGAACCCCCACCCCCGAAGGGACCGGGACCTAAACCCGGCGCGTCTGCCAATTCCGCCACGCCCGCGTGGTTCGTCCGAGCGTACTCCCGACGGCTGCACGGCTTCCTGGTCCGCCGTGGGTCTGGGGCAACCAGCGGGTCCGGTAATCTGCGGTAGCGGTTCGGCCAATGTCGAGTCCGATGAGGAGGAACGTCATGTCCACCCGTCCGATCGCCGAGGGGATCGAAGCGGTGACCGTCAGATCGGAGTACAGCGCGGGCGATCGGGCCGGCGAGATCTACCAGCGCCTTTTGCGCGAGCGCATCGTGTTCCTCGGCACCCAGGTCGACCAGACCTCGGCCAATCTGATCTGTGCCCAGCTGCTCCTCCTCGAGGCCGAGGACCGGGAACGGGACATCTCCCTCTACATAAACTCACCAGGCGGATCGGTGACCGACGGCCTGGCGATCTACGACACGATGCAGTACGTCCGTTGCGACGTCTCGACAATCTGCCTGGGCTTGGCGGCGTCGATGGGTCAGTTCCTGCTCTGTGCTGGCGCCCCAGGCAAGCGGTACGCACTGCCTCACAGCCGGATACTCATGCACCAGCCGTCGGGCCAGATGCAGGGACAAGCCGCAGACATCGCCATCCAGGCGGAGCAGATCATCTACCTGAAGCGGATGATGGCAGAGCGGATAGCGCTGCACACTGGCCAAACGATCGAGCGCATCGAGGCCGACTCGGACCGCGACCGGTGGTTCACTGCCCAGGAAGCGCTCGAGTACGGCTTCATCGACCGCGTGATCGACCGCTCGACGCTGAAGGCGACAACTTGACCTCCCGAGTCGCCGCCGCCTAGTTCCCGCGGACCACGGCTGAGCCCGCTGTTGCCGGGTCCTGAGAGCGAGGGATCGGCCTAAGGCACCGAGCCAAAGGCGGTTATTGGCTCCGGGTCGGACTTTGCCGCTACTTCGCCGTATGAACGGCTGGTCCCGGCGCGAAGGACGCTGCCATTTGCCTCCGCCAGCCAGTAGTCGCTTCCAGAGGGGTCCGCGGCGATGCCGACGACCGCCGAGCGGACACTCTCGTGAGTCTTCGAGCCGTCTGCCCCAGCGCCGTACGAGTAGACGTCCCCGTCTTGCGCGGCGAGCCAGTAACCGGCCCCGTCGGGCCATGCCGCCATGGCGACGATCGGTGACGAAAGCTTGAGTCCGGCCGCCGAGCCCCAGCTCGGGGCATCTTCGGCGTAGACAGCGCCGCGGGAGGTCACAACCCAGTAACCGCCGGTCAAGGGGTCAACGGCGATCCCGACGACCGCTCCGTCGGTTCGCTGGCCACCGCGAGAGCCTCTGTATTTCGCATCACCGAACGCGTACACCGAACCGTCGGCCCCCACGACGAAGTAGCCCTTTCCATCCTGGGTCGTGGCAAGGCCAACCACCGGAGCTCCAGGCGGAACCGGTCCGCCGCGCCAGGCGCTGCCCCGAAGGTCCCCGTACCACCTGGCGTCCCCAAGGGCGTACACGGAGCCGTCCGCGAGCAGGAGCCAGTAACCGCCCCCGTCCGCGGTGGAGGCCATGGACACGACGTTCGAAGGCAGGACGTCAGTGTTCAAGCCACCGCAGTACGAGACATCTCCAAAGTCGAATATGGCACCGTCACTGGTCGCGAGCCGGTACCCCGAGTGGCTGGTGCTGATCGGAGCGCACGGCTTCTGCGGGGCAGGGAGCGGGTCGGCGATCCCGGTGCGATCCGCGTTCGCCCTCCATTCCGGCCACGCCGGCGGGTTGGACGCGGCCGGTGCCGTAGGAAATGGGTACGCGACAAGCTTTGCCGGGATGGTCGGACCTCCGCAGGCGAAGTAAAGCATCCAGCCGCTTCCTGGAGCGCCCGGGACGTAGGCGACGGCAGCGCTGCTTGGCGTGTCGCAGCCCGGTTCAAGGGCGGGTTGCTTGCTTGCGGAGATCGACAGGACTTTACCGGTGTTGCCCGCCAGCACGTAGAGCCCCCGACCGGCACCCACCAGCACGTCGTCGCCGTCGTTGGCGCCTCCCGTGAGGTCCGCAAGCACGGGAGACGACGTCGCCTCGTTGTGTGGGTCGAAGATCTGGGACCAGATCAGGTGGCCTGAGCCACTCCAGGCGCTCACGGCCGCGGGGCCGTTGATGCACCGGGCACAAGATGTCGAGACGACCGCCAGTTGGCCGTCGATCCGACCGATGGCCGGCGATCCGAACGTCGGCCCGCGAGCGGTGACGGGCCAGCCCGGCACGTTCTCGCCGTTGTCGGCGTAGACGGCGATCACCTCGTTGCTGGCGGCGCCGCTGTAGCCCGAGTAGAAGCTGGTTCCGACGACGACGGCGGGTCGTCCCGTGTCGTTGAGAATCCCGACCGTAGGGCTCGACCAGATCGTCTGTGCGGTGCAGCGTTGCCACATGAGCTTCGGCCCGGGGCCGACGTACCGGTAGTCGACGATCCAACCCCCGCGACAGTGATCGAAGCCACTCGCGTCGCCGCCCATGATGATGTCGTCGCGGCCCGTGTGGCTCGTGTCCACAAGCGTCGGCGACGACCAGATCGTGTCGGCGCGCTGGACCGGGAAGCCGGGCACGAGGTGTCCATCAGGTTGCAGCGCGTAGATGTTGTGGTCGTATGAGCCGAAGACGATGTCGAGCTGGCCCGTTCCGGTGATGTCACCGACGGCAGGTGTCGCGAAGACCGGGTCGGAGTAATCGTTCGGGGCGGTTCGCGCCCAGGGATTGAACGTGCGCTTGGTCTGAAATACGAATCGCACCTTTCCACTGGCGTAGAAGGCCTCGAGCCCACCTTGCTGGTCAGGGCGCCACAGCGAGCCCGCGCCCACGATGATCGACGGCGGCCGGTCCGGTCCGTCGAGATACGCGACGGCGGGGCTCGAGTCGACGGCCGTCGGCGACGTGCTGTTGATGTGCACCCACTGGGGCCAACCAGGCAGCTCGCGACCGGACCTCGCGTTGACTACGTAGATTTCACCGGAGAGCGTTGCGAGAACTACAGCCTTGACACCGTCGATCGTCGCGACGACCGGGGCGCTCATCCACACCGGGCCGAGCTCCTTGAGCGCCCACGAGGGACCTTGGAAGTCGAGGGCCCGTGTGACGCTTCGAGGAACGCCTTTGCCACTGGAGGTTCGCACGCCGGCGGAAGCTGCGGAGAAGGCCGGGATGGTGAAAGCAGCAACGAGGCTGGCAGCGATGATGCATGAGAGCAGGCCCCGGCGTTTCGTCACCCGAGTTCGGCCCATGTCACAATGGCCCCCGTGGCGAGAGTCCATGCACCCAGATTACCGGATTTTCACTCCTAGTGGTGACAGCAACACCCAAAGTGGCATTCGCACCCGATAAGGCTCGAATTGCCTTTGTCACACCGCGGTACGGAGACTCCGTCGTGGGCGGCTCGGAGGCCGTTATGCGCGAGGCGGCGCAAGGCCTGGCGGAACGCGGCCACGGGATCGATGTGCTTACGACCTGCGCTCAAGACCATTTCACGTGGGCGAACGAGCTCCCGCCGGGCTTGACCAAGGACGGCTCCGTGACCGTTCGACGATTCCCGACCGTGCTGAACCGGGACCACGCTCATTGGAACCGCGTGCAGGAGAGGCTCCTGTCCGGTGACGCACTCGACGACGTCGACGAGCTCGTCTGGAGCAACGGGCGCTTTCGCGTCCCTGACCTCTACCTCTACCTCGCCGGCCACGCCTGCGAGTACACGGCGATCGTGTTCTCGCCGTACCTGTTCTGGACGACCCTGTACTGCGCCGGGATCGCGCCCGAGCGGACAGTTCTCATGCCCTGCCTGCACGACGAGCCCTACGCCTACCTGCGGTCAGTGGCCGCCGCGCTTGCATCTGCCGAGGTCGTCTGGTTTCTCTCCGAGCCGGAGCACCAGTTGGCCCATCGGCTCGCCCCGGTGGCCGCGCACCACTCGGTGATAGGTGCGGCGGTCGCGATACCCGAGTCCTACGACCCGGAGGGTTTTCGCGCTCGCCATGACCTTCGTCGACCGTACGTGCTGTATGCGGGCAGACGCGAAGGTGGGAAGGGATGGCAGGAGCTAATGGCCGGCTTCGCCCTGGCGAGTCGCCGTCACGACCTTCCGTTCGATCTCGTGACCGTGGGCGTCGGCCAGGCTCAAGTCCCGCCGTCGCTCGAGCACAGGATCGTCGATCTCGGTTACCTTGCGCCCGCCGAGGTGCCGGACGCGTTCGCCGCCGCCGCCGCCTTCGTGCAGCCGAGCGCTAACGAGAGCTTCTCGCGCACGATCATGGAAGCCTGGCTCGCCGAGACGGTCGTCATCGCGAGCGGGGCGAGTGACGTCGTCACCTGGCACTGTGAACGGTCTGGAGGAGGGCTCGTCTACGCCGACGAGTTTGAGCTGGGCCAGTGCCTGCGCTTTGTCGCAGAAGCGCCGGGACATGCCGCCAAGCTGGCCCGCATGGGCCGTGACTACGTGCTCGCCAACTACAGGTGGCCGACGGTGCTCGACGCCATGGAGCGCTCGCTGGAGGTCCTCGCGTGAGATCGCAAGGACCGTCGGGGCGCGGGCGTGACAAGGACCGGTCGTGAGAATCCTGGTCGTCGGTTCGCTCCCCCCGCCGGAGTGTGCCCGTGCCGAGTCCCTGCGCGCGGAGGTCGTCGAGCTGCTCGCCGAAGGGCACACGGTCGAGGTTGTCGCGCCGGATCCGGTCGCGACCGCCCACCGTTACATCACACCGGGCGGGATACCGGCATGCGTGCGCCTTTGGCCGATGGTTTCAGGTTTCGACTCGATCGTCGTGCAGTTGCAGCCGGGCCTGCCGGTACGGGAGCGAGCCGGACGATTGGAGAGGGATCTGTCCCTGATCGCTTTGTCGCTGGCGTTGCGGAGGGGACGCCATGTCGTCATCCGCCTCGAGCACCTGGACGATCTTCCCGGTGGTCCCGGTGGCCGCGGCGCCCTCCTGCTCTGGCGAAGCGCTGACCGGATCGTTGTGGGAACCGAAGATCAGCTGGCTGCTCTCGTCGCCGCGGTGGGCGGCCCGACGGAGAGCGCTGTCACCGGTCCTCCCCGTGAGCACGGTGCGTCAGAGATCGACGCCGACGACGGCGAATGGGGCGAGGGAACAGACATTTCAACCGAGGACGTGCTCGAGCTGGTGCGCATACGGGCCGCTCGGGAACGGCGGGAGCTTACGGGCTCCGGGTGTGCACGCCTACCGGGTTGGGACAGGCTGCCGGCAGCCGGGGTCGCGTCGAGCGAGTTGGACCTGGCCCTGACTAAGCCTCCCCGCGGGCCGCGCACGCCGGGCGGTCTCGCTCGCTCAGCTCTTGCGATCGCCGACCGGCGACCGTTGCTCCGTCCGGCCGTCAGGGCTGTTCGTGTTGGATATCGGAGCGCCAGGGCCCTGCTCGAACCGGACCGGTCAGACTGAGGGCCCACCGCTGCCCGCAAGGCCCGGCGACGGTTGACGTCACCTGGCCGCGGCCGAGGTCGTCTCGAGAACGCCCAAGAGCGCGCGGGCTGCGGCCTCGAAGGTGTGGGTGCTGGCGAAGCCGCGCGCTCGCCTGCTGAGCGCGCCCCGCGCGTCCGGGTCGCCGAGGAGCCTCGCGCAAGCCTCCGCGAGGTCGGTAGCGGTCACGTCCACCGGGACCTTGGAGACGGCATCGTCGGGCAGTTCACCCATCCACCCGATGTCGGTCACGATCATTGGCACGCCGGCGGCAAGGCAGTCTCCGGCGGCAGCGGACGCCTCGCCCGAGAAGGAGGCCCGCAGCTGCACCGCGAGCTCGGCCCGGCGCAGCCAGTCCAGATAGACCTCGTCCTCGACCCGCCCGGTGATGAACAGCCGCCCCTCCAGGCCGAGCGCCTCACCGAGACTCCCGAGGCTGCCGGCTAGGTCGGTGGAGATGGGCCCGACGAGGGCGAGCACGAGATCAGGGTGATCCGCCGCCAGGGCGGCGAAGCACCGCAGGAGCTTGTGTGGTTGCTTGATCGGGTCGACGATGCCGAAGCTGGCAAGGATGCTGGCGCCCGGCTCGATGGGCGCGACCCTGGCACGGGAGTCACCTCGGGTTCGGAGGGCCTCGGTGGCGAACCCCACGACTCCGACCCGCGACGCGAGGCGCGGCCCCGCCTCGACGCGCGCCAGACGAGCCGCTGCCTCCGAAGTCACGAGGAAGCGGTCGGCGAGGTCGATGATCTCACGCGCCATGAGCGGGTCGTGGCGCACGGCGGCGGTCGCCGCGCCCTCATCCGGCGAGGCCGGTGCCTCAGCCAGCAACGGCCCGTAGATCCTCCGCAGCGTGCCGGCAATCCCTTCCGGAACGACCGCTCTCGAGTCTGCTGCCAGGCGGTACAGACCGCTGAACCTCACGTCGTGGGCGAGGACCGTACCGCTTCGGTGGCGAAGCAGCCCGAGTGCTGTCGCATGGAACTCGCTGTTGCCGAGGACGTAGACGTTGTCGTCGTAGCCGCCCGTGGCCGCTTCCACCACGGGAAACGAGCGTGCGTCGTAGATCGCGAGCCCAGCTGGCGCGCTCGGTGGCCCTGAGGAGAACTGGAGGCCGTCGGCGAAGCAATCGATGTCGAGATCGCCGATACCTGCAAGTTCCTCGACGAGGCGAAAGCTGTAGTTCGCGATTCCGGAAGCCACGGGCGGGAACGGGGAGATGATCGCGACCCGACGACGACGGCGCCACGACCGGCCAGGCCGGGCCAGCAGTGTCCCATAGACGGCGGCTGTGCGATTCGCAACGTCCGCCCACGTCGTTCGCGTGCTTGCGACGTGCTGGCGCGACGCTTCGCGGAACGCTTCGTCGTTCAGCCCTCGTTGGATCGAGGCGCTCATCGCCGCCGGGCTTGACGGATCGAAACGGGCTTCTGGCAGAACAAGGTCCGCCGAGGTGGCCACGTCCGAAACGATCGTGACGGCGCCGCAGGACATCGCCTCCGCTACGCCGTCGTCATGGGAGCTGGAGCCGAAGCAGACTAGCTCGGTCGCCTGGCAGAGCCGGAGCATCACCTTCTCAGACACAACTCCTGTGAACAGGACTCGTTCGGCGAGGCCCTGGGCGTGCGCCACGTCCTTGAGACGGCGGGCAGCCGGTTCTGGAATGTGGCCGGACACGACGAGCTGATGTGAGCTGCGCAAAGGGGCTGGCAGGCAGGCGAAGGCGGCGATCAACGCCTCGGCGTCGTCGTGATCGTCGCCTACGCTGGTGAACAGGACGAAGGCGGGCTCGAGATCTGGCAAGGCCGCCTGCGCCAGCAAGAGGGCGTTCTCTCCTGATTCCACTGGCACGAATCGTTGGTCCGTGCCAGTGCCGACGGCGTGCAACCTCCCCGGGTCGACTCCGAGGTCGTCCAGGAGCGACCGAGCGGCTGCCGGCGAAGTCGTGAGCAGCGCGTCGGCGGCGCGCAGCACCTCCCGACAGCCGGAGCGCCTGGTTCTCTGCCGGAGATCGTCGAGGGACGAGCCGCCGCGGTCCAGAGGGATCGGCTCGCACACCGTCGCGCACAAGCGCACACCGCGCGTGTGGGCCCATCGAGGCCATATTCGGCCTATCGGAACTCCTGGATCGAAGGGCGAGAGCACATGCAGCACGCGAGCCTCGTGGACGACCGGGTCGGACGTGTCCAGGTAGTCGACTTTGCCCGAGCTCAGGAGGGGACCGAGGTCGCCGGGCGGCACCAGGTCGGGATCCAGCAGGTAGCGGCCCACGAGCTCAGGCTGTTCGCGCTCGAGGGCGACTGCGAGCTCGTAGGCGTACCGGGCGACCCCGCGGTCTCGCGAGTCCGCGCTCTGAAGTGCCCGAAGGTCGAGTGCGACAGGACCGGTCGTCATGCTGAAGGGGCGCCCAGCCTCAGCGATGCGAGGGGTCCTCGGACGTGGAAGACGCCGCCGCGTGTTTGCGAGGCTGGGTCTCCGCGCCCTGGCCGGACCCGTACGCGGTCACCACGGCTGGTGTCACCCCGTCCGTCGTGATCTGACGGAGAGACTCTTCGACCGCGTCGAGACGGTCCGAAGCGGTGGCGAGGAGACGCCCGAGCAGCTCGGTCGTCTGGTTGCCCATCTCGACCTGCACTCGGACGAGGTCGGTCAGCTCGGCAACCTGGTCCTCGAGCTTCGTGACACGTTCGAGCACATCCGCTAGCGGCACGGTGACACGCTTGTCGAACTTCGTCGTCAAGCTGGTCTTCGCCTGGCGCCAACCTCGTCGGCCGATGGACGCCACGCTCAATCGTCTCCTTCGGTGCGCTCGCTCTGCGGTCGAGCTTACCGGGTCCCGCCCTCGCGAGGTGGTGACACCGGTTGCGTCAAAGCTTGCCGCGTCTGCCGGGAAGAGCCGTTCTTGGCTAGGGTGCGGGGGATGAAAGTTCCATCGACGGGGCCGCTGCTCGCCGCGAGTCTCGGCGACCAGCGGCAACTCCCTTCGCGTGTCGTCTCCGCGAAGGTGAGTCTCCGCAACCGGTTCATCGAGATTTGGCAGGCGCGCGAGCTGGTCATCTTCCTGATTCGCAAAGAGCTGAAGGTTCGCTACAAGAACAGCGTCCTCGGCTTCCTGTGGTCGTTCCTGAACCCGGCGTTGATCCTTTGCGTCTACTACGTGGTGTTCAAGTACTTCCTCAACAATCACATCACGTACTTCGCTATCTACCTGTTCGCGGGGCTGTTGCCCTGGAACTTGTTCAACAACTCGCTCCTGAGCTCGGCAGGCGTGCTCGTAGCCCAGGCGGGGATCGTGAAGAAGGTGTCGTTCCCTCGTGAGATCCTCGCCCTCGCCCAGGTGGGCACCGCGATGTGCTACTTCTTCTTCCAGGCCTGCATCATGCTGGCCTTCCTCGTCGGGTTCGGGGTCGTGCCGGCTTGGAGATACGCGCCAATCATGATCTTCGCCCTCGTTTGTGACGTCGTGCTGTCGGCCGCCCTCGCCGTCTTCCTCTCGGCGATCACCGTCTACCTGCGCGACGTCCAGCACCTGATCGAGGTCGCACTCGTGGCAGGGTTCTTCAGCGCACCGATCGTCTACCCGTTCGCCACAGTGGGCCACAAGCTGGCGCAGCACGGCATCTTGTGGTTGTACCTCTGCAACCCCCTCGTCACCATCGTGCTCTCATTCCAGCGGTTCATCTACGGCACGGTGGCGCCGCGCGACAATCCGTACCCGCTCGCCAGCTACGGGGAGTCCTGGTACCTGATCGTGCTGGGCATCATCTTCGTCGTCTCGTTGTTGCTCTTCCTGCTCGCGATGCTGATCTTCGGCAGGGTCGAGGGCAACTTCGCCGAGGAGCTCTGAGTACCGCTGCAAACCGCGATCGACGTTCAAACTGTCTCGAAGCGATTTCGCCTCTACAAGGAGAAGTACACCTCCTTGAAGGAGCGCATACTGCACGCAGGTCACGTGCCCTTCAATGACTTCTGGGCGCTGAGTGACGTCGAGTTCGAAGTCGGCACGGGCGAGACGTTAGGGATCATCGGACGGAACGGTTCTGGCAAGTCGACATTGCTGAAGTGCATCGCCGGCATTCTGCAGCCCACCTCGGGCCAGATCGTGGTTCGCGGTCAGGTCGCGGCCATGCTCGAGCTGGGGGCCGGCTTCCAGCCCGAACTGTCCGGAAGGGACAACATCTTCCTGAACGCTTCATTGCTGGGACTGTCGCGTCGCGAGATCGAGCGCCGCTTCGACGCCATCGTCGCCTTCGCCGAGCTCGAGGAGTTCATCGACAACCAGGTTCGCTTCTACTCGTCGGGCATGTATGTGCGCCTCGGGTTCGCGGTCGCGGTGAACGTCGAGCCTGACGTGTTGCTCATCGACGAGGTGCTCGCAGTCGGGGACGAGAGATTCCAGCAGAAGTGCATGGAGCGCGTGCACCAGTTCCAGAACGAGGGTCGGACGATAGTGCTCGTGTCGCACTCAGCAGACGTCGTGCGCCAGGTCTGCGACCGCGTCGTGGTGCTGGAAACGGGCAAGGTAGTGACGGTTGCTCCACCAGGTCAGGCGATCAGGGCGTTCCGCGACTGCTTGCTCGCCGGGGAAGTGCCCGTAGCCTTGCCAGCGGAGGAGGCCGACCCGACCGGAGCCGCCGACGTCGTCCAACCGGAAAGGCGCGTCGTGATCACCGATGCGGTCGCCCGTCATTCTGGGCCGGCAGGCCGTGCCTACCTTGTTCCGCGGGACTCTTTCCGCCTGGAGCTTTTGTTCCAGGTGAACGAGCCGCTCACCAACGTGGCGTTCGGCTGCGAGGTGATCAACTCGAGCGGCGCCCCTGTGTTCAACTGTGACAGCGCGATGCCCGAGATCAGACAGGTTCATGATCTGCTGCCGGGGCGTTACCGCGTGGACTTCGATTTCGACCAGCTGCCGCTGCTCGACGGTTCCTTCACCATCAACGCCCGGATCCAGGATGCCGGTGGCGGTGTCGTTCATGCCCGTCTCGAACCCGCCGCAACCTTCGAGGTCGTGAACCCTGGAGGGGCGACGGGATTCGTGTCGTTGCCGCTCAGGATCGGGCTCTCCTCGTCTCCCGTGTCCGGTTCGGCGGCGGCGGTCGCCGGATGACCTCCGAGGTCGTCGCGGAGATCGAGGATCAGGTGAGGCAAATGCGTGAAACGGGACAGGTCACGCCCGAGCTGGAGGACGAGCTCGACAGGTGCTTCGAGGAGGTCGCGGAGGCGAGCCTGGCCGAGAGGGCGTTGGTGACGGCTCGCGGCCCTGAGTCTGGCTCCGGTGACCCGATTGCCGGTCTCGCAGGTCGAATGGGCCTCTCGCAGCTTCGCAGGCAGGCCGCGGCGATGGCTCGCCGGCGGCTGGGGCCCTCCTTCCGCCGTCTCGAACGACGGGCTGCGGTCGGTGCAACCAGGCTGGGCGAAGCCTTGTCGATCCGGGTGCATGTCACCGCGGACCACCTGGAAAGGCTCGCCGCACGCTCACCGCGGGCTTCGCGCGTGCTTTCGGCTGCTCGCCCCGGTGAGTCTGCGTCGGTTGCCGGGACCATGCACCCGTCGATCGAGGGCCCGCTGTTGGCCTGGGTCGTGGAGCGCTTGAGCGCGGCGGTACCTAATGGGGCTCAGGAGGCCGCCGGTCTGGTGCTGCACGCCGAGTGCGGCGACGGGCGCGTCGTGGAAGCGCTTGCCGCCCGAGGCTTCCAAGCGCGGGGTGCTGATCCCGGTGCAGCGGCAAGAGCCGATGGCGACTCCAGAATCGTCGCGGCGGGTGCCTTGGAGTACCTCGGCGCGACCGTGAGCGGGACTCTCGACGGGCTGTTGCTGACCGGTGTGGTGGATCGTTTGCGGCCGGGCGACGGTCGTGTGCTGGCACAACTCGCAGCGCGCTGTCTAGCGCCAGGAGGAGTCGTCGTGCTCGTGAGCGCACGACCGGAAGCCGTCGTGGCCTTGGACCCGGTGGCGGCCGACCTCGCGCACCGCCGACCGCTGCACCCGGTCACTTGGTGCCACCTCCTCGCGCGTTACGGGCTTTCGGTGCTGGCCGTGTTCGAACCTGAAACCAGTGAGCCGGATCTCTTCGCCATCTCCGCGCAACGCCTTGCCCCGGCCTTGGTCGCCGGTAGGGGAGATGCATGAGGACCCGACCGGTTCGGATCGATCAGGTCATCCCTTCCATCGTCGAGCGTGACGCCGTCAGCCACCACACGCTGGAGGCCCAGCGAGTGCTGCACTCTATGGGTTTCGTCTCGGAGATATACGCCTGCAGCATGGGACCGGGGCTCGCCGGTCGGGTCCACCCACTTTCGCAGCTCCCTCGCGAGGAACCCGAGCGTCAATGGGTCTGTTACCAGGCCTCGATCGGCTCGCCAGCCGCGGACGCGGTGATCTCGCACCCGGGCCTGAAGCTCGTCGACTACCACAACATCAGCCCATCGGAGCTCATAGAGCGATGGATGCCGCAGCTCGCCGACGAAGTCCGGGTCGGGCGCAGGCAACTGGCCGAGTTGGCACCCGTCGTCGAACTAGCGTTCGCCGACTCCGAGTTCAACCGGGCAGAGCTCGAGGCGGCCGGCTATCGCAACACGATGGTCGCTCCTCTCATGGTCGACACCGCGAACTTCTACTCTCCCCCCGATCCGCAGGTGGGCCGTCGCCTCGAGGCCGTCCGCGCACTCGGGGGGCATGACTGGCTCTTCGTCGGGCAGATGCTGCCGCACAAGGCGCACCACGACGTCATCAAGGCGCTCGCGTGCGCCCGCAACCTGTTCGACCCGAAGGCGCGCCTGCACCTGGTCGGTCGCGAGAGCTGCGCGTCGTATGCGGACGCGCTGCGCCGGTTCGTGTCCGCACTGGAGTTGACCGCCGCCGTCGAGTTCGTGGGCTCCATCAGCCCCGGTGAGCTCTCCGCCTACTACACGAGCGTGGACGTGCTCGTGTGCTGCTCAGACCATGAGGGGTTCTGCGTGCCGCTGCTGGAGGCGATGCACCACCGGTTGCCCGTGGTCGCATACGGCGTTGCAGCTGTTCCCGAGACACTGCTCGACGCCGGGATCGTCCTGCCCTCGAAGTCGCCCGTACTGGTCGCTGCCGCAGTCGAGCGCGTGTTGACGGATCACGATCTGCACGACTCACTTGTCAGCGCTGGACTGAGGCGCACCCGTTCGTTCACGGTCGAGGGTGCGAGGCGCGCCTTCGCGCGGGCGATCGAGCAGGCGCTGCAGGCCGCTTGAGATTGCGGGGGAGCGACCGCGAGCAGCGCCGCCGCAGGCGACAGTCCAGGTCACGGCACTTGCCCCGGGGCGCGAAGCGATGAAGCTGAACGGGCACAGCACTAACATTGCGCACATCCGCAACATCAGTCGGTGTGCCGCCGCACTCGTGCGTGTGTCACTTGGCATTCTCGCCGGGCCGGTTCTGTTCGCCCCCGGTTCCGCAGCGACCGTGCGTTATTCGATCGCGCCGTTCCCGGGGCGCGACGTCGACTTCGTCGGGTACGGCAATGGCTCCGGCGTCGGAATGGGCCAGTGGGGAGCCTTCGGGTACGCCGCCCTCGACCACGAGAGCTACCAGTGGATTCTCGCCCACTACTACGGCGGGACGACGTTGTCCACGGGTGACAACTTGGTGTCGAGCGACCCGGCGATCTCAGTAGACCTGAACGAGAACGACGGAGATCCCGTCGTCGTCACCTCGCAGTCCCCGTTCTCGTTCGGAGGCGAGAGGTTCTCGGGCGGCCAGGCTGTCCGGGCAGTTCTGTCGCAGGGCACCTGGACCCTCTCGGAGGCTGCGGGCTGCTCATCGGCCGAGTGGACACCGGTCGTGTCGCAGCTCGTGAATCCCGTCGCGGTGCCGTCTTCGCTGCGGAGTTCTGCGGACCCGGGCCAGGTGCTGACAATCTGCGAGAACGACGGTGTCGGTCTCCCCGTCGACGGGACGGTCGAGGCGTACGACGCGCCCGGCGGAGCGGTCACGCTCAACATCCTCCCGATCGAGGAATACGTCCGCAGCGTGATCTCCGCCGAGGTTTCGTGGTCCTGGGGGCTCTTCGGAGGCCGTACGGGGTCGCCGCAGGGCCACACATGGGGCTTCCAGGCGCTCGAGGCCCAAGCCGTCGCTTCGCGGTCCTACGTCGCAGCCGAGCTTGCTGCGGGCGGCTGGGCACCGTACGCGACGACGTGCGACTCTTCATGCCAGTCGTACCCGGGCATGGCGGACCAGAGCCGCATGCTCGACGTCGCCGTCGCCGACACCGCGGGTCAGATCCTCGAGCAGGACGGAACATCCGCCACGACCGGTACCCCCGTGTTGGCCGAGTACTCCGCGTCCACGGGCGGCTACACCTTGGGCGGCCGGTTTCCCAGCGTCGTGGACCGCGGCGACTCGGTCTGCATCAAGAGCCGGTACTACACATGCAATCCGTGCCACAAGTGGTGGGCCTCGGTCCCGGTGCCAGCCGTCGAGAAGGCGTTCCCGTCAGTCGGCCGACTCGCCGCGGTGGAGGTGACGCAGCGCAACGGTCTCGGACCACTCGGTGGCCGGGTCGAGAATGTCGCGATCGTGGGCACGACAGGAACCGTGGTCTTCGCTCCCGTCGCCGCACTGGCAGCGTTGATCGGTGCGAACAACCAGGGCTACTGCGCCTCTGACTGGTACGGGGTCACCAACGGCCCCTGAGATCGCGGAGCTAGGCTCGTAGTGGTCCCACGGGGAGACGACTTGAACAGGGACAGGTTCTATATCGGCGGCACATGGGCGGTACCGACGTGCACCGACACGATCGCCGTCCTCGACTCGACGACCGAGGAGGTCATCGGCAGCATTCCGGGTGGCATCGCGGAGGATGCAGATCGGGCAGTCCGGGCCGCACGCGACGCGTTCGATCAATGGTCACGCACGCCAGCGACCGAGAGGGCCAGGTACACGTCGCGCATAGCCGAGGCCCTGGGCGCTCGCGCGACCGAGATCAGCCAGCTCATCGCCCACGAGGTGGGCACGCCGGTCAACGTCTCGACGATCATCCAGGTAGGCCTGCCCATCATGACCTTCGCCTCCATGGCCGAACTCGTAGGGCAGGTCCGATGGGAGGAGACAGTCGGCAATTCGACGGTCGTTCGCGAACCGGTCGGCGTCGTCGGTGCCATCACGCCGTGGAACTACCCTCTCCACCAGATCGCCGCCAAAGTGGCCCCTGCCCTGGCCGCCGGTTGCACCGTCGTGCTAAAGCCGAGCACAGTGGCCCCGCTGAACGCGTTTGTCCTTGCCGAGGTCATCCACGAGGTCGGCCTGCCGCCCGGTGTGTTCAACCTGGTCTCGGGGACGGGCCCAGATGTGGGCGAGGTCATCGTCCGCCACCCGGAGGTCGACATGGTGTCGTTCACCGGGTCGACCCGCGCCGGAATACGCGTCGCTGAGCTGGCAGCCGCGACGGTCAAGAGGGTCACGCTCGAGCTCGGTGGCAAGTCCGCCACCGTGATACTGCCGGACGCGCACCTGGATAGTGCCGTGTCGGCGGGGGTCACGATGTGCTTTTTGAACTCCGGCCAGACGTGCAGCGCCTTGACCCGGATGCTCGTGCCCCGTGATCTTCTGGCGGAGGCGGAGGCGATCGCGACGCGAGCCGCCGAGTCGTTCACGGTTGGCAACCCGTTCGACGACACGACACGTATCGGCCCGCTCGTCTCGGCAGCACAGCGGGAACGAGTGCGCGCCTACATCCGCAAAGGCATCGACGAGGGTGCCAAGCTCGTGACGGGGGGGATCGATGCGCCGGAGGGCGTGGAAAAGGGCTTCTTCGTCCGCCCCACGGTGTTCTCCGAGGTCCGGCGCGACATGACGATCGCCCAGGAGGAAATCTTCGGGCCGGTGCTCTCGATTCTCCCGTACGACTCCGAGGACGAGGCGATCGAGATCGCGAACGACTCGATCTACGGATTGGCGGGGGCGGTATGGTCGGGCGACGCCGCGCACGCGACCGAGGTCGCCAGACGTCTCCGGACGGGTCAGGTCGACATCAACGGCGGGAGCTTCAACCCGTTGGCGCCCTTCGGCGGCTTCAAGCAGTCAGGCCATGGGCGAGAGCTCGGCAGGTTCGGGCTCGAGGAGTATCTCGAGACCAAGTCGCTGCAGCTGTAGCACCTTGGCTCTCCGCCGTCGTCCAGCGCAGTTGAAGGCACAGGTCGCTCAGGACCGCGCCCAACGCCGTCGTCGAGTCGTCGTGCGGCCCGCTGGACCGACCAGGGGGCCTTCCCCGTTGTGACCGGGACGCGGACCGGCGCCTTGTCACCGAGGACTTGGAGCAAGAAGACCTGGTCGCGGATTCGCTTCGTCGTGGGGATCGCGCTCGGCGGCATCGCTCTTTGGGCGGTGAGCGGTCAAGGCGGCGAGCTGACGGGCGCGTCCACGGAGCTGTCCCACCTCGACGCGGGGTGGCTGCTGGGCGCGATAGGGGTCGAGGCACTGTCAATGGTGGCTTTCGCCCGCATGGACCAACGCCTTATGCGCTGCGGTGGCGTCAACTCCGGTCTGGGACGGTTCACGGCGATCTCCTTCGCGGCCGGAGCGATCTCGAGCTCGCTGCCCGCGGGGCCGCTGGTCGCGAGTGCCTTCGGCTTCCGGCAGTTCCGTCGCCTCGGAGCGTCGGAGACTCTCGCCGCCTGGATGCTGCTGGCGACGCTGGTGTTCTCCGCCCTGGGGCTTGCTCTGCTTGCCACCGCCGGCGTGGTCGTCGCAGAGCGCCAGGGCGCAGCGTTCGACCTCGTGGGGGTCACCGTTGCCGTCTTCGTGATCACGATCGCCGGGGCTGCCATCGTGTACCAGCGACGGGCGCTGTCCAGGGTATTCACATGGACACTCAAAGCCTTGCACAGGGTCACAGGGTTCCCGCGACGTCCGGCCGACGTGATCGTCTCATCCATCGCCGCCAGCATGAGCCACGTCAGCCTCAACAGGCGGGACCTGCTGGACGTCCTCGTGTGGTCGATCGCCAACTGGGCACTGGACTGTTGTTGCCTGGTGTTTGCCTACCTCGCGGTCGGTGCAGGCGTGCCTTGGCGCGGGCTGCTTCTCGCTTATGGGGCAGGGCAGCTTGCAGCGAACCTGCCGATAACGCCCGGCGGCCTCGGCGTGGTCGAGGGAAGCCTTGTGATCGCGCTCGTCGCCTTCGGAGGTGGCCAGGTCAGCACGGTCGCGGCCGTCCTCTTGTACCGGATCGTGAGCTTCTGGGGATTCCTCCCCGTCGGGTGGGCCGTCTGGGGTGGCCTCACCTTGAGCAACCGGCGCGCCGACAAGATGGTCGTCCTGGCCGAGGAGGTTCCGGTGTCGCAGACCTCAGTCCTGTTGCCGCCGGAGCGGACTGCGGAGCTCGAAGGATGACTCGCACCACGCGCTGGGTTGCAGGCGGTCGCGGCGCTGCCGATTATGGGAAGGCAGCTGGGTTGAGCCGTGCTCGTGAGGAGGATCGCTTATGAAAGCGAAGCTCGTCGCATTCGTCGCGGTCGTGACCGTGACCGCGTTGCTCGGTGGCTGCGCAACGGCCCGCAACGGGCTCGGCACGCGCGTCAGCGCTTGTTTCAGGGTCTATCCAGAGGCAGTGGCTGCGGTCCACGGCCACGGTCGGTTCGCGGGCGAGCGGTATCTGCCGCCTCGTGCGCTGATCATCGAGCTGCACGGCGTCGTCGTCCCCGATGCGCTGCAGGACGCGTCCCGGGTCGCCACATGCCTCGTCGCTTTCACGGGCCGGTTCACGACCTCGGACGTCGAACAGGGCTGGGCACCCATGGGGAGCCCGGGCCGGATCGCCATCGTCATCGTCCGCCAACGCGACCTGGTTCTCCTGGCCACGGTGGTCCTCAACCGGATCCCGCCTCATCTGGTCTTTGCCCGCGTGTTCCCAAGGTTGCGGTAACTGCGCGGCGCCCGGCTCGTCCTCAGATCCCCGGAGCCGCCGCTGATCGCTCGTCGGCTTCAAGTTCGACTACGACCGACAAGGCAGCGTCGCCGGCGTCGCCGGCGAGGTCGAGTTGTGTGATGGCACCAGCATCGGCAAGATCCCCGGAGGCGAGCGCGATCAGCTCGACGAGCGACGGTGGGCCCGTCACGAGGCAGCGGGCGACCTTGGCGCGCATCGAGCCCTTTGCCTCGGATTTTGCCCGCCGGAGGGCCACGAGAACCTGCGCGGTGGCGTCGACGAGTTCGGGATGCGCGTCAGGACCGGCCTGCGACGCCAGCTCCGACGCGGAGGGCCACTCGGAGATGTGGATCGAACCCGGCTGCCACCAGGACCACGCCTCTTCGGTGCAGTAGGGGAGGAACGGGGCGAAGAGGCGCAACATCACAGACAGGCTCAGCGCGAGGGCGTGGCGTGCCGACGCGGGGCCCGGCTGGGACGGATCGCCGTAAGAGCGGGCCTTCACGAGCTCGAGGTAGTCGTCGCAGTACGACCAGAAGAACGATTCGGCGACCTCGAGAGCTCGCGCATGGTCATAGGACTCGAACTCGGTCGTCGCTTCGTCGACGACGGCGGCGAGGCGGGCCAGCATGGCTGCGTCGACCGCCATGAGCCCGGTTGCCGGGGCCGGCGGCGGGCTCCCGGAACCGTCCACGCGTGACAGCACGAAACGGCTCGCGTTCAAGATCTTGATCGCGAGGCGCCTGCCAACCTTCATCTGCTCTTCGCTGAACACGGTGTCGGCGCCCAGGCGGGCCGATCCCGCCCAGTAACGCACGGCATCGGTGCTGTATTTCTCGAGGTACTCGAGCGGCGTGATGGCGTTTCCGAGCGACTTCCCGATCTTCTTGCGGTCAGGGTCGAGAATCCACCCCGAGATGGCGGCGTGGCGCCACGGGAGTTCGGAGTGCTCCAACTCCGAGCGCACGATCGTGGAGAACAGCCACGTTCGGATGATCTCGTGCGCCTGCGGGCGCAGGTCCATCGGGAACACTTTCGCGAAGAACTCGGGGTCCTCCTCCCACTTCCCGACGATCTGCGGCGACAACGACGACGTCGCCCAGGTGTCCATGACGTCCGGGTCACCGACGAACCCACAGGGTTTGCCGCGTTGCTCCTCGGTGTACCCGTCGGGGACATCGGTCGACGGGTCGACCGGCAGGCGCCCCTCCGAGGCGAGAAGCAGGTCGTCGACGACGACCTCGCCATCGTCGTCAAGCCGGTACCAGACCGGGAACGGTACGCCGAAGAAACGCTGCCGCGAGATGTTCCAGTCTCCTGTCAAGCCTTCTACCCAGGCCTCGTAGCGGGCCCGCATGTAGTCGGGGTGCCATTGCAGCTCGCGCCCGCGGGCGAGAAGCGCCTCGCGGCGCTCAAGGGTCCGGACGTACCACTGCGCTGACGTGACGATCTCGAGAGGCCGTTTGCCCCGTTCGTAGTACTTGACCGCGTGGGTGATCGCCCGGGGCTCGCCGAGCAGGTCACCGGACTCGCGCAGCAGCGCCACGATCCGCGTCTGGGCGCGCTTGACCGGCAGCCCTTCTATCTCCGCGTAACTCGCGTTCGCCCCCGCGGGGTCGACGGACTCCCAGCCGGGCGTTCCGAACGGAGCCGGTCCCAGTCGGCCGTCCCTCCCGATCACCGAGCGCGTCGGCAGGGCGAGGTCGCGCCACCAGGTCACGTCCGTCAAGTCGCCGAACGTGCAGATCATCGCGATGCCGGATCCCTTGTCTGGTTCGGCAAGCTCGTGGGGAAGAACCGGGACCGGCACGCCGAACAACGGCGTCAGGACTTCGGCACCGAAAAGGCTCCGATAACGGTCATCGGCCGGATGTGCGACGAGGGCGACGCAGGCAGGCACGAGCTCGGGCCGAGTCGTCTCGATTTCGACGGGACGGCCGTCATCCGACCGCACGAAGCGGAGCCTGTGGTAGAAGCCCGGGTCCTCCTTGTCGACTAGCTCGGCTTGGGCGACGGCCGTCTGAAAGTCGACGTCCCACAGCGTCGGCGCCTCCTGCCTGTAGGCCTCACCGCGTGCCAGGAGGCGTAGGAAAGCCCGCTGCGACGCTCGCCGCGACACCTCGCCGATCGTCGTGTAGTGCTGGGTCCAGTCCACCGAGGCGCCGAGCTTGCGGTAGAGCCGCTCGAAGGCCTGCTCGTCCTCGGTTATGAGGATGTTGCACAGCTCGATGAAGTTCGGGCGCGATATCGGGACCGCACGCGCATTCTTCTCGCGCTTTTGCTCGTGCGGTGGAGGGACGAAGTTCGCGTCGTAAGGCAGGGAAGGGTCACAGCTGACCCCGAAGTAGTCCTGGACACGGCGTTCGGTGGGCAGGCCGTTGTCGTCCCAGCCGATCGGGTAGAACACGTCCTTGCCGGTCATCCGTTGGTAGCGGGCGACGATGTCGGTCTGGGTGTAGGAGAAGACATGGCCGACGTGGAGCGAGCCTGAAACCGTCGGCGGCGGTGTGTCGATCGAGTACACCTCCGCGCGGCTGCGGGCGGGATCGAACCGATAAGTGCCGTCTTGCTCCCAGCGCGCGGCCCAACGATCCTCGAGGCCCTCCAGGGACGGTCGCTCCGGCACGCGGGGGTTAGCCATTGGCCTAGTACGGTACTCCTGTGTTGCGCCTTCATGACACGGCCCTGGGCCACAGCCAGGAGTTGAGGACTCGCGAACCCGGCCGGATAGGCCTCTACATCTGCGGTTCGACCGTCTACGGCCCGCCTCACATCGGTCATGGCCGTTTTTCCCTCGTTTATGACGTCCTCCGTCGCTTCCTCGAGTACTCAGGGTTCGCGGTGGACCACGTCTCGAACGTGACCGACGTCGACGACAAGATCATCGCCCGAGCGAACGAGGAGCACCGCCGGCCGGAGGAGATCGCCGAGCAGTACGAGTCCGAGTGGTGGGACGCGATGAACACCTTGGGATGCCTCCTGCCGACGCGGGTCCCGCACGCAACGGCTTTCATCGAGGGGATGGTGGAGCTCATCGCCGAGCTTGTCGCGCTCGATGCTGCTTATGAGACGAGCGACGGCGTCTACTTCGCTGTCTCCGCCGTCGACGACTACGGGCTCCTCGCCCACCAGAGCCTCGCCTCGCTGCGGTCAGGGGCGCGCGTCGAGGTAGACGAGAAGAAGCGTTCACCTTTGGACTTCGCCCTTTGGAAGAAGGCGAAGCCCAAAGAGCCCTGGTGGGCCTCGCCGTGGGGCCCAGGACGGCCCGGCTGGCACACCGAGTGCGTTGTGATGTCGCTCGCGTTGCTCGGCGAGGGATTTGACCTTCACGGTGGCGGTCAGGACCTCATCTTCCCGCATCACGAGAACGAACGAGCGCAGGCGGTGGCGGTCGGCAAGCCGTTCGCGCGCCGCTGGATGCACAATGGCATGGTCGAAGCGCGCGGGGGCGAGAAGATGTCCAAGTCGCTGGGCAACGTGCTCGCGCTGTCCGACCTCTTCGAGCAGAGCGACCCCCGCGCATACAGGTTGTTGGTGCTGCAATCGCACTATCGGGCGCCGATCGAGGTCACCCCCACGACACTGAGCGACGCCGTGTCTGCGCTGGGCCGGTTGGATGCTCTCGGCAGTCGGCTCGACGAGGTGGGCACTGTCGAGGGCCAGCGGACCGATTCCGAGGTGAGGGATGCTTTCCTGGAGAGGATGCAGGACGACCTCGACACCCCAGGCGCCACTGCGGTCCTGTTCGATGCGATAAGGCGGGCGAACGTGGCCTTCGACTCAAGAGAGGCTTCAAGAGCCGCCGAGCTGGCGAGGTCGGTGCTCGAGTGTTTCGGGGCCGTCGGGCTTGAGGCGAAAGGCGCCGCCGAGGTTCCCGAGGTCGTGCTCGAGCTCGGCCGGCGTCGCGATCGGGCACGTACTGCGCGGGACTTTGCCACTGCCGACGTGTTGCGTGCGGAGATTGTCGCGCTCGGCTACACCGTCGAGGACACTTCCTCGGGCACGAGGATCCGCCGCTGAGCCCTGTTGGCAGGCGTCCCGGTCGTTGGCCAGACGCCACTGCGTAGCTGCTTGACGACCGGTACAGATCTCGGGCTATCAGCCTCCTTTGACGCTCTGCTACGTTGTCGGTCGGGAGCAACCTGATCGTGGTGTCACGGGGGGTTGCCGACATGTCGGGCGGTAACCCGGTGTTCGGGGCGCCACCCCGGATATCGGCCGCCCCAAGTCGGCAGTCTCGACCCCGTGCTCTCGCTTAACTGCAATCTGAGACAAAGGGGAACGCCACAGTGGCGACCGGAGTAGTGAAGTGGTTCAACAGCGAGAAGGGCTACGGCTTCATCTCGCAGTCCGACGGCGTGGACGTTTTCGTCCACCACTCGTCTATCCAAATGTCCGGTTACCGGACCCTCACCGAGGGCCAGGAAGTCGAGTTCGACGTTCAGGAGGGCCAGAAGGGGCTGCAGGCAGCCAACGTCCGGGCGCGCTGAGTCCGCGCACTCCCGGTGGGCC
>Ga0116127_1000797_pt1 | contig 24162 bp, 26 predicted proteins | sample June2015DPH_16_1_FD_89731 | JGI IMG/M metagenome (GOLD analysis project Ga0116127, IMG submission 89731) | Peatland microbial communities from SPRUCE experiment site at the Marcell Experimental Forest, Minnesota, USA - June2015DPH_16_100 | ecosystem: Environmental > Terrestrial > Soil > Wetlands... | reverse complement strand
TCTGCACCGCTAAGGTTTGCACCGCTAAGGTTTGCACTGCGAAGGTCCGCACCGCTAAGGTCTGCACCGCTAAGGTTTGCACCGCTAAGGTTTGCACCGCTAAGGTCTGCACCGCCAAGGTCTGCATTGATTTTAGCAGCTTCAATTAATGTCGATCTAATTGAATTGTTCTCCTTTTCAAACTCAAAAAGAAGTTTCCCAAAGGTGGAATTGATCTGAATTTTTGTTTTCATTTTGATTGTCCTTTCAAAAATGTATTGTAAATATAATAATTATTATTTGAGAAAGTCAAGTTTTTATCTATTGACTTGGTATGAAAGTTTCCATATATTTGCTCGTCCTTTCAAAGTATCCCTACTTGGATATAAGTTAAGTCGCGCTCAGCCTCAAAGGGCTGGGCGTTTTTATATTTTCGTTACAGTTACAAAAAAACTAATTGTCTGTATTCGTGTCTCTTCGGTAGAATCAATTTCTTTTGAATAATCTTTGAGGAAAGTTTCAATCGCTTCTGTGATTGAATTTGCCTCAATATGCGCTTTCACTTTCATATTCGTAGATTCTGCACTGATAAGATAAGTTTTCATTATTTTCCTTTCTGATTTGTCATTTGTCATTTAACAGCTCCAATCCATAATTTATGATTGGTGTTTCCACAGCCGCCGCCGCAGAAGCAGCCACAGCATGACCCGCATAAGACGCATAAGCCGCAGCATAAGCCGCATAAGCCGCATTAGCATAATAAGCCGCAGCATAATAAGCCGCATAAGCCGCATAAGCAGCATCAGCAACATGAGCAGCATAAGCCGCATAATAAGCCGCATAAGCCGCATTAGCATAATAAGCCGCATAAGCCGCATTAGCATAATAAGCCGCAGCATCTTGAGCCGCAGAAGCCGCATCAGCCGCAGAAGTAACAACAGCCGCATAAGTAACATCATTCGGAGTTTTCAAATAATCCTTAGCGGCTTCAATGGCTTTGCGTGGCCTATTGTCATCCGGATATTTTTTTTCAAAAATATCCAGCACTTGCTCCGCGGCGAATATGGCATATTTAACACACTGTGTTTTGTTGAAGAGTTTTGTTATTAACCAATTTGCATCGCTAAACCGGTTATTCTTCATAAGCTTATCAATAAATTCTTCATGTTCTAACCCGATAAGCTTATTTTCTACAACCCATTTATAGCTTGTTTCGCAAGCTCCTTTTTGGTGTAAAAATCCTATAGTAATTTCCATTATAAAACCTCCGATATAAGTTTGTTAATTAATACGTTTATGTCTTCAAATGTCTGTTTGTAAAGTCTTTTCTTAATTATATATGTTGCTTTAGTTTGATTAAATGTAGTAAGAGTTACAGTGTAAAGTATTATGGGTTTAGTAACTTCAACCTCTACATTCAAGCTAAATATTAGTTCATGCTTGCAAGCCTGAATATATAAAGGGTTTGTGTCGTTTAATTTTTCCGTGAAAGTTTCCATAAAAACCTCATTTCGATATATAATTAATAAAAGCAGTCACCCACCAATTTAACAAGTAATAAATTCCCACAACTAAGCCTATCCACATTAGCGCAGCTGCAAAAAAAGTGTTTTTGAAGTTCATTATATTAACCTCCTGCCGGGCGGTTAAGCCCGGCTTATTATCATTGATTTAATTCAAAATCTTGCTTTATTGTACCTTCTGGCACATAAATATTATACCAATCATTTTCGATGGTATAATCATTTCCTATTTTCAAATATGGAATTTCTATAGTTTGAAAATAGTTTATTTTTGATAAATCTTTTGTATAAAATATTTTCGACTTTGCGGCGGGTATTTGCTTAAACCGATACCCACTACCCTCTTTATAGTAAAAGGCATAAACCATTTCTTGATTTATATAACCACTTCCTAAGAAAAAATTACCTTGTATTGCTTGCATGTTATGCAAAGATATTAGCTCATAAGTAACGCAAGTTTTAATTTCATATTTAGTTGTAGAATGTAAAACAATTGCTGCTATTCCTACGCATACTATCCAATTTAGTAGGATTGCCATTATAGTATTAAACGTAGACTCTTCTATCCTATTTTTTCTCTGTAATAATATGAAAGTAAAAAAAGATGCTACTAATATAGTAACACACATTACTATAGTTTCCATGATATTAACCTCCTGGCGGGCATTTAAGCCGGCTTATTATATTTTATTTTTTTTCTCCGTAGGCTATAAGCCTTTCACAACGGAAAAAGTCCGACTCAAACTCTACCTCCCAGCGTTCGAGGATTAGCCCGTTGTATAAATCGATCCCCTTTATTTTTTTAATCAACTTAGCGCTCCCCTCATAACCCTCTTCTGATAAGGGCTTTTCAAATATTTTTACAATATCACCTTTTTTCATTTGTGTGCCTTTCAAATTTTGTTATTATTTAATTGTTTTATCTTAAAATATCCTTCGTTAGTAACTCGGTAGCCCCTGTCTTGTAAATCTATAATTTGTTCTTGGGAAAGTTGGGAGTTTCCAACCAATTCTTTTCTAACTACGTTAAGACAAGGCTTAAACTCGCTGATAAGCTCACTCTCAAGTCTAAATCTCTCTGAATTATCCTGAATCTCAAGATAATAGATGCGTAATCTGTTATAAGTGTCCATAATGCGCGAATGTTGTTTCATCCGGTTTCTGATATTCACTGATTGTCCGATATAAATTGGTACTAAATCATTAACAATGAAATAAACCGCAGCGACTTCGGGCAAATTTTCGCTTTGTAATTTATACGGCAGCTTATGAACTTCGGTCATTGTCATTTCTTTTCTCCGACAAAGGTCTTAATAAAATCGGTGAGTTTTGCAACAATAGTTTTCCCCTCAGATGCACATTTGCTTTTGAACTTTTTCCAAAGTTCTTTTTCAACTGATAAATTATATGCTGTTTTCATGATATGTTGTAACCTTTTTATATTATTAATAATTATTATAACAAACATAACGTATATAATGTTAGTTGTAAAGGCAATAAATATGGGATGACTTAAATCACAAATATTTCCGATTATAAATTTTCCCCTGAAAAGTTTCCATATTGCATTTGTTATTTCCTATTACTAAATTTACGCCATGCACAAAGGACAAACAAAAGATATACGTACTACTATAAAGCAGTTTGCAAAAAAAATGAAAAACCTGCCCGCAGTGGAACACTCCGCCGTAGAAAAAGAAAAAAAAAAGACTGAAATTAAAGATTCTGAAATTAAAGATTCTTCTATTTTAGCGCAAAAAGATGAGTCTAACCAACTTGCCTTCAAAAATGAAAAAGAATATGCAAAGTTTTTAACTACATTTAAAAAAGAGCATAAAGTATTTGCGGATAATTATTTAAGTAATCTTAACTTAACAGAAAGTTACAAAATAGCTTATCCAAATTGTGCGCCTGATTCTTTGCCGTCAAAAGCGTCTGTGTTAGTAAGGAATAGTAAAGTACAACAATATATACAATACATTTATCACATCCGGCAGAAAAAGCTCGAAATTAGCGAAAATAAGCTACTTTCTAACCTCAACGACTTGTATAACAGGGCAATGCAAGCGGTTCCGGTGCTCGATAAACACGGCAAAGAGACAGGCATGTACAATTTTAATGGCATGGCAGCCGCAAAGGCAGCGGAACTCATCGCTAAAATAACCGGCATAGGGCTTATAAATAAAAGGATTAACTCAGATAACCTCGTAATCGTTAAGACTTATGTTGTACCCCAGTTCCAAAATACAATCAACCTGCCGGAGCAATCCGTTGAGAGTATCAAGCAACTCATCGAATCCTACGGTAAGCACGAATGATAAGTATGCCAAGCTGTCATGTCACTAATGATAAGTGTGAATTTAGCTTATAATCGCAACATTAGCTGTCCGATAATGTATATTATGTAAACTAACGTACACAAATTAACGATTTAACGATAACGATACAGCAGCCGATAAGGTTAGCCGGTTCAAATCAAGCCCCCCTATGTCTGGGTAGCCCCCCCATGGGGAGAACGGTGGTCGGTGCCGCCATCCGCAAATCATCCCTACCCGTCAATAAAGGTATTCTAACCCAGTATTTTTCCAATAGTCCTATGCGAAATCCCAGGAGATAATTTTTTTTCAGAGGTATAGAATTTTTATTTTGGTATATTCTTAGGGATTACACCGGGGCCAAGTGTTTTTGCGGTGGTAAAAGGTCATTTTGAAAAGATTAGAATTTGGCAAATAAACGAAGAAAGTAAAAAAAAAGTGAGAAATAGAAAGTGCGAAAATGAATCAGAATCAAAGGAAAGTGTCGAAAAACACCGGTAAAACACTTTTGGGATTTCAAGTACGATAATATTTATTTTAATAAAGTATTGACATTGCGATAATATTAACGTACATTAGCAGGGTAAAACAGAAAGTTACAATGACAAAGTACAAGCACAATGATTGTTTAATAAATCCTCCTGAGCCAAAGATATGCCCGAAGTGTAAAATTAACGACAGAGGATTCCAGAGTTACTGTAAGGACTGCCAAAACAGTTATCAGAGAGTAAGAAGAAAGCGCCCTGATGTATTAGCCTCAGAGAGGGAGTATAGGAGGGAGTACAGACGGAAATGAGCCCCTGTTATGTAGATATTAACGGTAGATTACGCTTTGAAGATATTGTGACTTATAAAATTATAGGCGTAAAGTTAGGAGAAGCCGGTAATTTGGTATGGATATTCAGGTCAATATTAGAAAGTAGGTTAAATGAATCAGATAAATAAAATAATAAATATCATTCTTTTTATTGCTTATTCGGTATTAGCTGTGTGGATTGGCTATCATTTCGGCAATAAAAAGACGGTATCCACAGCCCCCTCAATAGTTGTATTCCAGGGAAAACCCGATTCAACAAAAGCAATAGCGAAGCCCTTGCCTATAGCTACTGTTCCGGTCATTCGGAATGCAGCGTCTCATGTAAGTAAACCGGATAGTGTAAAAGCGGATACTTTACGGAAGTTTTTAAGCCAGCCTCAGTTAGATACTGTAGCTACTGTTCATCCCAAACCGATAGAAGAATATGATTCTTATAAAACATTTTCCGACAGCCTGGGTGATTATGCAATTAAAATTTTAGCAAAGAGCCCGGCGGATAGTGTCTTTTTAATTGTACATCATTTTGCAATGAAAACAATTGAAGCCTCTACCGATTGGAAGTGGTACGCCGCAATCGGAGCGGCGGCGGTATTAATTCTTGAATTTATAGGAAGCAGGCTTTTTAAATAATGAGTTACCTCAAAACCTTCGATCTGATATTAGATGACCCCGAAATTTATACCGAGCCTAAAAAAATAGTGGTTCAGCATTCAGTAGTGGCTCCCCAAGACGGCGGGCAAGTTGACTTCTTAAGTAGAGCAGAAACAGAAGTATTATACGGAGGCGCAGCGGGACCGGGTAAATCTTGGGCACTCGTTATTGACGCATTAGGTATTCAGTATATGTATGAAGAGTTTGGAATGTCCGCTTATAACCATCCCAAATATAGAGCCGTACTATTCAGACGTACCTCAACAAGACTACAGAACTTGATTGATGAAGCCAAAGAATACTATCTGCCATTAAATGCTAAGTTCGTACTACAACGAAAAGGTGAGCCTGGATCTTCCTTTACATTTTTATCAGGAGCTAAGATTTATTTATGCCATTTAGAAGAGCCGGGAGACGTAGAATCTCATCAAGGCGCGGCTTATCAGTACATTGGTTTTGATGAATTAACTCAATTCCAATTGAAACAGTACTTGTACCTCTTCAGTCGTTTGCGTGGCGTCGTAATGAACAACGGCGTATCCTTGGGTAAACGCATGAGAAGTACCACTAATCCGACTGGAGAAGGTTTAATATGGGTTAAAAAAAGATTTGTGAAGTCCAATAAGACGGTTTTAATCCCGGGTAAAACTTACTTCTTTATTTCAGATCCCTCAGTAAATGATCCCGAAGACAATCCTCAAGGCGTTTCCGTAACTCCCTCACATCCTCAATTTATGAATGCTAAGTCCAGAACTTTCATTCCCGGCTTTCTTGCAGAGAATAAAATATTAATGGAAAGTGATCCCGGATATGCTGCTAATATTATGCAGTTGGGTAAGAAAATGGAAAATGCTTTACTCCATAATGACTGGGATGCCTTTGGAGGCGACTTCTTTGATATGTTCGATAAGAATCAAGCCAAAATGAAACCTTTTGAAATACCGGACGATTGGGAATTATACGCTGGAATTGATCCAGGCTGGGCAAGCCCTTGTGCATTTAGTATGATGGCACGCGGCTTTGACAAGAAGGTTTATTTATTGTTCACTTATTACGTTAAGCACAGAGACCCGGAAAGTCACGCCAAAGCTATTTACAAATTAATTAAAGGGTTTCCATATACTAAAGGTAGAATGCCCGATATGATAGTATCAGGCTTGGATGCCTTCGCTAAAAAAGAAAGATATTCCGCTACTCCATCAGATCAAACCTTCGCCAATATCTTCCAAGAACATGGAATTTATTTACAGCGGGCAATGACCGATAGAATCATAGGCTGGTGGATAATGAAACAATATTTCTCAAATAAGATGTTCCATTACTTCGATGGTTATAACGATCCATTTATTGACGAAATTTCAGCATTGCAAACTGATGAGAATAATATTGAGGATATCTCAGGAAGTGGTAACGATCCCAATGTCCCCGATCACGCTGCCGATTGTGATAGGTATATCTTAGCCGCAATCCCTTATCCATTTACTAAAGCTCAAAAGGTTCTGCCTTATCAATTTGATAAATATGGTAAGAAGGGTAAGAAGAAAATTAGTGAATCTACTGTTATGAGTGTGTAAAACTTAAGTAAGTAAAATTTACTGATATGGTAATTCTTACCGATGTTCCTAACGTGAAACCTTCCTCATTATGTAAACTACCTATTGACATTAATAAAATTTTAAGTAATATTTACCGATAAAGATTCTTTGTGGTAATATTTACCGGTTTGAAGTAAAGATCTCTAAAGGTTAAATATTGAATGATCAAATGACCTATGGTTATGAACCCTCCCCTATTACAGGTTCTAAATCCGAGTATGAAGATGTAGAAACTATTGCAAGAATTGGCTCGGCTGAAATGAGTCTAATCGGTAAATTTGAAGTGTTTCAACAAGAAGTGCTTCAAAACTTTTACAGATTAGCCGGTCATATCTACTCAGCTCAGGATTTACGAAAATTAAATTTAGAGAAACGCCCAAATTTTGAATGGAATTTATTCCTGCCTATAATATTATCTATTGTCGGAAATTTCAAAGGTCAAGTACCCGGACTTGAATTTACCGGTATATCTCCCCAGGATCAACAAGGTGCGGATTTGCATCAAACTCTATCTAATTACTTTTTAACTCAAGCTAACGATATTGAATATGAAATCTCTAAAGCCTTTCTGTGGGCGGTAGTAGGTCGTATAGGCTGGCTTAAAACTTCCTGGTCATATCTTAAAGACCCCGATGGTATGATTTTAATTGAGTGGTATGACTCCTTAAGAATTAAATTTGATACGAATTGGCGCAAACGTGATACCTCCGATATGAGGTATATGTCGGATTCTGGTTTTTATGAAGCCTCTGAAATCATTGATATTTATGCGAAAAATAATCACAGTCTCAGAGATGAGATTTATGAAAAAGCTCGTATGATTGTTGGTGACTCCGCACTTAAAAAAGGGAAAATGAAAAAGATGCTCTTAACTTGGGCAGAGCGTTTTCTTAATGCTTCGTTAGATTATCAGGGTCAAAAGCATGGATTTGACAGTTTTAGCGATGCCGATGTAGCCTATAATTATGGCGCTACCTGGTATAACGGAGACGGCAGATTCAAAGTAATTGACTGGTATGAGAAACGACAACAACCTATTATGACCGTTACGGATTTAAAGACCGGACTCTCACAAGACATTACCGATTTAGTTAAGGATAAAAAAAGAGATTCTTTATCTGAAAAAAATTGGTATGACTCTCAGAAACTTCAACAAATTTTGCAGCAGTATAATGAGCCAAAAATAAGAGAAGAATGGCGCGATGTGATCTGGCAGACCTCAGTAGTCCCGGCTTTAAACTTAAAATTATATGATGATATGCAAAAGTATCAGAATGGTAATTTTAAATTCGTCCCCGTCTTAGCCCATGACTTTCATCCCGATATTTTAGAAACTAAATCCGTGCTTGATAATATTATTGATCCCGTATCGTCTTATAACCTCAGACGTAATACCATGCTTACCTATGTTATGAAAGTAACTCAGGGGGGGTGGATTGCAGAGCAGGGAGCCGTAAAAGGCTTTGAAGATGAATTAATGAGTAATGAACTCGTGGGATTAAAGAAAGTAGCAGATGGAGCTATTTCAAATAAGCGCATGATTAAACTTGAACCTCCGGTAATGCCCCAGGGTTTACTTGAAGAGTCTATGTTAGAAAAAGAAGATACTAATACTATCTCCGGACAAGGTCCTAATATGCAGGGTCGTAAGGAATCGGCTAAGGAAACCGGTAAACTTTACGAACAAAGAGTAGCCCAAGCTTCACTACTTCAGGACTGGCTTAATGATAATGCCCAATACGCATTAGTCATGGTAGCCCAAAATAATTTAGCTTTGGCTCAAAAATACTTAATTCTGCCTCGTGTTATTCCACTGTTAGGCGATGACAGTGATCCACAATGGCTTCAACTTAATGCGTCTATAATGGGCAAACTTCTTAATGATGTTTCATTCGGGCGATATCGGATTAAGATCAGCAAGAATCCGTTGGGCAAAAAAGCCCTCGAATTGGAATTTCAAAAGATTATGTCCATGAATCAATGGTTACAACAACTTGATCCCTCTTATGTTGATCCTATCACAACCTTAGAGCACTCCGGTATAAATGCGCGCTTTAAGATGATAGCTCATATTAAAAATGCTCAACAACAAATTCAGCAGCAGGTTCAGCAGAAACAACAGCAGGACCAAGCTCAACAGCAGCAGCAGCAAGTACAACAGCAGCAAGATTCAAAAGACAATGAGGACGCCAAACGGATGATGATGAATAACCAAAAGGTTGATTTACTTAAAAAAATGAATGAATTACACAAATCAACTATGGATAACCGGCAAGTTGCCGATACAGCCGTAGCTGATCATATTATGTCACAATTATCTTGAGTCTTATTTAAGATTCAAAGGAGTTAAAAATGAAACGTTTAATTTTAATTTTCTCAATACTATTAATGGGAATGACCTTTAGCCAAACTAAGGTTAATGACCAAAATGGTTTGTATAAAGTAACCTACACTATTCCCGCGCAAACCACTGATTCAACTACAACTTTAGTTTCAAGTTCATTTAGTCTGCCGAGTGATTACTCAAACACTGATTTTACAGTCCATTCTCCTACGGTTGCTATGAAAGTAGGCGGTAATTTTGGTTTGGAACCAAATACACTAATTGTTCTCAAAGGTTTTTTTAATGGCGGAGCAGATTCTTTTAATATGGATACTTTAAGAGTTTCCGATACTAATCAGACTACAAGTGATACTGCCGGTATATTTGGAGCTTATACGCATAATATTCGTGCTTCTCAATATCAAATTACTGTTACTAACACCGGAGGTTCTATTTCCGGCGGTTTTGTTGAGCTATACTTTACTAAGGCTCAATATTTACCGACTTTTAATTATAATAAATAACAGAGTCTTAAAGATTCTAATGCAATGCTATAATAAGCGGAGTTTCAAATGTTTAATTTATGGGTAAAACCATTATTTGTGTTACTAAGTTTCTTTGGATTAGCGCCGTTATTCGTAATTGAAGACGATCTAAAAGTTGATGAAACTAAAATCGATGAAACTAAAGTGGATGAGGTTCCACCTACTGAAAAAGTAGAAGAGGAGCCACTTGTTATTACTGATGATACTGACCTTCTAACCTTAGACCAGGAAGTCGTTGATGATATTCTTACTCGTGAGGATATAGATCCTGATAAGTTTTTGCTGGCTGTGAAAACTCTTCACACTAAAAAACCTGAAGAGCAAAAAGTCTATGTTAAAGATATAAAAGTCTTAACCGGCAAAGCCGCTGAAACTAAGGATGATCTCAAACCTGCTCAAGCAGCGTTACCAAAAGAACCGGATAACATCGGCAAACCTTTTGTTGTTAATGATGACTTGATTAGTAAAAAGATTGAAGAATTTCGAGATAAGAATAAAGACGCCAAAAATCTTGACCAAATGGCTCAAGATTATAAACTAATTCTTACCGGCGTTAAAGGTGATCAATTTACCGACCGTGCATTTAAGAATTATGTAAACTCTCAGCTCTATATAAAATCGCTGAAAAGCCCTTTTGATCCTAATTGGAAGCCTGACGCTGCTGTAGTCAAATCGCCTGACTACTTAGAAATGGCTACCAAACAAAAAGCTCAGATGCTGCTGAACTCAATTAGACAGAAATATCCTGATTTCCCGGAAGACGGGCTTACCAATCAAGAGTCACGCTTGGAATTTGAACGCATATTATTCGCTCAGAATCCTGTTGCGGCTTCTAAATATTCTACCGAGATTGACAATCTTAATCAAGGTATTGATAAGGAATTCGACCGGCATTATGATATCATTTCTAATTGGGAGCGAAGAGCTAAGGATCAAATCGAAGCCGATGTCAATTTGTTTAAAAGTTATTTAGAAACAAAAGGCATAACTGCTGAAGATATAGGACTTCCCGACCTTACTGTTGATGCTAATTATTACAACAAATTTTTATTTGAAAATGTATTGCAGCCTCAAGGCAAGGTTAACGAGAATGTCATTACTTTTTATCAAGGCAAAACTCCGATAATAAAACCCTATATGGTGAATTATCAACTCAGGGATTTATTTGACGGAGTTATCCAGGATAAAATAGCTGAGAAAGCAAGGGCGGAAGGTTTCAAATTAGGGCAAAGCGCCATAGTTGAACCTTCGTTATCAGAGAATCCAGGCCTGGGTATTCGTGAAAACCCCGATATAGATGAAAAAATACTCGAAAGAGACGATCTGTCTTTAGAGGAAGCCGATTCTTTTCTGGGGAAAGTTAAAAACCGTATAATTGGAAAAAGAAAATGAAAACAAAATTAATCAAAGATTTTTATATAAGAATCTTCTTAGCCGGATTGTTTACATGTATTGTAGCAATCCTAATAAAAGTTGATGCTAATATGCACCTTACAACTGCATCATCAGCCGCTATTGTAGTCGGAGGTATGTACTCCGATCAAATGCAAATCTTTAGGCGTGGACTGTCACGCAAACTTGACCTGTTAACCTGGCGTTATGGTAAATGGGCAAAATTTACTAATATGATTGATGTAAAAAAGTACAAAGAAGCCGGTACTTATGCAGGTGCAATGTCGTTACCAGCGCCTTCAAATCTTATTACTGTAGTTAAGGACTTTGAGCGTGAGGGCGGAATTTACATGGATACTCCCGTGCTTGTGCCTTTAACCGGAGTCGGCAAAGTTGGTACTGCGCCTTTGAGAGGCTCAGAGGAAAAACGAGCTATCCTAACCAAGAAAGTTGCTATCAACCAAGTTCGTCATGCAGTTGAAATTCAGGATAATAAAATGTCGAAACAAGTATTGAGAAAACCTGAAATCCAAATGGCACTAATGGAACGTGGAATGAAAGACTTACAGGATTGGTTCGGCAGAAGAATGTCAATGTTCCCTTATCAAGCTCTTTTAGCTAACTATTCGGATAACATCACTGATCCTTCCTATGGATTAAATTTAACATTGGCAAGCCATCCAAATACTTATGTAGCCGGTTTTGGTAAGGTACCTTTTGCTAATGTATTTAATGCAGCTTATGAGACCGCCGTAAGTAACAACTTAGCTGCTCTTGTTGATGATACCGCTCATCACTTCACAATGCAGTCAATTCGTAATTTGGTTTACTTGGCTAATTATCATAAGCTCCAGCCAATTAATATCAAAGGTCGTTTGGCTCCTGTTATCTTTATTCCCCCAGCTTTGGCTTGGCAGTTAATCGCTGATCCTGAATATAGAGACAATATTAAATTTGCTCAGGACAGAGGTGACGATAATGCGGCTTGGACTGGACTTCTTGAAGGTACATTTGTTGCCGGCGCTTTCGTTATAATTGACGACTATGTGCCTGCTGCAAGAGTTTCAACTGATCCGGGTTATGTTGCTGCTAATGGAACCGTGAATTATGGTTTAAGTACATACATGGCTAATCCTCGTGACAGTGGAGTTCGTAAGCCCGCTATCGTTGTGGGAGCCGGTTGTATTAGTGCCGGTTACGGTTCGGAACTGGGCTTTGAATCCGAGCACGCTGATTATGCTCAGTTCTTAGGTGACGCCGCCGATATGATCGTTGGATTCCAAAGATCAGATATTATTGACGACGATAACTATTTCGGTAATGGAGCCGGTGCTTTCTACGAAAACTCTACAAGTTTAGTAGAATGGTTCTATGCTTCTGATCAATTAACTGCTATATAACATAAGGAGTTTAATATGGCAACTGGATTTAAACGTAATAATATTTCCACGATTGATGGTGAATCCTTTCAGGATGCTTTTGGTCTTACTGCTGCTCAGGCTAAGAACCTGGACGTTTTAAGACTTCAAAGCGATAATGGAGAGAGGCTCATTGGTTGGTGGGATAATGCGACTGCATTTTCCTCAGCGGAAAAAACAGCTTGCATAAATTTTCCTAAAGGCGCAATAGTTTATGACATCCAGGCTCAGATAGTTTGGATGAAAATTGCTGCTGCCGGTACTGATACTTGGGCTTATTCTGCAACAATGACATAAGAGTCCGAGAGAATTAAAAACGGGAGGATAAAACCTCCCGTCTATTTTCAAAATTAATTGGAGTAATATCTAATGACAGAAATAAATGTGAAATTTGTAAATAAAAAAGGCGTTGAATCTATTCATAGAATGCCTTTGAAACAATATCTGCAAGCTAAAAGAGTAATGCCTAATAGCTACTTCCCTGCCGATGAAGAATCTAAAGCATTAGCGGAGAAGGTTGATATTAACATAGTTCCAATGGGTACAACTCTTGAAGACGTAAAAAAGTTTGAAGAGACTAAAGGTACAATCAAAACTCATAAGACTACTCAGTTTGATTCAATGTTAGAATCAATACAATCCGGTAAAGATGTAATTGATGTTCCTGACGACATTCAGAAGCCCGAAATACCTGAAATTAGTTTTCCTAATGCTCAGAAAGAAATTACTGCGCCTAAATACAGCAAAGAAGAATTAGAGGTAATGACACCGGACCAGCTTGACGCCGTAATTGGAGAGCTTCCATTAGTTGAATCAATGAAAGCAATGATAAGAAAAATTAAAACAAAATCTGAGAAGATAGATCAAGTGACTAAACTCTTAGGCTAATTTATGAGTAGAGTAGATAAAATAGCATCTTGGGTTAAAAAGGATTTACTTCAATTTAACAAAAGGGAGATAAGTTTCTCTGAAATTATTGAAGCAATTAATCAAGCTCAGCAAGCCGTTGCAATGGCTGATGATGTTTTGGATGTAACCGCCACAATGACCTTAACAACTGCCGGTACTAATTATCCACTGATCATCACTGTTCTTAATCCTGGATCGGTGCAGGTAACAATTACCGATATTGTAAAGAGAATCAAATCAAGTTATTATAATGTTAGTGGAATTAAACCTCCGCAATGGCTTAATAATGCGCAATTTGATTATCAAAGAACAGTAGAAGCTGCTCCGGCATATCCCAAATATGCTACGGTGAGAAATAACACTATCGAGTTTTATGGTGCTCCCGGGATTGCTTTAAATGGCAAAACATTTACAATGCAAATTATTTTAAGCAAACAGTCAACTGATGCAAGCGGAACCTACGAGCCTGAAACTCCCCAGCAGTATGATTCAGCTTTAAGGTATTATGCAGATTGGTATTTGCTGCCCTTAGAAAGCACGAATAGAGAAGTTGTGATTAAAGCCTTCAATGACGAAATCACAAACAAGAAATCAATTCTTGCTAATAAGGATAATTTAATCAATATCCCCGATGGTGATTATTCAGGTCGAGTAGGAATTATAATGGACTTTGTGAGAAAAGACCTTCTTCAGTTTAATATGAAGGATATTTCGGTAAATCAACTGTTATATGCAATTAACAAGGCTCAAGAATCTTTAGTAATGACTGAAGACTTGATCTACAATAAAATCACTATACCTATTGTGGCGGGTACTAACATATACCCGCTTGTTTTTGGAACTCCTCCTCAGTCAATAATTAAGAAAGTTAAATCGGTGCAATTCCCTCCTCACTGGTCGATTATACAGTGGAGGACTTCACAACAATTTGATAACGATCAAGACACTTATAGCGATCTTACATATCCTCAATTCGCAACAATTAGAAATTCGGCTTTGGAATTTTGGGGAATACCTCAAGACATCCCGGGTTCAAATTTATATTTAGCTTGTTTATTATCGAGGCAGACTCAGGATTGTTCGTATAGTTATGAACCTGAAACCCCTCAAGCTTATGACGCCGCTTTGAGATATTACGCCGACTGGTATTTAATGCCTGTTGACGATCCCAATAGGGATAAAATGTATTTATACTATGAAAGTGAACTTAAGAAGTTTGAAGGCACTTTTAATAACACGGATTCCTATTCAAGGAATCCCGATCCTAATTGGTAAAATATGGCAACAACCAAACTCGATATGTTGGCTCAAAGATTTATGCAGCAGATTCAGGATCCAATCGTCCATGATCCCATAACTCAAAATTTACTACCGGGTAATATCATCAGGACAATTCTGGAAATTCAGAATTACTGTGGAAACGCCTGCCTTAAATATGTAAAAAATATTTGGGGCATGGCTAAAGGAGACCGGAATTTATTCATAAGTTTTATACCCGAATTATTCAAAACCCAAACCATTCAGTTTCCAAATAATACAGCTAAAATTGATATGACTCAGGCTGTTTTATTTAAAGATTTCTTTGATTGCTTGGATTCATATAACGGTACTATACCTATTGAGATTTGGAATCCCGTACACTTAACCGATGCTTTAACAAATAACGATCCCTTTTATGCAGGCTCAGCTTTAAGACCTGGCTTAATTTATCAGAAGCCTTACTTATATTTATTCCCGGCTTCACTGTCCGGAGCCACTGGATATCCTGTAAGTTTAAACTACATAGCCTTGCCTATTGATCCCTCAACCGGAGACTTTTTAGTAATTGACGGTAATACCGATATTCCTTTTAGCTATGACCATATTCAGGAAATTGCAGATATAGCAGTACAGCTCTACAGAACCGATGATGCGGAGGCTCAAAGTGCCGGCTAATCTAACCGATACTAAGATTTTTGGCTTCTCTGGAATTAAGTCGAATATTGATCCCATAGAAGATAGAAACTCTTTCGTTAGAGCAACTAACTTGGAGTCTCACGTTAAACCCGGAATTTTAACATTGAGACCGACTTATCAGTTAAATTACCCTTTCCCTGTTGACAGTTTAAATAGAATTACAGCGGGGAAGTTTATATCATTCGATAATTACTACGACAAGACCTTTGGAGTTGAAATCACCGTTTTAATTCAATCGGCTCAAATAGTCTCTACAATAGTAGGCTATAATTTTAATTCAGTTAATGTATGGATAAGACCTTACTATAACGGTGTGATGTGGATTGATGCTTGGCAATGGCTTAATGAATGTTATATTACTCAATTAGCAACCGCTCCGGATGCCACTTACTTAAACAAAATGGACATTCAAGGCTATATTGGGGACTTAACACAGTGGACTGCAATTAACGTTACTAAAGATTCTACAATCCCCGCCGCCGTCTTATTGTCTGCTCAGAATGGAACTAACACGACAATTTATACTTCTAATTATTTGAATAATTGGGCTATAAATGACGTCATAGTTTTAATGAGAAATTACATACCTTTAAAATACTTGCCTGTAATGAATGCAGTAGATCAAAGAGAAATTAGCTTTAACAGGCAGCCATCCAAAATGCGTATTGGTTTTGGAGGTAAAGAAGGTCGTGTTGCTTTGGGTGTTGAATATGTGAATAGAACTTTACAATTAAGTAATTATAGTTTTACTAATATTGCCCCTGCGTTAGTAGGAAAAGAATCAAGCTATGCGAATATCAATAAAGTAATTGTACAACCTTACATACAGTTTAATGAAAACAACAGAGATTTTTTAGTTACATTAAACAATGTAGGCTCCGGCTCTTATGCGCCTGGTACTTATTATTTCAGAGTGACTGCCGTCTTAGATGGATTTAACGAGGTTTTAGTATCTCAGAAATCCATAATTTGTGGTACTGATAATAATAAATTCCAAATTTTAATTGAAGTTCTTGCAGGCTCTTTAAGCAGAAGGCTTTCAGATATTAATGTTTATTCCTCCTCTGATGGATTAAGTTATTATTTCTGGAAAACATTAAATTTTTCACAAATTGGAAATTCTTTAAGTCAATCTATAATTTTAGAGAACTCAGGTTATTTATATATTAATGAAGCCGCTCAAAATATGTACACTGAATCCTCTGCCGTGTCTCCATCGGATGCCAATTCTTTGGGTTCATGGTTTGCTGCCTTAGACCCTTTTGGTCACGCCACTGTATTATCAGTGGTCGCAGGAACTTCTCCCGACGTTTACGCTATTGATGCAATTCCATCACATGCTTTTTTGGCAATTTCAATGTCACTGCCCTTGACTGCTATATTAGCTCCTCAAATAGTAATGAACGTTCAATATAAATTTGAGGCAAATGTTTTCGCCACTAAATTAAGCAATTTCTATTTCTCATTAGACGTAGTTTATCCCGACAATACTAAAACCACAATTAAAGATGGCTTTACAATACCCATATTAACTACTGATGCGGCTTATAGCGACTTAATTACATTTACTCAGCAGGATATTGATAATCTAAATTCTTACTTAGCTCAAGCCGGTACATACGCAGTAATCTCGGTAACTGTATTTCCTCAAAGTGGAAGTTATGCAAATACCGACTATATGCAATTAGGTAAATTCCAATTACAACAAGTCCTCTTGCCTTCATTGGATACTACAACTCTTCAAGGTTCTTTAGATACGGCTCAAATGGGATATATCCCTACAATGAATTTAGTCAAGGATTGGGCTCATGCTTTAGTCTTAAGCGGGCGCACTTACGCCGCCGCCGGTTATGTAGATCAAAGTTATGACTCATTAGTGTTCTTTTCTCCTATTGCGGGATCGGGTGCATCTGAGTATGACGTTCTGCCTGAGACTAATTTCTTGGACTCTGATCAGGATTCTTTCAGAGGTGAATCTATAATAGCCATTTCAATACTCTTAAATTTACAGTTGATAGTTTTCACCGAAGGCGGGGCTGTGGTAATTGATCCTAATTCCGGTGAAACTACTGAAGTGGCTCGTGGCTTTGGTATCATGGCTAAAGATTCATTACAGAAAATCAGAGATACTTTAATTTGGGGTTCAACTGAGGATATTTGTAAAATCGCAGCATCTACCGGATATGAAGCTACGATTGTAAGCGCGGATTCCATAAGAGATATTTATAATTCAATGGCGGATAAAACTTATTTAGTTTCCTGTATTGACAGGTTTGGAACTTACAGAATGATATTACAACCTGTTGATAGCGCTCAAGAACTTCTACTCACCGAGAAGGGTTGGTTAGATCAAGACAGAGAACATCATCCCGTTGTAATTAGAAATGGTTTCTTGGGAAACGTGTGGTTTATGGATTCGATCGGGAACATATACTCTATCCCGCAAAATATTCAAGAGCAAATAGGTTACGGAGATTTGTATTCAAGTAGTTATAAAGAGTGGTAATCAAGGAAAATTTTATGAAAAAACTATTATTTTTATTCGCATTCTTAACTTTGGCGGTTTCAATTAAGGCGCAAGTTTTCGATAGCCCATACGATAGTACTTCTCACTATCATTTAAGGCTTTACAATCAGTCCGCAAGATCATCGGCAATTATTCTTAATCAAGACAAGTTTACCATTGATTCGGTTTTATATTCATTAATAGTTTACTTAGATTCTACTCAGTTCGTTATTATCTCAGATACTTCGGTGTCACAATTAGGATTAGTCTTAAAGGTTTCAAACTATGCTTCCGGTACTTCTTCTTTTGTAACTACTGCAACCACAGATACTGTTACAATTCCGGGGATGACATTAGCGGACTCAGCGAAGTCTTATTTCTTTTTAACTCCCGTAGGCTCAGCGATAACTTCAAATGATGTTTTGGCTTATTACTTTTTAAGTGGAACCCAGATTGTAGTTATTAGACCGGCTTCGGGAACTTCGGGACTTAAATTTGTTTGGCGGTGGCAACGTCGATATTGAAAACTTTATATTTTATATTGTTGTTTCTCTTTACGTTCACTTATTCTGAAAGTTTTGGGCAAACTCATAGTTGGATAAAGATTTTTAATCCAAATGTAACGGCAGGTACAGGGTTTGTCCAAAATGCTGATAGTGTTTACTATCTTGATGGAGTAACTGGTGGCATATATAGACTTTATAAAGGATATACTGGGACGGGGGCTTATAATAGTGCATCAATATTTCAAGGGACTCATTATCTCGGTAGTTATGTAGGGGGAAATATATTTTATACTAATAATCTTCTCTATGGATTTTATCAGGGGTTAACATACAATGGTTCTTATTTTCGTACCTCAGGTCAATTTAATTCATATAACTTCTCAACTTCTGCCAATAATATTCTTGCAAATTTAGGAGGTACTTATTTTTCAAATTTTAATTGTCTCGATAATACAGCGGTCATAGGAGATACAATTTATACAGTTATGCTTAACACTGCCTATGCTTATCCCTTCTCAAATGATTTGGTAAAATATAGTTTTTCTTCAAATACTTGGTCTCCAAATAGTTATTCTGGTGGAGTGGCTATACCAAGTTTTGATAATCAACCCGGACGAGTGGGGCAGTCGATTGTTACAGGTGTCTTTAATTTAGGCGATACTTTATATGCAGTGTCTTCTTATGGCTATGGGAATCTGGCTTATCCACTGATATATGGGGAATATGATACCACAGCAACAGTTTGGAAAAGAAATCCTACTACTTATGTTTGGGATTCTCTTAAAACTTTTTCACATGCAGGAATATTATTATCGGGGCAAACCCTAAATAATAGTGAATATCTTTTATTTACTTCAAATGATAGTTCCAACTCAAATGCTGGAGTGTGGAAGTTTGATGGGAACACTTTCACCAAGTTGCCAAAACCTCCTTCACAGTATCGTGTCGTAGGATTTTATGTAGCAAATGATAATAAACTTTGGGAATCAGTTGCGAATAGTGCTGTGGCAGACAGTAACAAAATCTATTATTATAATGGAGGGGGTTGGGACACTGGGCAAGTGGTATATTCAAGTAGTGAAAGCAATAACATCCTCATAAATAACATAACGTATAATAACAATACTTTATTTCTAAATACAAGAATTTTAGTTGCCGGCACTTTCGGGGTAGGAGCTGAATCTACAAGTGCGTATGATACTAATTATTATTATATGTCTGTTTTGTCACCTTCTGCCGGTTATTATTCTGTGGGAGATACAAACAAAGTAATTATATACAAGAATTTTACTGCCTCAGCCGATACAGATAAGGTTTATGTTTCATATTCAGGAACTTATATTTATAAGACATCAATGGTCGGGGACACGGTTAATATCGTCTTTGATTCTACCTCTAATAACGCTACAATTAAAGTAGTTGATAACTATACGGGGTCGGTTGCTTATAGTCAATCTTTTGTAATTATACCTGGAAAATATTTACTCTTACAATCTGCATCTGCATATTCTTCAATTTCCAAACAGCAAGCTACTTTAAATATTTTATCAAAGAATGTTACTTCTGTAAATATTTACATGAATGGAGATACTACAAGCACATTTAAGTATTATTTAGGAACTGCAAATTTAGGCTTCACTTCATTACAATCTGCAATAGTTACCGTTCCTTTAACGAATTTTATTATCAATCCTTATTTTAAAGTAGTTGAGAACAAAGATACTACGGTATATGGTATTTCAAGAGTTGTGGTGTCTGAGACTGGTTTATTAGCAGGGGCAGGGGGGCTTGCAACAATATGTTACGGTTTTGCTTATCATGGATTGGGAATATCATGGCTTAATGATGCTGGTTGTGGATGGGTGAATAATATTACTAAGTATTTTGCGGCGGTAACGCTTAATGTTGCCGGCAATGGGGTGTTAACGGCTAATGGAAGTGCCACCGCTTATCCTTTCCCTTATACTGGTATGCCTGATTATAGAAGCGGGGCTGCTTCTTCTTATGCTCCTTTTAGTATAGCATCTCCATTTTATTATAACGGCAGGGAGTTTTGGTTTCAAACTGTTAGCGCTATATTTGCAAGTTATTACCAATTATGGATGAAAGATTTGATTAATAATGTAAGCTATCCCATTGCTACGGTAGGTGCTTCTTACGGTACGGCTGGGATATTTACTGATGGAAATGTACAAGCCACTGTATCGGGGGCGTATATGTTATTCTCAACTATTTCCGGATATCCTACGGTTTTTGATATTGGAGTTCTAAATTATCCTCCAAGTGAACTTCCACTTTACAGTATAGCTCAAGCTTTGGGCGCACCTAATATTTATAGATTAAGTTTCAGAGGTATTTATCCCAAAGCTTTAATAAGCGTTTATCCTCCGGCGGGCAAATGAGCACAGTATATTCAAATATTAACATAGATTTCAAGTCTCCTACTTATGACGTTTCTATAATTCCTCAGCAATTACAGAACAATCATAGATTTTTATTAAAGATAGCTCACATGAGATATACTTGTGATGTAGATTTAACATTTAATATTTACTACAAACAGTTATACTCAGAGACTGAAAACCTTTTGACTTATACAGTAAGCCATTTAAACAATTATTTCAAACAGAAGTTTCCAACTGCAATTTTATGCAGAGAATTTAGATGGGAAATTATCGGAAATTCCGCAACTTTATGTACAATCTATGAATTGGGTTTAATGTGGCAACCCGTTAATGTAGGTGATAGATGATTAAAAGAACCAATAAGTTCCCTTCAGTAAAGGGATTGGACCAGGAATTAGACAGTATAGTTAAGAATGCGAATACTGATATTTCAGTCACAAACGTTAGTGCTCCCAGTGGAATGACGAATCCGATGACAGCAAAGGGTGATATTATAGCCGGTGGCGTAAGTGGAACCCCTGCAAGATTGCCTGTTGGAGCTGATGCTTATGTTTTAACTGCCGATAGTACTCAGGTTGATGGTGTTAAATGGTCTCCCGTTGGTAGTGGCGGCGTTACATCTTTTAATACGAGAGTTGGGGCAGTAGTTTCCCAAACTGGTGATTACACTCCTACTGAAATAGGGTTAGGAAATGTTACTAACGATGTTCAAGCTAAGGCAGATTTTTCCGGATACACAGATAAATCGATTCCAGTTGATTTAGATAGTTTTATTCTTAATGATTCAGCGGCTTCAGGTGCAATTAAAAAAACTTTATGGTCTGAAATAAAAGCAGCAGTTAATGGAAGTAGTTTTATTGAAGGTGGAAGTGCAGCATCTGTTTACTTAGCAATACAAAATATAAATGGAGGCAATGCGTAATGGCAAGTATTATTCAAGTCAGGCATGACACGGCGGCTAATTGGACATCTGTAAACCCTATATTAGCACAAGGCGAATTAGGTTTAGAGACTGATACTTCTAAATTTAAGTTTGGTAATGGTGTAACTGCATGGAATTTACTATCTTATTCTGGAATTGGTAGTGGTGATGGTTTTATGAACGATACATTATATAATTATCTGTTTACTTCTGTTATGGATGAAAATAATACTACTCTTGCGTGGGATGAAAATAATATTATAATTTGTATAGATGAAGGACAAAACTAATGGCAATACAAAAATTAAGAGGTTTATTTGCGAATAAACCAGCTCTTGCTGATGGGCAAATGTATTTTGCAACAGATACGCTAACATTATATGTAGGTAATTCTGGTGCTGACATAGTGTTTAATTCAGGAACTAATACGGGAGATCAAACAATAACCTTAACGGGTGATGTAACCGGAAGTGGAACGAGTTCAATCGCTACAACTTTAGCTAATACCGCAGTTACTGCGGGAGCTTATACGAGCGCCAATGTAACAGTAGATGCTAAAGGCAGAGTTACAGCCGCATCTAATGGTTCTGGAGGAACTGGGATTGCTACATCAATAGGTACAGCAAAGGGAGATTTAATTGCCTTTACTGGTTCTGGCGCTCCTACAAATTTACCTGTAGGTTCTAACGGAGAAGTATTGACAGCCGATTCCACTCAAACTGACGGTGTAAAATGGGCTACTCCTACTACTGTAAATGGTGTTACTATATCAGGGTCATCAACCCCAACGTTAGCGGTTACAGGGACTTCATCTATTAGTGGCAGCAATACGGGAGATGAGACCACCGCAAGAATAGCCGCTATTAACCATGCCGCTACTGTCAAAACAACCCCTGTTGATGCAGATGAAGTAAATGGACAGGATTCTGCAAGTTCTTTCTCGTTGGTTAAAACCACTTGGTTAAATATTAAAGCTTTTCTTAAAACTTATTTTGATACCTTGTATCAAACAGCCTTAGGCTTCACTCCCGAAAATGTCACCAACAAAGCCACCGACTTCACCACAATAAACAACACTCTATATCCTTCGGTTCAAGCAGTCAGCAACGCTATCACCACAGCCATCACAGGACTTCTAAACTATCGCGGCTCTTATGACGCTTCAGTAAATACTTTCCCTGCATCAGGCGGAAGTGGAGTTGCAGGAGCTGTCTTAAAGGGAGATTTTTGGATATGTTCTGTTGCAGGAACTCTTGGCGGCACAGCAGTCCACGCAAGTGACCTTATTATCTCTATGGTTATAACCCCAGGTCAAACCGCGGCTAATTGGGATTTACTAGAACACGATTTTGGCTTTACTGCTTTATCTTCAACAGGTACAATAACAGGTGCTTCTTCTCAATCTCAAGTTTTTACCAATGGCGTTACTCTTTCCAACCTTACAGTTTCACAGTTAGTCGCCACAGATGGCTCTAGTAATTTACAAAGTCTGGCAGTAGCAACCTATCCTTCACTTACTGAGTTGGCTTATGTCAAAGGTGTCACTTCGGGAATACAAAGTCAATTAGGTGGAAAATCACCGTCCGCCGGTTCTTCTTCAATAACAACCTTAGGTACTATCGCAACTGGTGTATGGCAAGGAACAGCAATAGCAAATTCCTATCTCGCCAATGGTGCAGTGGCTAATCTTTCAGGAACGAATACGGGAGACCAAACCTTGCCTACATTCCCGTCAGGGACAATAGTTGGCACGACTGATACACAAACATTAACGAATAAAACCCTTACTGACGCAAAACTTACATCTGCTATAAATGCTCAAACAGGGACTAGTTATACTCTGGTATTAACGGATGCTTCAAAATTAATCACATTAAGTAATGCTTCTGCAATTGCAGTGACTATCCCAACTAATGCTTCTGTGGCGTTTCCTATTGGCACTCAAATAGATTTATGTCAAATAGGCGCGGGGAAAGTTACATTTTCCGGTAGTGGGGTAACAATAGATTCACAAGGCTCTAATAAATCAATCGCCGCCCAATGGGTGGGTATTTCTTTAATTAAGACAGCAACGGACGAATGGTTGCTAATCGGGAATTTGATAGCGTAATGTTTAAACCTGGAATAATAGATTATGCGGCGGGCAGTACGAGTACGTGGAATATTTCTACGGCTGTTTACGCTTCTCTTAGTATATCAGTTAGTTCACAAAGCAGTAATCCTGGCGGAGTAACGTTTAGTTCTGATGGGACTAAAATGTATATAGTGGATCTTGGTAATCAAAATGTTTATCAATATACTTTGAGCACTGCATGGAACGTTTCTACAGCTGTTTATGCTTCTCTTAGTAAATCAGTTAGTGGACAAAGCAGTAATCCTTATGGAGTAGCATTTAGTTCC